>Ga0272443_10006599_pt1 | contig 11419 bp, 12 predicted proteins | sample SSMAcet12_FD_193581 | JGI IMG/M metagenome (GOLD analysis project Ga0272443, IMG submission 193581) | Marine sediment archaeal communities from Little Sippewissett salt marsh, Falmouth, MA, United States - SSM-Acet-12 | ecosystem: Environmental > Aquatic > Marine > Wetlands > Sediment ... | reverse complement strand
CCTACAGCCTACAGTCTACAGCCTACAGCCTCCGCGGCATCTGCGATCTCAGATTCGAAGTCGTTGGCTCCGGCCTGCCGCCTCCGGCCTCCAGCCTGCGCGCCGGTGGCGCTGCGGCCGCGGCACCGATAAGAATATGGGTATCATGGTAAAAAGCGGGGCTTTCTTGTTTTTTCGGCTTGACAAGTTAACAGTCGGCGGTTAATGTGGGCCGTCAAGGCAACCTGGATGGGCCTTCTGTCAAATGGAGTTGGCGAAAAAGGAAGGGGTAAGGATGAAGGATCTATTCACCACCGGCGAAGCTGCCGAGATTTGTAGGGTCAGTCAGCAAACGATTATTCGCTGTTTCGATTCGGGTCGGCTTCGGGGGTTTCGCGTACCGGGCTCCAAGTTCCGCCGCATTCCCCGCCAGAATCTGGTTAAGTTCATGCGGGACAACAGTATCCCGCTGGACAACCTCGATTCGGGCAAGAAGAAGGTGCTCGTCGTGGATGACGACGCCGAGATCGTGGAGCTGATCAGCGACATTCTCACGCGGGACGGGCGGTTCGAGATCAAGACGGCCTCGAGCGGGTACGAGGCGGGGATGGCGACGCAGCAGTTCCGCCCCGATCTCATTCTGCTCGACTACATGCTGCCCGACGTCAACGGCAACGTGGTCTGCCAGACGATCCGCAGCAATCCCGAGTTCGAGAACACCCGCATCATCATCGTTAGCGGCGTCATCAAGCAGGACGAGATCGACCAATTGCTCAAGTCCGGAGCCCAGCAATTTTTGAAAAAACCATTTAGTATATCTGAATTAACCGAAAAGGTCGATGCCTCGCTGCAGATGGTCTGACGCGACGGAGTGGGGTACGTCTGGTGCTGGCCGGGCCTTATGAGAAATGGAAAGGCATGCCGGCTCGTCGGCAACGGTGACCGGCATCGCAGCAACATAACGAGGACAACCGCATGGCGGAGCGAAGTGTGAACGCGGCCACTTCCCGGAAGGTGGAACTGGCCACCGGAGGGCTTGATGCGCTCTCGGTTCCGTCGTGCGTGGCTGTGCAGTATCTCTCCCGCATGCTTCCCGGGCGTTTTTCGCCGACCTCAGCCCAGGATATCATCGCCTGCGAACCGGCTCTGGCGGCCGCGATTCTGTCCTTGGTCCAACGTGAGGGCGCCGGCCCGGCCGAGCAGCGCCACGCCTTGCCGCTGGTGCTGGACCGTCTGGAGGGCGACGCCGTGCGCGACGTTTTGCTGGGCCTGAAGGTCTCGGCCGGCTTCGAGGTCGAGTTCGCCGCCCGCGAACCGGCATTACCGGCCCGCGCCGACCTGATCCGGCACAGTCTCGCCGTGGCCTGCTGCGCCGCGCACCTGGCCGAGCGGGCTGTCGACAGCGTCGATCCGCACCTGGCCTATACGGCCGGCCTGCTGCACGACATCGGCAAGCTGGCCCTGCAGGACATCATGCCGCGCAGCCTCACCGCCATCGCCGAAGAGGCCGAAGTCACCAACACCAGCCTCTGCGTCGTCGAACAGAGGCATCTCGGCACAAACCACGCCCTGCTCGGCCGGCAATTGGCCCAGCACTGGCGTCTGCCTGAGCCCGTGGCGCAAGCGATCTGGCTACACCACAGCGATGTCATGACGCGTCTGGAGTCGCTGCCCGAAACGCGGATCGCCCGCCTCGTCTGGGCCGCCGACCATATCGTCAGGCACCTGGCAATCGGCCGCTCGGGCAATTGCGCTGCGCCTTTGCCGCTGAGCGACCTGGCCCAGGCCCTGGACGCCGACACGGGCACGCTCCAGGAGATTCGCGATGCCTTGCCGGCCGAGGTGAAGGGCAAGGCCGAAGCCCTAGCGTTGGACATGCCCCACGCCGCGGCCCGCTATTGCGATACGATCCAAGCCGTCGCCGCCAAGCTCGCGACGAAACAGACCGAGCTGGCCGGCGAGAATCGCACGCTCAAGACCGACTCGACCTATCTCGACTTCGCCCGCGCGTTTCTGCAAAACGCGGGGCCGAGCCGCAACGCCATGGACCTGGCCGCCGACCTGGCCCGGCGCTGGCAGCGCTTCTTCCAGACCGGTTCGGTCTGTCTGGTCCTGGCCGGCGCCGAGGCGAACGGCAGCGTCGAAGCTGCCATCGTCGAGGCCCTGGGCCATACCCACCGCGTCGTGTTGGAAAAGCATGTCAACGTCCCCGCGGTCCCGCGCCCGATCGCCGAGCGGTTTGCCCTTTTGGAAGCCCAGGACCATCTGGGCTGGCTGGCCGAGCAGGTGGAGGTGGATTTCGATCTGGCCCGCACGCGCCTGCTGCCCTTGCTGTCGGAAGGTCGGGCCGTCGCGGTCATGGCGTTCGAGTTGAACTATCCGGGCGATGCGTCGCTCTTCGCCGAGAAATTCGAGATGGCGGCCTCCATGGCCGGCGCCGTCCTGGCCGCGACCATGGGCAGCGAGCGGCAGAGAGACTTCTCCGAGCGTCTGATCCAGGCGATCGACAGCAGCGGCGCCGAGCCGGAGCCGGTCGACAATTCTATCTCGGTCCTGGCCGAGATGGCCGCGGGCGTCGCGCACGAACTGAACAATCCGCTGTCGGTGATTGCCGGCCGGGCCCAACTGCTGGCCGAGGGTGAAGAGCACGAGGCGAAGAAGCGCGACCTGACCAAGATTCAGGACAACGCCCGCGAGGTCTCCGTCGTGATCGACGACCTGATGGGCTTCGCCCAGCCGCCGAGCCCACGGCGGGCGCAGACGAAGATTAGCCAGATCATCGAAGAGGCCATCCAACTGGCCGGGCAGAAGACGGGCGTCGAGCAGATCAACGTCCAGGTCCAGTCGACCGCTGAGCCGCGTGAGGTGTTCGTCGATTCGGGCCAGGTCGTCTCGGCCCTGGCCAATGTCGTCGCCAACGCCGTCGAGTCGTACAGCGACGCCCTGGGCCCGGTCAAGATCGTCGTCGACCCGGGCCAACTGGCCGCCCACGTCCAGATCAGCGACCTCGGCTGCGGCATGGACGCCAGGACCCTCGGCAAGGCCACCCACCCGTTCTTCAGTGCCAAGCCCGCCGGCCGCCAACGCGGCATGGGCCTGGCCTACGCCGCTCGCCTCCTCCAACTGAACGGCGGCACCCTGACGCTGGCCAGCGAACCCGAAAAAGGCACCACCGCCAAAATCACCCTGCCGTACGAATAGAGGCCGCAGACCGGAGGCTGTAGACGGTAGGCAGTAGGGTGGGTTCTCAACCCACGCGGCCGAGCTTCGAAGCGCGAATCACGGCATGGTCTTTACCTGCAAGCTCGTATCGGGTATGCTAAAGGCACTATGAAATGGTCGGATTACATCACGGTCGATCCGCAGGTGTGCCATGGCAAGGCGTGTATCAAGGGCACGCGCATCATGGTCTCCGTCGTGCTGGACAATCTCGCCGACGGCCTGAGCGCCGACGAGATCATCGCCCACTATCCCGGCCTGACCCCCGAGTCAGTCCGGGCCGCGATCGCCTACGCCGCCGAACTATCCCACGAGCGCATCCTGGGCCTGCCGGCGTAGATGGAGCCGCGGATGCGATTCAAGACTGACGAGAACATTCCGTCGGAGGCCGTGGACCTGCTACGGGCCGCTGGGCACGACGCGGTGAGTGTGGTCGATCAGTCACTCGGGGGCCATCCCGACCCCGAAATTGCCTCGGTTTGTGAGAAAGAGAATCGAGTTCTCATCACGCTGGACACCGATTTCTCCAACATCCGAACGTACCGACCCGCCGATTATCCGGGCCTGATCGTCCTGCGCCTCGGTAAGCAGAGCGCTCCCGAAATCATCCATGTCGTGAATCGGCTGTTGGAAGTCTTCAAGACAGAGGCCTGTCACGGCCAACTGTGGATTGTCGAGCGCGAGCGCATCAGAGTCCGTGGTTAGCCGGCCGACCGCCAACGCGGCATGCGCCTGGCCTACGCCGCTCGCCTGCTCCAACTAAACGGCGGCACCCTAACCCTCGCCAGCGAACCGGAAAAAGGCACCACCGCCAAAATCACCCTGCCCTACGAGTAGAGGCCGCAGGCCGAAGACTGTAGACGGTAGGTGACGCGGGGCGATTCACGCGAATCCGCAAGGAGAGACGTTCTAGCCAGCGAGACGACGGGAGATCCGGTTGAATAGTGCCCGATGCCTTGATACACTATGAGCAGTGCCAAATAGCGTTGTGCGCCGAATCGTTGGGCGGAGACAGAGTTATGCAGACGCCATTGATTGTATCCGATCCGAACGTGATGATGGGCAAACCTGTCGTCGCCGGTACGCGCGTCACCGTGGAACTGATCCTCGAAAAACTCTCGGCTGGCGAAACGACCGAACAACTCCTCCAGGCCCACCCCCGTCTGACCCGCGAAGCGGTCCAAGCCGCGCTGGCCTTCGCCAAAGAGGCACTCCGCGCCGACGTCGTCTACCCCACGACTGAGACAGGCACATGAACTTCGTAGCCGACGAGAGCGTCGATCGGGACATCGTGCAACGTCTGCGGCGGGAGGGTCATCAGGTCTGGTACGTTGCCGAAATTGACCCCGGCATAACCGATGACGACGTGCTGGAGGTCGCTAATCGAGAGACCGCCTTACTCCTGACTGCCGACAAGGATTTCGGCGAGATGGCCTTCCGACAGCGGCGTTTCTCCGGCGGCATCGTTCTGATGCGGCTGGCAGGCCTGTCGCCCCAGCGCAAAGAAGACATCGTAGCGAGCGCCGTCAGCCAACATGCCTCGGAGTTGCCGCAAAGCTTCACCGTCATCACCCCGGGCCTCTGTCGCATCCGGCCCCTGCCCGACCAAAGTACCTAACCTTCGCCAACGCGGCATGGGCCTGGCCTACGCCGCTCGACTCCTCCAGCTCAACGGCGGCACCCTAACCCTCGCCAGCGAGAGGCGAAAAAGGCACCACCGCCAAAATCACCCTGCCGTACGAATAGAGGCCGCAGGCTGAAGACTGTAGACGGTAGGTGACAAACGGCAGGGCGGGTTCTCAACCCACACCGTGTACTCGGAAGGTACATTCTGCCGCACTTTTTCTGCCATCCCCGCAGAAATGTTTTGCACTAGCCCCGGCGTTCAGCCGTATACTAGAGTGAAGCTCTTTGTGGACCGAAAGTCGGCCCTTCGCCGTGCGATCGATAAACGATCCTAGGTCACAAAGGGCTTATTTTGTCTGCCCTCAGAGGGTTCTTGCTAGTGTAGATGTTTTTCGGATACTTGGCCGTATCATAGAGGTCCCAGACGAACTCGACTTGACACTCAATCGTCTCGAAGAACCGGGCCTCCCCTCTTACAAACAAACGCTGCACGGCCCATAGAAAGTAATCAACCACCTGCAAACAAGGCTCTCCAATCGGGCTCTGGCATTCGACCTTCACCGTTGTCGGATCGGCATCCGGAAACTGGTTTCGAAACATCTCGCCAGCCTGATTGACGGCCCTTGTCAGAGGCTCTTGCCGCGCTCGAGAGCCGCGTGTGGCGAAGCATATCTGAGCAACCCTCAGCGTTGTTGATGGCGTAGTCTGACAACTGAACGCAAGATGTTACATTCTGCTTGTATAGACTCTCCGACATATCACCTATCTGCTTCCCTCTATCGAGCTTGTCCAACTTCTCGAATTCACCCTTGGCCTCTTCTCTGTCTACATTGATGGCGTTCTTCGCCATTAGATGCCTGAACCTTCTCTTGAAACGGTGGTCCTTCTCTGCGAAGATGCTCAGGCAATGAAATAGAGGAAAGCGCTGTCTGAAATAGGACACCTCATGAGGGCTTCTCAGACAGTCTACCACGAAGAAGGCTCCTCTCTTGGATTTGTACAGTAGATTGATGATCCTCTCCATGTCTGCAGCAAGCTGAACACAGTGTTCATTAGGACTTCCTCCGTCGCTCTCATCCGCGAAAGGATCTCCCGCCTTTCTTATGCTATTTCCGAACCGCTGGAGGATGGCGGTATCCCTGCCGTTGGTGGTCGTCAGAAGCTCGGTCTTCAGTACCCTTATTTCGTTATGTATGATTTCAAATGCCTTTATCAAACCTACTCGGGGGTCCGGCTTGAGGATCGCGTCATAGAAATCGACGATAGTCCCTATCTTCCTATTCCTGTTGGGGTAAATCCGCTTCAATTCACGGTTGATCCTAGCAATGGCTTTCCCTGCCAAATCATCGAAGTCTTTGTCCCCAGACTTCTTCTTAGCAGCAACATTGCACAATGCCCTGAAGACGATAATGTCAGACATGGACAACGTGCGAAACAGGTGCGAGCTGCCTTTCGGATAGTATGGTTTAAGGAAGGTCAGAGCCTTGAGTGATTCTCGCCGTTCGAGAAGCCGCCCAAGCTCTTTGAACACGGATCTCTCATCTCTTGAGACCACTTCCCCCTCCCCGTCTCCCCCGGAGATCTTATGGTCACCTCTGGCTCGGTGATATTCGCCAAGTTTCGCCGAAACCTCCCTGTTCACGTCCTCCCATCCGACCTCCAATCCGTCCGACCCATTCAGGATGAGGCCCTTCTCAATGAGTTGGTTCAGGAATCGATTGCCAGCATTCCTGTTGGCTCCGTCCAAGTCGTCAAAAAACCGTGCAAGAGTGGAGCATCCGCTACCGATTGGACCAGTTAAGGCAATTACGATTCGTGGAGGCATAGTCGCCATCGTTCAATCCTCAACTCATCATCATGATGCCGGTTCATGCAACCGCTGTCATTCCCCAGAGGTGTGCTCATCAAGGTCTCTTCTGGCCTTATCGTCAGGACAGGAAACAGGCTTTACATCGAGAACAATGCTAAACAGGAGATTTGTATTTGCGTCTCCTTTCTGCGCCGCATGGCTTCCTCACCGGCTGGTCGGCTCGCTCGATTCCTGAGGGTTATTATCGGGGGGAGTGAGGGAGCTGGGGCAACCACAAAGCTCAGTTCTGAGCGATGAGTTTTGAGGGCTTAGTTTGTTCGGCGGCGGATTCTTCGCCCTGATGTGCAGACTCGTCCGCGCATCTACGCATCCACAATTCCGCGCCTTTCCTATCGCCTACAGCCTACCGCCTACGGCCTGGTCAGCGCCACGAGCGTGCGGGGTGGGAGGGTTTGGAATTCGACTTTGTTGGCGGTGGCGGTCAGTTGGACGTTGGCGTCGGCCGGTAGGGACAGGACTTGGCGGGCCTCGTGCGGCTGGGCGAATTCCAGGGTGGCGGTGACGGGCTCGTCGTTGAAGTTCTCGACGATGATGTTATCCCCGATTAGGCAAAGGGCGACCTTGTTCGGGGCGTCGAAGCGCAGGCCGAAGGGCGCGAGCATCTTGCGACGGAAGACGTTCAGCGACTCGCGCGAGATTCCGAGCAGACGTTTCGGATTGCCCTCGACTTTCAAGATGCTGTAGTTGTCGGCATTGGCCGGCAGGGAGATCGCGGCGGCCAGGCCGTCGGTGAGCAGGACCGGCGCGCCGGATTCGAACAGGGCGGCGAGCTTGGCTTTGAGCTGCGGGTCCTTCAGCATCTGGACGGGCAGGAAGGCGGCTTGCGCATCGGTGCGGAGTGTTGCGGTGGGAACCAGGGGCAGGCCCATCATGCCGACAAAGTCATAGACGTAGGATTCGGCGCCGGCGTCGCTGTTGGGCGGCTTCGGGGCGGCGATGCCTTGGATCGGTTGGTTGCGCACGAGCTTCGCCAGTTCGAACAGGCCCGGCAACTCGGTGCGGAACCGCGCGACGTTGGCCGGCCCGGTGTTGTCCTGGAGCGAGCCATAGCAGAACAGCACCATCTCCTTCGCGTCGGCCAGGACGGTTTGCCGGGCCTGCTCGACGTAGGTGTCCTCATGCGTGCCGTACGGGTCGAACCAGCCCCCGCCGCACTTGGCCCCGCCGATCTCGCCCAGCCAGCGCATGATGTAATACGCCCTGTATTGCACGCACCCGCCCCACTGTGGGTCCTCGTAGTCTCGCGTCTCGGTGCCGACCCAAGTGCGATCGTAGTCGGCGCTCTGTCGTACGACCTCATACCCGCGCTCGTGAAACCGGTCAAGCCATTGTGGGTACTTGATGATGATCTTGACGTTCGGGTTGACGGCTCTGGCAGGTGCGAGGATACGGTCGCGGCTGACTTTGACCATGAGGTCGCAACGGTACTCGGCCCAGGATTTGTCGCCGCGGGCGGCCTGGCACTCTTCGCATTCGCAGTCGGTGAACAAAAAGTCGTCGATCATGATCTCATCGAAGAGCGAGGCGGTGTACTCGAAGATCTCCTGCAAGTGCTCTTGCGTCGGGACGTCGGTGTAGCAGTCGATCAGGTCCCAGCCGGTGGACTGTTTGCCGACGCGAACCGTCGTGACGCAGCCCGAGACGTCGAAGCCGGCCTCGGTGAAGCGCGCCTTGGCGCGTTCGAGCAGCGGCCTGGGCACGGTGTACTCGCTGCGGAACGTCTCGATGAAGACGTGCGTGATGCCCGTCGCCTTGCACCAGTCGATCGCCTGGTCGATTCCCTCTTCATTGCCCAGATGATCGCGCACGTTCTGTGCGGTGAAGAGCGTGGCGATGCGCAGCAGATCCTTGTTCTGATGCGCCAATTCCCAAAGCGTCGCGGCCGAACTGACCGTCGCCAGGATGCTCACGGTAAGAAGTGCTACGATGCCATATCGAATGAACGCGGATCGGATCATGTCCGGCCTCCTCTTCTGCTCTCAAGACGATGTGTCAAAATGCGCGTTGAGTTTGTCCTTGAAACGCCGGCAGGCGTCGCCCGGGTTCGGCACGGCGGTAATCGCTTCGCAGATCGCCACGCGCTCGGCGCCGGCCGCCAGGACCTGCGCGAGATTGTCGAGCGTGACGCCGCCGATCGCCACGTGGCTGATACCGGTGTCACGCAGTCGCTCGAGTCCGGCCCGCACGTAGTCGAGGCCAGCGATATCGATCTTGGGCTTGGTGGGTGTCGGGAAGACGCAGCCCAGACTGACGTAGCTGGGCCGTGTGCCGATCACTCGCTCCAGCTCGTGTGCCGTGTGCGTGCTCTTGCCGATGATCAGCGGACTAAGCTGCAAGCGACGCACCTGCTCGACGGGTAAATCGTCTTGGCCCAGGTGCACACCGTCGGCGCCGGCAACCGTGGCGATGTCGGCCCGGTCGTTGATGATACTCAGCGACCCCATCTCGCGGCAGATCTCGGCGAACTCCACCGCCAGCGCGAACAGCCGGTCGTCGGGAATGCCCTTGGCCCGCAACTGGATACAGTCGGCGCCGCCCGCGGCGCACTGGCTGGCCAGCGTCAGCACCTCGGCCGGCAGGTTGCTGGTGATGATGACGTACAGCCGGACCCGGTTAGACTTCTCGATGGGGTTAGCGAAGAGCACCACGTCCTTCTCGAACGTATACGCCTCGTAGCGCAGCCGCTCGATCTCCCCTGCGGTCGCGGCGCTGCCGGCCTGGATCGTCTCGGCCAGCGCCCGCAACGCCTCGGGCAGGCGCTTGGCGGCCGCGGTGAACGCATCGGCCAGCGAGCCGCGCTGAAGCTGGTTCTCGACCGTCAGACCCGCGCCCACATCGCCCAGCGTGTCGCGCCCGGCCAATAGCGCCCCGGCGTCCAACTGCCCGATCGCCGCCGACAGTTCGTGACGCATCTGCTTGGCCCGCCCGCTCAGTGGCTCGCAGTTCAGCGCGAACCGGCAGTACTCCTCCATCACCCGCAACGCCTCGCGGGCCCGGTTGAAGTTCGCATCGACAATCCTGTATGCCGCTCTTTCCATCATGCCCCCATTCTAAGGCCCCCACCCCCGCCGCGACAGCAAAAAGCCGATTCGTCGCGCGATCTGCGTCGTGCGTTTTGCGTACCCGGCCGCGTTCCACCGTCGATAATGCTTGCTGTATCGCTTGCCCTCTCGCTTGCGTGCAAACCCATCGCCAAGCTGCGCTTGACGCTGCCACCCGCCGCACTATCCCCACAATGGGAACTTGTCTTTCATGTCGGGCTTCGTCTCGCACATCAGCTTGACCAAGCGGTCAATGTCCACGAGCGACAAATCCTCTCTCTCGGCGGCCTAAGCTTTGGCCGTTCTGCTGAAGTGAGACGCTGTTACGAAGATCCCCCGGCTGAAGACACCGATGAATGAACCGTAAAACTCCCTCACGGCAGGCTCACCAATGTCCCTGGAATAACGCTTGCATTGCACAGCCACTTGAGACTCTCCCCTTAGCATCACGAGATCGATGCCTTTATCTCCTGAGCCCGGTGTGACGTGGACGGTGTATCCGAGGGCTTCGTATAAGGATGCAACCGCCAATTCAAAGCCGTTCGGGGTCATCTTCCGAAGGCCGGTCTTCGTTTGGCTAATCTGCTTGCGTCGTTCTTGCCGCTCAACCCTCTTGCGGTTTTGCTCCTGCTGCATCAAGAGTTCTTCTTGTCTCTCACGTTCCCGCTGAATGCGAACCAGCGGTATCTGCGCACAGAACTCATCAAACACCCTCTCGCGACTCCTCTGCTCGTCAATGTTCCGTAGGCTCTGTTGCTTCCAGAACTCTTCAGGTTTCCCCGTGAGTCCCCAAAGCACATTCACCCAGAGAGCGTCACTCTTGCGCTGCACACCTATGCCGTAACCACAACCTTCGCACGACACTCGTCCAGGGGCACACAGGCCGGCAGAGCCATCCTTATCAACCCAGAGAGATCTACACGCATGCAGGTCTTGGCCAGCGATTGCCCTGTTGGCGACGCCACAGTTCTGACAATACCAGTATACAACTGCGGCACACGGCCACGGCATGGGGGAAGTGACTCCACAGTCTTCACAAGGCAAGTCCAGGGGCCACGGAGGGTCGCAGGAAAAAATCACGTGATAGCTCTTCCCGCACCTGGGGCATTTCCAGTATTTGTTAATGAAGTCTTTCAATCACCACCATAATACATACGAGAACATCCCACACTTACAGTTACCTGTGTGTCTACAATGTCACTCGCCTGAACACGTAGATACCCCTGTGGTGTCTACCCGTCAAGTCTCCTTTGCGGTGGCAACTCGGCGCAAGAAGGCTTTCAATCGATCACGGAGGTCAGTTGCACACTCTTTGAATCGCGGTGCCATTTGCGTTGGAGTCTTGCCTGCCAACTGTTTCATCTTGCTGTCCTCGGTCAGCTTGGTTACCTCGTCGCGGAAGCTCCGTCGCGACTCAAGAAGTAAGACGCGATAGTATGCAGCATCCAATCGTCGCCCCGCTTCCCCTGCAACGGTCGACACGCGCACGATTTCGTCTTTCCACCTCTCCTTCGTGCCACCATCGGTAGCCGCAGTCCCTTCCTGCGCTACCAGTGAGTAGAACTGGTTTCAAAACTGTCTCAGGGTGATCAGTAGACAGGCCATATGAAAGAAGCCTTCATAGCTCGTCAGTTTTCGGTCCCAGCGGACGACCAAGCGACGGAAGTTCTGCAGCCAGGCGAAG
>Ga0272443_10006597_pt1 | contig 11425 bp, 24 predicted proteins | sample SSMAcet12_FD_193581 | JGI IMG/M metagenome (GOLD analysis project Ga0272443, IMG submission 193581) | Marine sediment archaeal communities from Little Sippewissett salt marsh, Falmouth, MA, United States - SSM-Acet-12 | ecosystem: Environmental > Aquatic > Marine > Wetlands > Sediment ... | reverse complement strand
CTATCTATACCCTCCAAACAGGATACTAGATGTCTGTAACCTTAAAGTTTATACTTGAAAATGGACTTTCTATCAGAGTTCCATCCGGCGTATGGATGTCTCCCACGGGTTCGGTATTCATCTTTCTCCAGACGTACAAAACTGCGTTCTTCCATTCCGAAGATGTGGGGGCTAGAATGGGTTCTGGGTGGCAATCTCGACAGACTGTCATTAAAGACGTGTACTTCTCTTTGATATCGCCAGGACATCGCCCCCGACCAAATACGTGATGAACCTCTGATCCTTTTCTTGACTTGTTGTGTATCCAGAAGCAGTACATACAAAGACCGCCATCACGGAGGATAGCGGTTTTTCTTGCAATACGTCTGTGCTGTGACAATTTATTTGACAACTTTACCCCTTGGGATACCGTTAATGCGTCCATAGCGACCTTTAACAGAACCGCTTTCACTAGCTAAGGCATCGTAGTGTGCTGTTTCTGTACGTTCTTCGTCAGTCAATTCAATATCGACTAAGTCAGATATAAAGGCCCGCCCTTCAATGATATCTTCGCTTGCCATATGGTCAATAAACCAACCCATCCATCCACTCATATTGTTTCCTTTCCAGCAGATCGGCGTAGGTATCCGCCTTTGCTAAAATATTTCCCGTGTGTCTTCTGTAATCGTAGAGCGTAGCGCAGTGCAAGCCCCGTGTATCGTTTAGCCGTTTCCAGGTCTTGTCCGTCTTCTATCTCTTCCGTTAAAGCAAGAGCTGTATACAAGACGTACAGTAGGTTTTCTGTGGAAGTGCCCCCATCCAAAAGGGTAGGGGGCAACTTTTCCACAACTTTTTCGACAAGCAGACTAGAACGGGAAGTCATTTGCTGCGGCGTCATCTTGGACGGTTGCGGCGGGGCTAGGTGCCGGATCGCTCTGACGGGTAGAAAGCGGAGCAAAGTCCTGCAACTCGACATAGTACGAGCGGCGCTTGTTGCCTTCGTTGTCTTCCCAGGCGTCCTGGGCCATCCTGCCACCGACCAACAGACGGGTGCCCTGTTCAATAAATTGCGCCACACGGGGAGCGACAAAACCAAACGCCTTGACCGTCCACCAGTCCGTCATCTTTTCCTTCTGCTTGGTCGCCGGATTCCAACGATATTCTGTGACGGCAAGCGAAAAAGATACCAACGATACCTTGCCATCTTGCCCGGTAATAACCTTGATCTGATCGGTCGAGCCAACGTTCCCGAGCATACTGACTTTGTTTTCCATATTTGTTCTCCTGTGTTTCTGGTTAGTTAAGTTAACGTAGTAAGTATTATACACACTTATGCTGAACTTGTCAAGGGTGAAATTACGTGTCTTTGGGCTTTCTCACTATTGCGGTTGGTTCTTCGTACATATCTACTAAAATAACTTCGTACAAAACCCCACAATATTCTAGCTTTTCTCCCCGCTGTAGGGGTAGTAGAGTATAGGTTAAAGTTTTGCCTTTGTATATGATCTTCATCTGGTCTATTTACCCTGTAAAGGTGAAGCGATTTGTAGTCTCCTTCAATGATTGTACCCAACAGCATGGGGTGGTGTTCGTTGCTAAGGTCAATAAGGTCGGTTCTGAGAGCAACCCTGTTCTCAAAGACCACAACCAAACCAACGAATGGGATCGTCTTGGTAAACAAACACACAGTAAGTGGGTCGATCCCGGTTTGCGGAGTGTATATGTAATACCACTCTACTCTCTTTGGTTTTTCGTCTTTCTTTAGGTAAGACATAGGCGGGTGGGAAGGCTTACTCTGGTTCGCCTCCTAGCTCCTCGTAGATTTTGTCAGCAAGACCGTCTTCATAATCTTCGCAGAAGTCTACAAACGCTGACCAGTTGTTTCCTAAAAAGTCTAGTAAGATAATCCTTTCGAAGTCGCTCATTTCTTTTCCTTTATGTGATTGGGTTTTGTAGCCCCACCTGGATTCGAACCAGGAGTCCACGGGTTTGAGCCGAGTGAGTGTGCCAGTTCCTCTATGGGGCCATCACGGGGTAGGGTTCTGCTCTTGAAAGAGAGACAATCATGGCATCTGGAAGAGTTCGGGCAATAATAGACTCTACCACTCCCCAATGTCCTCCTCCCAATCCACAGCCTAACCCCTGTGGTATATAAACTTGTGGTTGGTGGGGCGGTAACAAGTACGACAAATACTGGAGACCATTATACAGAGCTTCGTAGCTCGTATGCAGCCCCCTTCTACCAATAGTATTCTGCGCAAAAACATTAGCAACCATCACCCCAGGAGATACATTAACTAATAGCACCGATCCTAGGGAGTGGTTCTTATACTGTTCCTTGTATCGTCTAGCAACTACCGGCCATTTATCGGCAATTTGTTTTGCTAATCCAGCACCCATAACACCTAAGGTGTTAACTTGTTGTACGATTACTCCAGCGTCAATGGTAAGGATATCCATATTGCTTACTACTCCTGGGCCTTCCATACCCACATAACGATACCGTACACGATTGTTGAGACGATATCTGTATAGTCCGGCGATATCATAATCTGTCCCCTGGCGTCTTTTGTAATAAGCTCGGCCCACCCAGGTACGGCTTCATTTGGGTTGGGAGAAGCGTACATATGCGTACATAAAGACGTTACGTCTTTGCCATCTACAAAGACACGTACCTGCCTTGTAAAACGGTTTCGTGGAGAAATGTGTACGTTAGCCATCATTGCTTGTTCCTATACTCTAGTAGCCCCGGACAGATTCGAACTGTCAGCTTCCCAATTTTAAGTCGGGCCGGGTGTGCCGTTCCCCTACGGGGCCGGGTTCCTTTCCAAGAGATTCAACTATCCCCTGGAGCGCTTCTGCGGTGTATACGTTCCCAAAGATGTCTGGTTGTCCAGCTTCGAGTAAGACCCCTTCCATAAGGGTTTCTCCATCTGGGGACGTAAGCCGGATAAGTAGGCGGTATTGGGTAGGTTCTACGTCTTGATTTGTCATTTAGTGTCCTGTGCGGGTACTACTTGCCACTGAACTCTGTCCGTAGACATAGGCGGGTATTTACACTCCACCCCAACCACGTCTGGGCATTCGTCTATAACGCCTATACGATAAAACCTATTAAAGACTTTCACAGTGTCCTCAATAAAGTTGTGTTCTTCCATAAGGACCCGCTTTGCGTTTGGTACTTTAGCTACAAAATACATTGTGTGCTCCTTGCAAGTACCCCCGATAGGACTCAAACCTACAACTGACAGATTAAAAGTCTGCTGTGATATCCATTTCACCACGGAGGCATTTTGTTTTTATTCTTCAGAAACACCATTCGTACAAGGCTACTTACAAGTTGTCAAATTCCCAATGATGGGTAGGACATAGTGCTATCAGATTTTCAACAGCATTTACTTCTGACATAACCGCTGTTTCTGGAAAATCTGATATTGCTTTTCTGTGGCAAATCTCCACATGTTTAGTATAGCCACATACTGCGCATTTGTCAAGTCCATTGTTTTTTGCAACAGTCCTTGCTCTGCCTCGTATGGCACCAAAAGCATTTGAACGATGGCCCTTACTGTAAATAAGTTCCTGTATGGTCTGGTTGTCGTACTTTTCACGTCTACACTCAGAACACACCTTAGCTTCTATTCTTTTTTCGCTACCACACTGACACAGGTCGTACCCTGGCCTTGTTCGTCCAGGAATTTTGCGTGATTTATTTGAGCAGGATACACTACAAAAGTCTCGTGGCTTGCTACCTTCTCTATGCTCGATAGGACTACCGCAGTATTTACAGGGAGAGGTTACAAGTCTACCATGAGCGTGTATAACTCCGCATTCGTGAGAACATGTCCTCACTCTAGGATCAGAAGGGGTGAAATTTTTGTGGCACACAGGGCATATTTTATTCATAGTATACACTGCAATCGGGAATACAGTAATCCATATTCCGAAGTGTGTGGAGGCGACGGGACTCGAACCCGTAATTAACATTTTATGAGAATGCCGTTTTATCCAATTAAACTACACCTCCGTGTTGTTTAACAGTCTACCTGTTTTACCACGGTGCTATTCTATTGTCAAAGTTCTTATTTATATACTACGCTAGGCACCCGTATAGACTATTAGATCACCTAAAGGCTAAGTAACTAACTGCGCCTAATAACGAGACTGCGATGAACAAGTCTAAAGACAGGATTAGAAGTACAAGGTTTTTCTTCTTCATAACTCACTGAAGACAATGATACCATAGTTCTATTCTGTTGTCAAGGTTCCTACATATATAAACTTTGTGTCTTATGGGTCGATTACTGTAATAAAAAATCCGCCCGGTTAGGGGCGGACGAAAGGACACATACTCTGAGTATAAACTGAGACCTACTCCCTAACCAAAAACTCCATGCTATGTGGCAACTGTTTCTGCAATAAGGATATAGTCAAATAACGTGTCATAGTGATTACTACAATCAAAAACCGGTGCTAGGGTGATGTGTAAGCACAGATGCTTTATTTACTCTGCCAAAAGATTTACGATGATCTTGAACCTCTTCGTGAGTCCGCACCCTTCACAGTGGGCATAGTAGTGTAACACTACAGTACCATCACGCACTTCAGAAGGGTAGTAGTTTTCTCTGAGTGAACACTCGAAGTTGTTATCATCCTTAATAGCCTGACGGTTGGTAACAATATCGTACAACTCGATCCAATCTTCTTTTGGGATATCCCCATACTTCTCTTCGAGCTCTTTAGCCATCTTCTTTGTTCGTACCACAAAACGCTCTCGACATACTGGACATACACTCCAACGATCTGCACTCATACTTTCTCCTATCTTGTAGGCGTGGCCGAGCCACCGTAACTCTTTACATTATGCTGAGGAGAAGGGATTCGAACCCTTGAGCCGCTTTCACGACCAACGCATTAGCAGTGCGCCCCAATCGTCCACTCTGGCACTCCTCAATTGTGTGTGATGAAGTAAAGAAGACGTAGGTGGGAGTCGAACCCACTACAGGAGTTTTGCAGACCCCCACCTAGCCGTTCGGTCTCTACGCCATAAATCTATTCTACTAGCTCGAAGTTTTCTTCAAACCATTTCTGATCCACTAACCACAGGTCTGTGTGGTCATTTGGGTTCCGGGCAATCATGTCCCCTTCCTTGGGGTTATCCGCCTGACTAATGGAGACCCCCGATAAATCCTCTCCGGGTACATACGGACGCATTTCTGAAAAACCCTTACGACGATACTGCTTGAACTCGTTCATGTTCACCTTTCTACTTTTCAAAGTTCTACTACACCGGTGGGGGTGTTTAGCTTGAAGTCGCCCATCCGGGGGTCCTGGGCCTTGGCCTTTTCGATCTCGGCGCTAAACCAGTGGGTGAGCTTTTCGATAAACTCAGGCCTACCATCCAGGTTACCAAATACCTGGAACGCTTTATAACGGGCGACGATATTGTCCACACCACTAAAATGTTCCTCAACTTCGTCTTCGTAGACTTCGGCAGTGTAACCTGTCCAGATCACTACCAGACAAGATGGGTGTTCCTGAGCGTACCGGCACACGGCATCTATCTGAGAGGCGGCTGTGCCGGATGCCCCCATAGACGACATCCCGCCGTAGTCAATAATGACCAAGTCATAGCGTCCCTGGCTAAACTCCTTGGAAACATACTCTCCTACAAAGGCGACCTCGATGTCCAAGTGCTGGCGACCCCGTAAATTGAAGATGCCCTCAAGTTCCATGATTGCGAACCGGGCCTCTTCTTCTAGGGTCTGGTCCATGTATGCCGGAGACGGGTCAAAAATAAAAGCGGTCTTGATAGTCATGGTACTCTTCTACTCAAACTTCGGTTTCAGTTGTTGGTGGCACGGTTTTTCACACACCGGGCATGCGGCGGTAATAAAGTCACCGTGTCGTTGGTCATGAACAACTGTACCCTCTTTTCGTTTGAACCGGAAGTGGGTGCCACAATTTCTACAGATACCCACATAAACTTTGTCTTCTGGTAAACTTCTTCGTTTTAGGATGTCCATGTCGATAAACCTATCCTTTCTCGATTCTAACCCTGCGCATAATAACTTGAGCGCTTGGATGTAGGCGCTTAAACTCCGCAATGTATCCTTCTGGGTCTGTTTTGTGGTCCAGACCATCTTGGCTCCCCCAAAGCATGTGACAGCGTCGGGCAACACTGACGGTCAATTCATCTAGTGACCTACCTTGTGAGTACACCTTGCGGTTCGGTAGAACAATAACTCCTACCCAAGTATTCAGTACTCCGCCTTTAGCAACGTAATCACGTATGTCGTTTATAATCATTGTTTCTCCTGGTGTAGTAGATTACTACTATTCTACCAGGGTTGCGAAAGTATGTCAAGGGTAATCTTCTATACCTTCGTCCATAAAAGTCCGCAAAGCTCTCGTGAAGTTCTCGATGATCTGTTCTTCAACTTTTTCCTTATCTTCTACATCGAAAACCCATTTGTGAGGACCGCCTTGGTTCCATGCACCAGCAGATAGTTCGTAATACAACGTATAAGAGACAAAGTCATCTACTTGGCATACCTGTACTAGTTTTATGGACATCTTTATTCCCTTCTGTTGTGGAAAGAGCGGTATACTGGATTCGAACCAGCGATTTCAGACTGGCAGACTGACGTGTTGCCACTAACACCAATACCGCAGATTGTTTCGTAGCGATATAGTATTCAAGACCGAATACTATCAGCCTACGAAAAGAGCAGGTAAGGAGATTTGAACTCCTGCTGACAGAGGTTGGAAGCCTCCCGCTCTACCAGACTGAGCTATACCCGCATAATATAAACTTTTTTACCGGCATCCCTGGCTTTTGTGATACTATTTGCAGTTCCTATACTGTTGTCTTTTAGGAAAGCTATAAGCACGTTACACCAGCTAACTATCTTTTGGTTTCGTACTGGGCCTGCGCTTCTACCAAGTTTATCCCACTGAGCGGGAAAACTAAGCACGGCTTCCACTTGTCGATCACGGCCCCATTGTTCTGCAATTTGATCTGTACCTTGTGCCCCACCTGAGATTAGCCATAAAATCCCGTGTTTTTCGTGGTACGCATCTAAGGTTTTGTAAATATAGTCCCGGTCCGTGAAGTGTCTACTCCCAACTACAGCTACTTTGTACATTTCAAAGCCTTTCGTACCTTCGTTTTGTGTCGTAGCTCGGGGCCAAGTTGGTGTGAAGGGATACCGTCATACACAATACTCAAATATAAATCAATGGCCTGTTCAGCCCAGTAGTTTCTAGGCTCGCTGTGTGTACACTCTGGGCACTGTGGGCGGTCCTGTTCTACAACCACGGGACGTATGTGCGCTAGACAATCGGGGCAAATATTTGTGGGACGTAGTTGTTTCTTATTCTTCGGCATTACCTTAGTCCTGATCTGAAAGTTATAGCGCCACTCATTGCTAGCCTGTATAGGTACTCTTCCTGTTCCTTGCGTTCCCAACGGATAAACCCGTCTGGTACCAAAGTAGCAGGGACAAGAACTTTTCCAAAGGTTCCATCGTGGAACTGGACTATCACTTCTAGGTTAACTTCCTGTATTTTTGCCATAGGGGAGCAGGAAGGGGGTCGAACCCTCATCGTCCGCAGTCACAGTGCGGTGCCTTACCATTAGACCACCTACTCCATGTAGCTGCCCCGCAAGGATTCGAACCTCGGGTTCCCGGTTCAGAGCCGGACGTGTTACCACTACACTACGGAGCAATTCTATTTTCTGGTGTCCACGATACGAAGCTCGTAGAACTTCCCAGGCCAACGTTTTCTTCGAAGAACCTTTAGTGCTTTTTCGGAGTCACTCTTTCGCTCATACCGGTTGTATACCCAAGCACTTTTAGGCGTGTATTTTCTGGGCGTACCAAGCGGCACAGCTATGACGGCAAACGGCTTCTTCTTCTTGCGACGATGCTGGTACCTGGGAGGATGAACGGCATATTCTGCGGATTGGCGGCGGACATGATCGCTGTGCTTCTCACACGAACTGCACCAATTTTGATATGGTCGAAAGCGTGTTTTCTTTGCGATCTTTCTGTCTTTAGCCATTCGTCCTCCATATTTTACTTTAGATAACGAAAGTAAATTAAGGCTCCCCACCCTGGTTTCGCTCCAGGCTCCTACCGGTTAACAGCCGGTTGCCGCACTAGCTGGCCCGTGGGGAATATAGCGTACATTATACTTCACAACTAACAAGTTGTCAAGAGTATTGCTGCCCCGCAAGGATTCGAACCTCGATCTTCGCATTCAAAGTGCGACGTGATAGCCATTACACTACAGGGCATTAGGTTATTCCATTGGCTCTACTTGAAGATGTGAAGCAATCCTTCGTGACAAAATTGGCTTCACAAAAGTGACCTTCCATAATCGGTCTTTTGCAAAGAAGACTTGACCAACAAAAGGTATCTTTGTTCGGACTGCACCAACAAATTCTTGTCCGTACCACGCAAGGTTCAACATCATACCTCCGACAAAACCATCAAGATAGATACTACCACAGCCACAGTTCCCATTAAGAGCCTTGCTACGATTTCCATTCTCTGGTGAAGGTCATCGTATCCGTAAATAGGTTCTGAGACGTATTTCCGTACTTCCACCAAAAAAGAGCGCAGTAGCCCTAAACCTAGCGCAAAAACCATAAACGCTAACACAAGCATGGACAAAACTCCTAACTGAACGTACCCAGGATTCTGTTTTATGTCTACATCTACCTATGCTCTCTACCCGGCCATGATAGTGTTGCTCACCCACTAGGCCTGTCTGAGATTGCTACCTGGGTAATACTAGCGTACCGACTGGTTCACTCCACCCGGTCCTTGCCGGATGTGTCAGGATTTGAACCTGTTACCAACACTCGCCTTACCAGTCTGAGTTTATAGTGGTACTCTTACCGTGAGCAATGTAGTCCTGAAGTTCCTCTGTGTATCAAATGATACACAGCGTAGACTCTTCTGGTTAGGAGTCGATCTCCATAAAAACTTTAACTTCTTCATCCGGCATTTCTTCTGGAAGAACGGCGTACTTGGTCGCATCGTTATCCATTAGAAAAATATTTTGCCGATCTTTATGCGTGAGTTCAAGCATGATCGGGATGTCGTTGGGGTCGTACCAAGTGTCTCCAACCTTAACTCTCATTTTTTCTCCTAGATTAGTCCCTTTTTACGGGCTAGTTCAACGGTATCTGCGTACAAGTCATTGACAGTACGTGGGTCCTTCCCTAAAACCCACAGTAGCGCACGTCTTCTAGCAAGTAAGTCTACCTGCATTAGCGCTAATTTTGGATGGCGTATGACATTTGCGGCAGGCTCCAGCGGTACTCCCAAGTTGTCTATTGCGTCAATTTCAGCCAGGATGTTTTTCTTATCATTCATTTTCTTGCCTTTCTTTCTCAGAAATGCTACAACTGCTCCAGTAAGAGCACCTACTACAACCCAAAACCCTTCAGAGGAAGACGATTGGGCTGTAAACCTGTGTAAGGTTATGCCAGTCACCGGGTCCTCCGGGCAAGTATCATCACCTACAGGGTACGTGCATATTGTTGGGCTAGGTGTTACTGTAGCCGTTTGGAGTACGGTTGCCGTAGCTGTTGCCATGTTGGTCTCAGCGGGCGTCGGGGTATCGTCTCCGATGGGAGAACCGGCAATCAGAAAGAGACACAACACAGAAATGAAAATAAGTTTCCTCATGACAACCTCACATGTATCGCCGGGATCGCATAGGTCTCTTCCATAGAAGGTTGTTCCGCATACTCCCGGAGTTCGCCAAACGTAAAGGTACTAGCCGCAGAAAAGCTCCCCCAAGTACCGTCTTCCTTGAGAAACAAGGCCCTATCGTGGGCAAGGTCCCTGGTCACGATAAAATAGCGGGACACGTTAGAGTGTAGTTCAAGCTCGTTCATGTATTCCTTTCGTTACAGAGGAAGATAGTGGCATCGAACCACCAACCCTTTCAGGTTGCCCCGGTTTTCAAGACCGGTTGAGGAGCCGACCTCGGTACCTTCCGTGTTTATCTATTACGTAACCACTCTCGGACGTTTACCACGTACTCGGTGTCCGGCTTCCAGTGAGCCACGAACTCTGTCTTGAAGTCTTGGTAGTGGTGTTGAGTGTTCGTGGTGTGAAGCATAATAGCGAGGGCCGTTTGCGCAGGACCGCTCCCCAGATATCCTACCTGGAAACCGTCTGGGCTATGGTTGTGGACGTTCCAAGACCTTACTGGACTAACGTAGACATTATCTATATATAGGTCTAGTGCTCCGTGTGATGTGGAACGCAGGATAATGTGGTGCTCCATTGTTTCTCCTATAATCGACCGTGGTGGTAAAATGATTTTAACCACTCGTTTGTTTATAGTATATCACAGACCTTAAGTGGTGTCAAGCTATTACGCTCCCCGATTGTAGACCATGACAAACATAATAAGGAGAAGAATATGTCTATCGTACCTACAACTGCAAACTTAACTATTTACCAAGGTCTTCCATATCGGGCCAAGTTCAGCGTACTTAATTCTTTGGGTCAGCCAGCACAGTTTTTTAATGGCTTTGTAAACGGCTACCTGGGAACCCTGCTTCTGCGGCAAAGTTCAGGTACTTTAGAGGTAGACCCCGTGGACGGACAAGTCATCCTAGAGCTAGACACGGAAGCAACCACAGGATTAACCACGGGCACACACGCTCTATCTATTGTCTTACATAAAGATGGTGTCCAGACTTTGGTGGTTACTGGTAGTGCGTCTGTGGTAGCCCAAAGCGACGTAGTTGGGGAAGAAGGCCTGATTAATAGCTTCGAAGAACTGACAGATACGCCTGCCTATCTTGGCAATGCCGGTAAGTCCTTAATCGTAGCCAACACAGAGGACGAGGTAACTACTCTTGACGATACCGTTTATTTGATGTCCTGCCATGACTCGGGTAACGAATACACATATCTAATGATGTCTGTAGATGGTAAGGATTGGAACACCTTTAGTAAGTTCCCATGCCTAACCCCATCGTCTGGTAATCAACGGGACCCTTCCATTGTGGAGATAGACGGAACATACTGGATTGCGCACACCAACTTCACTAATAGCTATTTCACCGTGATGAAATCAACAGACTTGGTGAATTGGGAAGTAGTGCATAATGTGGATATGTCTGCCATCGAGAACCTGCACTATGTATGGGCACCCGAATGGTTCGTAGATACAGATGGTACCGTTAGGGTCTACGTATCCTGCTCAACTAACTCACAAACAAATAACTTCCAAATTTATGAAGTGCATCCTACTAATGATAGTATGACTGCCTGGAGTGCACCGGAAGCTATTACAATTACCGATGTAAGTAATTGTATTGATGCTTTTATGGTGTATAAGGACGGTGTTTACTTCCTGTGGTACAAGGAAGAAACAAATGACTATCTCCAATATGCGTATGGTTCGTCACCAA
>Ga0272443_10006596_pt1 | contig 11425 bp, 12 predicted proteins | sample SSMAcet12_FD_193581 | JGI IMG/M metagenome (GOLD analysis project Ga0272443, IMG submission 193581) | Marine sediment archaeal communities from Little Sippewissett salt marsh, Falmouth, MA, United States - SSM-Acet-12 | ecosystem: Environmental > Aquatic > Marine > Wetlands > Sediment ... | reverse complement strand
CCCGCCGGATTTGCCGATTCCGAATACCGCGGTGGGGATGCCGGCAGGCATCTGAACCATGGCCAACAGGGAATCAAGACCGTCCAGTGCCGAAGGAACCGGGACCCCCAGCACGGGTAGCCGGGTATGGCCGGAAATAACGCCGGGAAGATGAGCGGCGCCACCGGCTGCGGCGATAATGACTTTTCCGCCGGCATTCTCAAAATCCTTTACCAATTCAACCGTGCGTTCAGGGGTGCGGTGTGCGGAGCTGACCTCGACGATAAAGGGGACACCGAAGTCCTGAAGCAGGCGGATCCCCGCTTCCAACTGAGGCAGGTCGGAGTCGCTGCCCATGACAATGGCGATGTCGGCTTGCTTCATGTTTTCTTTCTCCCGATGTCGCTGCGGAAAGCGATGTTTTCGTATGTAATGAAGGGGATGGCGTCGTAGATCTTTTTCATGGCGTCTTTCAGGGTGGCCGCGCGGGCGCACACATTCATGACTCGTCCACCCGAGGTGTAGGTGGCGTCATTCTGGATGCGCGTGCCGGCGTGGAAGATCTCAACACCCATTGATTTGGCGCGTTCAAGGCCGGCAATGGGCTTGCCTTTTTCATAAGCACCCGGGTAGCCCTTGGAAGTCAGGACCACGCAGCCGGACACCTCCTCCTCCCACTCGGTATGCACATCGAAGAGGTTGCCTTCGGCGGCCCCGCTCAGCAGGTCGAGCAGGTCGCTCTTCATGCGCAACAGTACGGCCTGGGTTTCGGGATCCCCGAAACGTACGTTGAATTCCAGGACCATGGGGCCTGTTTTCGTAATCATCAGGCCGGCGTAGAGCACGCCGCGGAATTCCCGGCCTTCAAAACGGAGCCCCTCGATGGTGGGCATGATAATGGTGCGCAGAATGGTGTCCAGCAATTCCTTGTTGATATCCGGCGCCGGGCTGATGGCCCCCATGCCCCCGGTGTTCGGGCCGGTATCGTTGACGCCGGCTTTTTTGTAGTCCATGGAAGTCACCAGGGGAATGACCCGTTTGCCGTCGGATACGACCATGAAGGACATCTCCGTTCCGGGCAGAAAATCCTCGATGATCACCTGTTCGCCGGCGCGGCCGAATTTCTTTTCCTGCATCACCGTCTGCAGGGCGGTGATGGCTTCCTGGCCCTTGCGGCAGATGAACACGCCTTTTCCTGCGGCCAGACCGTCGGTCTTGAGTACCAAGGGGTAGGTGGCGGATTTAAGGTGATCCGCCGCCGCGCGGATGTCGTTGAATACTTTGAAATTCGCAGTCGGAATGTTGTGTTTGGCCATGAACTCTTTGGCAAAGGCCTTGGAGCTCTCGATAATGGCTGCTTTCTGGGTGGGACCGAAGACGTTCAGGTTGCGGCGCTGGAATTCGTCGGCCATACCCAAGGACAATGGCAACTCGGGTCCCACCACGGTCAATTCAACCCCTTCGGTTTGGGCGAAATCCGCGATTTCGATGGAGTTGTTGGGATCCAGATCCACGTTGGTGGCCAATTGGGCGGTGCCGGCGTTGCCGGGCACCGCGAAGATCTGTGATACCTTGCGGGATTGCGAAAGCTTCCAGACCAGTGCGTGTTCCCGTCCCCCTGAACCAACGACCATAACTTTCATGGATCACCTTCCTGAACAGAATGCTTGACAACCGTGTTTATTATACGTTATCCCCGCTACCCCGACAACCCGCGATACCGTTCCAGCAATCGCCCCAAGCCGGATTTGTCATCAAAAGGGGACATTGTTGATTGGTTAAGTGTGGAAACTATATTGCATGCCTATTGCAGGTTTTTCGTCAAAGGAGGAAAGTATGCGCATCAGCAAAGGGATTGCCGGGGTATGCATGTTGTGTTTATGCGCTGGTTTGGTGACCCCCCTGGCCGCTTTTCCCGGTGGAAAAGCCCAAGTGTCCAACAAGCAATGGGACATGTATGAACAGGGGATTCGAGATCTGGCCCGGGAGGATTTTCAGCGGGCCGTCAAGGTATTCCTGGAATTGAAGGGGCGCAACGTTGCGGTAATGAATCTCTACTTGGCGCTGGTGGGAACGTACAGCCGGCTGGGAAGTCCTGAAGAAACGGTGGCGGCGGTCAACGACCTGACCCGCCGTTTCCCCAAGGAAATGCGCCGGTTGAGTCAGCCGGGCAGACACAACCCCTATTATTCCCAGATTTACCTGATACTGGGCCTGGCGGAAATGAAGACCGGTCATTACGACAAAGCCATCAAGGCGTTTCGCCTGGTCCTGGAAAGCGACAATCACCAGCAGACTTTTTCATACCAGATTCGCCAGATATTCCCCCTCAGCGCCCTGAAGCGGCCGGAATTGAATGCCTTGGTGCGGGTTCAACTTGGAGCCGTTTATGTCGCCTCGGGAGATCGCCAAGCCGCCCTGGAGCAATACCGCATCCTCGAGAAAACCTCTCCCACCCGGGCCCTTGAACTGAAAAAAATCATTGCGGCCAAGCCCTAGAGACCACGCCCGCGGCCTTGACACGCCCCCGGGGGATCGACTATACATGTAAATGGAACGGAGCGGCCGCAGTGGTCGCCCCCGGGAGGCAACATGAGTCAAGAAGCGGTTGTGCGTTTCACCCTGGACAACACCCTGCCGCCGGAACCCCGGTTTCGCGAGGGCATCCGCCGGGCCCCCAACCGGGGCTTGACTTTGAACCCGGATCAAGTCCGCATCGCTCTGTCCAATGCATTGCGTTACGTTCCCCCGGACCTGCATGAGAAGCTGGCTCCGGAATTCCTGGAGGAGCTGCGCACCATGGGGCGGATTTACGGATATCGCTTCCGGCCGCCCGACCCCATCCGGGGCCGGCCCGAATCCGAATACAAGGGGCGTACCCTGGAAGGGCGTGCGTTCCAGGTCATGATCGACAACAACCTGGATTTTGACGTGGCCCTTTATCCTTATGAGTTGGTGACCTACGGCGAGACCGGGCAGGTGTTCCAAAACTGGATGCAATACCGTCTCACCCGTCGCTACCTGGAGGAGATGCGGGATGACCAGACCCTGGTGATCTATTCCGGCCATCCCCTGGGGTTGTTCCCCACGCGGTCGGACGCTCCCCGGGTCATATCCACCAACGGCATGCTGGTGGGCATGTACGATACCCCTGAAGGATTTCATACCGCCGCGGCCATGGGCGTTTCCAATTACGGCCAGATGACCGCCGGGGGTTGGATGTACATCGGTCCCCAGGGCATTGTGCACGGCACTTACATCACCCTGCTCAATGCGGGACGCCTCTACCTGGGTATTCCGGAGGATCGGAATCTGTCCGGAGTGGTGTACCTCAGCTCCGGCCTAGGCGGCATGAGTGGCGCCCAGGCCAAGGCGGTGGAAATCGCCGGCGGCATCGGCGTGATCGCCGAGGTGGATCCCTCGCGGATCGAAACGCGTCACCAACAGGGTTGGGTCTCCCGGGTTTCCGCCGACCTGGATGAGATCGCCGCCTGGATCGCGGAATGCCGCCGCAGCGGCGAAGCGGTATCCATTGCCTATCAGGGCAACGTGGTGGATCTATGGCAATACGTCCACGACAAGGAAATCGCCGTTGAGCTGGCTTCGGATCAGACTTCCTGCCATGCCGTCTACGATGGTGGTTACACCCCGGCCGGCATGGATTTCATTGCGGGGCGTGAACTGCTGCGCCGGGACCCCGAGGCGTTTCGCCGTTGCGTGGACGAGAGCCTGGTGCGCCAATACCAATTGATCGCGGCCATGAGCCGCCGGGGGACCCGTTTCTGGGATTACGGCAACTCTTTCCTCAAGGCGGTGTTTGATGCCGGGGCCGTGGAAGTGGCCCGGGATCCGTCATCCCCGGCCGCGGGGTTCGTTTACCCAAGCTACGTCGAAGACATCATGGGCCCCATGTGCTTCGACCACGGCTTCGGCCCATTTCGTTGGGTCTGTCTGTCCGGGAAGCCCGAGGACTTGCACCGGACGGACCGGGCGGCCATGGAATGCATTGATCCATCGGCTTCGGGCATGGACCGGGACAATCATCAATGGATCCGGGACGCGGAAAAAAACCGCCTGGTGGTGGGGACTCAGGCACGTATCCTCTACGCGGACTGCCCGGGCCGGGTACGCATCGCGTTGAAGTTCAACGAAATGATCCGTGACGGTAAGATCGGGCCGGTTATGTTGGGCCGTGACCACCACGACGTTTCCGGAACGGATTCACCCTTCCGCGAAACCGCCAACATCAAGGATGGCAGTAACGTGACCGCGGATATGGCGGTGCACAACTTCGCCGGAGACGCGGTGCGCGGCATGTCCATGGCGGTACTCTCCAACGGCGGCGGCGTGGGGATCGGCAAAGCGTTTAACGGTGGCTTCGGCCTGGTGCTGGACGGCAGTAAAGAAAAGGATCGCATTATCCGTTCCGCCATGGAATGGGACGTGATGAACGGTATCGCCCGCCGCGCCTGGGCGCGCAACCCCAATGCCCTGGACCAGGTCGCGAAGTGGAACGACGCCAACGTGGAGCGCGGCCACATCACCCGGCCTTTCCCCGTGGACGAGGACCTGCTGAGAAAGGTGACTGAATAGAACCCGCGGGGGGTTCACTGTGACCCCCGTTGTTTCTCCGCACTGATTGGCCATAAGTTTGCGTTGCCGCCCTTTCGGGCGCCGTATATCGGCCTTTTTGGGCCGGACCGTATGCTTTTTTAACGTTAAGACTGGACAAAATCGGCGTTTTGCGTTATATATCTAACTGTTAACAAAAAAAACTAGGACGAGGAAACCATGAAACGCAAAGTCAGTCTGCGGGTGATCCGCCGCATTTCTTTTTATTATGAAGCCCTGTTAAAGTTGGACCTGCCCGAGGAATCTTATGTGTCTTCCAAAAAGCTGGAAGAGATTACCGGCGTATCCTGTAACCAGGTGCGTCAGGATTTCTTTTACCTGGGAATTTCCATTGGGAAACAAAAGAAGGGATACCAGGTCAAAAAACTCTTTGCGGAACTGCGCAGGGTACTTTCAATTGACCGCGGTGCTGATGTCGTGGTGATCGGTGCCGGCCGCCTGGGCTGTGCCCTGGCCCAGTACAAGATTTTCAAGGTGCGCAACATCAACGTAACGGCTTTGTTTGATATCGACCGCAGCTTGGTGGGAAGGGAGCTTGAAGCCAAGGGGAAGCGTCTGCCCATCATGCACATGGATGATATAAAGAAGTACTTGAAAAAACGCCCGGACATCAAGATCGCCGTGCTGGCCGTACCTGAGGATGCCGCCCAGGATACCCTTGATCAACTGATCGAATTGGGGTTCCAGGGAATCGTCAACTTTGCCCCCCGTATTCTCAAGTTGCCCAAGGGCGCGGAGGACGTGCAATTGGTTAACGACTGTATCGGCGCCTCCCTTTACAAGATCATTTACCAGATCTACCACCAGGAGGCGGAAGAGAAGTGACGCCTGCCGCTTCCGGTGGCTGAACCATGCCCTTGTTGTATCTGCTGTTGTTTTTTGTGCTGGTGTTGTTTTCCGGCTTTTTCTCCTCAGCGGAAACGGCCCTGCTTTCCCTCAACCGCATCCGCCTGGGCTTGCGGGCCAGGCGCGGCGTACGGCGCGCCCGCTTGCTGGAATCCATTCTAAAGAATCCGGACGAGTTCTTCTCCACCATCCTCATCGGCAACAACCTGGTCAACATCGCGGCTGCATCCATTGTGACCATGGTGTTTTCCCGCTACCTGGTGCGGGATGAACGCATGGCCATCCTGCTTTCAACCCTGTTCACCACGGTGATCGTGCTGCTCTTTGCCGAGGTATTGCCCAAGTCCTATGCCTTTCGACGCAGTGAACGACTCTCCTACACTTATGCCTATCCCATTCGCTTTTTTAAATACCTTTTCTACCCCATGGTCCGGATCACCGCCTGGTTCTCCAGGCTTTTTTTCCGCAGACCCATTCCCCCACGGGGATTGACTCCTGGGGAGTTGAAGCATTTTCTGGAAACCCAGACCCAGTTGTTTCGCATGACGCCCGAAAACCTGCGCATGATCAACGAGATTATCGACATCGCCCAGAAGGACATCAAGAGCATCATGACGCCCCGCATCAACATCCAGGCCCTGGAAGAATCGGCGGAGTTTATTGAGCTGAAACGTTTGATCGCACAGGAAAGACTCTCCAAAGTCCCCCTGTTCCGGGAGAGTCTGGACCGCATCACCGGGATCGTCCACGCCCGGGATGTACTGGCCATGGCCATGAACGGCCGGGCGGAAACCATTCCGCTGAAAAACTTGGCCCGCCCCCCCCTGTTCATCTCGGAGTACTCGTCGCTGAACTACGTGCTCAGCCGTTTCCGGGACCGGGGTGTGGAAATGGCGGTGATTCTGGACGAATACGGAATAACCATCGGCATCTTGACCCTCAACGATATCTTTGCGGAAATCCTCGGTGACATGAACATCCCCAGGCACCAAATCAGGCGCGTGGGCGAAAGCATTTACCGTGTTCCCGGCAATATGCCCGTTGAAGAACTGAACGAACACCTGGGATTGATGTTGCCACTGCGCAAGGATTACACCACCATGAACGGGTTGTTCACCTATCATCACGGGCGTATCCCCGGGGCCGGTGCCCTGATTCGTCTGGGCAATGTCCAATTGCAGGCTTTGCGAATGGGCCGTCGCCGAATTGAGGAAATCCGCCTCAGGATGGATGCCAAGCGGAACTGAATCGCGTATAATAGTTGCTTGGTACCCGTATTGGAAAAAATGAGCAAAGAAGAAAAAAACACCCGTGCCATCACGGTCAACCGCAAAGCCTATCACGATTACGAAATCCTCTCCAAGCACGAGGCGGGGCTGGTGTTGTTGGGCACGGAAGTCAAGGCCATTCGTGAAGGCCGGGTCAACCTAAAGGATTCCCACGTGGAGATCCGTCGCGGCGAGGCCTTCCTGGTGAACTGCCATATCGGCCCCTATTCAAATGCCGGCTTGAACAACCACGAGGCTGAGCGCCCTCGCAAGTTGCTGCTTCACCTGCGGGAACTGCGCAAGTTCGACCAGCGGGTTACCGTCAAGGGACTGACCCTCGTGCCCTTGCGCATGTACTTCAACCCCCGGGGCCGGGTCAAGCTGGAAGTGGGGCTGGTGAAAGGGCGCCGCAGCTACGACAAGAAACAAAAGATCAAGGACCGGGATATCAAGCGTGAAGTTGACCGTGAACTCAAACGGTACCGTTAACTCCCACTACATTGGGGACGGATTATGAATTTATGAATTTTCCGGTTTAATTGCACTCATTTCCAGGCTTATGACCCCAATACGCTTACATCCTACCTTTCATTATCACCAAAAAAATTCATAAATTCATAATCCGTCCCCAGGGGTTCACACACCCACGACCCGGGAACCGAAGTAACCCAGCAGTCCCAATACCACGGACTTGAACACCAGGTACCCCAGGGCCACCCCCAGGCTGCGACTCCGGCTGATACCCGACCATGCGGAAATTCCCAGGGCCACGGCCAGGAGGAACCATATGGTGAAAATGTCCATCTGGCCGATGACCGAGACCAGGGGGCCTTTCATCCCCGCGAGGCGAACCCAACCACCGGGGCTTGCCCAGGCATGGAATGGAAGATCGGTCATTGACGCGATAGTCATGAGGATGCGTGGCAGGACCGTGCCGATCAGGGCTGCGTTGACGGTGAGGCTGAAAAAATGGCTGTATTGACCCTCCACTCCGGCCACGCCGTAAATCAGGTAGAGCAGGAAAGCCACGATCACCACAGCCAGCAGCGACATGAGGGCCACCCAGGCGGAGATGGCCACGCGCTGCCAGCCTTGAGCCGTCAAGTTGATCGCCTCGCCCTGCATGTATTCGTTCAATGAAGATTGCTGCAGCATGGCACGACTGCGTTCCATCTGGAGAGGGGCGGAGATCCATCCGCACAAGCCGACAACCAGGATGAGGATCAACATCGCCGCCATGAAACGGCGATCCCGGGCGGCCGCGGCCAGGGTCGGCGCGGGGCGGGTAAAAACTCCGGTGATGCGTGCCAGTTGTGATTCTACGGGTACGGTCATTTCAGTCTCCCTGGAGTGTTTGTCAATTCTGTATACGTTGCCTGCATCCTTCGGGTTTATTGGTAGCCGCATGCCCGGCGGCGTTGCCGGCGCAGTGCATGCCTGCCGGCATCCATTGGCGGGTGCCCGGCATGTGGTGTCGACAGGAAGCGTTCGCCCCCACTTGTCTTGGGTCCACGTTTATCTTTGTTGTGATATGCGTTATAATATAGCGTGTACAAACACCTGGAGATCGATGCGGCTCCCCTCGGACGCCTGGTTGTGGGCCTGGAAAACCACCAGGTGGTTTTCGCCCACTTGGCGCGCCGGCAGGCAGACTTGGAGCGCATTCTCGATGGTGAGCGCAAAAGATTCCCGACCATGCACCTTACTACGGAAAACCACCCGGTGGCCACTCTTTTGCAGGCCTACTTAGACGGAGATGTGGTGGATCCGGTGGATGTTCCCGTGCGTTGGAGTCAGGGAACGGAATTCCAGCAGCGGGTGTGGCAAACCCTGCGCCGGGTGCGGCGGGGACAGTTGGTGACTTACAGCGGTCTGGCCGCCATGGCTGGAAACCCTCGTGCCGCCCGGGCTGTGGGCGGCGCCGTATCCCGAAATCCCCTGGTGCTTTTCGTACCCTGCCACCGTGTGGTGGCCGCTGGGGGAGGCATCGGCGGATTTTCCGCGGGCCTGGACGCCAAGCGACGCTGGCTTAGCCTTGAAGGCGTGGATGAGGCCTGCCTGTCCGGGAGGATTCATGAGCATTCAGGATAACCTGGAGTTGATCCGGGAGGGCATTGCCGCGGCCTGCACCAAGGCCCAACGGGATCCCGCGGAAATACGCATCCTGGGCGCCTGCAAGGGACAGTCGGTGCAACGGATTCGGGAGGCGATAAGTGCCGGGATCGATCTGCTGGGGGAAAACCGCTTCCAGGAGGCGGAGATTCACCAACCCGACCTGGCCGACCTTGAGCTGGAATGGCACTTTATCGGAAAATTGCAGAAAAACAAGATCAACCGCATCCTCACCCGTTTTCACATGGTGGAAACCGTGGACGGTGTCAAAACAATGGAGCATATCCACAAACGGGTGGACGAGGTCAGGGATGTGTTTCTCGAACTCAACCTCGGGGATGAATCGACCAAGTCGGGGTTCACCGAATCCGGCCTGTTCAAAGCCCTGAACTACATGGCCCAACTCAACCGTGTCCGGGTGGTCGGACTGATGTGTATCCCCCCGTTCAGCGAGGATCCCGAGGAGAGCCGCCCCTGGTTTCAGCGCCTTTTCCGCATGCGTGAGGAGTTGAATGCCCGGAAAATCCCCAATTTCCACATCCTGCACCTGTCCATGGGCATGAGCAATGACTACGAAGTCGCCGTAGAGGAAGGGGCCACCATCGTGCGGATCGGTTCGGCCCTTTTCGGGAGGCGGCCGCGGTGATCCTGGGCCAGTTTCTGCGCGCCCTGGCGCAACTGCTGCATTTGGCCTTCCAGGCGTATATCTTTGTTATCCTGATCCGCGCAGTCCTCAGCTGGATGGGCCCCATGCCGCCAAGTCCGTTGATCCTTGTCCTGCGCCGCTTGACCGATCCGGTTTTCCGCCTGGTTCACCGCTGGATTCCCTTCGCCATTATCGGGGGCATTGACATATCCCCGGTTATCGTCATGCTGGGGTTGTACTTTATCGACAACTTGATAACTGGTATACTAATGGGGTACGCTGGCCGGTTGCTGGCGGGGGGGTGATGATGAAACTGACGCCACAGGACATCCTGACCCAGACGTTTGCCGCGCGCATGCGCGGATTCGACCGCGATGAAGTCAAGAGTTTCATGATTCAGGTGGCCGAAGCCCTGGAAGGAGAGATCCAGGAGAAAGAAGCCGCGCGCCGAGATCTCTCCCGAGCCCAGGAAAAGCTCAACCACTTCGAGCGCCGCGAACAGGTATTGCGGGACACCCTGGTGTCGGCCCAGAAGTTTTCCAAGGAAATCGAGCAACATGCTCAAAAAGAGTCGGAACTGATCATAAAGGAAGCGGAAATGAAAGGCGAACATCTGCTCAACGGCGCCATGGGTCGCCTTAAGGAGTTGAACGCAGAGATCCGTAACCTGAAGTTCAAGCGGCGGGAGATCGAGGACGACCTGGTACACATGCTCAATTCCCTGAAAGAGATGATCGAATCCTACCGCGAACAGGACGCTGAATTCGACAAGGTCGAGTACATGGGGAAATAGGCTTCTGGCCGGATCCCCCATCAGGACGCACCCCGGAGCGGAAGAGAAAGCTGAATTTGGAGGAAAACCATGGCAGAGATGAAAGAACAGCGGGATACGGCCATCAAGAACGCCGTTTCACAAATCGAGAAACAATACGGTAAGGGCGCCATCATGCAGTTGGGCGCCGGTGCGGCGGTGCGGGTTCCCGCTATTTCGACGGGCTGTCTGTCCCTTGACATTATTTCCGGTATCGGTGGCTTCCCCCGCGGCCGGGTGGTGGAAATCTACGGCCCCGAGGCCTCGGGCAAGACCACCATGGCGTTGCAGGCCGTGGCGGAAGCCCAGAAGGCCGGCGGCCATGCCGCTTTCGTAGATGCGGAACATGCCCTGGATCCGATGTACGCCGAAAAACTGGGTGTCAACATCGACGAACTCTACGTGTCCCAACCCGATTTCGGTGAGCAGGCCCTGGAAATCGCCGAAATCCTGGTGCGTTCCGGCGGTGTGGACATCGTGGTGGTGGACAGTGTGGCCGCCCTGGTACCCAAGGCTGAGCTGGAAGGCGAAATGGGGGACAGCCACATGGGCTTGCAGGCCCGCCTCATGAGCCAGGCCCTGCGCAAGTTGACGGCCATTGTATCCCGTTCCCGCACCACCTTGATCTTTATCAACCAATTGCGGGAAAAGATCGGTGTGTTCATGGGCAATCCCGAGACCACCACGGGCGGTCGCGCGCTGAAATTTTACAGCTCCCTGCGCCTGGAAGTACGCAAGATCCTTACCCTGAAGAGCGGAAACGAAATCGTGGGCAGCCGGACGCGCATGAAAATCGTCAAAAACAAACTGGCGCCTCCCTTTCGCACAACCGAAGTCGACATGTTGTTCGGCAAGGGCGTTTCCCGGGAAGGCGACGTCATCGACCTGGCGGTTGAGAACAACATCGTGACCAAGACCGGTGCCTGGTACGCTTACGGAGAAGAGAAACTGGGCCAGGGCAAGGAAACGGTCCGCAGGTTGTTGGAAGAGAACCCCCCGCTCTACGATGAATTGCGCAACAAGATACTTTATGCCGTGGGCATGCCCCACCTGGCGGGAGAGAGCGAATCCAAGGCGACTGAAGAGGAAAAGAAACCAGCGGCCGACGGTGCCAAGGATTCTTGAGGTCCC
>Ga0272443_10006594_pt1 | contig 11429 bp, 11 predicted proteins | sample SSMAcet12_FD_193581 | JGI IMG/M metagenome (GOLD analysis project Ga0272443, IMG submission 193581) | Marine sediment archaeal communities from Little Sippewissett salt marsh, Falmouth, MA, United States - SSM-Acet-12 | ecosystem: Environmental > Aquatic > Marine > Wetlands > Sediment ... | reverse complement strand
CTGGCGTTCTCGGTCAATTTTAGCAGTGTCTTCCACCAGGCTCAGCACCTGCCGCAAGTAAGTTAAAGGCACCTGCCCCAAAGCCTGGGGGTTGCCGATATTGGCAGGGATGATACTTTTCCCCTGTTTCTTTAACTCCGCCGCCCTTTTCGGGATGGGACCTCGAACAGCGTATTCCATTTCCAGGATGTTTGGATTAACAGCCAAGGCTTTTATTTCTGTTTTCATAAGAGCGCGTCCCGTTATGCTAATCTTCAACCAGTTGACCCTATCCTACCAATTCCCCCATAACTATATTTTGCCACCATGATCCGGGTACGTAAAAGCAAATCATCATCAAATTAACATGTGATTTGTATGGTTTTCCAAGGAAAGCGCCGGAGCAACCCAGGATCCCATATCCAAGGATTTCAAGTCAGATTGATACTACCATAAGGATCAAACATAATTCCCACTTTACGCGCCCACTCGTAAAATCATGTTGGGTGATCAACATCAACTTTTCTTGATAAGATTGGAATCAGAGCAATTATGAGCACAAAAAAGGAGAAATAACTAGAATGGCCAACTCATTTCAAACCTACCTTCAACAATATGCTGAACTGATCCTAAAAGCCGGGTTGGACTATCAATCCGGACTGCGGATCCGGATCGGGGCACTGCCTGGTAGATCAGCCAGATTCTTCACCCCGCTGGAAGCAGCTCCGCTGGTCCGGGAGCTTGTCAAACAGGCCTACCAGCTGGGTGCTCCCCTGGTAGAGGTGTTTTGGGGGGACCCTCAGCAGGACCTGCTTCGCTATCAACACGCTCCCCGGGATTCCTTCGGGGAAACACCAACCTGGTCAGTAGACGAGCTATACAAAGCGGCGGACAGGAAGGATGCCCGGATCTATATCGGGGGATCGGATCCCTACAAATTCCAGGATATTGATACTGCCCTGCTCTCTGAGATGCAGAAGACCCGCTCTGAGACATTCCGGGATGCCAATGAATACCTGGTCCGCAATCCCACGCCCTGGATCATCGTGCTCTATCCTACAGCTGATTGGTCCAAGGCAGTCTTCCCGGAACTCTCCGCAGATGATGCGGTTGAGAGAATGTCGGAATATCTGGTCAGGTTCTATCGGCTGGACAGGGAGGATCCCAACGGGTATTGGAAAGAGCACTTCTCCGCCCTGGAAAAGCGGGCAAAAAAGCTGTCTGGATGGGGCTTTAAGACCATCCACTTGAGAGGACCAGCCACAGACCTGAAAGTCGGCCTTGCTCAGGATCACCTCTGGAAAACCGCGTTATTAAAGGACCGGGATGGGCACAAGAACGTGGTCAATATGCCCTCGGAAGAGGTATTCACGCTGCCAGACCGGATGAGAGTGGACGGGTATGTCTCTTCTACCAAACCATTCACCATGGGAGATGGTTTTGTGGATGGTCTCAGGCTGGAATTCGAGAATGGCGCGGTTACCAAGACTGAAGCCAAAAGCGGTGAGGAATTTGTCAAGAAAACCCTAGAGGTCGATGACGGCGCCTGCCGGCTGGGTGAGCTGGCTCTGGTGCCACACAGCTCCCCGATCTCCCAAGCAGGGGTGATATTCCACAATACCCTGCTGGACGAGAATGCCTCCTGCCATATCGCCCTGGGGCGGGGGATCCGCGATTGCTTGCGCGGCAGCAATGAGATGACCACAGAAGAATTCCTTGATGCGGGCGGCAACCACAGCACAGTTCATTATGACTTCATGATCGGTTCTGCAGAGATGGATATCGATGGGATCGACCAGGATGGGAAGCCCCATCCATTGATGAGAGGGGGAGAGTGGGCTTTTGATCTCTAAACCAATAACCAATATAAGGGCTAATCCATCGACTGCGTAAATCCCCCTCGGTCGGCAGATCGAGGATCTCGAACTGGAAGGCATGGTCCACGAGTTATTTGTGGATGACTTGGAAGCCGCCCGGGGCCAACTTGTCAGACACGGCTGCGAGGTGATCCGCTGACTCGGCAAGGGTCAGGGTTGCTACACAGAGACCCGTTTGGGGTGATCTACAATTTATGGCAAGAATAGAGAATTTACTCTGAGGCACATCCTCAGATCGCTTTCTCTGACCGATCATTCTCCCGCAGGACAATCCGTTTCTTTATCCCTGCGTAGCTCCAGGCGAACAGGAAGAACAGGGTAGCCACCAGCACGATGGCAGGCCCGGATGCCACATTGACATAATAAGAGAGATAAAGCCCAATCACTCCGGAGGCCGAGGCGAGGGCAGCTGCCAGGATCATCATAATGGGAAGGCGTTTGGTAAGCAGGTAAGCGGCCGCGGCCGGGGTCACAAGCATAGCCACCATCAAGGCCACGCCAACCGCCTGGAAAGAGACTGCTATGGTGAGGGCAATGAGCACCAGCTGCAGGTATTCGAACACCCTCATGGGAATACGCAGGGTTGCTGCCAGCGTGGGGTCAAAGTTCAAAACCAGGAATTCCTTGTAAAAAGCGATCACCAGGATAAGGATCACTGCGCTGAACGCACCGATCAGGATCAGCTGGTTCCCGGATACGCCGAGCACATCCCCGAATAGAAAGTGGGTCAGATCCACTGTGTAGCTTTTCACGGTGGATATGATGGCTATGCCCAGGGCAAACATACCCGCGAAGATGATACCAATGGCGGTGTCCTGTTTGATCCTGGCCCCCTTGCTGACAACCCCGATGGCCAGGGAAACGAACACTGCCGTGCCCGTCCCCCACCAGAACATCGGTTCACGGGCCCCGCCGGTGATCAGGTAGCCAACTGCCACGCCAGGCAGGATCGAATGCGCCAGGGCATCCCCAAAGAAAGCCATTCCCCGCACCACCACATAGACCCCGACCACTGCGCAGACAATCCCGGTCAGAACCGCCGCAGACAGGCCCCGAACCATAAAAGAATAATTCAGAGGGGTGAACAGCAGGTCAATGAGATTCATGGCGATCTCCTTCGCAGCATTCATCTCCAATTGCCAGGGTGTCAAAGTCGCCTTCGACAAAATGAAGATGCCCGTGATAAGCACTCATCAGCAGCTTGCGGGTGAAGACCTCTTCCGGGGGGCCATAGCCCAACAGGTCTTTGTTCAACAGCATAACCCGCTCAAACTGCTCCGCCGCTAACCGCAGGTCATGCATGGAGATCATCACCGCAACTTCCTGTCCTTTGAGAGTCTCCAGGATCTCAAGGATCTTCTCCTGGGCCGGCACGTCAAGGCCGTTGAGCGGTTCGTCCAGCAGCATGAGTTCAGCCTCCTGGGCCAGGGCCCGGGCAATGAACATGCGCTGCTGCTGCCCTCCAGAGAGCTCGCTGATCTGGCGGTTCGCATAGGGGCCCAGGTTAACGAAGTCCAGGGATCGCCGCACCACATCCCAGTCATCTTTCTGGGGCCATAAGAAAGGTCCCATCTTGTTGATCCGTCCCATCATGACCACGTCGGCCACGGTAGCCGGGAAGGTCCAGTCCACCTGGCTGCGCTGCGGTACATAAGCGATGCAGGTGTGCCCGCCCGGTTCATGCCCGGAGACTTTTACCAACCCCAGATCAGGTTCCAGGATACCAGCAATCACCTTGAATAAAGTGGTCTTTCCCGCCCCATTCGGACCGACAACAGCCACAGCATTTCCCGGAGATACTTCAAAGTTTATGTCATCGAGGACCAGGCCGGTCTCATAGCGCACCGAAATGCCCGCTACTTCCAGAAGCGGCGCATCTGGTTTGTGAGGCGCGTAGCGGCGGGAAAAGGATTGCCTTCGGAAGGACTTGATCAAGTTCTTCATAAATCTCAATTACTTCAGGGCTCTGAGGATGACAGTAACGTCATACCGCATGAAATCCAGGTAGGTGCCAGCAGGTTCCCCGTCGGACAGGGACCCAAAATAAATGGGGATCAGGTCCACACCGGTCTCTTCCGCGACACGCTGCGCTAAAGTGGGATCAAAATCAATTCCGACAAAAATCGCCTTTACCTGATTGTCCCGGATGGTTTCAATTAATTCCGCCAGCTCCTGTCCGGACGTCTCCGCCTCAGTGGTCAGAGCCGGGATCACAGCGCCTATCTGGGTAAATCCATATTCCTCAGCAAAATAACCAAGCGCGGTGTGGTCCGTGACCAGCTTCCTGTTCCCCTCAGGGATTTGGCTGACTTCCTCCCGGATCCAGCTGTCCAGGGCGGCTAGTTCTTCCTGGTAAGCCTGGCTGTTGGCCTGGTAGTCAGCGGCATGGATTGGATCCAACTCTGAAAGCGCGGAGACTATATTATCAACCCAGATGATCAGGTTGTTAGGATCAAACCAGACATGGGGATCGTAGCCTAATCCATGGTCATGCTCCCCTTCATGATCTTGATCCGCCTCTTCCTCATGACCCCCATCGGCTTCATGGTCATGATCTGCTTCAGCCGTATGACTCTCATCTTCTTCCTCCTCCCCTTCAGAGTGGCTTCCCCATTCCGGCATCCCCAGCGGTTCAATACCCTCAGAAACCACGACCAGTTCAGCATCCGTGTCCGATCCGTCCAGCAGATCATCCAAGAATTCCTCAAGGTGGAGCCCATTTACAAAGACGGCATCCGCCTGGGAGATATTCACCATATCGCGGGGTGTGGGCTGATAAGAATGAGGATTCTGGCCCGGCTCCAGCAGTACACTGATCTCAGCCGTCTCGCCAGCAATCTGTTCCACAACGTCGCCAATAAAAGATGTTGTGACCACAATTTTCAAACCTGAGTCCTCATTTCCATTTGGCCCACTCTCAAGCTGTCCGCATGCGGCGAGTGCGACACCAACCAACATGATCACTACCAGCAAATAAATACCTTTAATGTTTTTTAGCATTTTTTCCATCTCTCTCTTAAAATTAATCAGGAGCATTTCTGGCAGGTTCCGAAGAGCTGCAGCCAGTGTTCCTCAACATGATAGCCCGTTTGCTCCTCAATTCTTCTGATGTATTCTGATATCCCTTCATTACCTTCTACGATCTCCATCTGCCCACAATTTGTGCAAATCAGCAGGTGTTTGTGTCCCTCCAGCGCGGGGCAGATCGCATGACATCCTCCCGGTTGATGGGTCTGCTGGATCAATCCCAGGTTGGTGAGCATCTCCACGGTCCGGTACACGCTGGCAATTCCTGGAGGTGAATCCAGCTCCAAGGATCGCAGGTAGATATCCTGGGGGGTGAGGGGGGTGCTGCTTCCCGTGAGGATGCTCATCACCTGCAAGCGGGGTTGAGTGACCCGATACCCGTTCTGGCGCAGGGCTCGTTTCCAATCCTCCAGGCGCTGAGCATGAGCTGCTGCCGTCATATTTGATATCCTTACTGATAATAATTATCATTATCAGTATACCACCAAACAGCCATAAGTCAAGAGGCCAGGTCCTTATACAAAGACCTGGCCTCGTATTTATAAATCAGCTCATCTCAGGGAGACGGGGTCAGGGTGGAAATCGATCCGGGCGTGTTGGCAAGCGTGGCTTCTACTTCATCCGTTGGCGCCGGAGTGACCAGATTAACCCGCACCAACAAGGTCTGACCGGGGTAAATTGCGTTGGGATCCTCTAAATCATTGTATTCAAGGATGTCATCCACTGTGCTGCGAAGCGCCAGGGCAATCGAGCCCACCGAGTCCCCCGGGCGCACGATATATTCAACCCGAAAACCCGGCAGCACGTCAAATGGTATCGGAGTAGGCGTCGGCACAGTTGATCCAGGGGCGGGGATATACACCTCATCGCCCACGAACAGAATCGGGTTGGCCAGGTCCAGATTCAATCTGTCTTCCTCTTTGTTGTACCAAAGCAGGGTGAACACATCCACATCAAACAACTCCGAGATCGATTCAAAGGTATCATTCTCCTCCGCAATATAGATCACAGGGCCGGACCTGGTAGGAGTTGGGCTGGGTTCAAGGGTATCCGTTGGCAGGGATTCCGTCGGGGTGAGCGTAATGGTTGCGGTTGGCGGCACAGGGCTGGGCGTAAAGGTCATTGTCGGTGTGGGGGTTTTTGACCCAAAAACAGCTCCAATATCAAGCTTGGCCCCTGTCAGCCAGGTGATCAGAAACGCAGCCCCAAGCACAATCAACAGCGCAGCCCCCACAAAGAGGGCAATCGTCTGCCAGGATTGATTCTGGCGTTTTCGGTAAGAGTCTATGATCTCTTTAGTTGATTCTTCTTTGCTCATAGGATTCTTCCTTCTTACATTGAGCACACATTGTACCACTTTCTGGAATAGGAAAGCCTGCGCCCGGTAAGTCTGCCTGGATTTAATTCTACCTTAATTTATTCGCCAAAAAAGCCCCAAGGAGGTCATCGGCTTCAGCGGTGGATGGAGAGAGAATCCCACACCGCCTGATTATTACTCGAATCCGTATTGGCAATCACGACAAGGAAGATTTGCACATTTTCTCCCTTGTAGCTGTCCAGATCGATCTCAAAGGATTTCATCTGGGCATCACAAACTTCGTTCCACTCCCAGAGCGTGGTGCGGGTTGATGGATCTCCGCCAACCATCAGATTGATCCGGTAAGTCACATCCCCATTCCCACAGGACCCGTTCGAGTTGGTGGTCAAGCCCACCCTGCCGAATAAAAGATCTCCACCGTTTACTTTATAACTTGGAAAACGGCCGATAACATAGTTGCCAGCCCCGCGGGGAGGGTAGGCAGCCAGGAGCACGCCGGATATCCTGCCCCCTTCCAGGAATTGCTGGTCCAGCAGTGCCACGTAGGGATCTTCCGGGTCACCTGGTTGATCGAAATTGAGGATCTTCCCGCCCAGATCCACAAAGTCCACTGGGGCAGCGCCGCTGCCCCAGGCAGCTTCATCTGCGCGGGCGTTAAAATCGAACATCATCCCAGCCCCTTCCACCACATTGATCTTGACCCAGAAGGCTTTGGAGTATTCTCCAATACCAAAACCTTCTCCCTTGACATTTCTCAGCTTCCAAAAACCCTGATAGATGCCGGTCTCCTCCGGCGCTACAAGGTCAACAGATACATCCAGGGTTTCCCCTGGAAGGACGGATTGAGAAGTGAGGTCTTGAGAAGTGGGGCCTCCCATGATGTCCCCGCTCTCAAGATAGAGCAAGTAGCCGATCGTCCAGGGGCAGGAACCGGCGTTCTGCAGCCGCCAGGTTTTCCGGAAAGCCTCTCCTGGAGCCAGGTCCATCTCGTCAGGAATAGTAACGTCCTTTATGAACTTGACCAAATCGCATGGGGTGTCTGTCCCCCCGACAACAACGGGGGGTGTATAAGTTGGAATCAGGAAAGTCTCACTTGGCTGGGGGGTGAGGGTTAAAGCCGGCGGAGCAGTACCCGGAACCTGACTTGCCAGGGATCCTTCCATTCCAGCGGCCGTGAGCTGAACAGATACAGTTTGGGCAGCTTCGGTATAAAGGGCGCCCGGTTTGCCCTCAGGCGGGAGGTCTTCCTGAGTCAAATTGCAGGCGCTCAAGATCGCGACCCCCAGCAGTAATATAAGCAACCGTTGCTTCACCATCATATTTTTCCTGGCCTCATTATCCATTGTAACGAACTCTTCCCCCTCATGAAAGGCTTTTCAGGAATTGGTTTACAGACCTGCGGGGATTAAATCCGGTTCAAGTGCCTGGGATCCTTGCGAATCAAATCAAGGGAATGCCGCAGGTAGTCATCAATTGGATAGTGATCCACCTCGTCAAGATCCACCCAGGCATAATCTTCCGCTTCATCATTCAGCTGTACCTCACCCGGCTTCACCCGACAAACAAAGTCAAAGAAGATGAAATGCTTGTGTTCCCAGAAACATTCATCATAAACGAATTCCTGGAAGCCCAAAAAATCCGCCCCGGTTAATACCAGCCCGGTTTCCTCTTTGATCTCCCTTTCCAGGGCATCCATGAGATGCTCCCCCAGTTCAACATGCCCCCCGGGGATAGTGTAATTTCCGTGCCATTTATGAGTCTTAACGATCAAGAGCTGGTCTTTCTCATTGAAGATCAGGGCTCCAACGGTTGGTTCCGGAAAACACTGTTCTTTTTTCATTGACATCCCTATTCTTAAGAATTAATATGCATCTGAAAGCAACCGGCGAACCCGGCGATTTTACACTTCCCGAAGTCGTCCCTGCATTGACCAGGGGCCCGTCCAGGTGATGATGACTTCCTCCACTTTGCCCCGCAGGTCAGCTTCACTTTCAACAAAGACCAGCTTGTTGGTCGGAGTGCGCCCCCTCCAGCGGCCTTTATGCCGCCCCTCAAACAATACCGGAACTTTCTGATCCTGATATTTGCTGTTGATATCAGCAGCAATGCCCTCCTGAAGCCCTTCGATCAGCCGGAAGCGGCGCCATTTTTCCTGGTCTGGCACAGAGTCTTCCATCTTTCGCGCAGCTACAGTACCTGGTCGTACTGAATAACGCGCCAGGTGGACCACATCCAGCTTCAGTTCTTCCAGCAGGTCATAGGAACTTTGGAAATATTCCTCTGTTTCACCCGGAAAACCCACGATCACATCTGTTGCGATGCTCACTCCAGGAATCCTATCTCGAATATCTCCGACCAGCTGACGATAATCCTGGACAGAGTATTCCCGTTTCATATCCTTCAAGACCTGGTCATGCCCGGCCTGATGGGGAACCTCTATATGCGGCATCAATTTGGGAAGTTCAGCCACCACGTCCATCAATTCTGTACTGAACCAGTTCGGATGTGAGGTGAGAAAACGGATCCTTTCCAATCCGTCCACATCATGGATCAACCTTAACAGGGCTGCCAGCGAGGTCCGATCCGGCAGGTCCAATCCGTAGCGGTCCACGATCTGCCCTAGCAGCGTGATCTCTTTGACTCCTTGCGCGGTCAAAGAACGGACTTCATTGACCACGTCGTTCACTGGTCGGCTGCGTTCCACACCCCGGCGGTAAGGAATGATACAGTATGTGCAGGCATGAGAGCAGCCCAGCACCACGGGCACGAATGCAGACACCAGAGATTGCTGATCCTCATAAGGGAGCGTGAAACCTCCATCCATGAAGGCAAACCTTCTGGAAGTGGCTTCCTGTTCATAGGACTTGCTTTCATCCTGAGTAAGAAAAGCCATCAAAGGGCCGGGGTCCGAGGGGGGAGAAAACACATCCACATGGGGAAATTGCTCCTGGAGATCCGCTGTGCCCTTGATCCCAACCAGACAGCCCATTACATTGATAACGACTTCAGGCCGGCGTCTTTTGAGATTCTTTAAAGAGCCGATCCTTCCAACAGCGCTGTCTTCGGCGCTCTGTCGGACCACACAGGTATTCAACACAACCACATCGGCTTCTTCAGCGGCATTCGTGGGGCGGTAATTCAAATCTTCCAGAGCCGACGCAACGCGGCGCGAATCCGCCACATTCATCTGGCATCCGGAGGTCCAGATATGATATTTCATGGGGGCCATTATATCGCATCCAAGAGACGAAGTCTGATATTGAGATTTCTTCTTTAATTTGTTTAAAACACCGGGCGGTCGTGGAACTCACGACCGCCCGGTATAGAATCGATTTAAGATCCCTTATTCCCTTCTTATCCCTCATCCAGGTTGAGATCCGCCTCCTGGACAAGAATGCGCTCCAGGGCCATTGTGTGGCTGCATCGTTCTCTGGTCTGGAAAAAATCACAATCGCAGTGCCACTTCCCGTTCTCAAAGGAGACCTGGTGGGCATTATTCTGCCCCTGAAAGGTCACGGAAAGGGAATTGATCTTGATGCGCTCCCGTTCAATGGCATATTGTTTCGATTTTTGAATTTTTCCAATCATTCCAGAATCCATCACTTTCACCTCCACATGCAAATAAATAAAAAGCACGCAGCCGGAGCATGCGTGCATTGGGTCCTATCGGTCTTTTATTCTTTTTGAGTCAACCATTCCCATAATTGACCGCCTTTATTTCCTAACCAGTATACGCCGTTTCGAATAATAAGTCAACGACAACACTTTAGGGGCAGACAGCCATCATCCCAGGAACTTCATCCAGATCAAGGTCCGGTCAGGTTTAAACCAGTGGGTTTCCAGGGCCTGGTTGGTCTTGCGAGCCGGGAAGTTCAACCGGAGAGAGCGCTTGACTCCGGGTTCTGACATCCATACCGGGAGAAAAGAATCCAGCAGCACACCTTCCGTTTCCGGGGTGGATGCCAGCCAGATCCAGTCAGCGCGGGTCCTGGAGGACTGCCAGGAAACCACACCGATCAATTCCTTCCCCGCCATCACAGACCACTGGTATATCTTGGGATCGATCAGCGTCAGCCGCGCCAGCCTGCCAACCAGACCGCTTCGCAAGTACTGGGGCCGAAGGGGAAGGTGCCAGCGCACCTCGGGCGGATAGTTATTTTCCAGCCACGCCCTCTGCAATCTCCAGTGGGAACCGCGGTGCGGGACAACTCGAAATCCCGGAACCCGCCAGTCCATGAATTCCTCCGGCACGTCTCCCGGCCGCAGCAGCCAGGTCGTTCGCCGGGATATTTCCTTGAAGCCTTGATGAAGGTAGAGATCAATAGCGCCCTGGTTATTCTCATCTACCTGAAGCCAGATGCCATCAAGCTTTCTTGGCAGCAGAAAATCAAGCGCTTTCCGGACCAGGGAGCGGGCAATCCCTTTCCGCTGATAGTCAGGATGAACTGCCACGTTGGCGATCATATAATAATGTTTTCCAGCAACGTGATACGGGACCAAACTTAAATTCCCGATGATCTCACCGCCTTCCTCCCAGACATATCCAGTGAATGGCATTGAGATCCTTCCCGCCATATGGTAGGCCCATTCCTGGAACCGTTTATTATGCGCTGATGAGCGCATCTTACGCAGCAGGGCTTCCCCATCAGGGGAAAGGCGGTCCGCAAAACACAGCTCCACCAGATCGGATACAGACAGTAAATCCGTTCGGACATCAAAGTCCCGGATGGGAAGCGGCCCGGCATCACCGGTCAATTTAAGAACCATGAAGCTGATTTTACCACCGGGATTCCTCCCCAATTATACGGATTGAGGAAGGGAATAAAATGACTGATATTAGAAGTGGAATACAGGTAGGGATGAGCGGAAAGTTGGGCGGAGAGAGGTGAGGGTATCCATACAGATCTGGGGGCCCAGACACATTTTTTACACACTGACACATAATGGCAGGCTGTATGTACAAACAGTGAATAGCCCCCTCGTTCTGTTTCCTTCTTATACCTCCACAGTGATGGTTACCGGTCCATCATTGATGATTTCGACCACCATGTGCGCGCCAAATTCCCCTTCACCGGTAGGGATGCCCAATGATCGCAGGCACTCAGCGAAATAGGCCGACAGCGGCCTGGCAAGATCTGGCGGTCCCGCATCCGTAAAACTCGGTCTGTGGCCGCGGCGGGTGTCTGCGAATAATGTGAACTGGGGGATTACCAGGGCTTTTCCCCCCC
>Ga0272443_10006592_pt1 | contig 11430 bp, 13 predicted proteins | sample SSMAcet12_FD_193581 | JGI IMG/M metagenome (GOLD analysis project Ga0272443, IMG submission 193581) | Marine sediment archaeal communities from Little Sippewissett salt marsh, Falmouth, MA, United States - SSM-Acet-12 | ecosystem: Environmental > Aquatic > Marine > Wetlands > Sediment ... | reverse complement strand
ACAAGGATGCGGGATCCTGCCAGGATCCCGCATCCTGTTTGTTTAAGCCAACGCCATCAAAATGCCTGCCAGCACAGCCATCCCGGAAGAGCTTCCCCAATCCAATAAATTCTCCAGGTCCTGGTCTGGGATTATCCTGCCAGCGATCAGGCTGTCCAGCACCCGGATGATCCGCTCATCCCCGGTCCCCTGAATAGCGCAGTTTAATAAACTCCAGCTCAGCCTGGTTGTTTTCTCCTCAGCCTCGGAGATGACCGGGTGATAGAAGTCGATCAGTTCACCGGGCCAATGGGTATACCCGCGCGCGCGGGCCGCAGTCAGCAGGATCCCTAAGAGCAGATCGTCACCGAGAGGTGTCAGTCCTGGTCCGGCCCCCAGGAAGGTTTCCATCTTCGAGATGATATCTGAAGGGTCCGCTTTTGTGAGGGATCTTAAGAGCTGGATGACCTTCTCTTCAAAGCCAGAAAGATCTTCCAGCGGGATCGGTTTGCCGGTTATCACCATTTCAAGCAAGGGAAGATAAGGATGGGCGGGATGTGCTGTTTGGACCTGGTGGAAGAGCTTGGTATAGCTTTCAGGAGTACGCTTTGGCGGGTAGGGGGGAACAGCTGGTTTCCAGACCAGAGGCTTATGAAAAGCGATACCCTGCTGGGATATTTTGAACCTCAAAAGGTCATCGATCCGTTCTGCCGCATCAAAGGGTTGTATTGAAGCCAGATTGTCTGATTCGTCCCTGACATTGAGGGTCAGGGGACCTCGGAAGGGATCCGCTGTCAGGTACAGCGTTAGATCCCCCCTGGGCTGCAGGTAGATACCCCGGCTGGTCACCCCGGTAACCAAAGCCGATGGGCTCCGCCGGAGAACCTGATTGGCGATATGCCCGATGGATGTAATTCGTATTTTCACCTGAGTCATCATCTAGAGGTGATTATATCCACTTTTATTCGGTCCAGGTCAGGGGGTGGGCGGTTCTCTTCCAGGATTGAATGCGATATAATGGATCGTGATACAAATCCAAAAAGAGGCGGGATTTTTCTTTGTTTAAGAGAAAGATCCCTTGAGATACCAACATGACTTTGAAGAAGAACGATCCTCTGCGGCTGGATGTTTCCTACCTGGTCAAAGAAGCCCCGGGGACGCATAAGGAATTTGAATTTAATTTTACCAAGCTGAATTTACCGGATGAGCTGCTGCTGGTCGATATCCATGGCGTGATCGCCGTTTCCGTCACCGAGGATGGGGTTGTCGTGGAAGGCAAGATCAAGGCGCTTACCCAGCTGGATTGCAGCCGTTGTTTGGAGGATTACTGGCAGCCGCTGGAGATCAACTTCACAGAGATGTTCACAAACCACCCGGTTGAAAACGCCAGTGACACATTGGAAGGGCGCCTGCCATCAGATGGGTCGATCGATCTGACCCCGATCATCCGGGATTACGCGGTGCTGGATATTCCCATCAGCCAGATCTGCAAGCCAGACTGTAAGGGTTTGTGCCCTGTCTGTGGGACAAATTTGAACGAAGGGGACTGCGGCCACCGCCAGGAGAGCATTGATCCCAGGCTGGCGGGGTTGAAGGCGCTGCTGGAGGGGGATGAGGAATCCTAAACCGGAAGATGTATATCGAATAGGATATTCGTGTGATCGATTGTATTGACAGGACCGGGAATGAATCCCCGGCCTGCCAAAGCCAAGCCCCTCAAAGCGAGGGGCTAATTTTTGGGATACCCAAATCACAAGGTACCCCGACAATCCTTCTCCCGTCTCCTCATCCCTCAGCCCCCTGATTTCAGCGTCCCGTTCCTGCGGACCGAGATTGCCGCGTTGGGCTTTGCCCTCCATGCAATGACATGGGGGCAGTCTCGCAAACCCCCTGTCGCTGCTGTAACCGCCCTCCTCTTTATCCCGGTCAGGCCTCATTATGGCCATCCGGTCGTACCTGGCGAGCGTCCCTAAGGCAATCCTATTTCCTCGGGATCATCCGCGGTCAGCACTGCCTTCCATTCCTGTTCTTCCACATCAAAATCAGCGATCTCTTCCAGGGGGAGCTTGAGGTATTTCCCATGGCCTTCCACGGCCACCTGGCCGTCAGGAAGGAGGATCTCTCCCGTGCCTTCGAAAAGCCGCCGGTTCTGGTTAGTGATCCTACCCACCACCCGCAGCTGCTGGTTCAAGGGAACCGGTTTCTTGTAGCGGACGTTGAATTCCACGGTCACACCCCAGATCTCATCCTGGTTGATGTTCATCGCCCGACCGATGGTCTCATCCAGAATGGTAGCGGCCAGACCTCCATGCAGCCGGTCCGGGTAGCCCTGGTGCTCTTCGCAGGGTGAGAACAGGGCTACCAGCTGGTCCCCTTCCACTTCATAAAAGGAAGCTTTCAATCCAGATGGATTCTTCAAACCGCACACAAAACACATCCGGGAATTATGCTGTTTGCCAGTGACTTTTGTGGACATGAACCCTCCCAGGACAGCTGATTGCCTGGAAGTATTCTAACAGCATCGCCCTCCCCCTGTCAGGCATGTTTGTTGACGGGGAGTGATCGGCGTGTTAAAATAACCATCGCTTTGCCCCCATCGTCTAGCGGCCTAGGACATAGCCCTCTCAAGGCTAAAACCGGGGTTCGAGTCCCCGTGGGGGCACCAAAGAAAAATCCGCCAAAAGGCGGATTTTATGGTTAAGGAATTATCCCGAGGTTCAACCAACCTCCGAGGTAACCTCCGAGGTTACCTCGGAGGTTGGTTTTTTCTTACACGGCCTGTCGGATTCCCTTAAGAGGTTCTGCCCGGTCCAGGGCCAGGCTCAGCCGGTAGGCTTCGTTCAAGTCCTGGCTGGTGATCATGCCCAGGAATCCCTGGCTTTCATCCACAACCGGGAGGGCATCCACACCCTCCTCGCTCATCCTTTTCTGGATATCGATAAGCTTTTCCCGGGGAGATGCGGGTTTAATCCCGGTCTGCATCACATCGCGGATCGGAGTGCTCAGATCCTTCTTTTCCAGGGCGCGAACCAGGGTGCTGTAAGGAAGCATGCCGGCCAAATTCCCATCTTCGCAGATCGGAAAGCTCGACTGGAATGAGTTCAGGGTGGCGTGCAGGGCGGTTTCCAGGGGTTCGTTGAGGTTGATGGAGCGAACGCCACGTGAGTATGCCTGCTCGACACGCAGGTCTCCCAGGATGTGCTTGGTCTGGACCATTTTGCCTTCCTGCCCGGCGCCTGTGTAGATGAAAAATGCCAGGATTATCAGGAAAAAGTTCCCGTTAAGGAAACCCCACAGACCGAATCCCCAGGAAAGGATCTGTCCGATCATGACAGCGATCGAGGTGGCTCTTGTATAGGTGAGCTTTGTCGCCAGGAGAGCCCGCAGGATCCTGCCGCCGTCCATGGGATAGGCTGGAATCAGGTTGAATAGCCCAATGAACAGGTTTGTAGTGAATACGTACAGGAAGATCGAAGAGAAGGACAGCTCGCCCAAACTGGTTGCTAAGGAAAGCAAACCCCGGGCTGAGAATACCTGCCCAAGCAGCGGTCCGACAAGAAGCAGCAGGATCGCCAGGGCGAAGTTCACCAGGGGTCCTGCTGCGGCGATCACAAGCTCCTTTTTGGGGTCCTCGGGGATCTCTTCCAGCTGGGCGACGCCGCCGATGGGCAGCAGCACGATTTGCCTGACCTTTACCATGTAATACTGGGCTGCGATGCTGTGCCCAAGTTCGTGCAGCAGGACGATCAGGAAGACCAATGAGGTTACCAGAACGCCGTAGACCGCCCCTTCAAGTCCGCCGTTGTTGAACATACCAAATGAAAGCCCAGCCCAGATCAGGATCAGGGGGAAGGTGAAATGCATTTTAATCTCGATCCCGCGCACTTTGAATAATCGAATAGCGTTTGTCATTAATAAATTCCCTTTATTCGTATACTTATTTGATGAGAGATTGGGAATGAATCTTACAGATTATACTCCCCAAATAATCATCCAGATTGGGGGAAGGGAGGTTGTTGAGGGATGATGCCTGCTTGGAGGTAAGCTATTTGGAGCATAAAAAAATCACCGCAGCGCGCGGTGATTTTTTCTTTTTGAGTTTATTTGTGATTAGGGCAGATCATCGCAGGTTACATTCCCATTGGCATCCCAGTAATAGGTGTAGGATGTGGGCAGGTCGCGGATGTAGGCATCTGCAAAGGCGGCATCGCCTGTGTCGATGACAGCAACAGCAGCAGCAGCGCGGGCGGCGATGGTGTGTGATGTATCCTCTGCCAGGTAGATATCCGCCGCGGACTGCACGACCGCGCACTCAGCCACGATGACCGCGTCCTCAGCATCGGACCCCACACCGCTCAGGGTCAGGGTGACAATGCCGAAGAGGACTGCCAGGATGGCAATGGTAACCAAAAGTTCTACGAGGGTGAAACCTTCTTCGGCTTCAAAGAATTTTCTAAGCATAGTACTATTCCTCCACGTGAATAAAAAAATTGACAATTTATTTTGGGTAATAATCACATCAGAAAGACGAAAATCGGCTCTCAGACGCTTTAAGTAAAGCATAAATTGGGTTGAAATTACCTTACAGGGGGCTTACAGGAATATCCCGGAAGATGAAATGGCGGGATGCTTGTAAGGTTGTGGGGGTTTTGGGGGCCAAAAAACCCGCTGGGAGCGATTATTTCCTACTTAGAGGCCTCCCAGGGCTTTTTTAAGACTGTTTGGATCACTGGCGTGGAGGAGTGCTTCCTCTCTTGTGATCAATCCCTCTTGATAGGCTTTCTGGAGAGCTTGGTCAATCGTTTGCATTCCCAGCGCTGAGCTTGTTTGCATTACAGTCAGCATCTGGTGAGTTTTCCCTTCCCGGATCAGATTCCGTATGGCATTATTTGCGATCAGAACCTCGACCACCGGGACCCGGCCAGTGCCGTCCAACCGGGGGAGCAGCCGTTGGGAGAGGATCGCCAGGAGAGAAAGGGACAGCTGCATGCGGATTTGGCCTCCCTGATGAGGTGGGAAGGAATCCACAATCCGGTCTATGGTCTGGGGGGCGTTGTTGGTGTGCAGCGTGGACATCACCAGGTGGCCGGTCTCAGCGGCGGTGATGCAGGCAGCCATGGTGTCAGGATCTCGCATCTCACCGACCAGGATGACGTCTGGGTCCTGCCTGAGAGCTCCCTGGGCAGCGGCAGCAAAGGATGTTGTATCGGAACCAAGTTCGCGCTGTGTAATGAAGCTTTTCCGGTCCTGGTAGATGTACTCGATCGGGTCTTCAACGGTGACGATCCGCCGGGTTTCATTTTGGTTAAGTGTGTTGATCATTGCCGCTAGGGTCGTGGACTTCCCGCTTCCTGTTGGGCCAGTGACCAGAACCAATCCCTGCTTCTTGCCGGCAAGCTGCAGGCATATGGGCGGTAAGCCTAACTCCTGGATGCTGGGGATCTGATGTGTTATTCGCCGCAGGGCAAGGCTGAGTTCTCCCATCTGAAGGCTGGCATTGATGCGGAAACGCTGGCCGTTCCCTGTCTGGTAAGAGAAATCGAGCTCTTTCCTTGCGGCGAACTCATCTTGCTGGGATTTGGTCGTCGTCTCCATGAATAGCGCTTTGATCTGCTGCCCTGTAAGCGCGCTGTCACTCAGCGGGATCAACTTCCCATGGAGCCTCATTATGGGTGGAGAATCAGCCTTGAGATGCAGGTCCGACCCCCCCTGACGATCTACTTCGAGAAAAAGAGTATCCATACTCATCAGCTAACCATCCTCCTCCACCAGTCCAGTATATGACTTCCATAAAGTAAGACAATGAAGCCTGCCAGGGCTAAAAATGGACCAAATGCGATCGAGTCCTTGCGGTCGATTTTTTTCATGAGCAGCAGAACCCCGGCGGTCAACCCGCCCAGCACAAAAGCTAAAAAGAGCACTAAAATGATCTCAGGGAATCCGCTGATCAAGCCCAGAAATAATACCAGCTTGACATCTCCCATCCCCATTGAGCCAGGGGCAATGTAGGCTATGATGAACAGCGCTGCAAATCCCACCAGTCCGCCCGCCAGGAAAAGCCAAAGCTCCGTGAGGTGAATGAGGGGGATCATCAACAAACTCATGACGATCGCCGGGATGATCAGCAGGTTGAGCACTTTGTGGTGCTCGAGATCTATAAAAGCGATTGTGATCAGGAGGGATGTGTACAGACTGCCTACCGCGCTTTCCCAGCTTGGTCCGAAGCGCTTCCAGACCAGATAGAATGCCAGCCCTGTAAGCACTTCAACGATAAATACCCGAAGAGGGATTTGCTCCTTGCAGTTCCGGCAGCGGCCGCCCAGCAAAAGGTAGCTGATGACCGGGATCATGTCGTATGCGGGGATTCTTTTCTGGCAGACGGGACAGTGGGAAGAGGGAGTGACCAGTGATTGGTTGTGAGGGAGGCGGTCAATGCAAACATTCAGAAAGCTTCCGATCACCATTCCGAGAATCCCATGCATCCAAGCGGTGAAGACCATTTTAGTTCTTTACGGCCAGCCCGAGATTGGTCGCGTATCCCAGCAGAGGGAAATTTTTGGGTAGGTTAAACTTCGTAACGGGCGGCTTCATGGGGTAAGGTGTTCGGATACTCAACCGTTCAACAAGGGCCGGCGATTTTTCCAGCCTGCTATCCACATTGCCGCTGGAGAAGAGCGAACCGGTAACATACACTGGCGTATCATCCGGCAGCCGGCTCTGTTTGTGGCTTTCATTGTAGTATTTGGTGGTCCTGGCAAGCTCCTGGCCAAGCAGATCCGTTTTTGCTTCTCCGGTCAGATCACCGCTGTCCAGGGGAATATTTCGGATGAGCATTGGGACATTGTTTACAAGGATGATCACGGACATGGAGTGGTCCTCGAGATTGACGATGAGCGAGGTTTCCCTATCTGTGATCCTGCTCAAGGCCAGGGGTTTGATGTCCAAGACGCGGGTCCGTATGCCGGCACCTTTAAGTGCCTGGACCTGATTGTCGATCATCACCTTTGGAACTGCGAGAGCATAGAGGATCATGTGGTTGTCCCGCTTGGTAATGATCTTCCAGGAAAGATCCATGTCTTCGATTGGAATGGCGAATTCCTGTCGGGCTTTTCTTTCTATGGTCTCTTTTAGCAGTTTCTCAGGGATGATCGGGATCTTCATGATCCTGTGGACGGATCGGCTGCCGGACACAGAGCTGATCACATTCTTCCTTGAACCCTTGAGTTCTTTCAGGGCAGCCCTGATCTCTGCGGAAACCGCTTGGGGGTCATGGATCAATCCGCGGTTCATCTGGTCTGGCGGAAGAGAACGCGTCTGCCAACCGATGATATTCTTTCCCCGGATAGTCACCGTTCTGATTTCATTTCCCTCAAAACTAATGGTGGTTTTTCTTTTCTTGAACAATGTTCACTCACTTTTTAACACAGGTTGGTCGGTCTTATCCGTCCAGCCCTGTTGGATAGCCGAGTGTGCTGATTTCAAGGGAACATTGGCTCTCGGCGGGGCTGATGCTGGCGAATTCCATGAAGACCGTATCCAACCCAACCTGCTCCAATGTATCCATGAATGCCAGGCAATTTTCCAAAGAGCCGGAAGCTTCAATGTTGTATTGTTTCCGTAGAACCGGTCCGGAGACTGTGTCCAATGATTCTGAACTGATCAGGGTGATCTCCAGCAGCTCGACCTGGCGGGCAGTTGCCATGTCATTTCCGCGGCGGTACAGGTCAAAGGCAGCGCCCACTTCCGGGAAGGAAGCCCGCAGCTCCGCCACTTCTGCCTGAATAGTATCAAGTTCCACCTGAAGCGCGTTGATCTGCTCCTGGTTGATCCGCTGGAATTGGTCAAGGTTTTCCTCAAGGACAGCTTTGTTATCAAGTAGAACCTCACCGGCAATCCGGCGCTGGATCGTCCATCCCATCAGGATCAAATGAGCCAGTCCCAGGATCACACATAACAGGATCACAATCCTGCGGGGAGTCAACAATCGGGTTTGTTTTTTATTCACTGGCCACCTCCCCTGTTGTGGCTGCCAGTATGGTGAACTGGTAGATCGGCTGCGTGATGGAGCTGACAGAACCGGAATCCGGATCCCCTTCGATGGGCGGTCCAGATGTGGATTCTACAACGGTCAGTTCGATAGAGTCAATTTCCACGTCAGCCAGGCCTTCCAGAGTTTCAAGCGAGTCCCGAAAATCGATCACCAGCTGGTATTCATCAGCGGCGCCATCCAACCGGATTAATCCCTCCCCTTGAGAGATTTGGGTCCAATTGGCTCCAGATGGCAGGAGCTGATCGATCTGTGTCAGGGTGGGGCTCCATTTCTGAGTGGAGAGCTGCAAACCACCATATGACTGGATAATTGCATCCTTCTCGGCAAACGCGGCATCGATCTGGTCCTGGAGGTCGATTCCCTCCTGGTTGCTGCTTTCGAAGAAATCGAGTTCTGCTTGCACCCTGGCCAGGTCCAGGCGTTTTTCCCGGAACGAGATTTGAGACTGGACCGCTAACTGATAGGTTGGGAAAGCAGTGCCCAGCAGAATGGCCATCAGAAGCCATGGCAGGGCGCCCATTAAGGTCAATCTCTTCCGCCGAAAGCGATCCGGGAGGATGTTGATGTCCAAGAGGTCTCTGGATCCCATTAAAGGAGATGAGGTCTTAGGCACCTGGGCTGGTTGATTGGTAGGTTCTTCCATAAAGCCTTCACTATTCCTTAAGTTGTTTATTCAATATCCCAAAATAGCACTGAGGAATTGATGCCGTCTATTTCGAAACGGATGTCTGTGGCAGCGGATCCGGCGTCGGCATGGATGTCATACCGAGGCGGCGTCACTTCAAATTCCCAGAAATCTGTTCGGTTTCCACCCCGCAGGGTGAAACCTATGGTCGCCTGTGTAAATATCAGATCCCCTCCCTGGCCAAGATTGGCAGGCGCGTTTGTGAGAGTGGACCAGGAGTCTGTAGCTATAGTATACCGCCAGAATGTGTTGGAATTTCCCCGCAGGGCATAGATATACCCTCCGCTGTGGTAGGCCAAGCCGCCGCCATTGCTGACCCTCGCGGGAGCGTCCTCCCGGCTGGACCAGCTGTTTGAGTAGATATTATAGCGCCAGAAATCTTCCCGGTTGCTCCCCCGGAAGGCATAAATATTGTTCCCGCCGGTATAGGCAAGGTCTGATCCGAACCCCACGGATCCGGGTGCATCCGCGCGGGAGGACCAGCTGTCGGCAGATATGTTGTACCGCCAGAATTCATCACTGTTTCCCCGGAATGCGAAGATCGTATTCCCGCCGGTCCAGACCAAATCGCCGCCCTGGCGGACCCTTCCCGGCGCGTCTTCCATGCTGTTCCAGCTGTTGGTGCTGATGTTGTAACGCCAGAAACTGTCGGTATTCCTGCCCTGGAAGGCATACAGATAATTACCGCCCCCGTACACCAGGGCTCCACCCTGACGCACATTTTGGGGTGTGTTTGCCAGACCGAACCACCTGTCGGCAGTGATGCTGTAGTAGCCGAAGTTCCTGGTATTATTCCCTTCTATGGCGTAGATCCTATCTCCCCCGGCATAAGCCATCGCGCCGCCTCGACCCACTGTAACGGGGGTGGACTGGCGGACCGTCCAAGTGCCGATTGGCAGACCGGTCACAGAAAGGGTTGGAGTGTATCCATTGATCCCTCCCGGAAAACTCAGCGGCTGCGGAGCGCCCAGGTTGTTGTCCACCTGGGATCGAAAAGCGCTGGTGTTCAGCAGGCTCCAGATCCCAAACTCGATCCCGGCGTCCGCGGCATACTGGGCTGCGATCACAGATTCAGCCGAGCGGGCCCCGAGGGATCGTGAGCTGACGAAGGACAGGAATGGGGTAAGCAGCAAAGACCCAACTGCCAGCGTGATCAGGGTTGCGGGAAGGGATTTCCCACCCTCAGCTTTGAAGCTCAGGAGCGAGCCTGGCTGGCAGATCTTCAGGGCAGCCAGGCAGGACCGGAAGAGCACCTTTCCGGTTTGGAGTGACCTGCACATCTCTACCTGGAGCTTAGTCATTTTTCATCTTGTCCTGAGTGCAAAATTAAGCAAAGCGGATTCAATTTCATCTCCGCTGGTAGAAGTAATAGAGACTGAAAGCAAGTGACCAGAGGTCGAAAAACTGACGTCTCCTTGATCCTGAATATGCCGGGCAACCGTGGTCGTAGACTGAAGAACGCCGGTATCATAATGTTCACGGACCAGGGCGCCGTTCAGGCTGTCATAGGAGTAGAGGTATTCTTGGGAGGAGTCAGCCCACGCCAGGGTCCCATAAACGTTACCTGCGCCCGGAGTGAAGCTGGCGGCTTCAGGAGCGTCCCTGCCCAGCCACAGGGAAGTTACCTGGATATCATTGGTTGCCTGGAGCTGATTATTTCCCCAGCGGGTGGTGAGCAAAAATTGCACCAGGGCTGATGAAAGCACGCTGAAAACCAGCAGGCTGATGGCGATCGCAACCAGCAGTTCGACCAGAGAAGCCCCCCTTTCGGGAGGACTTCCCAGCAGCTTATCCATTCTTTTGGCCGTATCGGCAAATATCTTCATTACCGGTCCACTTTGAACCCCGCGACCTGGGCTTTCTGAGAACCTCCAGAGGTCACCGTCACGGTGACCTTCTGCAGACCGTCATTCCGCAGAGAGGATTGAAAACTCGCTGTCGTTTCGTTCCAGTATTCAATTCCAACCGTCACTGTGTAACCGGCTATGCCTGTGACTGCCGGGTAAGGTGAGGAACCTGGATCAGCCTGGTAGGGAGCGTCCGCGATCAATTCCAGCTGGGATCGAGCCAGGTTATCCGCCCGTACGCTGTCATCAACTGCCTGGACACCCAATGCGCCGGTGGTGATCATAGCTACCAGGATCACAATCCCAAGACCAATGATAGCAATGGTGACCAGCTCTTCAACGAGGGTGGCTCCTCGTTCTTCAAGCAAGCTTGGATGGTGATTAAAGGATTTCTTTTGCGCACTCATCGGATCTGACCCAGGAGCGAATACATGGGCATAATGATCGAGATTGCCACGAAGGCGACAATCAAACCGACAAAGATCACCATGCCCGGTTCTAACATGCTGGTTAAGGTATCCAGGGAACGGTCAACTTCTTCTTCGTAATATGATGCCAGGGTGAGCAGTTGTGAATCCAGGGAACCGGTTTCCTCGCCCACCCGGACAACCTGGGAGAGCATTTTGGGGAAATAGCTTGAGCCTGCCAGCGGGGAGGCGATTCCCCTTCCCTGGAGAGTTTCCCCCTGGAGACTGTTAATTTCCTCCTTGAGAGCCATATTCTGGATCGTTTGGCCGGTCAATTCCATGGACTCTGTCAGCTGCAAACCCGCGCTGAGAAGGGTGGAAAGGGTCCGGCTGAATCTGGCAGTGTTGCCGTTTGTGTTGACGGGACCGATCACTGGCATCTTCATCAGAATGTGGGCCAGC
>Ga0272443_10006590_pt1 | contig 11431 bp, 10 predicted proteins | sample SSMAcet12_FD_193581 | JGI IMG/M metagenome (GOLD analysis project Ga0272443, IMG submission 193581) | Marine sediment archaeal communities from Little Sippewissett salt marsh, Falmouth, MA, United States - SSM-Acet-12 | ecosystem: Environmental > Aquatic > Marine > Wetlands > Sediment ... | reverse complement strand
CGAACCGGTCGAGGGTGGCCTGGCGGGCCTGGAGCCCGGTGTGAATGGCGTGATGCGCCACGTAGGCGAAGAACGGGCGGTCCTTGTGTTTCTCGATGAAATCGCATGCCGCCTGCGTAATCGTATAAATACCCTTTGGGTCGTCCCTGACGCCGCTTCCGCCGTAGTTCTTGTCCATCACGGTGTCGAAACCCTGGTTCTCGGGCCCGGTGCCTTTGGCGGCGGACCCGAGGTGCCACTTGCCGAAACACCCCGTGGCGTAGCCGGCGGCCTTCAGCGCTTCGGCCACGGTCACGTTGTCGGGTGCAAGGGCCGTGTTGTTCGGAATGGGGACCATGCGCATGAGGTTCTTCGGGCCGCGCTCGGTGCTGCTCACCGCGTAGACGCCGTGCCGAGGCGTGTACTGGCCCGAAATCAGGCAGGCCCGGCTGGGCGCGCAGTTGCCCGCCGCCGCGTAGCCGGCGGTGAAGACCATCCCTTCCCGGGTCAGCCGGTCGATGGTGGGCGTTTCGTAGAAGTCCGTGCCCTGGTAGCCGACGTCCTTCCAGCCCAGGTCGTCGGCGAAGATAAGGACGATGTTGGGCTTGGTCTTGCCCGCCGCGGCCGCGCTCCACCTGGGTGACATGGCCAGCGACGCTGCGCCCAGGCCCAGTGCCTTCAGAAACCCGCGCCGGTTCATCCTTTCCCCCTTTTTCTGCGGAGTTCTTGGAGAACATACCCCGTGGCCCGACTGGCCCGGCCCGACCGCCGGGCTTGGGCTCGAAGGCCGATGAGCCCGCCTCAGAACGTGAACGGTTTGACCGCCAACTCGTTGTACCGGACCTGGAAGGTTTCCTGGTCCATCATGGCCAGCCGAAAGACGTCGACGATGGCGAAGACGGCTCCGCCCACGCAGGTCAGGTTCAGCCCCAGGATCACGAGGCCCCACCCCCATGAGCCCATGTAGAAACGGTGCGTGCCCAGCGCGCCCACGAAGATGCACAGAACCAGGGCGACCATCTTGGATTTGCCTTCCGGGGCGGCGGGCGCCTCGGCGTTTTCGGCGGCGGGTAGCGGCTGGGTCTCGCCCGGCGCCGGCGCAGGCCGGGCCTGGGGAGGGGCGGCCGGTTGACGGGCCACCGGGGCGGCGGCCGCACCCGACGCCTGGACGTGGGCGACGTGGCGCCGGGCCTCGCCGAGGACAGAGTCGGCCGGCGCCGTGCTCGTTGTGGCCGCTGGCTTGGCGGGCGGCGGGCCGGCTTTCGGCACCTGGATCGGGTTTCCGCACTTCGGGCATTGCCCGGTCTTGCCGGAATTGGCATCGCTGGTGGTGAACCGCGTTTGGCATCGCGGGCAGTGGACCCGAATCATGGGCGCCTCCTTTGTCGACGGTCAGCGAAGAGCCGGCCGAAGGTGCCGGCTGGCGCCAGCGACTGTATCCCGGCATGCGGGACTTGTCAACGGTCGATGCATGGGCGACCGCGTGCGAGGGGGGCGGCCAAAGCCGCCGAAACACGCCCGCACGCCGCGGGTTTCAGAAGGTGTTTGGGGGATGTCGGTGCGCCGGCCCGGCGGCCGGCTCCGCCATGGCCCGCTTGCTGGAGGAGTTGCCGATGCCTGACCGCCTGAATCGCCGTGCCTTTATGAAGACCACCGCCGCCGGCGTGGCGGTAACGGTTCTGACCGGCGCGTTTCGGCCGGGTGCGTACGCGGCCAACGAGACACTCCGTTGCGCGTGCATTGGGGCGGGAGGCCGAGGCGGCGGCCACGTCAAGGCCGCCACCGACATGCAGCGCGTCGTGGCCCTGTGCGACGTTGACCAGGGCCGACTGGCCGGCGCCGCCAAACAGGTTGAAAAGAAACACCCCGGCGTCAGGACGTTCGTCGATTATCGGAAGATGTTCGACGACGCGCACAAGACGTTCGACGTGGTGTTCGTGGCCACGCCCGACCATCACCACGCCCCGGCGTCGATGCGGGCGCTGCGGCTCGGCAAGCACGTGTACACCGAGAAACCGATGACGTGGTCCATCGGGGAGGCCCGCGCCTTGGCCGAGGAGGCCCGCCGGCAGAAGGTCGCCACCCAGATGGGCAACCAGGGGATGGCCAGCGAAAGCCACCGACGCTTCTGCGAAACCATTTGGGCCGGCGCCATCGGTAAGGTCCGCGAGGTCCACATCTGGACCGACCGGGCCCTCGGCTGGTGGCCTCAGGGACTCGACCGGCCCGCCTACTCCGACACGGTGCCCGACCATATCAAGTGGGACCTCTGGCTCGGCCCGGCGTCCGAGCGGCCGTTCGTCAGCAAGTGGCGTGGCGGCGAGGCCAAGGGCAAGTCGCGCTCGGGCGACAACGTGTACCTGCCGTTCGTCTGGCGCGGGTGGTGGGACTTTGGCACGGGCGCCCTGGGCGACATTGCCTGCCACGCCATGGCTCCCGCCTTCTGGGCGCTGCGGCTCGGCAAGCCCGACTGGGTCGAGGCCAAGCACTCCGGCACGAACAAGGAGATGTACCCCGCGTGGTCGGTCATTACGTATCACTTCCCGGCGCGCGGCGAGGAACCGCCTGTGAAACTCGTCTGGTACGACGGCGGCAAGAAGCCGCCCCGGCCACCGGAACTCGAGGAGGACCGGCAACTCGGCAGCAACGGGGCCTATTACGTCGGCGAGAAGGGCACCATCTTCGGGCACCGCATCATCCCGGAGTCCAAGATGCGCGACCTTGCCGAACCGCCCAAGACGATTCCCCGCGTGCCGAGCCACCACGAGGACTTCTTCATCGCGTGCCGCGGCGGCCGGCCCGCCTGCTCGAACTACGACTTCGCCTCCAACGAGACCGAGGCGGCGCTGGTCGGGAACTTGGCCATCCGGGCCGGAAAACGCATCGAGTGGGACGGCCAGGCCATGAAGCCCACGAACTGCTCCGACCCCGACGTGCTCGCCCTCATCCACCGCCAGTACCGTAAGGGGTGGGAGCTATAGCGTCTGCCACAGCCGGTCTTGCCCGGCCGTGCGTAACGGGCGGGCGGCCATGTTTACCTGCCGCAGGCAGGCCATCGCGCTGTTTGAGACACATTGCGGGGAAAGGGGAAACGCCGTGCCGCATCGACTGAGCCGACGCCGGTTTTTGACCCGAACGTCTGCGGCTGCCGCGGGGCTCGTGGTCGGGCCATTGGTGCTGCCAGCCCACGGGGCGGGGGCGTCGCCCAACGAAAAACTCGCCATCGCCGTCGTCGGTGTGGCCGGCCGGGGCGGGGCCAACCTGGGCGGCGTCAGCGGTGAACAGATCGTCGCCCTGTGCGACGTGGACGAGCACCGCCTTGCCAAGGCCGCCAAGAAGCATCCGAAGGCCAGGCGGTACGCCGACTTCCGCCGTATGCTCGACGAGGTGGGCCGCAGCATCGACGCCGTCGTTGTCTCGACGCCCGACCACACGCACGCCTCGCCATCGGCCATGGCGCTGCGGATGGGCAAGCACGTCTACTGCGAGAAGCCGCTGACGCACTCGGTTTACGAGACGCGCGTCGTGGCGGACCTGGCCCGCCAACACAAGGTGGCCACGCAAATCGGCACGCAGATTCACGCCCGCGACAACTATCGCCGCGTCGTCGAACTCGTGCGGGCCGGCGCCGTCGGGCCCATACGCGACGTGCACGTCTGGAGCGCTGCGCGGTACGGCGGCGTTGAGCGGCCGACCGAAACGCCGCCCGTCCCCGACGGCCTGGAGTGGGACCTCTGGATTGGGCCGGCGCCGAAGCGGCCGTACCATCCGTGCTACCTGCCGGGCAAGTGGCGGTCGTGGTGGGATTTCGGCAGCGGGGCGCTCGGCGACTTCGGGTGCCATTACATGGACCTGCCGTTCTGGGCACTCGGCCTGCGGTACCCCGAGCGCGTGGAGGCCGATGGCCCGCCGCTCCATCCGGAGGCCGTGCCGCGGTGGTCCATTGTCCGGTACGATTTCCCCGCCACGGCCGAGCGACCGAAGCTGCGCCTCACGTGGTACGACGGCGGCAAGCGGCCGGAGGAACGCCTCAAACGCGACGGCCTCGTGACCGAGAAAACCGCCGCCACCAACATGAACCCGGCCAAGTGGAAGAGCGGCGTCCTCTTCATCGGCGATAAGGGCATGCTCCTGGCCGACTACACCCGGCACATCCTCTTGCCGGAAAAGGCGTTCGCGGGATTCCAGCGGCCGGAGCCTTCCATCCCGGCGTCCATCGGCCACCACAAGGAGTGGATTCGCGCCTGCAAGACCGGCGAGCCCACGACCTGCCGGTTCGACTACTCCGGGCCGCTTACCGAGACCGTTCTCCTGGGGTACGTGGCCCTGAAGGCGGGCCAGGCCATCGCCTGGGACGCCGAGAACCTCAAGGCCACCAACTGCCCGAAGGCCGACGCGTTCGTCCGCCTGCCGTATCGCGACGGGTGGTCGTTGTAGCACGCCGACGCAACGCCGCCACGGTCGGCATCCGCGTTGCCGTTGGAGGGGGGGGCCGCGGTCGGGAAAACAGTTTTCGGGTGGACTTGCGGCGGAAGACGGCGTATAAAGTTTAAGAGAGAAAGCGCACTTCCTGTATCACGCTGCCGCTTGGGCAGAGGGCTCTTGATGTCGCTTAGGCGCGGCACAGAGGACATACGGGAGACCAATCATGAAACCCACGCGTGCGAGGCAGACCCCGCGCTACGCCACGGTCGCCGGCTGGATGACGGCGATGGCCGTGCTGGTGGCGTTTGGGGCGGTCCTGTTGCACAACCCCGCCGTTGAGGCCGGGTGAAGTGGGTCTGGCGGCTTCACGGTGAAGCCAAAGATTCTGACGGAGACGGTCTTCTTCCTTCGCTGGGACGCACTGCCCACCCGGACCGGCCCCTGCCTCATGATGACGGTGCTTCAGGAGGCCAACGAGAAGGTCAAGGCCCCGAAGCCCCTGGCGATTCAGGTTCCGAACGAGAAGGGCAGCCGTGGCTTGGCCCCGCCTCAGCAGGTCGAGTCGCTGGCGGGCCAACTCAAAGTCGGCGACAAGGTCGAAGTGACCTACCAGAAGTCCGGCATGCGCCTGCTGTACAAGATGGCGTCCGCGGCGGGCGGCACGTCGGATGGCACGGCGGACGAGTTCACGTTTGTCCGTCGGCATCGCGTCCGTCTTGGCCGCAACTCATACAACGCCATCATCGCCGGTCGCGGCAGCCTGACGTGGACCTTCGTGGTGCCGGACAAGGCGATGGCCGATGCCGGCGTCGGCGAGGCCGAGGCGGACCTCCTCCAGAAGATCCAGGCGTGTGAGCGCGGCAAGAAGGTCCGCTTGACCTACGACCCGCACAAGTTCTTCTTCTGGCTCAAGGATCTCGAAACGGTCGCGGCGGAGGACGCCACCGCCAAGGCCGGCTGACGCGCCGCCGGCGGTTGGCGGTTCGGGTTCGACAAAAAAGCGGAGCGGCTCCCCCGTGCGGGGAACCGCTCCGTTTCTTTCATTGCACGGCCGATCTCGCCGCTTTGCGATTGCATCCGCCGACGCCCGCGCGGTAGCATCTTCGGTCGCTTTCCGTGTATCTGTTCTCAGCCTCCCGGGGGGACGCATGCTCGGCAAAACCCGGTCGGTTGGCGTGTTCGGCACTGACGGGTACCCGGTCGAGGTGGCGTTCGAGGTCCGCTCCGGCCCGCCGGATGCCGCCGTCAAGGAGTCGAAAGACCGTGTGGGCACGGCCCTGAAGAACTCCGGCTACACGTGGCCGGACGGCCGGCTTACGATCAACTTGGCCCCCGCCGACATGAAGAAAGAGGGCCTGCGTTCGACCTGTCCCTGGCCCTCGGGGAGGGGGTACCGGTCACCGGCCATCACGTTGAGGTGTCACCGATGAGCACACAAGGTCTATCGCGCCGAGCGTTTCTGGGGCAGGCGGTCCGTGGCGTGGCGTTGGCGGCGGGGCTGGGGACGGCATCGGCCCGGGTCCGAGCCGCCAAGCCTGCCGCCGACCGGCCCAACATCGTGCTGATCCTCGTCGACGACCAGGGTTACTACGACCTGGGCTGCTATGGCGCGACCGAGGTAAAGACCCCCCGCCTCGACGCCCTGGCGTCAGGCGGCATTCGATTCACCGACTACTACGCGGCCGCGCCCATCTGCAGCCCGTCGCGCGCCGGCCTGCTGACCGGCTGCTACCCGCGCCGCGTCGGGCTGGCCACGTGGGTCCAGCGTGCCGACTCGCGCATCGGCCTGCACCCGGACGAGGTGACCCTGGCGGAATTGCTCAAGGCGCGCGGGTATGCGACGGCCTGTATCGGGAAGTGGCACCTGGGGTTCCGCCAGCCGTTCCTGCCGCAGCAGCAGGGGTTCGACCACTACTTCGGGCTGCTGCACAACCTGGACCCGGTGGAGGTCGTCTACTTCGAAGACGAAGGCGGCGTGCCGCTCTTGCGCGGGTCAGAGGTCGTCCAGCGTCCGGCCCGGCCGGACGAACTGATCCGCCGCTACACCGACGAGGCCGTTGCGTTCATCGAGTCGTGCAAGGGCCGTCCTTTCTTCCTGTACCTGCCGCACACCATGCTGCACACGCCGTTGGGCGTGAGCGAGGCGTTCCGCGGCACGTCCGAGTTCGGGCTCTACGGCGACGCGATTCAGGAGTTGGACCATCACGTGGGCCGGCTGATGGATGCCCTGAAGCGTCTCGGTCTGGACCGCAACACGGTGGTGGTGTACGCGTCGGACAACGGGCGCGGGCCCGGGCGCACGCCGGGTCAGCCGCTTCGCGGCCGGAAACTCTCCACGTACGAGGCCGGTATCCGCGTGCCGTGCATCGCGTGGGGCCCCGGTCTGGGCGTGCGTGCGACGCACACCTGCAGCGACGTCGTCCACGCGATGGACTGGTACCCCACGCTGGCCTCGCTGGCCGGGGCGGATGTGCCCGCGGGACGCGTCATTGACGGGCGCGATATCAGCCCGCTGCTGACCGGCCGGTGCGATGGGGTCCCCCGGCTGACCGACAATCTCTCACGCAACGCCGCCGTGCCGCTCCGCCGGCCGTGGGACCCGCCCGGCGAGTGGAAAGACCTGGTCACCCGGCAGGAATACCACGACGCCTTCTTCTACCACGGCAGCCACGGCGCGTTGGCCGCGGTGCGGTGGCGGCAGTGGAAGCTCTATCTGAACCCGAGCCTGCAGTTGTTCGACCTGGCCAGGGACCCCGGCGAGCGCACGCCGGTTCGCAACGGCGCAATCGCCCGCAAGCTCCGCGGGATGGCGGTCCTGTTTCAGGAGGAGATGCGCACCGGCGCCCGGCCGGCGGGGCGGCAGGTGAAGTAGGCCTTGGCGCGTTGTGGCCCCGCCCCGCGACGGTCGCGGGGAGGCGGGTTGCACAGGAAACGTCGGGGCAAGGCAGCCGCCCCGGCGTGGGGCCGGTGGACCGTTGATTGGAGCCTGCGTGTTGCGCAGGCTGCCCGGAGACGGGCTATGAGGAGGACACGATGAGAGCGAAAGCACTTCTGGCAACGGCGGTGCTGCTGGCATCAGGCACGCTTCTTCTCGGGGCGGTCAAGGTCGAGAAGGACGTTGCCTACGGACCCCACGAGCGGAACGTCATGGACGTTTACTGGAAGACCGAGTACAAGAACGCGCCTATCGTCTTCACTATCCATGGCGGGGCCTTCCGAAACGGCAGCAAGGCGTACTGCAACGCCGACATGCAGAAGCTGTACCTCGACAAGGGATGCGTGGTCGTCTCGCCCAACTACAGACTGCTGAAGGACGGGACGCCGGTCACCATCGCAGACTGCGAGATCGACTGCGCCATGGCCGTCGCCTACATGCAGGCCAACGCCAAGACGTATGGCGGCGACCCCAAGCGAATCGTCTCGACCGGCGGCTCGGCCGGCGGCTACCTGAGCGCTCAGATCGCCTATCGGAAGACGTGGCAATGGCCTCCCGATACCAGGTACAAGCCGGCAAAGCTGAACGTCATCGGCTGGTACGGCGACAGCCCCTACCTGCCGTCCCGCGTCATGGAGGGTGTCGAGAGAGCCGACCCGCCCGGGTTCATGATCTACGGCGAAAGGGAGCACAAGGCCACCCCCGCGACAACCGGTCACAAGATGCAGGCTGTCTTGAAGGGCAAGGGAATCTGGAACAAGATGGTCTATGTCAGGAAGGCCGGCCATGTGCCGGGCAAGCACGTGCTTATTAGTTCCCAGAAACGAGACAAGGCCGTCTTTGCGGCCTTCGACCAGTTCCTGGATATGGTCTGCTATTCCAAGGGGAAACCCAAGGGAGGCGACGTCATCACGGTCGGTGACGAATAGCAGGACCAGGGCCAAGGCGTTTGCCGGCCAAGGCGCCCCTCGTCTCGCCCCATCTGGCCGTGCCGGGGACGGTTGCCCCCCCGAGGCCCGTGCCGCTCGCGTTTCCGGTTGCATGCGCCGACGCCCGCGCGGTAGCATGCCACGCCGTTTAACCGCCATTTCGATATCCAGCCATCAGCGAGGCACGGTATGCTCGGCAAGATCCGGTCGGTTGGCGTGTTCGGCATCGACGGGTACCCGGTCGAGGTGGAGTTCGACGTGCGCTCCGGCCTGCCCGCCGTCGTCGTGGTCGGCCTGCCCGATCCGGCCGTCAAGGAGTCGAAAGACCGTGTGGCCACGGCCCTGAAGAACTCCGGGTACATGTGGCCGGACGGCCGGCTTACCATCAACCTCGCCCCGGCCGACATGAAGAAAGAGGGCCCGGCGTTCGACCTGCCGCTCGCCCTCGGGTGCCTGTCGGCCACCGGCCAGATGCTCTCGGACCGGTTGAAGGACTACGCCGCCGTGGGCGAACTCGCCCTGGACGGCTCGGTCCGGCCCGTCCGCGGGGCCCTGGCCATGGCCATGACGTGCCGCGAGGAGGGCCTCCGGGGCCTCATCCTGCCCACCGACAACGCCGCCGAGGCCGCCGTCGTGACCGGCCTCGAGGTCGTACCGGTGCGGGCCCTGGCCCAGGCCGTCGGGTTTCTGACGGGCGAGGTGCCCATCGAGCCGTGCGCCGTGGACCTGGAGGCCGTCTTCGAGGAGGCCCGTGAAGATGCGGTGGACTTCTCGGACGTGCGTGGCCAGGAACACGCCAAGCGTGCCCTGATGCTGGCCGCCGCCGGGGGCCATAACGTTCTCATGATCGGCCCGCCGGGCTCCGGCAAGACCATGCTGGCGCGGCGGCTGCCGACGATTTTGCCGATGCTCGACATCGAGGAATCGCTCGAGACCACGCGCATCTATTCCTCGGTGGGCCTGATGCGGCCGGGGCAGCCCATCATCGCCACGCGCCCGTTCCGCTCGCCGCACCACACCACGAGCGAGGCGGGCTTGGTGGGCGGCGGCACGGTGCCTGCGCCCGGCGAGGTGAGCCTGGCCCATCACGGCGTCCTGTTCCTGGACGAGTTGCCCGAGTTCAACCGCCACACCCTGGAAGTACTGCGCCAGCCGTTGGAGGATGGCGTTGTGACGATCAGCCGGGCCAGCGCCACGCTCACGTTCCCCGCCCGGATCATGCTGGTGGCGGCGCTTAACCCGTGCCCGTGCGGGTACCTGACGGACCCGCGCCGCGAGTGCCACTGCACGCAGCGGCAGATTCAGGCGTACATGGGCAAGATCAGCGGCCCGCTCCTCGACCGCATCGACATCCACCTCGACGTGCCGGCCGTGCCGTACCGGGAACTGCGCGCCTCGCGCGACGGGGCGTCCTCGGCCCAAATGCGCGGTGAGGTGCAGCGTGCCCGTGCGGCCCAGGCCGCCCGCTTCGGCGACGCGCGGCTCGCCAACGCCCACATGAGCCATCGGCAGGTCAAGCAGTACTGTGCCCTGGACGCGGCGGGCGAGAGCCTCCTGAAGCAGGCCGTTCAGGAGATGGGCCTGTCGGCCCGGGCCCACGACAAGATCCTCAGGACCGCCCGGACGATTGCCGACCTCGAAGGCGCCGACGCCGTCACCGCCACCCATCTCTCGGAGGCCGTCAAGTACCGACGCCTCGACCGGAACCTCTTTGCGTGACGTGTTGCGTCTTTCGCCCCTGGCGGGGCTCGTAAGAGGGGCAGGGGCGCCGCTTGCGACCCCCCGGTCTTGCGACCGGGGCTACCATCTTACGCCGCCTCCGGCGGCTGAAAGCAAGGCGGCGCGGTCTGTTTTCGCGTCCTGCAGCGACGCTCGGACGGTAGCCCCGGCCGTGAGGCCGGGGTAGGGAAAGGGGTCGTCGGCGGCTGGTCTGTTTTCGCGTCCCGCAGGGACGCTCGGACGGTAGCCCCGGCCGCACCGGCGCTAAGGTTACGGACGCCACACGTTGGGGCGTCGGCCCCAGTGGGCCCATCGCGTAGGGGGTTGTAAGGTTGTGTAGGGTCAATGTGTGGGGGGATTGTAACGGCATTTAATGGCAATTCGTTTGACAACCGCGCTTTCTTGTAGTATATTTTCCCGGCATGTATTTGGCGGCTAAGGGGCGCCAACTGCATTTCCGGACGCGGGGGAGTACAGTAAGCGTCTCCGCGCTTGCTTCATAGGCCGTTCGGCCGAATCTCCATCTGTAAGGGCGGCTTCAGCCTGGTGGCTGTTTGCCGCGAGGGATAAGGGCTCCGGTTGCGGTGCTCCAATCGCACCAGGGGGGCCTGTGAAGCGGGTAAGAAGCGATTTAGAGAATCGCGAAAGGAGACGAGGGATGAAGACGTTGCTCGCTGTTGTGGTATGCGTGGCGGTCGCGGCCCCCGCATTGGCCGACGACTTCCTTCCGCCGGAGTGGCGGGGCAATGAGAACACCACGCTGCAGAAGTGGGAGTTCATTGACAACCAGATGACGATGATCCCGCCGGAACCCGGTTGGGGCACCCCGCTCCCGAGTACGCACGTCCTCGAGGTCGTGCCGGACCCGACCCATCCGGAATGGATTCCGGAGGACGACGCCACGTGGTACGGCTCCGGCCGGCAAGGTATCTGGCCGCTCTCCGGGCACATGGACGTGATGGTCGACAACTTCAACCCCCTCAACGACTGGAAGGTCATGTGGATCCAGTTGACGTGGCACGAGAGCGTCTCTGGCGCCAAGCCGCAGATCGAAGGGCTCACTCCGCCGTTTACCACCCAAGAAATCGTCTACGAGTCGGAGCAGCCGCTGTGTGGAGGCTGGATGCATACGGCCTGGGAGGTCTGGATTATGGACAATCCGCCGGACGAAACGTTCCAAATCTACGGCGACGTCCTGGTCGACGAACTCGTTGTCGACACGTGGTGCATGCCCGAACCGGCCACCCTTGGCCTGTTGAGCCTTGGCGGTCTGGCGATGGCGGCTGCTCGCCGCCGCCGCCGGTAAGAACCCGGCAGCACCACCCATAGCCGTATCTGAAACGACAGGCGCAACGGAAGCCGCCCTGCGGGGGCGGTTTCCGTCTTTTTTGGCCGCGGCGCCGCCCCATCTCGTGTAGCATGGAATCGCACCCCAGGCCGGTTC
>Ga0272443_10006589_pt1 | contig 11433 bp, 8 predicted proteins | sample SSMAcet12_FD_193581 | JGI IMG/M metagenome (GOLD analysis project Ga0272443, IMG submission 193581) | Marine sediment archaeal communities from Little Sippewissett salt marsh, Falmouth, MA, United States - SSM-Acet-12 | ecosystem: Environmental > Aquatic > Marine > Wetlands > Sediment ... | reverse complement strand
CACGCAAATGGATATGATCCTGTCCGGGCCGAGCGCTGCGGCCGTGACGTCTGCCAACCGCTGCTGGCCGTTCAGGCCGATCCCCAAAAACCTCTTCCTCAACCACTGCTGACACTTGACGGCCAAGGTGTGGTTATCACCTCGATCCGCCCCAGCCGCGACGGTAGCGCCCTGATGGTGCGACTATTTAATACTGCTGACAGTGACTGCCAGGTCAAACTGCATTGGAACCGGCCGGTGGGTGCAACCTGGCTCTCCAATCCCATGGAAGATAAAAAGGCTCCGCTCTCAGCAGCTCAGAAACTGTCTAAGTTCGAAGTAGTTACCTTACTTGTTGAACAATAAAAGTAGTTAAGTGCTTCACGTGTTAACTGACTTGTTCTTCCAGATATTTTTTAACCGACTGGAGGAACTGAGCTGCCAAAGCGCCGTCGATAAGCCGGTGGTCGGAACATAGCGTAACTCTCATGATGGGCCGTATGCCGATACCGCCTGCGATGGCGACGACTTCTTGCTTAGCGCCGCCGACGGCCAGGATCGCACTTTCCGGGGGATTGATAATCGCCGTAAAGTGTTCCACCCCGAACATACCCAGATTGGATACGGTAAAGGTCCCCTTGCCGGCTCCAAGTATTTTACCCTTGCGGGCTTCGGTAGCCAGCCGCTTGGTCTGAGCAGACAGATCGTCCCAGTCGCGGGTCTCGGCGTTGGTCAGCACGGGAACCACCAGACCGTCCGGCACAGCCGTAGCCACACCGATATTCACATCGGCCAAATAGTGCAGCTCATCACCTTTCAGACGACAATTGACGGCCGGATATTGCTTCAAAGCAACAGCACAAGCACGCACGATCATATCGTTAACAGAAACCCGTTTATCTATAGCCCGTGCACCGTTGAGTTGTTTGCGGATTTCCATTGCCCTGGTCATGTCGATTGCGACGGTACAATTGAAGTGGGGTGTATCGCGGGAACTCATCTGCAGATTCATGCCGATGGCCCGTCGCATCTTGGTAAGGGCAACCACGGTGCCGGGCTGAGGCTGACCGTTTACCGGTTCCATAACCACAGCCGCCGCCGGTGCAGCAGTTGCAGTTACTGCTGCTGCCGCAGCCGGTTTCGACGCGGCATACTGTTGTACATCTTTACCGAGAATCCGGCCGTCAGGACCGCTGCCGGGAACTTGACTTAGATCAACTTGTAGTTCCTTAGCTATACGTTTAGCATTAGGTGAGGCGAATATTCTACCCCCAGCTGCCCTTACCGGTGTAGCAGGTGCGCTAGCTGCTGCCGGGGCTGTCTGGACAAATTTTTCCACGTCTTCACGCGTGATACGACCTTGAGGGCCGGTTCCTGTCACTTGGCCTAGGTTCACACCCAGTTTAGCCGCAACTTTTTTGGCTACAGGTGAGGCTTTAACCCGCTCATCCGTTGGCGGCGGCGTTGTTGATTCTTGGATAGTACTTGTAGTAGCAGCAGCAGGTTGTTCGGCGCCAACATCGTCTATTTTGGTACCCGGTGCACCAATAAAACCTACCACCTTACCAACTGGTACCATATCATCCACAGCAAATAATTGTTTCAGCAAAACGCCGTCGGCTATTGCTTCGACCTCGATAACGGATTTATCAGTCTCTACCTCGAGTACAATCTCGTCTTTGGTGATCGCTTCGCCTTCGGCCTTGCGCCACTTCACAATGCGCACTTCTTCAGTGGTTTGGTCGGGGATGGGAATCTTGATTTCCTTGGTGCCATCCGCAGCGGCTGATGTTGTACTCGGTGTTGATGCTTCTGCTTTTGCCTCCGGCGCCGTAGCGGCGGCTTTGGAGGGTGCAGTGTCGGGAATATCCAGCTTTTCGCCGGCCTGTCCGATATAGGCCACAACTTCGCCGACCGGTACCATCTCGTCCACGGGAAATAGCTGTTTCAGCAGAACGCCGTCGGCAACCGACTCAACCTCTATTACCGATTTGTCCGATTCAACCTCTAATATAATTTCTTCCCTTTTGACGGTGTCTCCCTCTTTTTTCTTCCATTGTACGATGCGGACTTCTTCAGTAGTCTGGTCCGGGACGGGGATCTTCAGTTCCGTTGCCATATATAATCACTCCTGCTTATATTTTAATTATTTACCCAGCATAGCCAACACACGGTCACAGACCTTTTGTGGATTCGGCATAAATTCCTCTTCCAGCGTCGGTGCCATGGGCGGCGGTACATCGTGGGCGGCGATGAGTTCCACCGGCGCGTCCAGGTAATCGAAGGCCTTCTTCTGGATTTCATTGACGACGTGTTCACCATAACAGCCGGTGTGTGGGGCCTGACAAACCACAGCCGCATAATTGGTTTTCTTTACAGAGGTAACCAGGGCATCCACATCCAGCGGCACCAGGGAGCGTAAATCGATTACCTCCGCCGATATGCCTTTCTCGGCCAGCAGTTCCGCCGCCTGACGGATTATCTTGGCCATATAAGAATAAGAAATCAATGTTATATCGGTTCCTTCCCTCTGGATGGCGGCCTTACCCAGCGGTACCAGATGTTCACCTTCCGGCACCGGGTCACGATCGCCGTAGAGCAGTTGATGCTCCAGAAAGACCACCGGATTGTCATCGCGGATGGCCGTTTTAATAAGTCCCTTGGCGTCGGCTGCCGTGGAAGGAGCTACTACTATTAGGCCGGGCACCTGGGTGGCGATGGCTTCCAGGCTTTGGGAGTGCTGGCCGGCATAACCTTTACCACCCCCGATGGCGATACGCAGCACCATCGGCACCTTGGCCTTACCGCCAAACATATATTTGTTCTTGGCCGCCTGATTACCAATCTGATCCATACTCATCAGGATAAAGTCGATATACATCAATTCCACCACGGGCCGCATACCTGTCATGGCCATACCCACGGCCGAGCCGCAGATAGTCGCTTCCGAAATTGCTGAATTAAACACCCGTTCCCGGCCGAATATCTCAATAAGTCCGGCCGTTACCGCAAAGGCTCCCCCATATTCCGCGACGTCCTCACCATATACCACTACCCGCTTATCCCGGATCATTTCTTCCGTTAGGCCTTCCATAATGGCCCGACGCTGGGGCATGCGTCCTTGATTATCGCGATAACCTCTGATCTCGTCCTTATTATACTTGGTTGTTTTGTATTCCGCCGGAACCACCTCGGAGGTGCTGTCCGAGTATAAACCTTCATATATCGTCTGGGGATCGGGATAAGGACTACGGGCTGCGGCGATGGTAATCTCTTCCAACTGCTGGAAGTGCTCTTCCTGCATTTGCTCCACTTCTTCCGGGCCCATGACGTTGGCCTGTACCAATTGCATCTTCATCCGCTCCAGGGCGTCTTCACACATCCAAGCCTCAATCTCTTCTTCCGTACGATACAAATTCTGATCGCTTAAGGAGTGTCCTTTGTAACGATAGGTCATTGCTTCCAGCAGTACCGGCCCATCGCCGTTACGGCAGAAATCCACGGCCCGGCTAACCGCATCCCGCACGGCCATGCCGTCCATGCCGTTGACTACTTCGGCGTGCATACCATTTTGTTTGTAAGCCCAACCCCGCCGGGCCAGGAAATCAATACCGTTTACTTCGCCAAAACAGCGCCCGCTCATGCCGAACTGATTATTTTCGATCAGGAATATGACCGGCACGCCATTCTTAAATTGCGCCATGGAGGCCATGTTCAGAGATTCGCCGAATACGCCGTTGTTGCAGGCCCCGTCACCAAAAAAGCATAACGTAACCAGGTCCTTATTCTGCAGCATAGCGGAAATCCCCGCCCCGGCGGCGATGGGGAGACTACCGCCTACAATGGCGTTAGCGCCCAGATGGCCCGCGTTAAAATCGGCTATATGCATGCCGCCGCCACGACCGCGGCAGTATCCTTCTTCCTTACCCATAAATTCCGCCATCGTTCTATACAGATGTGCCTCCAGGGCCTGCTCGTAGAGGTCCTTTTTCTTACTGGTAAAGCTGATCCCCTGCGTAAACTGCGTTAGCTGGTCTTTGGACCAGCCTTTCAGGGCGTAGGCTTCCTTGGCGATACTGTGACCGTGGCCGCGATGGGAACTGGTGATATAGTCGTCAAACCTTAAGGCCGAGTTGGCTCCTACGGCTACGCCTTCCTGACCGATGGACAGGTGGGTCGCACCGGAAAACTTGTATCCCTCGAAGGGTACCAGCTCGCCGCTACGCAGTTTGACAATCATGGTCTCAAAGGCCCGAATATAAAGCATCATACGATACATCAAAATCGCATCGTCCTTGCTCATCCCGGCAGCCAACTCGTCTTTGAGGGTTTTATGGTAGGAAAAACACTCAACTTGGCCGAAAGAGAGCTTGCGGTGTTTAAAATCGGGTTTGGCAATTATTGATTTCATGAAAAAAAGTCCTCCAGGAGTTTAGGGTACGTAATAAATATGGGTCACCAATACGTAAAAACGTTTAAGTCTTTTAATAAAAGAAGGTTACAAGCCTCAAAATTTTTGATTAAAATAGGTTATAAGCTGTAAATCGTGGTTTTAGGGGTGATAAAAGGGCCCAAAACGCGGCAAAAAGCGCTCAAAACACATCAAAAACGTCTCAAAACGTCTCAAAACACAGCAAAAACGTCTCAAAAGTGCTTAAAAACGTCTGAAAACTGCTCGAAACACAGCCAAAATTTCTCAAAACTTCACAAGAGTGCTCAAAACTAGGCGAAACTTCTTAAAAGCTATCAATTATTGTCAATTTTTTGCAATTTTTGTCAAGATTATTATGAAAAGTTCTTGGTTTTTTCTGATTATTTGCTTAATATTTACATTAATGATGCGGGAAAGGCAACAAAAAATTGTCGAGCATGTAAATAATGTGGGCATTTCCTCGTTTGGGGAGCTGGCCCAGATGTTCGAGGTATCACCGTTTACGATAAGACGGGATGTGGAATATCTGGACCAGGCGAGGCTATTGGCGAAAATCAAGGGGGGGGCCCAGCGGATAGAGGCGCCGAGCCAGTTTCGCGAGGCGAGGCTGCCTAACCGGGGGCAGATTAACCTCAAGCAAAAGGAAAAAATCGCCCGCAAGGCGCTGGAGTTTGTCCATCCCGGGGATACGATCTTTCTGGACGGCTCGAGTACGATAGCCTGTCTGGCGCGGCTGTTGGCCCAGCATAGGCCGGATATTACCGTGGTTACCAATTCGGTATTGATTACGCTGGAGTTGTCGGAGGCGCCCCAGATACGACTGATCGGGTTGGGGGGGATATTTGATCCGGAGACGTTTTCGTTCGTGGGATTTGATGTGGATGAGGATACGCGCAGTATCAATATTGAAAAGGCCTTCTTCTCGTGTACGGGACTGATACCGGAGGAAGGGACGTTTGAAAATGCGGCGTTCAATCGCAATACGAAACGGCTGATAGCCCGGCGGGCGAATAAGGTATATCTTCTAATAGATTCCAGTAAGGTGGGTAAGCGGGCGCTGAACAGGGTTTTAAAAATCAATGAAATCGATGTGCTGATTACAGAAAAGAGATTTGAAGTGAAGGAAAGATCGGTCTTAAATGATAACCAGGTTGAGGTTATTGATATAATTTGAACCACGGATTGCACGGATATCACGGATTTATAAAAGCCACAAAAAGATTTAGCCACGAATTAAGATCGGGTCTCGGGTAGAAGTTAAATTAAAGATCAAAAATTAGAAAGCAAATATACAAATCAAAAATTAAAAATAGTTTCACGCAAAGGGGCAGAGACGCAAAGAAATTTAACCGCTAATGTTCGCGAATGAACGCTAAAAAAATAATAGCCACAAAAGGCGCAAAAAGCACAAAAAATTTAACCACCGAGATCACCGAGTACGCAGAGGAATATATTTAACCACAGATTAACACAGATGAGCGCAGATTAAAAGACACAAAGATTGCAAAGATATTATTTGCTTTAAGGCGATGTTTTGGCAAACATCTTAAAATTCAAATAAAAGATTTAGCCACAGAGGACACAGAGTTCTCAGAGAAAAAAATTATTTAAGAAGAAAAAAACAGAACGAAAATAAAAAGAAGAAATGGCGGGTATGGTTCGGCAAGCTCACCACGGGCAGAGCCCGGGCTACTTGCTGGTGTTCGTATACCATAGCAGTCAGAATTTGAATCCCAAAACAATTGGTCTAAATCAAACACAGGAATATCCAGCATCTGTGCCAATTGGCTTGCCGCATATGACTTACCGCTTCCAGGCCCACCTATAATGTGTATTTTATTTAGTTTTATTTCAATGCTCCGACTGTGAGTGTTCCGCAAAAGTCCTTACTGTTATTTGCGTTATACCTGATTAATTTCGATGTAAAGCTTGCTCTGCGTATTTCGCTAAGAATCTCTTTCCAATGACCGATGTATCGGCTTGGAAGGTAAGTTTTGCCATTGAACTTGGTTAGCCTTCCATAGCTTTTGTCTTCAAACGGAACATAAACAACTTTCTTAGCGATTTTGTGGCCTTTGCATGCTTCTGAGAATCTCTTTCTATTCATTGGACCACACATTGTAAGCAACACAAAGAGCCCGCCATCTTTCAAAATCTTAGATACGTTATCGAAATACGCCTTTCTATCCTTAGCACCAGTGATACAATGCAGGCATAGACCGTCTATTGCAAGATCGAACTTGCCAAGGCTTTTGGCGTTTAAATTGCAAACATCTCCTTGCCTGAATTTGATATCCAGTCCTTTTGATTGCTCTTTGGCCATAGTGATTGCTGTTTTGCTTACATCAACACCAACGCCGCTAAATCCACTTTTACAAACTCTCCGCAATATTGGCCCAGTTCCACAGCCTAGTTCGATAACTCTGCCACCTTTAGGGGCCCATGGTTGGGAGAGAACGTCTTTTAGGAAACTATTGATTTCGGGATGGCATGATTTACCAGTTGATCCGCTTCCTTTCTGTCCCCAGACAAGAATGCCTTTCTCCTTCATCTTTCGATAAACAATCTCATGGCCCTCATATGGTTTCTTTTTACTTGCTCTTGCCATAATAAATATATTCCTGGTAAAAATCGATACTTTACTTTGGGAAATCGGGGGACAGTATACTAAATATTTTTCTGTTTCTTCCTTGTATTTTCTTTTTTAGGACGCCCAGGTTTTTTCGACCTTAATATTCTATCCAAAATACCTTCCAATCTCATTACAAATCTTTCGCTGCCCAGCGGCCTGCCGGTACGTTCATGCCTTTGCAGCTTCTCACCAACTATATAATCAACTCCCTGAGACAAAAATTCCGACCAATCATCAACCCTTCGGTTCAAACCAGAAAAACTGGATTCCCGTCCCCAAACAAGTTGAGGACAAGCCTTCACGGGAATTACAATCATCAATGTAGGATTCGTAATGGAATTCGCCCCCCAGAGCGTGGTCGGTTCGACAAAGCTCACCACAGGCGGGGGGCGGGCTACTTGCTATTTTTCAAAATGTACGCTCTTGCAGGGGCAGATAAAATCATTCCTCTGCCGTTATGGCCCACTCCTTTGACGATCCTAAATTTTTGAGTGTCTTTTATCCCGGGACCAAATTCATCAATAAGATGGCCAAAATAAATTCGTCCTCTTTCCAGTCTGTTACGGCCCTGCATCATGGCTGATGGATGCGTGGACATATGGCCAATGGGAACATACTCTTCCCCGCCTAATAAATACACTACATTTCTAAGCGGGTAAAGTTCTCTGATTCTCTCGGGAGTTAATCCTTTTTTTCTATGAAAATAATAAAGAGAGTTTAAGCCATATGCATAATTATTATACCCAGGATTGCTTTCTATTTCAGTTGCGGAAGGGATCTGAAAATTTTTTCTGGACCAATTAACAGATCTTTTCGGACTGAAATAAATATATGAGGAGGGATTCATGGTTATATATTTGATCATTACTTTTTGAGGCCTTGCCTTGTCAAATTCGACAGTATTACTTGCTGCAAATCTGTTAACCATCTGACCTCCGGCGGAATGACCGAGAATAGTAATAGTCTTGAGATTGGGAAAAACTTCCTTGTCGCAAAAATTTGAGATTATATCTTCAAGAATATTATAAGCGCTTATCCGTAAATCTCCATCAAAGGATTTTGTGGCGCTTAATTTAGAGCCATAAAAAGGACGTACTTTCCAATAGAGTAGATTTTCTTCGGTATTATTATCGACTTGATTTGCAGTCAGAAATTGGGGTGAGATAACGATTACGTCGTTGTTTTGATTATGATATTTAGCTAGAAGCTCTATACAGCCTTTATAAACATGGCTGCCGGAACTATAGACGGCAATAATAAGATGGGTGACGTTGGTATCCTTTTTATCAATGGGTAAATTTGACGCATATGGGATATAACACTCAACCTTGTGTTTTACCCTCAACCTTTTGCTTTTTATCGCAGCTCCAGGGCAGTGGTAAGCAAAGATTGTCAAAAACAACAAAAAAAGCAATAGTTTGTAAATCTTAATTGTTAGTTGAGGTTTAATATTTACACTCTTTAAGATCATAATTCTCTACTTTCGATTCCAACAATTTTATGAAAATTTTCATCTTTGAGATGGGGGAGATTGGAGGCGGTAAGCGGTGTAGAACACGTCGGCGACCAGGCGGGCGCTGTTTTTGGCCATCTGTTCCATATAGCTTGTCGTTTTGGGACTCGAGGAACGATTGGGCCAATCGTCTTTGAGATGAGCGCCCAAGAAACGGTCAGGATCGGCAAGGTTGGCGCGGCTGGCGTCGGTAATTTCCTGCAAACGCTTGGCAAAGGCGGCGGCAGCTTCGTCAATTGTTGTGCCTAACATCTTGGGCTTATAGTCGCTGATATCAACGTGTATGGATTCGTCGGTATTGAACCAGAATAGTGACCAGGACTTAGGATTATTTCGAAAGCTTTTGTTGGGATCCTGAAGGCCTTGGTCGGCATGTTTGGTTTCGAATGCTTCACGTTGGGAAGAATAGCCGTCCCAGGCATGAACGGGGGAGGATCTGTCTTCGACGGCGTGGGCCAAGGTGGCGGCGAATTGGGCGGCATCGGCGGGGCGGTTGTCTTTGAAGGCGTCAACCATCTGCTGAAAATACCACCGGGCACCGCGCTGAGCCCGGGCAAAGTTTTTATCCGGGTCAAAGACAAAATAGTGGTAGATCCATTCGTGAGCAGGTTTGCCAGCGCCGGGGGGAGTGGGTTTGCATTGCTGAGCATTTTTGTTTTCAGCATAGAGAAAATTACCGATGTGTCGTGCGCGATCAAGGGGACCGGACATAAAAAAATCGGGGTTTCCAGACCACCATTTATAAGCCACCAAGTATTCCGCAATCGGATGTGGGCCCCTGGGGTCAAACGGATATTTATGGGGACTGGACCATAATTGGCGAAGTTCTTGAGGTTGGCAATCAAAGGCGGCCTGGCTGATTCTACTGTGGGGTTTATCCGCCCAGCCGAGGACGGTTGTTGCTAAGGTTAAGATGGTGGTAGTTATCAAAGCAACTGATTTGCTCAGCCGCAGCTTGTTGTGTTTGATTCTGAGCATGGGTAACTCCTGGGTAAGGCTATTTAAGGCTCATTCTATCAAAATCATACTTGTTTACAAATATCTATCCGGAAAATCAGGATTAATGTTTGTAGGCCAAGCATATAACTTTAATATTTATTACCTTTAGTGTTTATTGACATTATATTGTACAAATAATACAATAGGTATTCTGAAAATCAGATTACAGATAAGTGGTCAAATGAATGCCGAAGGGAAGCAATGCTGTGTATTTTTCGGCGGAAGCGATTTTTAGGAGAATGCCATGAAGGTTACGTCGATCGATCGAAGGGGTTTTTTGAAATCTGCAGCGGCGCTGCCGGTGTTGTCATTTTTGCCGATGGGATGCTCCTTGACGGGGCGGTATGAAGGGGAGCCTGTGGTGTTGCGTCCCAAAAAGCCTGCAAACGTGCGCGGGGCGTTTTTTTATCCCCCGGAAGAGGTGGTGCGACGGGGTGAGTTCGAAGACAGTTGGGCTCATGAAAAATGGTTTACCTATCCGGGTAATCAATATAAGCCGCGGGAGCAGCAGGCGAAATTTATGCAAAAGGTACGAGAGATGGCGGGGGGGCTTGATCTGAAACTTAAGATAGATGCAGAGCCCATTTATACGGCGGCGGGGGTTCAGGCATTTGTTGATGATGTCAAGAAAAGTAAGCCTGATGCTTTATTGCTTTTTAATTTTTATAATTCTATGAGCGCAAAGCTCGCACCTGTGCTGGAGGCGTTTGACGGGCCGATTATTGTTTACCATCCGGTCGGCGCGAATCATCAGTTGCCTCCCAAACATTTTATGACGGCGCCGAAAGTGCAATATATACATGCGATTGAAAACTGGGATGCCTTGGAGCGGGGCTTGCGGGCGATACATGCTCACAACCGGATGGCGCAGAGCACAATGTTGCGGATTTCCGGAAACTACAAAACCAAGAAGCAGCAGAAGGATCCGTTTTTCGGTACTAACGTTCAATGCATTACTGCCAAAGAATTTAACGACTGTTTCGACGCGGTCAAGTGGACAGAGGACATGGAGAGGATGGCCAAGTCGGTTCGGGCCCGGGCAGCACGCGTAGTGGACTTGAAAGATAAGGCCTTTGCCGACGCGGTGCGAGCGCATGTTGCGGTGCGGCAAATAATGGATCGTTATAACGCTGATGCCATCACCATCGCCTGCCTGTTCCTCAAACATCGCAAGCCGTGCCTGAGTTTTGCCGTCAATAATGGGAACCTGGTACCCTGCGGGTGTGAAAATCATTATGAAGGGACGTTGACCTTGATGCTGGGTGCGGGTCTGTTTGAACGAGGTGGATTTTTACATAATCCGGAATTTGATACTGAAGAAAATCGTTATTTTGCCACCCATTGTACCTGTGCCACGAAATTGCATGGTCCCAAGGGCAAGGAAACGCCCTACGTGCTAAGGCCGTTTTTCCATCAAATGCCCAAAACGCTGGCGCTGGATGTGCACTGGAAGCCGGGTGAGGCGGTGACTTTGATGAAGTATCATACGGGTAAGAACTATATGGATATCTGGGGTGGTAAGGTGATATCGACACCGGAATCGCCGCCTACCGGTGGATGTGCGACGCGGGTGCTGGTCAAGATCGATAACGTCGCGGATGTCTGCGATGTATATCCCGGTCCTCATCCCATTTTGTACTGCGGAGACTTTGTGCGGCAGGCCAAGACGTATGCGGACCTTTATGGTCTGGACGTCCGTACCAGTGTCTGATATTATTCAGAGAGCCGATAGATAGAAACAATAAAGCTTTAAATCATGAACTTATATTCATTAAGAATTGGAGGATAATCATGGGCAATGGCATTAACCGGCGCGGGTTTATGAAGGGAACACTTTTAACCTCGGCGGGGGGGGCGTTTGCGCTGCAGGGGGGAGCT
>Ga0272443_10006588_pt1 | contig 11433 bp, 10 predicted proteins | sample SSMAcet12_FD_193581 | JGI IMG/M metagenome (GOLD analysis project Ga0272443, IMG submission 193581) | Marine sediment archaeal communities from Little Sippewissett salt marsh, Falmouth, MA, United States - SSM-Acet-12 | ecosystem: Environmental > Aquatic > Marine > Wetlands > Sediment ... | reverse complement strand
AGATACGGGGTCTGAAACGAGCCCCACATCTCCAAGGTCCCTCGTTTGGCGTCGTATTTGGCCGCGCACCCCCGTGGCTCGATGGGAAGACCGGTGACCCTTCCTTCCCGGTAAGTCACCGGAATCACCCGGTCGGCCTCGGCAAAGGCGGCGTCCGGGTCGCCAAAGTCGAACTTGAGGTGGACCTGCTTGTTATCCTCCCAGTCGTCGTAAAGTTTTGGGGCACCCGGTTCCAGCGCCGCCATCATGTCGGTCACCGCCGGCAGGGGATCGTACTCGACCCGCACCCGGTCTGCGGCAATCCGCGCGGTGGTTTCGTCTTCGGCCACCACCGCCGCCACCGGCTCGCCGTACCAGCGCACCTTGTCCGCCGGGATGGCGTAGACATGGGCCAACCGCCAGGTCCATCCCGGAGACTTGAAATTGGCCTGCACCGGCAGGGGCTGGGTGTGGTTGCGGACATCCTCGCCGGTGATCACCCGGAGGACCCCGGGCACGGCCAGGGCCTCGGACGCGTCGATCTTGACGATCCTGGCATGGGCGTGTGGACTTCCGACAAAGACCAGATGGGCCATGTCCGGAAAGTCGAGGTCGTCCATGAAGTGACCCTTGCCGGCTACCAGCCGCTTCTCCCTGGATTCCATATGGTTTTTCCTCCTCACCCGGTCTGTAGATTCGGGACTGCGGCGGGACGAGGTCGTCCCGCCGTGCAAGCGTTTCTTCTATGCCCGGTTTTGCTTTTCATAGAGTTTTTTGGCCAGCAGCGGCCCGCCCCACAGCGACGGCAGCATGATAAATCCCACCGGCACGGCCGTAATCACGATAAAGGACTGAAGCGCACCGATGCCGCCGGATCCCATGTAGATGAGAATCGCTGCGACCGCGCCCATGGTGATGGCCCAGAAGACCCGCATGCTGGAGGGGGGGTCGTCGCTTCCGGTCACGCAGATGGAGATCGACAGGGCCATGGAATCTCCGGTGGTGGCCAGAAAGATGAAGATCAGCACGAGAAACACGGGCAGCAGGAGGCTGGCCAGGGGAAGCTGCTGCACGATGGCCAAAAGGGCCGCAGGAAGACCGTGATCGTTGAGCGGGCCGGAGATAACCCCGGGGGTTTGCATTTCAAAAAAGATTCCCGACCCGCCCAGAATGGTAAACCAGAAGTGGGTGGCCAGCGGGGCGATCACCCCCACGGCGAGCATGATCTGTCGAATGGACCGGCCCCGGGAGATGCGCGCCACCAAAACGGCCATCAGCGGGCCGTAGCCGATGAACCAGCCCCAGAAAAAGACCGTCCACCAGCCAAGCCAGCCTTCGTCGCCGCGAAAGAGGCTGATGGTGGTAAAATCCTTGATGTAGGCGCCCATGGCGCTGGTAAAAGTGTTGATGATGAACCCGCCGGGTCCGATGAGCAGAATCAGGGCAACAAGGCACACGGCCATGATGACGTTGACCCGGCTCAGAAACTGGATTCCCCGGTGCAGCCCGGTCACCGCCGATATCGTGTAGACGATCACCAGGGCGATGATGATCATCAGCTGGGTGGCGTAGACATCCGGGATCCCGAACAGCTCCTGGAGGGCGAAGCTGACCTGGAGCCCCAGAAACCCGATGGGCCCGATGGTGCCGGCGGCCACGGCCAGAATTGAAAACCCCTCGGCGAATTTGCCCAGGGTGTTGGTCATGATCTTTTCCCCGAATACCGGATACAGCAGACCCCGGGCCTGGAGGGGAAGGCCCTTGTGGTAGTGGACGTACATCAGCACCACCGCGCCGCAGGTGCCCAAAATGGCCCAGGCCAGAAAGCCCCAGTGCAGAAAGCTTTGCTCCATGGCCGGGACCACCGCCGCGGCGGTGGCCGACTCCACCCCGGAAAACGCCGGCGGGGTGGTCAGAAAATGGTACATCGGCTCGGCCGCAGACCAGAAGACGCCGCCGCCGGCCAGCAGGGTGCACATGATGATGGCAATCCAGCGAAAAGTGCTCAGCTCCGGCTGGTCGATGTTTCCCAGCTTGATGGCGCCGTACTTGCTCACGGCTAGGCCCATGGCGATGAAGAAGTTGAGCAGAACCAGCCACTGCCAAAAGGCTCCGAAATAGTTGCAGGACCAGCCGAACAGCGAGCTGACCAGTCCCGATACGAATTCCACGTTGATGATCGATGCGATCACGAACAGCACCAGCACGCCGCCGCTGATGCCGAAAACAGGCCACTCGATGGAACTTTTGGAGGCGTCGCTTCCCACGGCGTCAAAGCCGCTTTCCGCCGTCGTCGAAACGCTTTCGTTTGCCATGGTTCTTTCCTCCTATTAATGGCCTTTGCAAGCCGCCCGGGCAGACAGGGCGGGCCTGCAAGGCGTTTTCCCCCAGACCGCATCAGGTCCGGAGCGTTATCCGTTTTCTCCCCGGGCCTTTTCCACCACCGCATCGATTTCCGCCTCCTGGTCCGGGGAAAGGAGAGGCTCGACCGGCTCGGCCATCATCGCGAGCACCTTTTTCTCCGCCGCGGCAAAGGCATCCATAGACCCGTCTTTTTCCCAGGCGGCCCAGTTCCGGCGCTCGAAAAGCTTGGGAATCCAAAGCTCCTTTTTGAAATGCTGGAAGGTGTGGGCGTGGCCCAGGAAATTACCGCCGGGACCGACCTCCCGGATCGCCCCCAGCGCCAGCCTCTCTTCATCCACCACCACTTCCCGGGCCATCCGGGCGATGCCGGCCATGGCCTCGTTGCAGTAAACCAAGTCCGGATAATCGACCACCATGTCCATATCGAGCTGCATCGAATCCATCAGGTCGGCGGCCAGACCGGTGACCGTACCGATCATGCCGGTCTCGTATCCGGCCTGGGCGTCGAGCACCTTGGCGTCCCGCAGCATAGCGGGCATCCGAATCGGCAGGTCGCAAAACCGGCCCATCTGGGACATCGCCACCTTCAATATCCCGAACTCCGGGCAGGCCATGGAAATGCTGCCGCTTCGCATGTCCATGCCCCGGGCAAAACTGGTGTAGATCATGGGCGCACCCGGGTTGACGAGCTGGGAGACCACCAGGCAACCCAGTATTTCGGCATGGGCCTGGGCTACGGTGCCGGCAATGGTTACCGGCGAGGAGGTCCCCAGGATCGGCCCGGAGCTGATGATCGCCGGGATGTCCTGCCGGCTCATCTCCATGAGGGCCTCCAGGGACTCGGTGTCGATCCCCAGGGGCGGCAGGGTCAGGACCCAACCGGAGATGAAGGGCCGCTTGCCGAAGGCCTCCTTCCCGCCTGCGGCGACGGCGCCCATCTGTGCGGCGTCTTTCACGCAGCGGGCGCCAAGCATGCCGCCGGTGATGTGTTTGGTGGTGTTCTTGATGGTGGTGGCCCAAGTGTACCAGTCGTTGAAGGCACTGGGCACCTCCTGGGGGGTGATCAGCCCGCCGTTGACACGGATGTGCTCCAGGCGGTCGGCGATCCGGGTCAAGGCAGCCAGATCCTCGTTGGTGGCCGGTCGTTTTTCACGGGTCTGCGGGTCGATCACGCTCACCGCCATGGTCATGCAGGCCAGGGCCGGTTCATGGCGGTGAAAGGTGACGTCTTGGGCCGGATCCCGCCCGAAGAGTGTGACCGCATCCCGTTTGGGAACGGTTTCCAGGGCTTTTTCCACCAGGGCGCTGGGAATCCTGACGATGTCCGAATCCACGACCTCGGCTCCGGCTCCTGCCAGAAGCTCGAGGGCCTCGGGATGGGGCAGCCGCATCCCGATCTCCTGCAGAATCTGCAGAGCAATTCGGTGAAGCTGCCGAATCTCATCTTCCGAGAGGAACTGAATCAAGGGTTTCATGCGGTGTCTTCCTCTCCTGTGTCCTCCGCAGGGGACACCGGGGTTTCAGTGTTGCACGGTCGGCTGGCAGACCTGGCCCACCGGCTCTATTTCGATGGCCCCAGGCGCGGGGCAGACCGAGTAGCACCCGCCGCAGCCGACGCAGCGGTCCCGGTCCACCCAGGGATGTTCCTCGCCATCCTGCATGGCATTGGAAAAACAGACCTTCAGGCAGCGTTTGCAATCGATGCAGTTTTCCTCTACCACCCGGGCTTTTTCCGCGGGCATGTCGCAGTAAGCCATAGCGGCGTCCGATGCGATGCCGAGCATCTCGTAAATGGTCTTGTACCCCTTTTCGTCCATGAACTTGTTCAGGCCGCGCACCTGTTTTCCGAGCCACTCGTAGCCGTAGCACATGACCGCCGAACACATTTCCACGATATGGGACCCGCTCATGATGAACATGACGATGTCTCGCCAGTCGTAGGCGCCGTTGGTGCCAGCGATGAAAATCTCACCGTTGTAAGCCTGGCGCACCTCGTTGATCCAGCGAAGGGTCAGCGGCTTGGTCCACGGGCCGCCGATGCCCGCCTGGCCGTAGATCAGGGGCTTTCCGGTTTCGATGTCCGGTACAAAGCCGATGAACCGGTTGGTCAGGGTGACCGCCTTTGCCCCGGCATCCCGGAGACGGCCGGAAAAAGCAACCAGGTCGGTGACCTGGGGCGTCACCTTGATCATGATCGGAATCTTGACGGCCTCTGCCACGGCCCGGGTGATCTCGCAGGCATAGTCAAAGTCCTGTCCGACATTCATGCCCGTGCGCACTCCGGGCATCAGCTTAGGATGGGGGCATCCGAAATTGAGCTCCAGAAGGGGAACCCCGGCATCTTCCATCTGTTTTCCCAGGGTCACCCAGCCTTCAAGCTCGATGGAGCCGATGCTGCCGATGACCACGGCATCGTGCTGCTCGGCATAGGCCAGGGTCTCTTTGATCTCCTTTAAGAAATCTTCCGGCGGCTCGATGGCCAGACCGCTTCGGCTGTACAGGCTGAATCCGCGGGGGATCTTACCGTGGCAGACCTCGTGGCGCTGGTTTAAAAACCGCCACTTGGCCCGGGTAGTCAGCTCCCGCATGGCCGGTGAATCGGTCATGGTCTTGGCGATGACGCCGCCGGCGCCGGTGTCGATGCATTTTTTCATGTTGGCGGCATTGAGGGTCGGTTCTGCCGAGGCCGCCACCAGCGGGTTTTTAATCCGCACGCCGCAAAAATCGATTTCCATATTTGCCATGGTGCTTCTCCTTTTATTCTTTCGGCGGGTTGAGCCAGTCCACCCGGCTGGCCAGCCCCGGGAATTCCTCCCGCGCGGCGCGCAGGTCTGCCAGGTCGATCTCCGTTTTCAGAATCACTTCCTTGTCTCCGCCGCCGGCCATGACAACCCCCCAGGGGTCGACCATCAGGCTGTGGCCGACGAACTGGATCCCGCGGTTGGTACCCGTGGAGTTGGCGGAAATGAGAAAGCACTGGTTTTCCAGCGCCCGAACCCGGTTGAGCATGAGCCAGTGCTCCAGGCGCGGATAGGGCCATGCCGAACACACCAGGAAGATCTCCGCACCCGCATCGACCATGGCCCTGAAAAGCTCCGGGAAGCGCAGATCGAAACAGGTGGCCATGCCGATGTTGCCCAGGGGGGTTTCGACCACGGTGACCGCCTCTCCGGGGGTCAGGATATCGGTTTCCTTGGAGTTGTAGCCGAACAGATGAATTTTCCGGTAGTTGGCCAGCACCTCCCCGTCGGGGGAAATCAGGTAGCTGGAGTTGTAGTAGCGGTCTCCGTCTTTTTCGACAAAGCTGCCGGCGTGCACATACGCGCGGATGTTTCTGGCCTCTTCCCGTATCGCGCTCAAGGTGGAGCCTTGACGGGATTCGGCCTCCGGCACGTATCTGTCAAAGCTGATGAATCCAACGTTCCAGATCTCCGGCAGAATCACCAGATCCGCCCCCTGGCAGCGCCTGATTTTCTTGACCGCCTTTTCCACGGTCGCCGTCTTGTCGTCTTCCACCACCGACATCTGAATGGATGAAATGTGCATGCGATCCTCGCTTGTTTCTGCTCAGTCCACCGCCAGGTAGCGAAGGGGACGAACGTCGTAGGCCAGAGCCAGGCGCCGGTTGATGGCCTCGTCGAGCAGTTCGGTGGAAAACTTCTCGCCGAAGACAAACTCACCGGTGACCATCCCCATGGTGCCGGAAAAGACCACCAGGTCGGCCAGCGGCCCCGGGATCTTGGTCTTGACGAAATCGAGCAGCTCTTCGGGATTCAGTAAAAGCCCGAGGCGGCCCTCCTGATAGAGAATCTCTTCTCCGTTGGCGGTGACCCGGCTTCTCATGAGCAGATCGTCCCAGTGGTCGGAGACTTCACCCAGGGGCCAGACGGTCCGGCCCATCAAATTGGGGCAGATCTGTTTGGCCCGGGGGATGTCTGTCTCTTCCAGGTGCCGATCCGTGTGGTCGCTTCCCAGCCCGACGTAGATCTCCCCTTCATCTTTGACCAGGAGGACGTATTCGACTTCGCCGGAGGTTTTTTCTCCGTAGACTTCCAACGTTGCATCGCCAACTATCAGGGCATGGCAGACCACCGGATACAGCGTGGGGACCGAAGACGGGCCGGGGATCCCCTTGTCGGCCAGCTCTTCGATATGCCGTCTGACCTCGTCCTGGTTTTTCCCCACGTAGCCGGCGTTGACCATTCGGGAGTAGGTAAAATCCATCGGCCTGCGGCCGCTCTTGGTTTCAACCTCCAAATGCAGTTCCAAATCTTTTCTCCTTTTCGCCGCGCAGAAGCCCGGGCCTCGGCATCATTTGTGGTAGCGGATCTCAAAGGTGACGCATCCATAGGGGATCTTGTAGGGACCGTGGGTCATCCCCGGAGGCCGGCAGGCGTAAAACCCCGGCAGGTAAGTCTCTTTCTTGGCCATGTCGTATAGACTTCCCTCCACCAGCAGGACTTCTTCCCAAAAATCGTGGACGAGGGTTTCGCTGGTCTCGATCCCCGGCGGAAACTTCAGCATGCGGGTGTAATCCCCGGTCTCCGGGTCGAGGCTCAGAATTTTTTCCTTGATCCCCAGGGTGTCTCCCTCGACTGGGCGCCACTCCCACTCGGTGTCGTAATCCTTGAATTCGATTTCCGGTTTGGGCATCGCCCACCTCCTTGTTTCTTTTGTTTAGGACAAAAATTCGGGGTAGGAACCCCTTCGGTTATTCGACCACCTCGTTTTCAGGCGCCGGGCCTGGCCCGGCGAAAAATCACAGCGCCTCAAGCACCGCCTTTTCGCTTTCCACCAAATGGTCCAGCATGGCCGTTCTCGCGGCTTTGGCATTGCCGTCTTTGACGGCTTGGATGATGCGCCGGTGTTCCTCAAGGACGATCTCCGCCCGTCCGGATACCCTCAGGGCCTGGATGCTCATCAGGTGCACGAGGTTTCGGATGTTTTCCATGATCTCTTTCATCCGCCGATTGGTGGTCAGCTCGCTGAACAGCACATGAAAGGCGCGGTCTGCGGCAAGAAAGCCTTCCACATCGTTTTTTCCGGCCGCCTTGATCTGATCGGCCAGAGTCTTGTCCACCCGGTTCATATCCACCGGAGGCGAGAGCCGGGCGACTTTTTCCACAGCGGCCGATTCGATGGCCCTGCGGATTTCGAAAATTTCAACAACGTCATGTTCGGTGAAGCGATTGACGGTGATGCCTTTGCGGGGAAGAAATTGGACCATCCCCTGAACGGAGAGCTCCAGAAGGGCTTCGCGCACCGGGGTGCGGCTGATACCCAGCTCCTCGGCCAGCGCTTTTTCGTTGTAGATCTCAGATGAGGTAAGCTCGCCCGACAAAATCGATTTGAGCAGCGCATCGTAGGCAAGCTTGGACAGGGAATCGGGTCGGTTGAGGGACTGAAGCTTCGGCATGGCCAATCTCCTTTTTGGATATACCGTATCTGATATATTACATGCACCATTTTGCATGTCAAGAAAAAAATGGCGCCGGATCAAATTGACAAAGGTCCACAGTTAAGGATAACCAAAGGGGCCGAACCAAAAAAAAGGCTTGCTTACGACATGACCAAACGCCTGAAGCCAAATCACGACCCGAATCAGGACAGCATCTGGAAGGCGTACACCGGCATCCGGAACATGCTGTTCCACAATGAAATCATGCCGGGCCAGAAGATCGCCTACCGCGATCTGGCAGAAAGGCTCGGCATGAGCCAGACGCCGGTCATCCAGGCCCTCAAGTGGCTCGAGTTTCAGCAGATCGTCCGCAGGGAACCCAACCGCGGCTATTACACAGAACCCTTGAGCCTGAAGCAGATCGCCGAAATCTACGAGTTCCGCGAACTGATCGAGCTTTCCCTGCTGCCCAAGGCCATGGCGCGGATGGACGCCGCCGGCCTTACCCGGCTTCAAAAAGCCCTGGCCGCCCACCGGCAGGCGGCCAAAGATCCATACCTTCACGAGCGCCTGGTCAAGGACATGACCCTTCACCTGACCTTGGCCGAGCTTTCGGACTGTGCCGTCCAGGAGCGGGCCCTGCGCAACCTCTACGATCTCCTTTATCTCAAATACGGCTTGAACATCCTGTTTTCGGCACCGGTGGACACGGCCTGCGATGATCACGCGGTGCTGGTCGACCGGATTGCCGCAGGCGACGTCAAGGGGGCCCGGCAGATCCTCTCCCGCCACATCCGGAAGGTGAAAAAGCACGTCCTGGCCGGCCTGGAACGAAAATTGAAAGCCCAGGAGACCAACTCGCTGTGATCCGTGACCAAGATGTTCGGTTTCCGCAGAGAAACGGTTGACATCCGCTTTTCGATCCGATATCGAGGGACTTCGGCCTTTCATATTTGATCAAATATTTGATCAAATAAAACCGCTACCGCGGTTTTATTGGGGTTTCGCGTTCCGCGAAACATGAAAAAGAAATTCAACCGAACTCCGGCGCTGCCGGGGAGAAGACTTGGGAGGAAACATGGCCCTGTGTTTTATGGAAGGAAACGAAGCCGTCGCCTGGGGGGCGAAAATTGCCGGCTGCCGGTTTTTCGCGGGCTACCCCATCACCCCGGCGACCACCATCTACAATGCCATGCTCGCGTCTCTACCGCCCGAAGGCGGCGTCTGCCTCCAGGGAGAAGACGAGATCGCCTCCATCGGCTTTTGTCTTGGCGCCTCCATGGCCGGGGCAAAGACCATGACGGCTACATCGGGGCCCGGCATCAGCCTCTACAGCGAGCACATCTCCTTTGCCATCGCCAGCGAGATTCCGCTTGTCATCGTCGACGTCCAGCGGCTGGGGCCGTCCACCGGCTCGGCCACCCGGGGCGCCGACGGCGACGTTCAGTTCCTTCAGTGGGGCAACAGCGGGGGACAGCCGGTGATCGTGCTGGCCCCCACGGATGTGGCCGACTGCGTGACCCTGACCGTCCACGCCTTCAATCTGGCGGAAACTTTCCGGTGTCCGGTCTTTATCGCGGCCAACAAGGAAATCTCCATGACCAAGGAGAGCCTTGACCTTGAAAAGCTCTCTATCCCCGAGTTGGTGGAGCGGAAAACCGCACCGGAGGGGAAAGCCTATGTCCCTTTTGACGTGTCCGGAAACAGCCGCGTGCCTGACTTTCTGCCCATCGGCGCAGACCGGCTCGTACGCCAGACCTCTTCCACACACGGAGAAGACGGCTACCTCACCGTGGATCCTTCCACCATCAGGCGGTTTCAGGAACGACGACAGGAAAAAATTCTCGCTGCTGTGGACGACTTCACCTTTTTTGACGAACTCCCTGCTCAAAACGCCGATACGCTGTTGATCACTTACGGGGTGACCGCCCGGGCCGCCAAGACCGCCGTGGCCAAGCTCCAGGCGGCCGGAGAACCGGTCTCTCTTCTGGTGCTCAAGACCCTGTGGCCGGTGCCAGAAGCGCTGATTCGGGAAAAAACCCAGAGCGTCAATCGCGTGGTGGTCGCTGAAATGAACATGGGCCAATACCTGCGCGAGATTCAGCGGATTTGCTGCGACCGAAAGGTCGACTTCGTCGGTACCATGGACGGCAACCTGATTTCCCCGGCACGAATCGAGGAGGTACTCTCTCATGGATAGTCTGCTCAACCCCCAAAGACCGCCCGTGTTCTGTCCCGGCTGCGCCCACGAGCAGGTCACCCGGGCCCTGGACAAAGCACTGACCAACATGAACCTTTCCGGAAATCAGGTGGTGCTCGTCAGCGACATCGGCTGCTCCGGTCTGTTCGACACGTTTTTCAACACCCACGCCTTTCACGGGCTCCACGGTCGGGCCCTGACCTATGCCACAGGGCTCAAAATGGTCCGCCCTGAGCTTACGGTCATCGTCACCATGGGAGACGGGGGCCTTGGCATCGGCGGCGCCCACGTGCTGAGCACCTGCCGACGCAACATCGACCTGACGCTGCTGGTGCTCAACAACTTCAACTACGGCATGACCGGCGGCCAATGCTCTTCCACCACGCCGCCGGAGGCGACGGTGGGTTCCGGGTTTTTAAACCAGCTCGAAAAACCGATGGATGTCTGCAAAGTGGCCCAGGCCGCAGGTGCGGCCTATGCGGCCCGCTCCTCTGCCTACCGCAAAAGCCTGCCTGAAGAGATCGAAAAAGCGATTCGGTTCGAGGGTTTTTCTCTGATCGACATCTGGGGCGTCTGTCCCGGCCGATATACAAAACGCAACAAGCTGACCCCTTCTTCCATCGAAGAATCCATCGCGGTCCTGCCCCCTGCAGAGGGAGAGATCGCAGAAAACCTGCGTCCCGAGTACGGGAAAAGCTACCGCGAAAAAGCCGCGGCCCAAAAAGTCCCAGCACCGCCGAACGCCATTGAGGTGTGCTTTTCTCCGCCGGAAACCGGCCGGCAGGAGGTGATGATTCTGGGCAGCGCCGGCCAGCGGATCGTCACCGCCGGTGAACTGCTGTGCCTTGCCGGACTCACTGCCGGCCTTCAGGCGACGCTGAAAAACGACTACCCTATTACGGTGCTTCGGGGGCATTCGGTTTCCGAGGTGGTCCTTTCCGACGAGGAGATCGGCTACTCCGGTATTGAATCGCCCGAGGTCGTTTTGGCTCTGGCCCAGGAAGGGGTCAATCGGAAAAAAGCGATCTTCGGCATCCTGCAAAGCTCAGCCAGGGTGTTCAAGGCAAAGGAGGTCGATCTGCCGGACACCGCCGCCGATGTGCTCGAAGTCGATTTCAAGGCGCTTGGCATCCGACCCCCGGACCGGGCATTGGCGAGCCTGGCCCTAATGGCTAGCCAAAACCGGGTGATTTCTCCTGAAATGCTCAAGGAGGCGCTGAAAAACCGCTTCAAAGGCGAGGTCCTGGAAAAGGCGCTGGCCCTGGTACAAAAAGAAATGCGATAGCGCGCATTTCTAAAATCAAATCGCGACAGCGATTTTATGGAGGAAGAACAAATGCAATTTGCCTTGTCCAAGGAGCTTGAGATGCTCCGCAAAGAAGTACGCAATTTTGCCGCCAAGAAGCTGGCCCCGAACGTGGACCAGTGGGATGCGGACCATCACTTTCCTTACAAGGAAGCGCTGCTGCCCATGGGCGAGCTGGGGTTTTTC
>Ga0272443_10006587_pt1 | contig 11434 bp, 7 predicted proteins | sample SSMAcet12_FD_193581 | JGI IMG/M metagenome (GOLD analysis project Ga0272443, IMG submission 193581) | Marine sediment archaeal communities from Little Sippewissett salt marsh, Falmouth, MA, United States - SSM-Acet-12 | ecosystem: Environmental > Aquatic > Marine > Wetlands > Sediment ... | reverse complement strand
ATCCTTCGGTAATAAATACAACCGGGGCATCAGTGGACTTGTTGGCTATAAAAACACGTTGCAAAAAAGTACCATTTTCCGGATTTGAATGATCGATGGGCTGTTCAACCATAATTGTATAAGTTGTAGAAAAGAAGTCGTTGCCCCTTATCTTTTCTATACTTTTAATTTTGGATTGGGAATTTAGAAAGTCTTCGAGAGTTTGTGAAAAGGTTATATAGCAAATGAGGAGGAGAGAGAGTAGTAATAAAGATTTTTTCATGTCTGTAAGTTGGGGAAGAAGCCCCCTTCTGCCCTGCGGACATCTTCCCTCTGAAAGGGGAAGAAAGAGTTCTTTTTCCAAATTATTGTCTATGTTTATCTAAAAATAAATCCTGTTTTTAATGCATCTTCCGGATCAAAACAGAAACTGTGTCTCCCGGTGATATGTGCAGTTCCTGAAACCTCTGGTATAACAGCTTTGTGCGGTCCAAACGTAGTTTCTTCAACAACTTTTACTGTCATAGTAGTGTCCAGAATACTTTCAATTGTAATTTGTTCACCCACCTTTAAACCATCTTTTAACGAATGGATAGCAGCACGGGCACTAACACCTGAACCAGTCGGAGAACGGTCAACTTCTCCCTCTGCAAAAATGCATACATTTCGGCTGTGATGTTTCGGATTTTTAGCTCTTCCGGTAAAAATTGTACCGTATAAAAACGACAAGTCATCTTCAAAGGGGTGCCTAATGTCGAAGTTCGACATTACTGCATATTTGATTTTTTTGCCCCAATCAATTAGCTGGTTATAATCTTTATCTTCTAATCCAATACCAATTGACTCGGCATCTACAAAAGCATAAAATGCTCCTCCAAATGCAACGTCAAATTTTACTTCACCAATTTCAGGAACTTCAATTTTTTGGTCTGCCAGTAAAACAAATGAAGGAACATTTTTAAAGGTTGTACGAACTACTTTACCATTTTTAACTTCTGCCCGGGCACATATTAAACCGGGAGGAGCATCAATAACATATTCATTATTTTCTTTTACAAGCCAGCCGGTATCGTGCATCAATTTCACCAATGCTATAATTGCATGACCACACATGGTGCTGTATCCTTCATTATGCAGAAAAAAAGTGCCAAAGTCAGAACCTTCACTCAACGGTTCGGTAATCATCGCTCCGTACATATCGGCATGTCCACGGGGCTCCCACATTAAGCCTGTCCTGATATGGTCGAGATTATCCCGAAAGAATCTACGTTTTTCCAGAATAGTTTTTCCTTTTATTTCGGGTAATCCTTCTGTAATAACACGCAGTGGCTCACCTCCTGTATGTAGGTCAATGGTTTTAATTTGTAGCCAATCATTGGGTGGTTGCCAATTATATTTGTCTAACATTGTTTGCAGTTAAATGGAATTTTTACTTTTGATTGCAAGTAAAAAAGTTTTCAGGATTAAGTAAAGAATAAAAATCAGTTAAAACTATGAGAACTAAAATATTTTTGTCTGTTTTCGGCATATTTATATTTCTTAATGCAATTGGTCAATCTTTGCCAAAAGTAAAAATGGAAACTGCACTCGGAAATATTATTGTCGAAGTAGATACAATAAAAGCTCCTGTTACAGCTAAAAATTTTCTAAAACATGTGGAAGCCAATACTTTTAAAAATGCTGTTTTTTATCGTGTTGTTCGAATGGATAATCAACCCGAGAATGATATAAAAATTGAGGTGATTCAAGGTGGAATTTATAGTGAACCACGATTTGGTGATATTAAACCAATAGAACATGAAACCACTGATAAAACCGGGATTAAGCATTTAAACGGGACAATTTCAATGGCCAGGATGGAACCAGGAACAGCTTCAACGGAATTTTTTATTTGCATTGGCGATCAACCGGAACTTGATTACGGCGGAAAACGAAATCCAGACGGACAAGGTTTTGCTCCATTTGGGAAAGTAATAAAAGGGATGGAAGTAGTTTGTAAAATTCAGCAGCAAAAAGAAAAAAAGCAAACCTTAATCGAAAAAGTAGCTATTAACACCATGACATGTGTTAAATAAAAACGGCCCCGAAGGGCCATTTTGTTTATTGTTTATATTATCCTCTGAATTACTGCTTTACTATACTAAAAGCATTATCTGTATATCCTCCGAAATCAAGAACAAGATTAATGTCTCCGGTACATGTACCTACTGATCCTGAGCCTATTACATCAAGGCAAGCCCATCCCGGGTAATTCAAACATTCGTTGGAAGAAGCTGTTGCACTGCCATCTGTAGGATCTATGGTTACTTCAATATATGAAGTGGCAGTATTATCAATAAACGGATTGTTGGTTGATAAAATTCTGAAAGTATAATCAGAAACAAATTCGACCGGAACAACTGCACCGGGATCATAATCTGCCCATGCGTCAACAACCACTACGTAGTTCCCGTTAAACATGGAAGCATCATCCAGTGCGCAAAAGAATTGTACACTATATAAAAAGGGTGATGAAAAATAAGATCCACCGGTGACAGTACCTGCCGTATTCGTATTTGTAAAGGTACGACCATCCTTAAGAACGGATTCTAATCTTACATTAAAAGAATCGCTACTATCATAGTCACCATCTTCAAGACCAGCAGCATCAAGTACTTCTTGTAACATTACTGAAACTTCTCCCCTGGGAAGACCAAAGGGACCATCTGTAAAATTGGCAACAGATACTGTTTTTATTAAGACTTCATCTCCAATATTACCATCATCAACGAATGCTGAATAGACATTAATCTCCGTAAGTAGTTTGCCCATTTCATAATCCTGTGATTCAAGGAAGACAATCCATTCTGATGAAGTATTATAAAAATCGAAAGTAGCACTGGGAATTTCTATTGTTCTCAGAAAAGCACCCCTTTCAACATTATCAAATACTTCATCAATTATTTTATCTTCTGTTTCGCATGATTGCATTAACATAAATGCAACCAGAAATGCTAAAAATTTATTTAAATAATTTTTCATGTTCAAATTTTTAAAATTTACTAGTTAGCTTCAGGTACTCCGTTTGTATCCCAAAATACAGGTTGAGCCTGATCTGGTTTTTGTGTAATATTGGAGTTTGTGTTTACTGCATTAGCCGGATAAAACATTGATCTGATAAATGTTCCCGGATTGGGATCTAAATTTGGTTGTAATGTTCTTGGGTACCCCGTTCTTCTGTAGAAATTATAAGACTCAATTCCGTTACCAAATACGGTTACAAAAAACTGTTCACCCAGTACATCCCATTTTCCCGGCATATCCGCACCATCAAAGACCGAACCTATAAAATCGATAAAATCAGCAACATCGGTTTCTGTTGGTTCGTACGAGAGATCGGCATCAATATCTTTGCTGGCAAAAGTTTGTACTTTAGCAATGGATTTTTCCAAACCGGCCAACATAAATGCTTTTGCATCTGTGGTATTGCCCTCAACCATGGCTATTTCTGCCTGCATAAAATCAACCCATGCCGCTGTAAGAATTGGAGTTATTCCTTTTCCTCCGCCTCCAGCACCTGAAGTAATTGGAGAAAAACTATCATCATCGAATTTCCCCCCTGCAGGGTATACACCAAAAGTGGTTCTGTATAATCCATCCGGCGGAATACCATCTGTATCACCATGGTCTCTGCCCCAGTAACCATTGTTTAAGAAACAAAATGTAAATCCTCCGGCCACATAATGGGCTGGTGGCATTTGTAACGAACATTGCAAAAGTTGTTCGTCAGGATCAATTTCCGCTCCGGGAACATATGGCGTTTGTCTGTAATAGTAATATCTTATTCTGGGATCGGAAGTTGTGACCATTTGGTTCATCATCCAGTTTGATGTATAATCGTTTGCTCCGGTTGGTGTATAATTCAATCCATAACGTGGATGTCTTGTATCAGGTCCGGTTGCACTTGTTCCTGGCCATTCAAACTGAAAATCATCTTCTGTGGAACTAATATAATTGCCGGAACTGATAATTGATTTAATGCTGGATATTGCATTTGAATCAACCAAACGTCTTTGCAAATACAAACGCATTTTAAGTGTATTGGCTGCTTTAATCCATTTTTCATAGTCATTATTGTAGAACATATCAATAGCCGGAAGAACAGCTGCATCGGCCTGAAAGTTTGTTATTGCATCATCAAGAAGCGATAAAGCTATATCGTAAAGTGAAGCTCCATCATCTAACTTCGGATTTAGATTATCACTGCCCTGAATTGCTTCGCTATATGGTATGTCGCCATAAAAATCTACCATTGCTGTTAAAACGTAGGCTTCAATAAATTGTGTAATGCCAATGTGTTTTACAAGTTCATTTTCTTCGGCAAGAGGCATCATCGCTCTGATATCTCCGAAAATACCTATATACATATTTATCCATTCATCATCGGAAGTACTTGGTTGGTAAGCACTGTAATATTGATTACTGGTGGTGTTGCTTAAGCAATAAACCCGTGTTAGTTCTGCTCCAAATAATGCTAATCCATCTCCCTGTGTTACTCCACCTGATTGCCAATTGTCATTAGCATCATAGTCGGCATCACCTTCAATTTGTCTTACAAAGTCCTCTTGTATGGAACTTAAGAAGAAATCAACATCAGCTTGTGACGGTGTAAGAAAGTTTGGATTTTCGGTAAGATCTAAATCAATAGAATCACAAGATGAAAATATTACCAAAACAATTAAAGCTAATGTCTTTAGATATTTATTTAAATTTTTCATTTTCATAAAGATTTTTTAAAATGTTATTTTAGCACTAAAGCCATATCTTCTGGAACTCGGTCCGTTTATAAAATCGAATCCAACTCCATTTCCAACTCCTAAACCTGAAGTATTAGGATCGAAATTTGCTCCGTCAGGAGTGTTAATAGCATCAAACCAAAGGTTGTATCCTGAGGCTGTCAATGAAATAGTTCCAAAAGGAGTATTGTCTAAAAGTGCTCTTGGTAGAGTATATGACAATGAAATTTCCTGCAATCTTATTGTTGTAGCATCATAAACCTGCAGTTCACTTGGTCCGAACAATACATTACTGAAATAGTAATCTGAATTATTTATTTGAAAGGTATTTTTATTTCCATTTGCATCGACACCTGGCAATACGTATGTGTTTTCTCTGTCAATCGTTTCAGTTATTAATCCTCTTCCCAGTAATGTGGCAATGGTTGATGAATATACATCGCCTCCATGTGTATAATCAAATTGAAAATCAAGGGTGAAGTTTTTAAAAGAAAACGTATTAGTAATATTTGCGATCCAGTCGGGATTTGGATCTCCAATAATTCCATCTTGTGGATCTGAAACATAAAGACCATCATTCCCAACAATCATTTCTCCTGTTTCTTCATACCTAAGAACTCTGTTTCCATAAAATACACCCAGAGGCTCACCTTTTATCGCAGCATTTCCAAGATCACTATATCCGGAATAAACGACAAGATCAGTATCTAATCCCAGGTCGGTTACTTCAGATTTATATGAGGTGAAATTTAGAGTTGTATTCCATATTAAACCATCTCTTGCAACACTTTTTATCCAGTCAATCCCCAGACTTAATTCAATCCCTTTGTTTTGAATTTCACCAATGTTGGTTCGAACCGAATTATAACCCGATGCCGGATCTAAAGGCCGGTTTATAATCAGGTCTTTTGTTGTTCGTTTATAAAGCGATAAATCAACATTAACTCTATTGTTCCAAAGAACCGCATCCATACCTATTTCATATTCAGTAAGCAACTCTGGTTTAAGGTCAGGATTTCCTAATATATATCCTGTTGAATTTGTAACTATATTCGATCCCGTGTCATCCTGAAAATCTTTGGTATCTAAAAAAAGAGTGTTTGAAACAGGGTAACCCATGTCGCCAAAGTTGGCAGAAGTACCGTATCCCACTCTTAATTTCAGATAATTCAAAACATTATCAGATTGAATACTTTCAAAAGCTGTAGTCGGTAAAAATGATAAACTGGCACTTGGGTAGAACACCGATCTGTTTTCTTTTGAAAAATTTGAAACCCAATCTTTCCTCCCCGCCAGAGTTAAAAACAGATGGTTGTCATAGTCCACCTCAAACTGGCCATAAGCTCCAATTATATTTCTTGCACTATATGACTCAATTTCAACATGGTTTAAAAAATTAAAATGCTTTAACACATCAAAAACCTGTTGGTCATCGCTGGCTACACCACTTTGGTTAAATACTTCTCGTTTTGATGTAGCCCCAAGGTTGAATGAAATACCTATTTTGCTGTTAATGTCATATTCTCCGCTAAAAGTTGCGTTGTGGTCCCAGATCGTATTGATATTATTCCAGGTTTCATAAAATCCACTGAGTAATCTTACGTCGCCGCTATTAGAATTAACACCACCTTTGTTTTGGTAGTTTGTATTACTTTCATTATATACATCTAATCCTGCCCGATATATAATTCGCAGATGGTCATCAAACTTATATTCCAAAGATGCTTTCCCGTAAAAACGATTTGTTAATTGGGAAGTTTGTGCATTATTAACTGTCCACAAGGGATGTTGAATGCTATTATTTTGTCTGTAGTAAACACTACCTCCTGTTATAGGATCCTGATATGGTAGTCCCATAACATCAATACTTCGGGGAGTAAACCACAAATCGCCAAATACTGAAGATCCGGTACCTACTGTTCCGTTACCCTGACTTAAGGCAACTGGTGGAGAAATAAATTCCGTATTGGCAAAATTCAAAATACCGGTTACGGTAAAATTGTTGCTAAGTTTGGCATTTCCTCCAATGCCTAGGGTGTTACGTACTACTTTGTTACCAGGTGTAAAACCTTTATCGTTAAGATTACTGTAGTTTACATTATAGGTAATAGTTCCATCGTTTGAAGCACCTCTAATGTTTACTGAGGAATTGAAAATATTTCCTTTTCTGAAAAAATCTTTTACTCCATCATAAGGCTTCCATTCGTAGCGTGCTCCCTGAAATTCGGGGAAAGCAGCCTGAATGGCATCAGTTGAGGTTGAGTAGGGATGAGGGAGTGTGCCGTTCTCATCGAATGCAGGGCTATTTCCCCAACCGGCAACACCATCTTCATTAAAACTTGGTCCCCAGTTGCTAAAAAACCATCCAAATGCCTGGTCATAACCATTACCATATTCGTCTTGATAATCCGGTAATGAAGCAATTTCACTTTGAAACCAGGAAGAGGTAACTGTGATCTCTGATTTTTTCTGTACATTACCAGATGCACCGGTTTTCGTGGTTATTAAGATTACACCATTTCTACCTTCAGATCCATATAAAGTTGAGGCAGCAAGTCCTTTTAATACACTAACGCTCTCAATACTGTTAGGATCGAGATCTAAAAATCTGCTGGAACCATTGTTTCCATTTATAAAATCTTGCCTGTCACCTTGTCGTCCCATTGAATTATAGTCGCTGCTGAAGGGTACACCATCAACAACAAACAAGGCCTGGTTACTGGCACTAAAGGAACTTAGGCCTCTGATAACTACGTTGGTCCCGGAACCAGACAGACCACTTTGCTGAACAATCTGAACACCTGAAGATTTACCGCTTAAAACCCTTGCAATATCAGCCTGTCCACGTTGTTCAATTCTTTCATTTGATATCTCAGTTACTGCATAACCAAGCGCTTTTTTATCTCTTTGTATACCCATTGCAGTAACAACAACCTCTTCAACCCCAATTGTCTCTGTTTCCATTACAACATTATAGTTAGTGCTTCCGGTGAGAGGTACTTCCCGGGTTTTCATACCCACAAAGGAGAAAACCAGAACTTGATCTTCGGGAACCGTTAAAAAAAATTCCCCGTTAATGTTCGTAACTGTTCCAGTCGTTGTCCCTTTCACAGTTACTGATACGCCCGGAATAGGCAATCCATCTTCCTTTGAGGTTACCTTTCCGGTAATTTGTTTGGTTTGAGCAAAAACTATGCTCCCTCCAAAACAAAATACAAGGATGAATAATAGTAGTTTTTTCATAGATAAAAATTTATGTTAACACTTAATGCACAATGTTTTATTCCAGTTAAGACATAAAAAAACTCCCGCCGGGGAAACGGGAGTTCGAATACCTGCCAGCCGGTCAGATACTTGCACTTTTTACATTTTAATGCTGTTTAATCTATTTCTATGTAAAAAAATGGAGTGCCTGTTAAAAATGATTTCCCCGAACTCCCCTGTTTTCATTAGTATTCATAGAAAATACGGTTAAGTTGATTTTCGAATGAATTTAGCTTTTCATTCAAACTTAGATATATAGGAGATATGCAGGGTTTTTAATCAACGAACTACAGTTTATGATTGGTTAAAGTTCAGATTTTCTATACATGACGATTGTCATGTTTTTTAATGTTGTTCACTGATGAAATTTAACAGTTGGTTCTTGAATTGATTAATTTTGACACAAAAAAGGCGGGATAAATCCCGCCGGGTTGATTACTTTAAGCCGCAATGCCGGCAAATGCATCTGCCAGGACATCGGGGTACTCATCGTTAAAATTTTCAAAGCACCAGTCGTATAATTCCTGCAATTGATTTTGCTCTACCCAACCGATGCACTTGTTTAACTCTTTACTAAAGAGTTCTTTACTGAAACTAACTTTTGGAAGAATAATTTTTGCGTATTCTATCATGGGTCGTGCATTTTAGTCACATACAATTTAACATATTATTCGCAAATTTACTATGCTTTATAAAACATTTTTCGTTTCATATTTTTTGATTGTTTGAAGTACAACTGTATTTACTTGAATTATAGTGAATTATTGAAATTAATATTCAAACTGTTTAATAACATGGGGATTTATGAAACAATTTTAAAAATGTAAATTTTGCAATAAAACTATCGAAAACTTAGGCTATATCAGCCTCTTAGGCTGCAATATCAGCAAAGGCTTTTGTTAAAATAGCGGGATATACTTTATTAAATCTCTCATAGCACCAGGTATATAATTCATGTACCTGATCCGGTTCTACCCAATTAATGCATTTTGCTAATTCTTTCGTGAATAATTCTCTGCTAAAACTAACCTTGGGGAGAAGTGTTTTTGCGTATTCTAACATGGTCTTTGTTTTAATTGTGGTTGTTAAAATAAACTCCTAAAATCTATTATAAGTATGATTCTAAAATTGCTTTAACACTTATTAACTGTAGAATTTTCACTCTTGCAATTTATTTCATTGAACCATTGAGAGTTATAAAAAAAACTGATAAATGTGTTTGAGAACATAGTTTATAAAAAACTTTTGACACTCAAAAATATGCTGTAAGAATTAACCGTATGTAAGTATCTCTTTAACAAATTGAGAAATCGATTTATCCGGTTTTATACCTGGTTTAAATGAGTTTATGAAAGCACTTCCAATAATTGCACCGTTGGCATATTTACATGCATTTGTAAAGGTTGCATGATCAGAAATTCCAAATCCGATTAATTGCGGATTTTTTAAATTCATTTTTTGAATTCGCTCGAAATAATTCTGGTGAAAATCTTCTACTTTTTTTCCTGCACCGGTTGTTGAGGATGATGAAACCATATATATAAAACCTGAGCTAACCTGGTCGATTTCTCTGATTCTCTCTTCTGATGTTTGCGGAGTGATTAACAGAATATTATGAAGATTATTGGTCTCAAATGTTTTTTTGTATTGTGTTTTGTATTCGTCAAGAGGCAGGTCCGGCAGAATAGTTCCATCAATACCTGTGTCTGCACATTTCTCGCAGAATTTTTCAATGCCAAATTGATACACAGGATTTATGTAACCCATTAGGATCAGTGGTATTGAAACGGAATCGCGGATTGTTCTGAGCTGATTAAAAAGCAGGCTCATATTCATACCATTTCGTAAGGCAATTTCGCTACTTTTTTGAATTGTTGGTCCGTCGGCTGTTGGATCCGAAAAAGGCATTCCAATTTCAATTAAGTCAACCCCGTTTTTTTCTAATTCCTGAATAATTTCTACAGTATCATTTAAGTTAGGAAAACCAGCAGTAAAATAAACTGAAAGTATATTTTCTGTTTTCTTTTCGAAAAGTTGATTGATTCTGTTTTTCATATCGTTGTTTTTTTGACATTTCTACGAAGAATAAGAAGGAATCTGTTGCTAAAATTCACTGTAAATTTTTCTGTTTGTTGCTATTTACACGAAATAGTTATGATCTCTCATCTTTCTTTTTTATAAATTTCCTGCCCCTGCCCGAATAGGTCAGGTGGGTTCAGTCCTGCCTCCTTTGAAATGACAACGTAATTCTAATATCCAAAATAGTTCAGGTAAGTTTCCATATCTTTATTTCCACCGCCTGAAAGATTTACGACGTTAATATCATCTGGTTTCATTGTTATTTTCTCCAAAGCAGCTAAAGCATGAGCAGATTCCAAAGCAGGAACAATACCTTCTTTTTGTGTAAGGATAAGCACAGCCTGTAATACTTCGTCATCGGTTGCTGCCAGAAATTTGGCACGACCGGTTTTATGCAAGTGGGCATGCATAGGTCCTATGCCCGGATAATCTAATCCAGCCGAGATAGAATAAGGTTCGGTAATTTGTCCGTCTTTGTTTTGCATTAGCATGGTTTTGCTGGCATGAAGTATACCCGGAGAGCCTACAGTTAAAGTGGCAGCAGTTTCTTCAGTTTCAACTCCTTTCCCTGCTGCTTCAATACCAATTAATTCTACCTGTTCATCATCCAGAAAATGATAGAAGGCCCCTGCGGCATTACTTCCACCACCTACACAAGCCAATATCCGTGTTGGTAGTTTTGAACCTGTTTTTTCCAGTAACTGGTTTCTCATTTCAGCACTGATAACAGACTGAAAACGTGCAACCATGTCGGGGTAGGGATGCGGGCCTACCACAGAACCGATGATATAATGTGTATCCACCGGATTATTTATCCAGTCGCGCATGGCTTCGTTGGTAGCATCTTTCAAAGTTTTGTTTCCACTGTGAACGGGTATCACTTCGGCCCCAAGCATTTTCATTTTTTTTACATTTGGCGCCTGGCGTGAAACATCCAAAGCTCCCATGTAAACTACACATTGTATACCTTTTAAAGCACAAACAGTTGCTGTTGCCACACCGTGCTGACCGGCTCCAGTTTCTGCAATGATACGTGTTTTCCCCAGCCTTTGGGCCAACAAGATTTGACCAATGGTATTGTTTAGTTTATGCGAACCGGTGTGGTTCAAATCTTCTCTTTTTAAGTAGATTTTTGTCCCGTAATGTTGTGACAACCGACTGGCATAATACAATGGAGAAGGACGACCAACATAATCTTTTAAAAGCAGGTGAAATTCATCTCTAAATTCATCCGATTCGATAATCTCTAAATATCGTCGTCTTAGTTCATCAATATTGGTGTACATCATCTCCGGAATCCATGCGCCACCAAATTCGCCATAATATCCTTTTTCGTT
>Ga0272443_10006586_pt1 | contig 11435 bp, 12 predicted proteins | sample SSMAcet12_FD_193581 | JGI IMG/M metagenome (GOLD analysis project Ga0272443, IMG submission 193581) | Marine sediment archaeal communities from Little Sippewissett salt marsh, Falmouth, MA, United States - SSM-Acet-12 | ecosystem: Environmental > Aquatic > Marine > Wetlands > Sediment ... | reverse complement strand
TGGTTGCTCGGTATGTTTTTCAGCTTTCTCTTATTCTCAATGAATATTATTTTGAAAACCTTGATCTGCCGTTTCGAATTCCACAGTGCGAAACAGAGGGATTTGCCTACGTGAGTTTCAGAAATCCGTATACAAGTCGCGATGCGGCACAGTCGGACAGCCTCGCCGCAACCCGCGAGGGCGATTACACGTACCACAGGATCTCCTCCTCCGCCTACTTTATTGTCGGGTATGGCGCGAACGGGGAGGCTATCCTGAGTGTCAGCAAGGACTTTGGTGCGACGGGTGTTTCCGTCGGAACTTTCTCGTCTGAATGAGAAATCCTCTCCCCGTATTTTCTTACAGTTAAATAATATGAATTGCCTTTGGTGTCGTGATATACTCCCACGGTCATGCGCGATTTGGTTCCAGTTCATGCCATTCTGTTAGATATCGGTGGCCCGATCGTCGATGAACGCCCGGATTATCTCCACAGTATGGAGATCGTTATAGACCTGCTTCGGTCCGAGGCGGGTATTGATGTTACAAGGGAAGACATAGAATCCATTATGGATACAGCCATTCGGGCGTACACTCCGAGCGTTACAAAGGCGGTCATCTGGCATTTCATCCAGCCGGATATCAACCGTGCTAAAGAAGTTTACAGAGAGGCCATACGACGGATATTCACTCGTCGCAGCGATGTCGTCCTGATGGAGGGCATAGATGACGTGATTCCGGCGATTGCCTCCAAATATAAGCTCGCTCTTGCCGGTAATCAGCCGAAACTGATGCGCGAGAAGCTTGAGAGAACCGGACTGATGTCGTATTTCGAATCGGATGTAATCAGCGATGAAATTGGCCTTCACAAGCCGGACAGCCGGTTCTTTCTTGAAATATGTAACAGGATCGGCGAGATGCCCGAAAACTGCGTGATGGTAGGTGACAGGCTCGATAACGATGTTTATCCCGCCAATGTTCTGGGAATGAGAACCGTATGGCTGAGAGTCGGTACGCACGCAGCTCAGAAACCGCGTGTCCCCGAGGATGTTCCGGATGCGACGATAGAGGATATCCGCGAGCTTGTAACCGTTCTTGGAAACTGGGAAAGAGAAATTAAAGGTAACTAAAGAGGTTCTGAAAAAATTCTTACGGTAATTAAGATCCTTGCTATTCTCGGTCTTCTTTTCCTCCTGGTCAGGAAAAAAATTGAGCTGGGACTCGCGCTTGCCGCATGCGCTGTTTTTACAGGCATTCTCTTTCTCGTTCCCCCCGGCGAATTCTTCCTGACAATCTTCACCGCAACATACAACTTCGACACCTTTTCCGTGCTCGCACTTGTCGTTTTCATCCTTGTACTGTCGCGTTCCATGAAGGAGGCCGGTGCGCTCGAAGACCTTGTCGACTCGGTCAGGAATGTTTTCCTCGATAACAGGTTTACCATCGCCGCCCTTCCCGCTATGATCGGCCTTATGCCGGTTCCGGGTGGAGCGCTGATATCGGCACCGATGATCGAGGACCTGTCCGATGAGGCGAAACTTTCTCCAGAGGACCGTACTTACCTGAACTACTGGTACCGCCACGTCTGGGAGTACTCCTACCCGCTCTACCCCGGTCTTATACTGGCGTCTGCAATCGTGGAGGTCGAACTCAGCACTCTGACGGTCTACCAGTTCCCGCTTTCACTGGCTGCGATTCTCGGTGGTGCGATTTTCGGCCTTCTCGGCATAGAGAAACATTTCAGAAAGCGTCTGAACGGGCATAACCTCACGGAGCAGATCGCTAAATTTTTCAGGGGATTCTGGCCGGTGCTACTGATTTTGTTTTCACTCCTAGCCGCACCTGTCGTTTCTAAATATATTAACTACGAGATCCAGTTCCTTCATGTCCTTGTGATCGTCGTTCCGCTGTTTGGAATATCCCGCCTGGGATTGAAGAAATTCCTGAGGGTGGCATATGAATCGCTCAACATCCGACTGATCGGAACCATCTACGCGGTGCTTGTCTTCAAGGACATCATAAAGGTCAGCGGCGCGGTTGAAGAGTTATCAACAGTGTTCACCGAATGGAGCGTTCCTCCGATTCTGCTTTTCATGGTTCTTCCGGCCCTGATAGGTTACCTGAACGGAATTACTCATGCGTACGTTTCTGTCGCATTTCCGCTGCTTCTGCCATTCTTTGGGGATCCGGCCAACCTCCCCGAGTACCTTTCCAGGGTCCAGCTTGCGTACTCATTCGGGTTCATCGGGGTAATTTTCTCACCGGTACATCTCTGTCTTGTGCTTTCCACAAAATATTTCAACGCGGATATTAACGGAGTGTTTAAAAGGCTGATTATGCCCTCCGTGGTGCTGGCTACGGTATCACTCGCTATTTATTTTCTGACCTGAGTTCAGTAGACTTCATTTGACGATTTGGTGTTTTAGCGGTAATCTTTTCATGCTGCGGCGAAGGCTGCAGCGTAGTTATGTTATGCGCATATTCATAGACAAACATGCCCCTTCGGCAGTAATTTCAGAAGTTGTTTCGCTTGCGGGTGACCTGTCCGGTGACAGCACCGGTGTTCATATAGAAACAGGCGATGATGGCTTCGTTGTTTCTTTCAGCCATCAGGGACTTGGGCTGGATAAGGCTGCTTTTGAACAGATCGGTGGCGTAACTCACGTCGAGGAGTCCGAAACAATCTATCGCCTGTCTCATCCGGATGATATTGATGATACATCCGGCACACATGCGGTGGAGATTCCGCGCACTGGGGCTGTCATTGGTGGTAACGAGTTTGTTGTGATGGCGGGTCCGTGCGCCGTTGAGGAAACTGATAAGGTTCTTGAAATTGCTGAGTTCGTCAAGACACATGGCGCGAAGTTTTTAAGGGGAGGGGCATTCAAACCCCGAACGAGTCCTTACAGCTTCCAGGGTCTTGGTGAGAAGGGCCTCGAAATTCTGAAACATGTGGGTGATGAAACCGGTATAGGAATAGTTACTGAAGCAATGGAACCGGGCACAATAGGCCCTGTCTCCGAGGTTGCGGACATCATCCAGATTGGCTCACGCAACATGCAGAACTTCCCCCTTCTGAAAGAGGCCGGGCGTCAGGATAAACCGGTACTTCTTAAGCGTGGCATGAGCGCTACCCTTGAAGAGTGGCTTGGAGCCGCGGAATATGTGCTGTCAGAAGGTAATACGAACGTCATACTTTGCGAGCGCGGTATAAGAACCTTCTCCCGTCACTCACGGCATACACTCGATATCGGTGTAATACCGGTCATCAGGGAAAGGTGTAATCTGCCGGTGATCATCGATCCGTCGCATGCCACGGGCGCGTCATCAAGAGTTCCATCGATGGCGAGGGCCGCGGCAGCAGGTGGAGCGGACGGACTTCTTATCGAGGTGCACCCGTCACCATCCGAGGCAAAGTCGGATGGATTCCAGTCGATCTCGTTCAGTGATTTCCAGCGTTTAATGGGAGAGATCGAGGGTATATTACGCGTGGTTGGGCGGGGGATATCGATCACAAGTGGCGCATGAGTCTAATGTGCTCAACTCAAATCACTTGACAATAATGAATTAGTGCGGTAAATATGAATCGTAAATTTTCGATTATATAAATGCTATGAATCCCAGTATACCAGGCTCTAAAGACCCTCCCGATCCCTTCGACACACCGATGTTCATGGTGGAGGAACTCGATGAGATGTTTGAGACACATCATCCATTCGGGCGCTCAGAGACCGGGTTCCTCGCGGGTCGCAACTTTAAGCCCGCGGCGAATGTCTTTGAAACTGAGAACAGCCTGATCGTAACCGTGGACATCCCCGGTGTTGGTCGTGATGATATCGATATTACACTGGAGGGTAGAAGGCTTTCGGTTTCCGGAACCAGGGCTTTTAAAAGTGAAAATCCTGACGAGGATTACATCAGGCTTGAAAGGGGATTCGGTCGGTTCAGAAGAATCTTTGAGGTGCCTTTCGACACTGACCCGTCCATGATTTCAGCGAGAATTGAAAATGGTGTTCTCACAATCGATGTACCGGGAATTTCATCCGCAAGGACCATTACGATCGAGTCGGACGGGGACGATACATGACTGACCTGAGAATAGACAGTAATTCATCATCGCCATCCGTAATGATCTCTGAAGTTAACATCAGATGGAACGGCAATTCGTACAGGCTGGACCTCGATGGAGTAATCAGGGCGTTTGAAAAGGCCCCGACGAAACATGTTACGGGACCATACGCAAGGTATTTTGTCGAGATAGAAGGCGATCTGAAGCCTGTGGTCGATGTTGTAGTGGCTATTGTGCCTGTGCCACTCGATGAACTCGGGAATGAAAAGGTCAGGATGTTCAAAGAGATATTCGAAGCGATGGGCTTCAGGATACTCGATCGCCAGAAGCATCACATGTTTTGATCCGTAAAAAAAGTTAATTACATAAAGCGGGAGATATGGCTGACAAACGTGATTATTACGAAGTGCTGGGTGTCGAAAAGAGCGCAACCCAGAAGCAGGTGAAGGACGCATACAGGCGGCTTGCGCGCAAGCTGCATCCTGATGTGAATCCCGATCCGGAAGCTGCCAACAAGTTTAAGGAAGTTGGCGAGGCGTATTCTGTTCTTTCGGACCAGGAGAAGCGGCAGCAGTACGACAGTTTTGGCCATGCGGCGTTTCAGCCGGGGCAGGGAGCAGGTCCGGGCGGATTCCCGGGCGGCATGACCATAGACATAGAGGATATTTTCGGTGGAGGTGCCGGAGGGGGATTCAGTGATTTCTTCGATGAATTCCTCGGTGCCGCTATGGGTGGCGGCCGTGGCGGAGCGCGAACCCGCGCACGTAAGGGTGCGGACCTTCAGTTTGTAGTTCCGTTGACCCTCGAGGAAGTTGCGAAGGGTGTAAAGAAGAATCTCCGGTACAAGCGTCATGTGACCTGCAGCACGTGCAACGGCTCCGGCGGGGCTCCGGGCACCCAGCCTGCAACATGTCCCGTGTGTCATGGACGGGGCCAGGTTGGCCAGTCGAGGGGATTCATGACTTTCAGGCAGACTTGTCCGAGATGCCAGGGGGCCGGTACGATCAATCCGGTCGACTGCCGTGACTGTAACGGTCGCGGTGCAATAGAGAAGGAAGAGGAACTTAAGATCGACATACCATCCGGTGTCGATACCAACTCACGGGTCCGCTACGAGGCTAAGGGCGAAGCCGGTGCGAACGGAGGTCCTCCGGGCGACCTTTACGTGATCGCACGTGTCGAGGAACATGATTTCTTCGTGCGGAAAGGTGATAATCTTTTCTGCGAAATTCCGATCACACTCTATGAAGCGGTTCTCGGGGGAAAGATCCGTGTTCCGACCCTGGAAGGTTCAACGACGCTTACGGTACCCGCAGGTGTTGCAACCGGTGAAAAATTGACGCTTAAGGGTAAGGGCATCCCGCATCTTCGCGGATGGGGTTCGGGTGACCAGATTTGTATAGTGAAGGTGATCACTCCCTCGGGGCTTTCGAAAGAGCAGAAGAAGCTGTTCGAGAAATTGAGGGAGCTTGACAAATCGGACGTCAGGCGTCACCTGAAAACCGGCTCCTGAAGTTTCAGGGCCTTGGGAATCCTAACCTACTGAAAATCCGGTTGGCATATGCCAGAACCTCGGGCAGATCTGTATCACAAGGTCATTCGGGATTTCGTGTCCCTTGAGGCTGATTCTGAAGGCACGGATTATCGCCACCTCGGTCACGCCGGGCACATCGGGTTCATCCTCCCGGTCGGTGCTGTTGCCGGACGGTGTGAAGTCGGGAGGTGGTACAAGTCTGCCGCGTTTGTCGAATGGATCGTGCCTGGGCTTGTCCTTAAACTCGCTCGAATAAATGGCAAACATTCCGGCTTCATCAGAGTTGGCGAGCAGCCATCGGAATATCCCAAGCTCGGGATACTCCCTGAAGAAAAGGGTGTCCGGAATTCTTATAGCCGTTGTTCCTCGTCCATGTGGCGCGTAACACACATCAACTGCACCTTCTGAAGCCTGGCTCCTTTCAGAATCATCCGACGCTTTTTCCTCGGGGGCAAAATCAAACCAGATTTCCATCGCGAAATCATTTGCAGCGGTAATGAAAAATTCCCTCAGTACCTTCAGGCTCAAGGGCATGGTCTCGCTTCCCGGTTCGCCATCGGGGGGAATGGATGGAAGCTCCTGTATGTTATAAACGCTGAGGAACCGGTCCCAGTCGTTTGAGTATCCCGGAATTTCGGCAAGGTCTATCCGCCGTCCCGGTGATTTTTCGGATTCGAAGTCTGTCATAACGTTCACATTGTACCAGACATTCATTGAGACTGTTCAACAGGATTAACCTGTGCACGGGACTGCAGCCCACCCAAAAAAATTATCATCGCCAGTGCAATGTAAAGAATCGCGTTAAATGAAACGGGATGCATCAGCAGCGTGCTTAACGCTGCAAGTACCGATGAAATATAAAGAACTGCCTTCGGTGGATGGTCTGACGCGGCAAGCATGAGGCCGGCAAAGAATAATATTGTCGGAGCGGGTGTGACACCGAAGGATGTCGGAAATCCGTACGTGAATTTTATTAATAGAAAAGTACCGGGACTTGTGCTGATGGGTGACCACAGACAGATGAGGCTGATTATGAGTCCGAACCACTGCCATGTAACCGGTGGTGTTTGGTTCCATTCCTCGGGACTGAAACGGTTAAAGTGTTTTACACGTGACCTTATATCGATAATCAGCAGAACTACGGCTGTGAAACATACCAGGAATCCGGTGATACCCACCCTTATGATAAATGCGCGCATAGAAGGTGCCGGCGAGGGTGAGGTGAGTCCAAAATAAACCCACTGACCATAATTGAGTACACCGAGTAAAATAAAGTACGGAATCAGCAGGCGGCTTATATATTTCCATGCGCGGTCCTGGTGCCACCACAGGCTGAGGAATGCAACAAGTCCGCACGCCTGGAGCAGCAAACCATAAAATTTCAGCTGCTCGATGCGCCAGTCCCAGTATCTCAGTATTTCAGGTTCGAGGGACATCGGGAGTTCCGGCAATTATATACTTGTTACTGCTTATCGTTAAGGGCTTTAATGGGTCTTTAGGGATTGTAAAGCGTGTGGTAACATAACAAGCCTGATTTTCCGGAGTGATTAAACATGAAAATCCTTATAGAGCTTTACGACCATCGTTACGATCTATGGAATTATCCCGAGTGGGCGCTCGGTGAAACCCGCGCACTCGCCTACGATCATGATGTTGTGGTTGTCGCGAGCGATGAGCAGCTTCTGGAGCATCTTCCAACAACCGATATCTTCTTTGGATGGTACCTGGGGGAGGAATCATTCTCCAAAGCGGAAGCACTCAAGTGGATTCACAGCGCATCAGATGATATCCGCAAGCAACTTTATCCGGCTTTTATTGAAAGTGATGTTACCCTCACAATGTCGCGCGGAACGCGTGCGCAGGCCATTGCCGAGCATACTCTGGGCATGATGCTGTATTTCGCAAGGCAGTTCCACATCTGCGTTCGGAACCAGATGCGTGCGCACTGGGCGCGAGGTACGGCGTGGGATCACTTCCCGAATTTCAGGGAACTGTCGGGAAGCACTCTTGGTATCATAGGACTTGGAAGAATCGGACGCGAGCTTGCCAGGCGCTGCAAGGCTCTTGGGATGAGGGTGATTGCGACAACCAAGCGTGACCCGTCCAATAAACCGGAATACGTCGATCATCTTGGTACTCCCGAAGATCTGCCAATTCTTCTCGAGGAAAGCGATTTCCTTGTCTGCTGCGTACCCGAAACGGGTGATAACGAGTACCGATAGGGTACGAAGAAATCAAGCAGATGAAAAAGAACGCGTATTTCTTCAATGTGGGACGAGGGAGCGCTGTCAACGAGGACGAGCTGGTAGAGGCGCTTATGGACCATAAAATCGCAGGCGCCGGACTTGATTCATTCGAGCGGGAACCGCTGTCCGACGACAGCTACCTCTGGCGGCTTGAAGGCACTTTAATCACACCCAGGATCTCCGGGATAGGACCACATTTCTGGAAACGGACGCATGTTGGCTGGCTCAATAACCTCAGGCATTTCCTTGCTCATGAACCCCTGGAGAACGTGATCGATACTCAAGCCTGGGCTGTGAACGAGCGCATAGAAGCTATTCGTGAGCAGAGCGATGAAATAATCTGAACCAGGCGACTGGAAATAAAAAAAAATTCAAAGTCCGTGGAAACACGGGCTTTTTTTTAACTGACTTTCGCGACCCGCGAACATCATATGTTAAAAGCTGTATTAACGGAGCATTATGCACCGTCATGTTACAGAGGTGGCGCAAAATGCACCTGACAGTCCACGCGCGAAGTAAGTGTCTACTTAATGGGTATAAACAGTTATCACGAAATATCCTTCAAAAATCCAAAAAACAACCCAATGTTCCTGAACCTTGGATGTTTACATTCTAAGTAGTTACTTTGGCATGAAATTTGATAAATTTATAAGCAGCAGTTATTTTCTTTACCGGATGTTAATTTTTATAACTGCGTTTGAAAGAAAGCAATTTAGGGCCTATATCTCCTACGTCCGTTCCGGCTGTGATATCCCCCGATTCGCAGCCGGAAACTTTTTTAGACCGGTATCGTGGCTTTAATCCTGATCCATGACTTGCATTGACTGTTATCATTAAAGTAAATTTGCACTCCATGCGAATTCCGTACTCCCCGCATATTATTCCGGCCCTGGTGGATTTATACGAAAGGCACAGGAAATCCACCGACCCTTCTGCTCCCCGCCTACCCGGAAATTACTGGGAAGGAACCTTCTGTTCTGCCGATATCGATCCCGCCGAAGATGTAATAATTTTTTCAACCGGAACTGATCCAAAGAAACCTGCAGCATTCGCCTGGATGTACGAGAACCGCGCAGGTTCGAACATTTACCTGCGTGGACCATACCTTGATATCTCCGAGACTGGTTTCAGGGAACTGAATGACGCCATTCTTGATGTCGCGAGTGACCGGCTGAAAAGAAGCTCTGCGGGATCGCTTGAAGTCAGGCTTACCAATGAAGTCCTCATGGAACTCTTCGGGAACCGGGGTTTCGAAAAGCAGGGATCGTACGAAAAGTACAGGCTGTTTCCCTTGAAGGGTGACATCGGTCAGGGACGTTCGGAAGAAGGTATAAGGCTGAGAAGATGGTCGGGTCTGAAGGATGTCCCTGTATTAATGAAACTGTTCAATCGGATCTTCTGTTCACACTGGGATTTCATCGAATCCGAACGAGCTGACTGGGAAAAAGTCGTACGTAACAGATCGTTCAGTGAGAAGCTTGTCACAATCCTTGAGGATGGAGGTAAGCCAGCCGGTTACGCATTCGGGCAGAGATACATTGATTACGAGGTGCACTCTGTTGAGGGGGCGTATCTTGCATCCATAGGACTTCTTCCCGAATGGCGGGGCAGGGGACTTGGGAGAATCCTGTTCTCAGGCTGGCTTTCGGGAGTGTACGAAGAGGGAGCACGATCGGTTCTGCTTGATGTTGACAGTGAAAATATTGTGGCACAGGGCCTCTACCGGTCGTTTGGATTCAGAGTGCAGACTACGGAAGAGGTCTGGAGATTCAGCAGGGAAACAGCGGGAGAGAAATAGTCCCCGGCTGATTGCAAAAAAATCACGTCTTGGTTAGAATCATCATTCATAACCGAGAAAGGAATCATGTAATGAAGCTTTTTATCGATACGGCGAATGTGGAAGACATCCGGACGGCAATGGGGTGGGGAACGCTTGACGGCGTAACCACAAATCCGAGCCTGATAGCCAAGGAAAAAAGGGACTATAAAGAAACGGTAAAGGAAATATGTTCGATTGTCCCGGGACCGGTGTCGGCGGAGGTGCTGGCTACCGATTACGATGGTATTGTGACCGAAGCGCGTGAGTGGGCAAAAGTTGCTGAGAATGTAGTCATAAAGGTCCCGTTGATCCCTGATGGTGTCAGGGCGGTTAAGACGCTTTCATCCGAAGGGATAAAAACGAACGTAACACTCGTATTCAGCGTGACGCAGGCGCATCTTGCAGCAAAGGCCGGAGCGACATTTGTCAGCCCGTTTGTGGGACGAATTGATGATATAGGCGGGGACGGAATGGGTCTTGTGGAAGAGATAATGCTGGCGTTCGATAACTATGCATTGGACACCGAGGTAATAGTTGCCAGCGTAAGGCATGTGCGCCACGTCGTGGATTCACTTATGCTTGGTGCGCATATCGCTACGGTTCCGTTCAAGATTCTTCAGCAGCTTTTCAAACATCCGCTTACCGATATCGGAATCGAGAAGTTCCTTGCCGACTACAGAGCGGCGATAGGTGAGTAAATAAAAAGTCAGTCCGGGGAAGCAATACATGTTTTTTGGCAGGGAATTTGAATGGTAATCAGGAGACCGGGCGTAGACACCACCTGGGTTTCATATTGATACTATTTACCGGTTTTACAAGGTTGTGATTTACCAGTGAGAGAAAGTTTACCTTCAGGAGAAGATGTGCAGAACAGGAATGAAAAAAGGGCGGCTGATCCATTTGGCAATCCGGTCGGCGGCATGGTTCAGTTCACCATGCAAATGGAGTTGAAAGACCTTCCTCCCGACAGGCAGATGCCATTCGGTTACAGGGTGGAGGCATGGTGCGAACCACTCCTTCCGGCATTCGCAGCTGCCATGGCGGTTTCCTTCTCGGACACCCCGGAACTGAGGAACTATCCTGATCTCAAAACACGCGAGGGCTGCCTTCTGTTGATGAAGGACCTTGTAAGTATGCCTGCTTATTTAACGGGTGCGTCATGGCTCGCGTTTTTCAATCGCGAACCCTGCGCTTTTCTTATGACTTCACAGACAGATGATAAATCGGTCAGTGAGATCAAGGTTATGGGAGTGGCTCCACGCCATCGTGGACTGACCGTTGGCTCCACTCTGGCAATAAGGGCATTGTGGGCACTAAGAGACAGGCGATATTCGAAAGTAATAGCGAGGGTGAACCGCGCCAACCGTGGTGCGGTAAGGTTCTTCAGGCATCTTGGGTTCCAGGTCGATAAATCCCTCGAGTATATGTAGAGTAAATTCAACCCCATTTTTATAACCGCATGTTGCTCGTTGCAGAATGTTCCAGTAAAAGCCCGGAATTTGTCTCATTATGAGATACATGCTTAAGGACATCCCGTAAAAATCCCGGCGAACTTATAAAAATTTCTGAAAATCATTATGCAATGCATTTCCCTTATGTGATGCGGTGTTCAGGCTGTCTGCGGTAAGCAGATTCCGGTTCTTTAGGAGGCCTGGTCCCGTTTTGGCAGGATACTTGCGATGTAATGGGCAGGAACGCCCGGAGGTGAATGGAAAATGACAGTATCAACGATCACCCCAATAATCAATCTGGCTTCCAATCCATTCGAAAAACCCTCAGGAGACACTA
>Ga0272443_10006584_pt1 | contig 11439 bp, 7 predicted proteins | sample SSMAcet12_FD_193581 | JGI IMG/M metagenome (GOLD analysis project Ga0272443, IMG submission 193581) | Marine sediment archaeal communities from Little Sippewissett salt marsh, Falmouth, MA, United States - SSM-Acet-12 | ecosystem: Environmental > Aquatic > Marine > Wetlands > Sediment ... | reverse complement strand
GAAATGATCCTTTGTAGCAAGTAAACAAAATGATTGATCTACTCCTCTGCCAACTCTGCCACGCAACTGATGAAGCTGAGAAAGTCCGAATCTCTCAGCATTTTGAATTAGCATTACCGTAGCATTCGGAATATCAATTCCTACTTCTATAACAGTTGTTGCAATTAATATCTGATATTCCTTATTCAAAAAATCTCTCATGGTATCTTCTTTTTCATACCAGAGCATTTGCCCATGCAATAAGCCACATTTATAGCCATAGAATACCTCAGTGCTAAGTTTTTCATAATGCTCTACCGCTGATTTCAAATCCATCTTTTCGGATTTCTCTACTAATGGGAATACAATATATGCCTGCTTGCCTGCATCCACCTGATCTGTGATGAAATTATAAACTTCATGCAACTGGCTTTCATAAACAATCTTAGTTTTGATTGGTTTTCGGTTCCTTGGTAGCTCGTCAATTATAGAAATATCAAGATCGCCATAAGCTGTAAGAGTAATAGTTCTTGGGATTGGTGTAGCAGACATAACTAAAACGTGGGGGACATATTCATTACCAAATGATTGTTTTCCAAGATCTCTTAGCTCTCCTCTCTGGGCTACTCCAAACCTATGTTGCTCATCAATAACTATCAATCCGAGCTTATTGTATTCCACATCGCTTTGGAACATAGCGTGAGTGCCAACTATGACTTTGGCTTCCTGAGTTATGATTTTGTCCTTTACTTCTTCGCGTATTTTTTTTCTTTGCCCTCCGAGAAGCTGAACAACTCCGATATTCAAATCTTCGAGGTATTTTGATATTGAATGAAAATGCTGCTCTGCGAGTATTTCTGTTGGCGCCATCAAAGCAACCTGGCATCCGTTGTCAATAGCGATAAGCATAGAAAGTAATGCAACTATTGTTTTGCCTGAACCGACATCTCCTTGCAGCAAGCGGTTCATCGGTTTGCCGGACTCCATATCACTTGCTATCTCGCGGATTACTCTTGTTTGAGCTTTGGTAAGCGAAAAAGGCAAATTATCGTAGAGATTTCTAGCCAAAGTGCTTTTGGGATTGAATATCGGGCTTTTTTCAGTTTCTTTAAAATCTTTTTGCACTAATGCAAGGAAAAGCTCGAAGAAGAAAATTTCCTCAAATTTCATCCGTATTTTGGATCGTTCCATTAGTTTGCTGTCATCGGGAAAGTGGAGGTTCCAAACAGCCATTTTTTTATCTGGGAGCTTGTACTTTTCCAATAATGTATCTGGCAGAGTTTCTCGTACTTTATCTATTTCATTTGGAAGAACATTAGAGATTATTTCACGAAGTTGACGATTGCCAATCTTTGCTTTTCTCATATTTTCTGTTAATTTATAAATTGGCAGTATTTTCCCTTGGGAGTAGAGTTCCTTATCATCAGGATCGAATTTTTCTATCTCTGGATGGTGGAAAGTTATCGCTCCATATCTGTTTATCTCCGGCTTTCCACTTACAGTAATGTGCTTACCTGGTTTGTAGAGTTTCTTAAAAAAATCAACGTAACTCCAGAAGACAATTTCTGCTTTACCACCACTACCATCACTTAACTTAAGACGAAGCATCTTCCGTTTTTTGCTAAACTCCTTTTCCTCTACTGACGATATAAAAACAACAACAATAACTTCAGTCTGAGTAGAATACGCAAAATTGAATGATTCGCCAAACGATGATGATTCCTGACGGATTCTAAGCTCCAAAGCTTTCAAAGATCCAACAGATGACCTATCTATATAAGTTCTTGGAAAGTAATTAACGAGGTCTCGAGGAGAGTGTATCCCATCTTTTACAAATGCTTCGGCTTTCTTGGGACCTATGCCTTTGATGTATTGTAATTTACTTATATCTAATTTAGTATTAGAGCTATTCATTTTGCTTTTTATTTTTTACAATATCCCCAGAAATTTGATGTTAAAAACATTGGTAGATTTTGTAAAGTATATAGTATTGGCATTGCTAAAAAACCAATTTTATTTTTTAGGGTTCTTATATTGTGGTCTGTGATTATCGTATGTTTTTCAAGAACAATTTCATTGAATCCAGCTTTATCTAATAATTTCTTCAAGCTCGGTAACGTTTGCAATGAACAATGATATGACTTGTATCTGGTAAAACTACGAGTTTGATACATTTCCCAAGGAATGTTAGTATATTTGTTAGGAGTTTGAAAAATGAAAATTCCTCCTTGCTTGAGTACTCTATTAATTTCCTCAGCAAGAAATCTATGAATATCAGGAATATGCTCTATAACATCAAACATCAGAATAATATCAAATGTACTATCTTCAAATGGTATCCTTTTGCCATCATAAGCAGATAAGGAGTTCGATATTTGTTTGTAATTCTTTTTACCTTTAGTTATACTTGGCTCGCTTACATCTATACCATAAACATCTTTATAACCTCTTAGAAATATATTATAGATGAGACTTCCATAATTACATCCGACATCTAATATCTTAGATTCTTTCGGTAAATTAAATTTCTCGAAATATGAAAAGGAACTATCAATATTTCCAATTTCGTTATCTAATGTTATTTTGTTCTTCATGAGTTTCTTAATATGTTAAAAAATAATTTGACAAAATTAATCCTTTTTACTCAAATATCAATACTTATCACTTGATTCTTTGTATATATATCCTCGAATAAACTTCCTCCTCGCCGAGGTCAGAAGCTCTGCCCAGTCCGTAACTCGGCTTGTTATTCGAGCATCTGTGCTGAAGCTCATAAGTAGTATTTTCAGTGCTTACAGTAATTATTCCATCAATTAAACTCCTTGTTTGCACATCAAGTGAGTTTAATACGTATTCAGTTGTTCCATATAATACAGTTTCCTCCGTACCAGATGTCTTTCTCAATCTGCTTTTATGCCTTCTAACTCCGTAAGCCGGAGCAGAAGCAACTATCCTATATGTTCCTGTATTCAAAGTAATAACGCTTGTGCTTGTGTTTAATGATATTGAGTTTCCTCTGCTGTCAACAATAGTATTCAAATCTCGTTTAATCCAACCGGAAGAGGGGTTAAAATCTCCTCCATTTGTCCCCGCATCTTTCCTGTCTTCAAACACGGCATACTCGTAAGAAATCTGTGTAAGCTCGCCACTACTATTCTTATACCATAGATTCTCGTCAGTGTCAGTGAAAACTTTTCCATGATCGCTTGTTGCACTGGGTGCAGTGTTGATCTCCGTAAGAGACAATGCACCATCTATTGTCAATACTTCGTTCGGATCATCAGTACCAATGCCTACATTCCCATCAATTCTATAAATAATGTCATCATTACCAAGTGTCCAAAGTGAAGAGCCACCACCGGAGGACATAGCTTGCCAGAGCGGGGAATCCTCATCACCGGCATTATATTGAAACTCATCTTCATCTGTGTTGTAGATCAAAAGCCCTTTTGCTGGATTATTAATATCATCTCTCTGATCTTCAGTCAATCGTGGTATCAGGAAACCTTTATCTGTAGATATTAAATGCAATACGGCAGACCCATGTGGCAGATCGTCCTGATCCTCAGAAATAACTACACCTTGAGAAAATAGTGAGGTATGTAACAAAAATAATGATAAAACAGTGGCTAATATCAAATCTCTCATTCTTCAACTCCTATCTCGAGCCAACCATCATTATTTAGCTCAGAATTATTATAAACTCTGCCGAATATCTTTATTAGAAATGGAAGGTCTGATTTATTTTCTAAAATCCCGCCATTATAAATATTCAAATTATTCCAAATTTCGACATTAATATCTTCTACAAAAAGGGTGCCTTTTATTATGTTCATGTCATTTTGCACAAAGACATCAATAAGTGGAGATAGAGTTTTATCCTCATCATCTTTTTCTACCACTAAATTTGAAAATGTAGTAACTGTGTTGCCTTGAATATATTCTGTTTCATTATTGCCGAAGAACCTCACAATGCTATTTCCAGAAATAAAATCTCCATTGTTGATCCATGAGCCAGCAAGCGAGATAGTTGCAGAGCTATTTACAAACAATTCGGAATTTTCACTGATTAGCAAATTCCCAAAGCATTTTACAGAGGGGGATGCGTCGCTTATTAGATTAGTATTATTTATCGAGACATGATAAGCCCCAGCAAACAAATTATTAAAAATACTGAATAGTATTATTATCATTAATAATTTCATTTCTTTCCTTCAAAAACAACAAAACATTGAGACAATATAAAACTGCTTGACTTATTATACAAATAAATTGTTTCGATATATTTTAGAATTTCTAATTGTCTAAAAAAAAAGCCGCAATGAATTAATCCAAAGCGGCTTTAATAAATCTATTAATTATTTTTATTTATCCCAGGCAGATACAGGAGTGCGTATCAGCACCTGCACAGTTCTGTTGTAGAATCTACCTTCTGGCAATGCGTTATCATATAAAGGTTCGTCCTCGCCAACACCTCTTTTTAATAAAGTATTGTAATTACCTTTAGTTGCCTTGTTCAATTCATTATAGACTGCATTAGATCTTCTCTCAGAAAGTTTTTGGTTATGATCATAAAGTCCAACTACGTCTGTATGGCCAATTACTTCCACTTTCGACTCTGGTAAAACTCTATCATAAACATAATCACGCATAATTCTAAGATTGATTGGACCTGCATCAGATCTGTCAAATGGGAAAAGGATCAGATTGTAGCGTTCCTGAGTACTATCGCCATCAACACTTACTTTCTTCTCTTCGGTAGTTACCTGCATAACGGGGATAGTAATAGGATCGGATTTACATTCAGCTCCAGAGCCAGTAGTAACAACTAACTGAGCAATGTATGATGCTTCATTCTTTGGATATTTGCCTACAGCTGATTTCCAATCATAAGTGTAAGAAGGATCTGTAATTCCAACGCCAGTAAGAGTGATCCATTCCTTATTGTCTCTTTTTACTTCAATTCTTCTCTTGGTAACTAATTCATCTTCGATACCATTTTTCATTGAGAATTTCATTTGCTCTGGCTGTGGGAATGTCTTTGGATCCTTATCGAAAACTGGTTTCATAATTTCCCACTCTTTGCAGTTGATCTCTACACGACGGTTTTCAACTATACCGAGAGAATCTTTTAGATTAGAAACAACTTGAGGAGCATTTCTATGGGAAAGTTTCATTCTGGATTCATCAATTTGCCAGATATTTTTGAAATAATCATAAACTACTTGAGCTCTGTCCTTTGATAAACCTGATTTTTTCTCTTCTGCTGTTTTGCTATCGTTGCAACCAACTATTTCAATCTTAACATCTGGATATTTCTGAAGTCTGAACCCATAAATATTTAGGATGTGATAATATTTATCCATAGTACCACCAGCAATAGAAGTATCGCTAAACATTTTGGTCTGAGCAGCATTTTTAAATAAAATATATCTATCAGGAATAACCGAAGAGCCAAGATCAAAGAATACGTAGTTTAATAATGGATAAAGATCCCATGTCTTCACTTCTTCCATAACTAATCCGCGGAAATCAGCAAGTTTGGGTTGGCTGGCTTTTGATCTATTGATATAATCTGCTTCGTCCATTGTTGCACCAAGTACGGGTCTTTGTCCCATCGTTAGCACTACATTTATTTCATCAGCGATTGAGCCGGCTTCATCAGCTTTTTGCGTTACCTGAGGTCTATCTACACGCTGAATTTTAGTAATTTCGCCATATTTTTCATTTGTTGCTTTTATTTCAAGGTTTACAAACTCGAGGGAATCACGTGGATCGCCATAATCAGTATTAGAGACAACCATTTCCATCATAGTGTTCTCCAATGTAACTGCAAAATCCTCTTCTCTGTCAGTCAAAGGATTTTTAATGGTAATCATTGCAGGAATATTCTCACCAGAACATTCATCAATAACTGAAACTCGCAAATTCACAGCACGGAAGAATGTAGGAACGAATGCCATGAAAAGATCTAAACTTCCCTGATAACCCTTTAAGTCCTGTCTTGTAGATGAGAAATAAATAATATCACCAGAAGCTGGCAAAGTAATAAACTGTTCATTCCCCTCGGTATTGATTGGTCTGCCAAGATTCTGTGGTTTCGACCAAGTATCTGATACAGGATCATACCTTGTTAAATAAAAGTCTAAACCACCATAGTTAGGAGTGTGCCCATTAGAAGCAAAGAATAGAGAGGCATTATCAGCAGCAATAAATGGAGATACATCTTTCCCTTTTGTGTTGATAGCTTCTAAATTCTTGGCTGGTCCCCATTCCTCTATATCATAATCCCAATCGCAATACCAGATATCCATTTCATCTGGATCATTATCGCCTTCACTATTAGGACCTACCCTTGTAGAGACAAAATAAATCCTGCTTTGATCGGGAGCGATTGATGGCTGTGAATCAAATAGTTTTGAATTGACATTTCTACCGAGATTAACCGGTCTTCCCCATTGATCTCCCTCGACTGAAGTACGGTAAAGGTCGCAATCGCCCATACCATCTGGTCTGTTACAACCAGTGAAATATAAGCTCTGGCGATCAGCTGCGATAGAAGCTGCACCCTCGTTCAAGCTGGTATTAACACCTTGTTTACCATAAATAGTAGTAGTATCAATGTTATAAGGCATATTGAATACAGTGTCGAGGCGATTATCTTTTTTGGCACCCCAGAAGTCGTGAGAGTCATCGTCATACTCATCGAGTTTGCTGCCCTCGCGATTAGAGACGAAGAATAATGTTCTGCCGTCAGCACTAATTGTTGGAGCATAATCCAATCCATCGAAATTTACGATAGGACCCAAATTGATAATCTTGATGTTAGAATTACTTAGTATTCCTTCTTCTTCTTGCCCCGATGGCATTTCAGAGGATGTAAGCAACATAGCTTTATAAAGATAAAGCTGTGATAAAGAGCTGTTCGCATTTGTTTGTACTTTTACGGAACTATTCTGCTGTGCGTTTGAGGCAACTACAAAAAGTATGCAAAAAGTAATCAGTAAAGTAAGAGTTTTAGTAACAAGGTGCATATCCATAACCCATTTAGTTAGTGAAAAAATTTATAGTTAAAATTACATTCCAAAATAATTTAACATTCCAAATAACCAATTTATACAAAATAAGTACATTTTGTAATAAAAAAAAATAAAATCACTGTGCTTAGTAGTATTAAAAATATTTTTTTTGCTAAGTTCAAACAATAATATACAAAGTTTTTTAAATCGGATATAATCTTATATGTTAATAATTTATTAATTAATAAGAAAGTTTCTACGAATTGTTGTCTGATTTATCTGAATATAATTAGATAAAAGTATTAAATGAAAATAATTAAATAGAATATTCTGAACAAGTTTATAGCCAAGCTATATAATGCTCCATAACTCTAAAGGACTAAGGTTATAGATGCAATATATTAGAAATATATATTCAATAAAAAATAGAAGAAGATTATATCTTCAATTTTTCAATTTTAAAGAGTTTAAAGAATTCGTTCGATGAATCAATAACAAGATATGAGTTATCAGCAAGGGACCTTGTTTGAGTCATTATATTTAAGAAAAGTAGAGCCCTTCTCTTATTCTTTTTCAGTTTTTTGATTCTCTTAATTTGGTTTTTGCTGAACTTTTTACAATTAGATAATAAAACTTCATGAGATTTCTTCAAATGTGTCAAATTGCCACTATTCTCATTTTTCAAATATTTAATAGAAAAATCAATGATTTGATTGAAACTCTTTCGCATTTCATCCATCTCTTTTATCTGATCATTCTCGAACTCGCGATGATTATTATCAATATAATCGAAAACTTCCTTAGAAATACTTGCTACATTAAGAGACATCTGGTGGATTCCACCTACTACCTGCCCATAAGCAGTTTTGCTATCTAATTCCTCTTCGCTTAGCGCATCAAGAGCTTTGATAAAATCTGAAATTAGTAAATTAGACTGCTTTAATGTTTTCTGAGATTCCTTTTTGGCTTTTCTTAATTTATCTAAATTTTTACTTTTCAGCCCGTCAAAGACGTGGTTGAAAATATTTTTTATTGAAGAATAATAGAAATTGATCTTATCTTTCAGATGTTCAATAGTTTCTTCATTTGTTCCAAGAACAGCACTTAGACTTTGCTCCTGTTCGTCGAAATCCTTTTCACGATTAGTATGAATTCTGTTTGATCTCCAGAAATTGAATAATACTAATCCAAATAATAGCACCACAGCATATAACTCAAAATAAAAGATTAGTAAAGCAATAATACCTGCCACTACAGCAGCCGTCAAAGCCGTTACAAACCAACCACCAATAACCGAAATTACACCAGCCACACGATAGACCGCTGATTCTCTGCCCCAAGCTCTGTCGGGTAACGCAGCTGCCATAGCTACAATAAAAGTAACATAAGTAGTTGATAATGGTAGTTTTAATGAAGTAGCAAGCGATATCAAAGCAGCAGCTACCATCAAATTAACAGAAGCACGCAAAAGATCGAAAGCGGGAGCATCTTTAGATTTATTCCTTTGGTTAAAATATTCATTATTAAACCTACTCTCCACAAATTTCTTCATACTCGGCGGAGTGATCTTCTTAATGAAGTCAAAAATATTGAGTACAATGCGGACTAATAATCGTGCAACTAAGTTTGATTCAAATCTATCTATTCCTTCATCTTGCCTACCTAAACTAATTGTGGTCTGAGTTACAGAACGCGCTTTTTTAGATAGATACAATGTGGCTACCATTATTGCTCCTGCTATTAGAAGTAGCAAAGTGTTTGCTTGAACTGGTTTAGCCAATAAACTCATATCAGGAGCAAATTTATATGCTGCAAGACCAGCAAGAGGAGCGCCAATAAAGTTAACCAAATCATTGGCAGCAAAAGCCAAAGCTAATGCGAAAGTGCCAATTAACACAATCACTTTCAATGGATTGATCTTAGTAAACCACATCATTAATTGCAAGAGAATAGTCCATGCAACAAAAGCATAAACTGACAAAAGCCATATATTTGAATTAATCCACAATGATAAATCTTCTGTCATCAATGATGATCCCTTGGCACCTTTTAACAAGATAAAAAGCGTCAGGCAAGTTAATGCAAAACCACCCCAAACAGAACCATAACGTCTAAACCTTTTCTCATAATCAAAAGTAAAGATCATCCTTGTTATATATTGGATCAATGATCCAAAAACGAAAGCAAAAACTATTGATAGGAATATTGCTGATACTATCTTAAAAACATTACCAACATTAATATATTCCATTAGCACTATTAAATCACCACTTGACTGGGTTACTTTGATTATGGATATTGCTAACGATGCACCAAGCAAACCAAATACTATGGAAACAGTAGTTGATGTAGGAAAACCAAAGGTGTTGAACATATCCAACATAAGTATATCTTGGAACATAACAGCCAGAAATATTGCCATTAATTCCATTAGCACGAACATCTCCGGATTAAAGATCCCCTTACGGGCTATTTCCATTAAACCACTGGAAAATGTTACACCTACAAATACACCAAGTGCAGCAATTAGCATTATCACTTTGAATGGAGCAACCTTAGAACCAATAGCAGAATTCAAAAAATTAACAGCATCATTTGCTACACCTACTGTCAAATCGAGGACAGCTAATATCAGCAATACAATAATAAAAATTAATGCAATATCCATAGACTTCTATTTATTATTCTTCAAAATCTAACTTCTAAAACGATTACAAATTTAATCAATTCCATAACTTAAAAGAAACCATTTAGTGTTAATTTTTTGTTAAGATTTAGTTCGACTACTAATTCATGTTCTCAATTTCTAATTCTAATTGCTTATAAAAACATTTGTGTAACTCTTTTTTTCTTTTAATTCTATCGAAAATGTTGATATTTGCCAATAACAAATGAATAATCATCCATATTCCAAACCTGAACTTCATAGCTTTCAGAAAAAAAATGGCTTCCGTCCTCTTTAAGTTTTTCTTGCAATATAATGCTTTTGAATTAATTAACATTTCAATGCTATTCTTGCTGAAACCTCCGTCTTCGCTTACTCCACCTCTGAAGTGTGTTACTCGTGAATTAGGTTGGAATACAACTCGCCATCCATTCTCTTTCAAACGATGGCAGAAATCAGCTTCCTCTGTGTAAAAAAAATAATCTTCGTCGAAACCACCAACTGAATAGTATGCCGACCGTCTAATCATCATAAACCCACCGTCTATATAGCCAACATCCTTCGTTTTCTGATTGGTAACATATCCTAACTTCTCAATAACTTTCTTGTAAACAGCAGATACAGTATCTATGAAAAGGACATTTCTTAACCCACTTATATAACTCGGCAAATCTTCATAACTCAAGCCCTTATTTCCATAGCCATCGAGCTGTTGAGGTCCAACTATTCCAATAGTACTATCGTTAATAAATAAATCTATCAAAGGTTTCAAAGTGCTTTCATGTACAATAACATCGTTATTGGAGACAATGACATAGTCAGAATTTGAATTTCGAAAACCAATATTCACTGCTTTTGCATAACCATAATTCTCTGAGTTTTCAATAATTTTTACATCAGTAAATCTTTCTTTGACCAGATTAACTGTATCATCAGTAGAGCAATTATCAACAAGAATAATATGCAAATCAATATCACTATGGTATTGATAAAATGATTCGATGCAATCCAATGTCAATTTGGCGCCATTGCGTGATACTATTATTATATCAATTCCATTCATAAATTTGATTGAAATATTTACATTAATTTTTTATATCTTGCAAATATAAGAAACAAAAGAATTAAAAAAGACATCAGGTGGAAATATGCCAAAGAAAACAGTAAGTTTCGACTCTCAGATGAAGCGGCTCGAAGAAATTGTCGAAACTCTAGACGACGCTAACAAACCGCTCGAAGATATGCTCCAGTATTATGAAGAGGGAATGAAACTAACAAACGTACTTCGTGATTTTCTCAACAATGCAGAATTAAAAATTGTCAAGATCGAAGAAGAAAATAAATAAGATTATTAACGCATTACGACCATTCTTTTCGATCTCACTTCGCCAGCCGCTTCTAATACATATTCGTAAGAACCTTGAACTAGTTCATCTATTTTTCCATAAGTTACTTCAGACCAACCATTTGTATATTTCACTGAATTGACCACTGTAGCAACTTCATTGCCATTAATATCAAATATACGAATAGTTACAAAATCTTCCTTTGGTAAATAAAACTTAAATACAACGTGATTATTTACTACAGGATTTGGAATATTCTGCTCAAGATATATTTTATTAGTAATAAGACTGTCTTGTTGAACAGAAGAAGTTTGATTTCCATCCCAACCTGCCAGACGAGCCATCATCCACCAGAAAGCTTTGCCCTTCTGCTGGCAATTCAAACAATGTGAATGTGCACATGAGCAGTCATGGCACCTGCTTGGATTAT
>Ga0272443_10006583_pt1 | contig 11439 bp, 11 predicted proteins | sample SSMAcet12_FD_193581 | JGI IMG/M metagenome (GOLD analysis project Ga0272443, IMG submission 193581) | Marine sediment archaeal communities from Little Sippewissett salt marsh, Falmouth, MA, United States - SSM-Acet-12 | ecosystem: Environmental > Aquatic > Marine > Wetlands > Sediment ... | reverse complement strand
GTATAAAATAGAAGAAGGGAAAACCAAATTCGCGGAGGTAAAAACAGGAATAACCGAAGGAATGTGGGTAGAAATAATAGAAGGCGTGGAGGAAAATGACCTCGTCGTAAGCGGGCCTATAAAAGTCTTAATGAGTATTACAGATAATCAAAAAGTGATATGGGAAGAAGAAAAACAAGATTCTCCTGCAGCAGAAAACAAAATTAGCACAGAAAAGCATGAAAACAATCAGTAGCATGGTAAAGACACTAAAATGTAAAAATTAAATATTAAAATGGAAAATTACAGATTAAAATTCAAAAATGAACTAAAAAAAGACATAAAGAATTACACGAATAACAGAAACATTAGAAACGGCCTTGATTTTTCTATGTTAACAAAAAATGATTGTTTTTCTTCATTTGCGAGATCTAAGCAAATTGTTCTTAAAAAATAGGTTGATTTATGTGGGATGAAGATATGATTTCAAATTTTTATTTAACATTTTGCTTTTTGATTTTTGATGTTTTATTTATAATAAGAGAAAGGGGAAACTAAATGGGATATATTTTTCAGGTAAGATTAATCTGCAATACTATGAGGAAATATTGATGTTAAGCGGCTTCCTGATCGAAGTTTTGAGATCTTCTATAGAGTCTATAAAAGCGAATAAACTTCGTTCTCTTCTTACTACTCTGGGTATAGTAATAGGAGTTATGACCGTTATCGGTGTAATGTCCGTAATTTCGGGTTTAAGACAGAACGTTGCAGCCAGTTTTTCTCAATTAGGCGCGAATGTTCTATACGTCAGTAAATATCCCTGGTTTATGGGTCATATGAGCAGAGAAGAATGGAACAAAATAAGAAGGAGAGATAATATCGAGACAGAAGAACTTGAAGCTTTAAAGAAATACGGCGCCTCGTTTAAATATGTTTCCCCCCTGGTTACCAGGAGGTTTAACATGGAAAGGGGTGAGAAGGAAGCGGCGGAAGTAGAAATACACGGGACTTCAGAAGATTTTGACAAAATATTAAATCAAGAAGTAAAACTCGGACGTTTCTTTTCAAAAGATGACATAAAATATAAAAGACACGTATGTGTTCTTGGTAAAAAGGTCGTGGAGACACTCTTCCCGGACGAAAACCCAATCGGCAATAAAGTTAAAATACAGGGGAGACAGTTCAATGTTATCGGCATGCTGGAAGAGAGGGGCGAAATGATGGGTCAGGACATGGATAATATCGCGGTGATTCCTTTTTCAACCATGGAAGAATTTACCGGAAAAAGAAGAAGATCTATTACAATAGCGATTTACTCTGAAAACGAAGAAGAATCGATAGAAGAGATAAGATGGATACTTAGAGGGGTGCGAAGTATAAAACCTGAAGAAGAAGACGATTTCTCGATTAATTCTTCCGACGCGTTAATCGCCCAATTTAATCAGTTAACCAAAACGATTTTTTTGATTTCAATCGCAATCGCTGCTATATCCTTAATCGTGGGCGGAATAGGTATCATGAACATTATGCTTGTTTCTGTATCGGAGCGGACAAGAGAGATAGGAGTCAGAAAAGCCATCGGGGCGAAGTCGGGCGAAATACTGGGGCAGTTCCTTATGGAATCCGTTGTTATCTGTCTGGTCGGAGGGTTTTTAGGAATATTTTTAGGCGCTTCGATTACAAAACTAATATCTATTATGAGTAACGGCAACCTTCCCTTTCATATACCAATATGGTCTGTTTTCCTGGGTTTCGGCTTTTGCTTCTGCATAGGAGTTTTCTTTGGGTATTACCCCGCGAGAAAAGCGTCCAAACTTAGCCCGGTGGAGGCGCTTCGTTATGAGTGAACTGATTAAAATGAAGGGAGTTACTAAAGTATATTCTCTTGGAGAAACCGAAGTTAACGCGCTTCGCGGTGTCGATATCAATATAAAAAAAGGAGAATTTATTTCTATAATAGGCCCCTCCGGGTCGGGAAAATCCACTCTGATGCACATAATCGGATGTCTGGATGTGGCGAGTGATGGTTCCTATTTTTTGAGGGGCAAAGACGTAAATAAGATGGATGAAAATCAGCTCGCGGATATTCGAAAGGAGTTTATCGGGTTTGTTTTTCAGGATTTTTATCTCCTGCCGGATGTTTCCGCGTGGTACAACGTTTCCCTTCCCATGATCTATAACAGACTACCGCCAAAAGAAAGAAAAGAAAAGGCTGTTCATCTCCTGGAAACAGTGGGGCTCGGGAAAAGGGCGGAACACCTCCCTAATCAGCTTTCGGGAGGAGAACGTCAGAGAGTGGCAATTGCGAGAGCTCTCGCAAACGAACCGGAAATAATAATAGCAGATGAACCCACGGGTAATCTGGATTCCGTAAGGGGTGAAGAAATTTTAAAGATATTATCAGATCTACACAAAACAGGAAAAACGATTATAATAGTTTCTCATGAAAAATATGTGGCTGAAAGAGGTAAGAGAAAAATATACCTTAAGGACGGCAGAGTTGAAGGGAAAGATTAAAAGAAAACCGAAGGTTTTAGTTATAAACTGGCAGGACTGGACCAATCCCATGTCGGGAGGAGCGGAAGTTCACCTCCGCGAAATATTCAAACGGCTCACCGGCGATTTTAACATTTCTCTTTTGTGTACACATTATAAGAACGCTACGGAGACCGAAACCTTAGACGGAATAAAAGTGCACAGAGTCGGTTCGAGAAATACCTTTAATTTCCACGTACCTAAAGCATACAAAAAAATAACAAAAAGTGAAAAATTCGATCTGGTTATAGAAGATCTCAATAAAATTCCCTTCTTCGGCGGGAATTTTATCCGTGAAAAGAGAATAGCTCTCATTCATCACCTTTTCGGAAAAACCATATTTATTGAAACAAATCCCCTTTCCGCTTCCTATGTTTATTACTCGGAAAAACTCATACCTAAACATTATAAAAACATTCCTGTAGTCGCCGTATCTAAAAGCTCGAAAAACGAAATTGTGCGAATGGGGATACCCGAAGAAAACGTAAAAATAGTATACAACGGCGTCGATTTAAAATCTTACAAATCTAAAAAAAACAAACGTAAAGAACCTACGATTATTTGTCTCGCCAGAATGAAGAAATACAAGAGAATAGACATACTGCTCGAATCTGTTTCAGATATTATAAAAAAAGTCGACAGGCTAAAAGTTATTTTAGTGGGCGACGGTGACGACCTTCCGAGACTCAAAGAAATTTCCCGGCAGAATAAAATAGAGAACGTAACTTTCTTTACCAGTTTTGTCTCCGCCGAGAAAAAAACAGATTTGCTTTCATCCGCCTGGGTTTCGGTTAATACTTCTCCTAAAGAAGGATGGGGCTTGACTTCTATAGAAGCTCAAGCCTGCGGCACACCCTCTATTGTACCCGATTCGCCGGGTCTTCGGGAAACCGTAAAACACGGAGTCAGCGGATATATTTATCCTTTTGGGGATACTAAAAAATTATCAGAAATTCTTATTAATATGCTGAGAGACAGAAGGGAAACCTTAAAAATGGGTGAAAAAGCGAAAAAATGGGCGGCAAATTTTTCCTGGGAGGAATCTGCTAAGAAAATGAAGGGAATTATTCTCTCAGAAATTTCATGAAAAGATTGAACACTGAGCATACACCGTTTTTTATTGATTTTTTTAAACTGAACCACATTAATTAAAAGGAGATTTTTATGAAAAAGCCCGAAGATTGCGTCGATATAACGGAAATAAGAGAAGCAATTGATTCCATCGACAATAAAATTGTAGAATTAATAGCCAAAAGAGCAAAATATGTAAAAGAAATAGTAAAGTTCAAAAAAGACAAAAAGGCAATTAAGGCGCCGGGGAGAGCTCGGGAAGTAATTAACTCTAAAAAAGAATTAGCTGTAAAATATGGGGTTTCATCCGCCTTGATAGAAAAAATATATAAATATATGATTGATTTTTTTATTAATGAAGAGATAAAGGAATGGAAACCAGAGTAGTTCCTTTATATTTTTTAATTTTCTTTCAAATCAAGGAGGAAATATGAAAAGTGCAAAATTTGCGTTAATATATTTTTTGCTGGCGTATATCATAGGTTGTGCAATAAGTTTAGCCGCCTACGTCATAAATATTACTATAACGCGAATAATCCTGCTTGCTTTGATACCTGCAATCTTTGGAGTTTTTTTCTACCTATATTTAAAAAGAACTAAATGTAACCCTGAAGAATCTTTTAAGGAAACATCCCTATTAATATTATTCTGGATTATTGCTTCCTTATTAATGGATAGCCTTGTGTATGTTGTTATAGTTCCCTTAATTTATGGGTATAATCCGCGCTGGATTTTCTTTACCGACCATTCCCTTTCAGGATTTCTAAACTACGCGATGATTATTCTCGCGGGATATATCGCCCGATTTTTTTATTTAAAAAGAAAATAAGTCCTTTCGTAAATAAATCATTCGCGAAAAAAAGTCATTGCGAACTCTTCTTCCTGCCATTCCCCAGTGTGGCAATCTTTCTCACAAAATAAAAGACGTAAGTGGGTTGGGTGATGGGTAATCTTGTGATAATCTGTGAAATCTTGTGGTTTTAAATCTTGAGATTACTCGCCCGGTGGAATAGAAGAAACTACTTGAAAGATAAGCTATTCCATTGGGCAAGCCCGGGTCTGACAATATGTCGAACTCGTAATGACAAATTTTTTCTGCGTTACCGTTGTTATTACGGATTATACTTCTTTCGGCATAATGCCGGCAGCGACAGCCGCGGCGAGAGTAGTTTTAATAAAAATCCCGGGTATAAACGGGAAAAATCCCATTGTAAGAAGTACCGTCAATCCGGGAAAAGATCCTTTAATAGCATAAAGGTAAACCCCCAGCTGAACCAGACCCGGTATATATACTAAAAAAAGATTCGCGAAAAACATTAATAAAAATATCGAAGAAAAATTTCTTAAATTAACATATCTATCTATCACGTATCCGAGAAAGAAAGCGGTTAAAATAAAACCTACAAGATATCCTCCGGTAGGCCCCAAAATACTTCCCCCCGCGAACCACTGGATTCCAAGCATACCTAATCCCACATATATTACCTGACTCATACCTCCCCAGGTTCGACCCAGAAGAACTCCGGCAAGGAGAACAAAAAAGGTCTGCATTGTAATAGGAACGGGTGTCCAGGGGAGTATAACTTTGACATGAGCAGATAACCCTGTAAGACAGGCTATTCCAATTGTAAACACAATTTTCTTAACCAGGGTCAAACTGCGGGTCCAGTTAAAAACCAAGCATACAGCTCTTCTAAAATCATTTGATTCCTTTATATTATACATTTTGCCTCCCCTTTTTTATTCGCCAACGACAAGTCTTACATTATCCCCGAAAGTAACTTCGACACTCGGCGCCGGGAACTGCTGAATAACGATATCCGTTTCCCCCGACGTTCTTTTAACATCGGTCAAAACGAGTTCATAACCCAATATTTCTCTCTGCGCCTCATCCAATGTCATACCAATAAGATTTGGCATCAGGAAAACTTTCCTCTTTTCGGTTCCGATGAAAATTGTAATCATACCGCCTACAGCTACACTATCTTCAATGGCGGGCCTTGTCTTTATGACTTTTCCGTCCAAATTTTTTTCCTTGACCGGGTAATTTATAAAAACTCTGTTGGTTATTCCATGGTTATCCAGCGAATCCACCGCGTCTTTCCGGGTAAGTCCCACAATATCCGGAATAGCTACTTTTTTCGCTCCCCTGCTAACAACAAGTCTTATAATACTACCAATTTTTACATCTTCTTTCGCCGGCGGCTCACTATTAATGATAAATCCTTCAGCCACTTCGCTCGAGTATACGCTGTCCGCCACCTCGTATTTTAAATCCAGTGTAGAAAGAAACCTCTTTGCTTTTTCCAGACTCATATGTTTAAGATAAGGAACTTCTATAGTTTTACTGTGCCTGACTATAACGGGCATTACGAAATAGAAAATAGCAAACCCCAGAAGAAAAGAGACAATAACAATAGAAACATAAGTAACAACTTTTTTCATCAACGCGCCTCTCGATTTACGGTTATATCGACTTTAGAGCCTCTTTCGATTGTCGCTCCGGCTTCAGGACTCTGTCTTATAACAATATCAAAAGCGTGCTCTCCGCTTGTAATATAATTTCTTCTTCCGAGTTCGAGCCCGCTTTCTTCTAAAAGCAATCTTGCCCTATACTCGCTCTTCCCTCTAAGATTCGGAACGGTAACATCTCCTCCACCGGAAGAAACAATCAATTTGATTGGAACGGATTCCGTTACTTTCTGGCCGGGCTCCGGTATCGTTCCCAGAACAACGTCCTCGTCTTCTTCAGACTCTCTTCTTTCTACCTGTCCTACACTCAATCCCTTCTCGGCGAGAAATACTTTAGCCTGATTAACATCGAAACCTATCACAGAAGGAATTACTATTTCCGGACCTTCCTCTATATTTTCATTCGGACCTTTACTCAAAACAACCCTGATAGCCGAACCTTTTTCGGCCTTTTGTCCCGCAGCGGGTTTCTGATAAATTACCCTGTCTTTCTTGGTAGTCGGGTGGAATCTTTCATCCTCCACGATTAATTTTAGTCCCTTCTCATCTAAAATCATTTCCGCTTTCTGTAACTCCAAATTTTCTACGTCCGGAATCTCAATGGTAGTCGAATTTTCGGTTAAAAAACCGGGTCCAAAATATAAAAAAGAAAAACTAATCAGCCCGGACACAATCAGTGAAGTTAAAAAAGCTATCCAAAAAACCTTGGCAGAACTCTGCTGATAATACATAATAATTACCTCCTTATAAGGACTGCGCCGAATCCTCCGTCATAAAAAGGCTGCCCCGGAAGATTCAAAGACACGCGCTCTACGATAAAATCTTGATTTTCGTTCACAAACCATTCCACCTGTTCTTCATTTTCTTCAGGAAGGATGGAACATGTCGAGTATACAAGAACTCCGCTCTTGACCAGATTCTCGGCTGCCGAAATTAACATTTCCCTCTGTAAATTTACAAGTCTTCCCAGGGATTCAGGCGTTACATTCCACCTGAGATCGCCACGTTTACCCATAACACCCGTACCGGAACACGGAACATCTAAAAGTATTCTATCGGCTTTTTTAACACGAAAATCCCTCACATCCGCCCTGACAGGATAAATATTCTTTATTCTCAATCTTTTTGCATCTCTTACTACCTGATGGAGTTTCTTTCTGTCCACCGACAGTATAATCCCCTCATCACCCATAATTTCCGCTATAGCCGTACTTTTCGTGCCCGGTACAGAACATAAATCGAGAATGATTTCCCCTCTTTTAGGAGACAGCATCTCCGCGTTCATTGTTTGGGTAACACCCTGAATTTGGAAATCTCCTCCTTTGAAGCTTTCGCTATAAACAACACCACTTTCCGTCAAAAGGTTATATTCAATGGTTTCAATTGTTTCCGCTTTAAAACCTTCTTTTTCTAAATCTTCGAGAACCCGCTCCGGCGTGGCTTTCAATCTGTTAACTCTGATGGTGGTAACCGGAGGTTTGTTGCTCTCTTTTAATATATTTTCTGTCTTTTCTCCGTATGCTTCTATTAATTTGCCGACCAAAAACTCAGGGAAAGAATAGAAAACGGATAAATACTCTACTTTCTCTTCAGGATAAACCACAGTATGAAGATTTCGTAAAACTGCGTTCACCAGCGAGGCAGTACCGTTATGACCGTACTTTTTAGCGAGATTTACGGACTCGTTCACCACGGCATGATCGGGATCCTGACTGAATAGTAGTCCGTAGGCTCCTTCTCGGAGAACATTTCTAATGGGCAAAGGTAAATTTTCAAGCCTCTTCTTTTTTAAATGTTCATCCAGGATAAAATCGAGTCTTTTTATCATTTTAACCGTTCCGTAGAAATAATCATAGGCTTTTTGTATATCTCTATCCGCCTTTTTCCCTTTTCTTGTTTCGGGCATGTTCTTCAAGGTTTTTCCGCCGCTTTCAAACTCTATCAAAGCTTTCAAAGCCAGCTCTCTGCCATTCATTCAGGTCTCCAGATACTTCCTTCAGGTCCGTCCTGTATTAAAACACCGCCTTTTTTGAGAACATCCCTTATCCTATCAGCCATATTATAATTACCCTCATCTCTTAAGTCATTACGCAGCTTTACTATTTCTTCCACAGCCTCCCCGAGCTCTTTCTCTTCCTCCCCAAAACTAAAACCAAGCGTATTCAGCAGAAAAACAAGTGTTTCTCGATAAGAACCTATATCTTTTTCATCCGCCTTCAGCCCTCTGTTAACCATATCAAACGCCAGAGCAATCGCCCCGGGAGTCCCGAGGTCGTCATTCATCTTATTCTCAAATCCTTCAATTATCTCGGGAAACAATTCTCCTTTTTGTCCTTTAGAAATATTTAAAAAATTAATTATTTTCTCCCATCCCGAAACCGCCTGATTAAGCATATCGGTATTATAGTCGATAGGACTTCTATAATGCGCCTGCAACAAATAAAGTCTTACAACATTCGGATCGAACTCTTCCAGTAAATCTTTTATGGGTATGAAATTAAGCAGCGATTTCGACATCTTTTCTCCCTTTATATTGAGCATCTCGTTATGCACCCAGAAATTCGCGAATTCTTTACCGGTCGCGGTCTCGGATTGGGCGATTTCATTTTCATGATGGGGAAAAATCAAATCGCTCCCGCCTCCATGAATATCTATTGTTTCGCCCAGATAATAGTTTGCCATAGCCGAGCATTCTATATGCCAGCCGGGCCTTCCCTTACCCCAGGGAGAAAGCCATGAAGGTTCGGAGGATTTGGCTTTTTTCCATAAAACGAAATCCAGTGGATCTTTCTTGCTTTCATTCACTTCGATCCGGGCTCCTGACCTCAAATCCTCTACCTTTTTACCGGAAAGTTTTCCGTAATCTTTAAATTTGCGAACACTAAAAAAGACGTCTCCGTCCTTTTCATAAGCGTATCCTTTATTCTCCAGCCTCTTTACAAGATTTATTATTTCCTCGATATGCTGTGTCGCCCGGGGATAAAAACATGGAGGAAGAATATTAAGGCGAGAAGTTACTCCTCTATACTCGTCTTCAAAATACGCCGCTATCTCCCTATAATCCTTTCCTTCTTCTTCCGCTTTAACAATAACTTTGTCATCGATATCAGTAAAATTAACTATCAACTTAACGTTGTATCCGAGATATTTCAAAAAGCGGTGAAGAATATCGGAGGTCAACGCCGCTCTGATATGCCCTATATGAGGGGATTCCTGAAGGGTCATGCCGCAATAATATATAGAAACTTCTTTTTCTTTCAGCGGTTTAAAGTTTTCTTTTTTTCTGCTTAAAGTATTGTATAATTTCATTAAAAATTAAATCCCATTTCTATTTCGTTTTCTTTTATTTCCACGGAAACTCTCTTCCCGAAAAAGTAAGTGGTAAAAAGACTGACTACCCGGTTTGCAACAGCGAGACCTACCATATTGGTAGCCATCTGTTCAAAGCTTCTTTTTTCCTTTCTTATGTCTCTATATTTATTTTCTATCTCCAAAGACCCCCAGTCCCAGGCAGCGGAACCCGTATATGAATTTTCTTCGATATACTGTCTCCTCGATTCGACCCTTTCCAGCATAACCTCAGAATCAAGAGTGTCCGGATACATCCTTCTCGCCTCTTCTTTCACATACTCATTATAATCCATATTTGTCAGGAAATCTTCCATGGCGTCAAAATAGTCTTCGTCCTGATTATCGAGGTTGGCTGCAGCGTAATAAGCGGCAAAGTTACGCGATATTTCGCCTTTTTTTTCTCCCTGCGCGTTGCTATTAAAATAGTTCAACCATATCGCGGCTTCAGCCACCATAAAGCAAATCCCCCTGCTTTTATCTCCCATCAACAAGTCTCCTGAACCCGGAAGCACAAAAGAAGAAAATGCCGCCTTCGCGGGTGTTATAGAAAAAAGAATAGTAAGAAAAAACATCAATGCTCCTCCAATTTTTAAAATTTGTTCAACAGACCGAATTTTAGTTTATCGAAGACCGTGTTATCGACTTCTATCGTGGCCAGGTAAATACCGTTAGCTTCCCCGGAAAGTTCTTCATCTACCCTGATATCATTTGGACCAAAGGCCCCGGGAACTGTTTTTTCTGTTATCAGCCTACCGGAGAGAGAGTAAATTCTTACCGTAACATTCTCCGCGGAAGAGCTTAAGGTAAAACGTATAAAAGCCTGTTCTCCACCCCGAACCGGAGAAGGATAAATATAAAACTCTTCGATCGCCAGTTCTCCTTCTTCTTCATAATTTTCAGGTAAAAGAGAATCCGGAAATATAGACTGATGATCATTGTTAAAATAAATACTGTTCCATCCGTCATTTCTGTAATAGCCATCGGTTTCCCAACCATACAACCATCCGTCATTCGAACCAATGAATAATTCGGAACGTCCGTCCCCGTTCATATCGAAAACAAGAGGAGTCGAATAAGATCTTTCCCCGGTGGCAAAAGGAAATTCGACAACCTTTTCTCCCTGCCCGTTATAAGCATAAACGCCTCCGTCGGGTGAACCGAACACTATGTCAAGCAGAGAATCGCCACTTACGTCCGCTAAAACCATCGAAGATTGAGTTTGTCTGGACAAATGTATCTCTATAGGAAAATTATCGAGCAAAGCACCGTTCCTGTTTAAAGCAAAAATATTGGCGCTGTCAGCTAAAACCACGTCGAGATAGCCATCATTGTCGATATCCCCCAGCGCCGGCGTCGAAAAATACGTCTTGGCCGGAAGATCTTTTATCCATTCAACCTTTCCTGCTGTATCGACCGCAAAAACATTTTTCGAACCTACCGAACACAGAATCTCCTTGACTCCGTCTCTGTCGATATCTCCGGCTACAGGAGAAGAAAGGCTGTATGAAACATTTTCTTCCCCTCTTCTCCAGATTATTTCGCCCGCGGCAGAAATTTTCGAAAGAGTCCCGTCCGCCGGCAAAACATATATAGAATTATCTATAACAAGTGGAGTCGCGACCAACCAGTCTCCCACGTACAGCGGGAAACCATCCGCTTCTACCAAACTATCACCGTCCCATCTGAGCATATGCAGTTCCGAAGCTGAAGTTCCGAATAAAACTTCCTTTCCTCCTCCCGGTAGCACATCAACCGCGGAAGCGTTTCCGTATATTTCTCCGGCCACAGAAAGAGAATCCAGCATAGAACGCGAAGCAATATCGTACAGGAAAATTCTCCCCTGTATTGTCATATCAAAAACTTCCTTATTACCGTTTCCTGTAATGTCCACAACGAGAGGAGAAGTCCAGGTAGAATCCTCATATATTGTGTCAACCAATTCAGCCATTCTAAATAGAGTATCATCGGGGTTCACTGTATAAACACCACCCCACATATCACCTATATAGATAGTGCCATCGATATTTTGAG
>Ga0272443_10006582_pt1 | contig 11442 bp, 8 predicted proteins | sample SSMAcet12_FD_193581 | JGI IMG/M metagenome (GOLD analysis project Ga0272443, IMG submission 193581) | Marine sediment archaeal communities from Little Sippewissett salt marsh, Falmouth, MA, United States - SSM-Acet-12 | ecosystem: Environmental > Aquatic > Marine > Wetlands > Sediment ... | reverse complement strand
CTTCTTGTCTCCTTCAAAGATAGAAAAAGTAAAAATCAGCGAAATTATCAGAGAGGTGACTGAGTTCTTTGAACTTGAGATGATGAGGAAAAGCATAGAAATATCTGTCAACGTTCCGGAAAACCTTCGGGTAACGGCAGAAAAAGTCCAGTTGACAGAGATATTTTTCAACCTGGTATCCAACGCCATAGAAAGCATGAACAAGGGCATTATCTCCGTAAAAGCCGATATCGCACCGCCTTTCGCAGTAATTACCGTCAAAGATACCGGCAAGGGTATTCCCGAAAAGGATGTTCCGAAAATCACAGAGCCTTTCTTTTCTACAAAAACAGAAGGATTCGGATTCGGTTTATACATAGTTAAAAACATCCTTGAGAATAACGGGGGGGCATTGGAGATATCCTCTGCGGAAGGGGAAGGAACGGAAGTAAAGGTAAAACTTCCAATATAACAAGGGAGGGATAATGGCCAGGAAAATACTGCTGGTGGAAGACGAAGAACACGAACGCCTGCTTTACACGGAAGAACTGGAAAAAGAAGGGTTTGAAATAAAAGGCGTGCCCGACGGTTCGGTTGCCGTGCAACTTATCGAAAAGGAAGATTTCGACCTTGTAATACTTGACCTGCAGATGCCCATAATTGACGGGATAGAAGCCCTCGGCAGGATTTTAATGAAAAAGAGGGACCTGCCCATAATAATCTACACAGCATACCCGCAGTATAAAGACCAGTTTTTAACATGGGCAGCCGACGCTTACCTGACAAAATCCTCGGACATTTCTCTCTTAAAAGAAAAGGTTGCGTCAATATTAAAATAAAATGAACTCACAAGACATCACCACGTTTATACTTGCAGGCGGAAAAGGGGAAAGGCTGTATCCTCTTACAAAAGACAGGACAAAACCTGCCGTGCCATTCGGCGGCATATACAGGATGATAGATTTTCCCCTGAGCAACGCAATAAACTCGGGGTTGAGAAATATTTACATCTTTACCCAGTACAAGTCGCTCTCCCTCCAGAGACACATAAGGGAAGGCTGGAATATTTTTTCCAGGGAAATGGGCGAGTTTATCGACATGGTACCCGCACAGAAAAGAATAGGGGAAGAATGGTACCAGGGCACCGCAGATTCTGTTCTCCAGAACCTGAACATACTTGAAGAAGAGAGGCCCCAATATATACTTATCCTTTCAGGAGACCAGGTTTACAAGATGGATTACAAGAGGATTCTGCAGCAGCATATAGACAAAAACGCCGACCTGACCATTAGCGTTTTCGAGGTTCCGAAAGCAGAAGCATCGAGATTCGGAGTAATGAGAGTCGAAGGTGAAAGGGTGGTGGAATTCAGGGAAAAACCCTCCGTTCCCATGGCCGACCCCCAGAATCCCGACGTATCCCTTATCTCTATGGGGATTTATGTTTTCAGCCTCGACGTTCTCATTAAAAAAATCGTCGAAGACGCAAAAAAACCCGGCAGCACACATGACTTCGGAAAGGATATAATACCCTCTGCAATAGGAAACAGTAACGTTTATGCCTTCCGGTTCATAGACGAGAACAGGAAAAGCACAAAATACTGGAAAGACATAGGAACTATAGACGCCTACTGGGAAGCCAACATGGACCTGGTAAACCTCGAACCCCTTTTGAACCTTTACGACAGGATATGGCCCATAAGAACTTTCCAGGAGCAATATCCTCCCGCAAAAACAGTTTTTTCAGGCGAAGAAAGAAAGGCTTCCGTAACGGACTCAATGATTTCAGGAGGGTGCATAATAAGCGGAGGCACGGTGAACCACAGCGTCCTTTCTTCAAATGTCCGGGTAAACAGCTATTGCGAGGTTAAAGACAGCATCATTTTTGAGAATGTCGATATCGGCAGGTATTCGAAACTTAACAGGGTAATAATAGACAAAAATGTAAAAGTGCCCCAGAAAACAGAGATAGGGTACAACCTTGAGAATGACCGCAAAAGATTCTTTGTTTCGGCAAACGGGGTTGTCGTGATACCCAAAAATTACAAATGGTAACAGGCATAGAGAAAAGCCTAATCTTGACCCCTCATAAAAGAACCCGGGCGCAAGAAGCGAGAGGCAAAGGAGACTAAGAAAGATGTCGGAATTGAGGAAAGACCCTGTCATAGGAAGATGGGTTGTAATAGCTACGGAAAGAAAGCTCAGGCCTTCTGAATTTGCTGCGCCCACGGAGATAAAAAAGGAGGTTTTTTGCCCCTTCTGCCCCGGGAACGAAGATAAAACTCCTGCAGAAATTTTTGCCGTAAGGCCGTCCTTTTCCCCCCCCAACACGAAAGGATGGGAGATAAGGGTAGTTCCAAACAAATTTCCCGCCTTAAGGATAGAAGGAGAACTTAACAAAAAAGGCATGGGCATGTATGACATGATGAACGGAATAGGTGCACATGAAGTTATTATAGAAACCCCGGAACATACCGGGAAAACAGGCGAAGCAGCCGATATAAAGGATTACACGCCTTTAAAAATGAACAAGATACTCGAAATCTACCAGTCGAGGTGCATCGACCTTAAAAAAGATTCGAGGTTCCGCTATATACTGGTATTCAAAAACTCCGGCAGAGAAGCGGGGGCGTCCCTTTCCCACCCGCATTCGCAGATTATAGCCACCCCGGTAGTGCCCAAGAGGGTAAAAGAAGAGCTCATAAGCTCAAAACTGTATTACGAATACAGGGAAAGGTGTGCATGGTGCGATATAATAAACCAGGAGATTGACAGCAATAAAAGGATAATTGCCCAGAACGAATCTTTCATAGCCATTGCTCCCTTTGCCTCCCGGTTCCCTTTTGAAATGATGATACTGCCTTTCAGGCATTCTCCCGACTTTGAAGAGATTGCACCGCGGGAAAGGGAGCTCCTGGCAGAGCTGATGCTGGGCATCTTCAAAAAATTCTCAAAAGGACTCAATAATCCCTCTTATAATTTAATGCTTCACACGGCCCCCTGCAGGTACCCTCGTCCAGGTTACTGGCAGACGATAGAAAAAGATTATCACTGGCATATGGAAATCATGCCTCGCCTGGTTAAACAGGGCGGCTTTGAATGGGGAACGGGCTTTTACATCAACCCCACTCCCCCCGAGGACGTGGCAGAATTTTTAAAATCCCTGAGCGCATAAAAGGAAGCCGGGAGACAAAAGCAGTGTTTCATAAATAACCTGGCATGAGAATGACCTTTGTGGAGCCCCGCGGACGCAGCCCGTGGCACCAAAACACTCCACTTCGGCGAAGAGGGAGAACCCTTCGCATAAACGAAAAGAGAGAGATTGCCGCGCTCCCTGAGGTCGCTTGCAATGACCGAAGGCGCGGAATTGATAACTTAATTTGCAGGCATTGCATAAAAACAGGAAGAAAATGACGCCTAAAGAACGGGTAGAGAGCCTTTTAAGGGGAGAAAGAGCGGATAAAATTCCTTTTACCATCTATGAAACAAAACTGCCCGCGTGCAGCGTAGAAAGGCGATTGAGGAATGAAGGCCTCTGCCTTGTTAAAAGGATTTCAGTGGTAAAAACATCTTCGCCCAATGTTTCCACAGAAACCCGCTCATATTCTGAAAACGGCATTCAATACAGTCGAACAACAATAAGGACGCCTTTCGGCGAACTATACTCGGTAAACAGGCCCGCAGGTTTCACTTCATGGTGCGTTTCAAGGGTCTTCAAGGGACCGGAAGACTATAAAAAACTCATGTTCACCGTAAAAGACCAGGTTTTCGAACCTGACTACGAATCCTTCATGAAAAACGAAAAGGCGGCGGGCGGAGATGTTATTCAGAGAGCAGGCATAGGCGCTTCGCCGCTTCACCAGATTATGATTTCGTGGATGGGAATAGAAGCCTTCTCCATAGAATGGTCGGAAAGGCGGGACGAGATAGAAAAACTTTATTCAGCCATGGTGGAAAACCTGCGGAAAATATATCCCCTGGTTGCCCGGTCCCCCGCCCTTCACGCAAATCTCGGAGGCAATGAAACCGGCCCCGTGATGGGCAGAGAAAGATTTGCCAGATACGTAGTGCCGCTTTATAACGAAGCCGCGGAGGTTTTCCATAAACACGGCAAGTATATAGGCGCTCATCTTGACGGAAATAACAGGGTATGGGCAGACATGGTGGGAAACTCTCTGCTTGATTACGTGGAAGCTTTTTCACCTTCGCCGGACACCGACATGACTCTATCAGAAGCTTTTGATGCGTGGCGCGGCAAGCTGCTGTGGATAAACTTCCCGTCATCGGTACACCTTGCAGGCATACCCGAAATAGAAGAAACTGCTGAACGAATAGCAAGGGATTCCATGCCTGACCGGCGCCTGATTATCGGGATTACCGAGGACATCCCCGAAGACAGGTGGCAGGAAAACCTCCTGGCGATTTCAAGAGTCATAAACAGGTTTCCCGTCACAAAAAAAATGGAGGCAATCAAGCATTAATCCCTTTCGGGGAAACAACCCTGCCTGCCCGAGCACGTTATTATACCCTGAAAGCTGCATGCAGAAAGGCAGAAGGAGGATTTTAAGATGGATAAGAAAAATATATGTCTGGCAGCGGCCGAAGCGGTACCTTTTGTCAAGGTTGGAGGAATGGCCGACGTAGTGGGTTCCCTGTATAAATACATGAAAGCCAGGCACAATGTATCGTTGTTTATTCCCTTTTACAAGTCTGTTCGGAAGAGGTACAGAACCGAAGTCCTGGGCGAAATAGATACAGGCTTTTCCGAAAGCCGCGTGGAAAAAGGGACTTTAGCTTCAAGCACTGATTTCCCGGGGGTATATTTTATCGGCAGCAAAAAATATTTTGACAGGGAAGAACCTTACGGAGTAGCCGGTATCGATTATCCCGATAACGCGGAAAGATTTTCCTTTTTCACCAGGGGCGTGCTTGAATCCTCTAAAATACTCGGGATAGAGGCAGATATTTTCCATTGCCATGACTGGCATACGGCACTTCTTCCACTCTACCTGAAAGAACATTACGCCAGAATCCACGGCAGGGCAAAAACACTTTTTACCATACATAACCTTGGCTACCAGGGGATATTCCCGGCATCCGAATTTGGTATTCTCGGACTACCGCAGCATTATTTTTCGATGGATGAACTTGAATTTTACGGGAATGTCAATTTCATGAAGGCAGGAATAATACATTCAGGAGGCATAAACACCGTAAGCCCGAAGTACGCTGAAGAAATAATTACTGAAGATTTTGGGAACAGGCTTGAAGGGCTCCTGAAAAAACACCGGGAAAAACTAACAGGCATTATCAACGGGATAGACTACATGGTATGGAACCCTTCTTTCGACGGCTTCTTGACCAAGAAATACAGAACTTACCGGAGCAAGGTTCTCAACAAGGCTCCCCTGCAAAGGGAACTCGGACTTGAAGCGGGAGAAGATATCCCCCTGTTCGGCATGGTAACCAGGCTCGCGGAACAGAAGGGCATAAACGAGCTGCTTGACATATTCGAAAAATTTCTTCAGAACAACGTGCAGGTCGCCGTTCTCGGAGACGGCCACCCCGAATACAGGAAAGCCCTGCGCGCATACTCCGAGAAGTATCCCGGCAAGGTCGCAGCTCGTTTCGAATTTAACGAAAAACTTGCCCACCGCATATACGCAGGCAGCGATTTTTTCCTCATGCCTTCAAGGTTCGAACCCTGCGGCCTTGGCCAGCTCATCAGTTTCAAATACGGGACAATCCCCATCGTGAGAAAGGTCGGAGGCCTTGCAGATACCGTTAAAAATTATGATTTCGCCACTGGAGAGGGTACGGGATTTACGTTTACCGGCAATTCCGGAGGATTCATGGCATCCGTCGAAAACGCTTTAAAGCTCTTCGGTAACAGGCCGTTTATGGCGGCACTTTCAGAAAAGGTTATGAAGCTGGACTTTTCATGGAAAGCCTCCGTAGAAAAATATTTAACACTTTACAGCCGGCTCATACATTCTTGAAAATTTAAAATGATTTACCTTTCCATTCTCTGGCACATGCACCAGCCTTATTACGCGCATCCCGACAGGGGAGAAATTGAAGGCCCTACAATGGTCTTCCGTTCCCTCTTCAACTATTATCCCATGGCGCTGCTTTTGTCGCAATTCCCCGATATTAAAATAAGCTTCAATCTCACGCCTGTTTTAATAAAACAGCTGGAAGGCATCTCGTCGGGAAGGATAAGGGATAACTTCCTTGAGATTCTCAGAGACGAAACAACAAGCAGGGAACAGCTTGCGCTTTTCGCAAAAGAAATGCCCGGTTTTGCATTGAAAAGATTCAAGGTCGCGGGAATCCTGAATGAAAAGATTGAGAACAACACGTTTTCTTCCCAGGACCTTTTCGATATGAAGATATACCTCCATCTGGCATCTTTTCATCCGCTGATAACAGACGAAGGAATAGAAAACCTGCTTAAAAAAGGCAAGGGATTTAACATGCATGACCAGGAGTATTTGTATGGAAAAGAGATGGATATAATCTCAAAAATACTGCCGCTATACAGGGTTATGCAGGATAAGGAACAGATTGAGATAAGTACAAGCCCCATGGCCCATCCGATACTTCCCCTTCTTTTTAATACTGACAACGCGAGAAAAACCAAAACATCTCTATCCGTGCCCGAAGGCATCTTTTCTTATCCGGCAGACGCCGTATCCCAGCTTTCGGAAGGAATAGAGGTTTATAAGAAGACTTTCGCGGTTTTACCGAGAGGCATCTGGCCGTCCGAAGGAAGTTTAAGCAACGAAGTTCTGGAACTTTTTTCGAGGTCTTCCATCTCGTGGACAGCGACAGACGAACACATACTGTCAGAAACCCTTGGACGGCCGCTGAATGACGAACACCACCGGATATGGGATTTTGGCGGAGATAATAAGGTCTCGGTCTTCTTCAGGGACCATACCATATCAGATTTGATAGGTTTTTCTTACCAGGAAATGGCGGAAAAAGAAGCGGCATGCAGCCTTATGAAAAACATGGAGCAAATCGGCAAAGGAAGCGACGGCAGGGTCCTGACAATTATACTCGACGGGGAAAACCCCTGGGATTTCTATCCTGAATACGGACAAGATTTTCTTTCTTCGCTTTACCGCATGCTCGGGGACAGCCGGAATATAAAAAGCGTAACATTTTCAGAAGCTGCCGGAGAAATAACGGAACACGAAACTTTAAAAGGAATCACCCCCGGCAGCTGGATGGGCAACAATTTTGATAACTGGATAGGCAGGGAACCGGCCAACAAGGCCTGGCAGATATTAAGCAGAGCCAGAGAAATTGCGGAAGAACCGTTAAAATCACTTCCGGAGGAGAAAAAAAAGCTTTTACTCGAAAATATCATGATAGCCGAAAGCAGCGACTGGTTCTGGTGGTACAGCCTTCCTGCCAATTCGGACATCAAAAGAAGGTTCGACTCTTACTTCCGCAACAGCATAAGAAAAATCTATGAAATTTCGGCCATGGAAGTGCCCGCTTTCCTTTCCCTGCCGGTAGAAGAATCCGGACATGACGAAATTATCCCTTATATAAAACCTGTAATCGACGGTAAAAAAACCCATTTTTACGAATGGTGCAACGCCGTAGAGGTAAACCCCCTGAACCTCTGGGGAACATTCAAACCCGTAGATTTTCCCGTAGAGAAAATCTTTTACGGATACGACGAAGAAAACATTTTCATAAGGATGGACATGAAAGGAAGCGAAGATATGGAAATCCGGCTCATTTTCCACAATTCTGCGGAAAAGGTTCTTGAAATAAGCGGACAATCCGAAGAAAAGGGCCTTTTATCCTTCGTTAAGGGAGAAATAACGGAAATCAGTATCCCGAGGGAAGGGGTTATCGCCGGCAGCGATGAAAAAAAAGTGTATTTCGCAATAAAAGTCGTAAAAAACGGACAGGAATTCAAGATACCCTCTTTCGATTATTTTAAAATAAACTTTAAGGAAGAAGAATATTGGATAGTCTGAAAAAACTGGCCAGATGCGAATCGCATAATCCTTTCGAAGTGCTTTCATGGCAAAGGGAAGGTGCCGCCTGGATATTGAGGGTTTTTAATCCGAACGCGTGCAAGGTAAACGCCATAGAAAGGATGAACGGAAACCGGGAAATTCATTCCCTCGAGGCAAAGAGCGGCGGTTTTTTTGAAGGCCGCTTTCCCGCAAGGTTTTTATACCAGCTGGAGTTTATCTATGGCAGCGGCGAATCTTACAGGCAATGGGACCCCTACTATTTTAAAACCTCCCTCTTTACCGACTACGACCTCTACCTTTTCAACGAAGGCAACCATCTCGAAATATATAAAAAGCTCGGCGCTCACAAAACATCCGTGGACGGCGCGGAAGGATACAACTTCTCGGTATGGGCTCCAAATGCCTCAGGGGTAAGCCTGGTGGGAGATTTCAACGGGTGGGACGGCAGAATAAACCAGATGAAATCGAGAGGTTCATCGGGTATATGGGAAATTTTCATGCCCGGAATAGAAGAGAATACGCCTTACAAGTTCGAGATAAGAACAGGCAGCCGCTCCCTCCTGCTGAAAACGGACCCTTACGGAGCCTTCTTTGAATCAAGGCCCAAAAACGCTTCTCTCACTTACCACCTCGACTATCAATGGAAACATGAAAGAATCTCTGCCGGAAATATAAGGGAAAAACCTGTAGCCGTGTATGAAGTACATGCAGGTTCGTGGAGAAAAAAAGACGGAAATTTTCTGAATTACAGGGAAATAGCCGAAAAACTTATACCGTACATTACAAACCTGGGGTTCAACTGGGTAGAATTTCTCCCCCTGGGCGAACATCCTCTGGATTCATCCTGGGGTTACCAGGCAACTGGATTTTTCGCGCCTACAAGCAGGCATGGCACACCAGATGATTTCTGTTTCCTCGTGGACAGCCTTCATGAAAATAATATAGGGGTAATACTCGACTGGACAGCCGCACATTTCCCTAAAGACGATTTCGGCCTCCATAGATTTGACGGAACCTGCCTGTACGAACATTCCGACCCCAGGAAAGGAGAGCACCCGGATTGGAAAAGCGCTATTTTCAATTATGGAAGATACGAAATAAGCAATTTTCTCGCAGGAAGCGCTTTAAACTGGCTGGAACGGTATAATATAGACGCGTTGAGGGTCGACGGCGTTGCCTCCATGCTATATCTCGACTATTCAAGGAAAGAGGGCGAATGGATACCCAATATTTACGGCGGCAACGAAAACCTCGATGCCGTTGAGTTCCTGAAAAAGTTAAACACGGCCATCTACAAGAAATTCCCATCATCTTTTACCGTGGCTGAAGAGTCCACTTCGTGGCCCATGGTAAGCCATCCGGTCCACGCAGGAGGACTCGGTTTCGGCTTTAAGTGGAACATGGGATGGATGCACGATATGCTTGAATATTTTTCAACCGACCCCGTGTACAGAAAATACAGACATAATTCCATTACCTTCGGCATGCTCTACGCTTTTTCCGAAAATTTCATGCTGCCTTTCTCCCACGACGAGGTTGTATACGGAAAAAAATCCCTTCTTTCTAAAATGCCCGGCGACATGTGGCAGAAGTTTGCCAACCTCAGATTATTGCTTATCTACATGTATTCTTTCCCCGGCAAAAAACTCCTTTTCATGGGAAGCGAATTCGGACAGCTAAACGAATGGAACCACCAGGCCGAGCTTGACTGGCACCTTCTCGAAAAAAGTGAACACCGCCTGGTAAAAAATTTTGTTGCCGACCTTAACAGGACATACAGAAAAGAAAAAGCTCTTTTTGAAATAGACTGTGAACACAAAGGTTTTCAATGGATAGACTTTTCTGATTTTGAAAAGAGCGTAATTTCCTTTATAAGGCAGGGAAAAGAAGAAAGAGATTTCATTATCGGGGTTTTTAATTTTACGCCCGTACCGCGCTTTAACTACAGGATAGGCGTACCGGTAAAAACGTTTTACAGGGAGTTACTGAACAGCGATTCAAAATTCTATGGCGGAAGCAATACAGGCAACCTTGAAAAGACGGAAGCGGAAAAAATACCCTGCCACGGCCGCCCCTATTCTATAAACATTGCCCTTCCGCCCCTGGCAGGAATAATATTTAAACCTCTCTATTAGTCCCTAATAAGCTTTCCTGTAGATATCAACAATATCCGCTTCACTGACGGGCCTGGGATTATTTTCTATGGGAACCGCCACCTGCAAGGCGTCTTTGGCAAGCCGGGGAAACGATTCCCTGTCGATATTCAAATCTTTGAGCCTGGGAATACCGAATTTCTGCAAAAGGTTTTTTATTCCCTCTATAAATCTTTCGGTTTTATACAGGGCGTCGGTAGAAGAAACGCCCTCGTTGATGTAGTCGTAGATAAGAGAGATATCCGAAGAAACTTCTTCCTTTTCACAATCCAGGACATAGGGAAGAAGAAGGCCGTTGCCTACGCCGTGAGAAACGCCGAAAACGCCTCCAAGGGGATACGATATTGAATGTACAGCCGTTACCCCGGCATTTGCAAGCCCCACCCCTGCGAGAAAGCTGCCGTAAAGCATGGAAGCTCTTGCATCTAAATCCTTGCCGTTTTCATAGGCGGCAGGAAGGTTGTCCCATATAAGTTTTATAGCGGACAGGGAAATAGGCCTGCTTATAAAGCTCGCTTTTTTCGAGAGAAAACTTTCCACGGCATGGCAGAGGGCATCCAGCCCCGTGGAAGCCGTGACCCCGGGAGGAAGGGTCAGGGTCAAGACAGGGTCGAGGATAGCGGCTTCAGGGTATAAGAAAGGAGAGTTTATCCCTCCTTTTTTCTTTTCGTCTTTCCTTATAAAAACTGCGGTAAAGGTAACCTCGCTTCCCGTTCCTGCGGTTGTGGGAACCATAATCTTGGGCAAACCCGCACCGGGCACCCTGTTCAACCCCTGGTAATCCCTCGCAGTACCGGGGTTTTTTATCAAAACCGCCGCTGCTTTTGCGGTATCAAGAGCACTTCCTCCTCCTATCCCGCAAACAATATCGCAACCCTCCTGCTTTCCCAGGGCAGCACAGGCGTCGCCTGTCTCGACGGACGGTTCTCCCTCAAGCTTGTCAAATATCTCGAATCCTGTTTTCCGGGCCTCAAGCAGGCTTATTATTCTACTGAAGTTCTCGGTAGCAGCAAAATTGCCGTCAACAACCAGAAGAACCTTCTTCCCGTGAAGATTTTTTATAACTTCAGGAAGACGCGATATCGAATTTTCTCCGTATATTACTTCAGGATGACAGGAAAATTTGAATTCCTTTAACATCTGTCTACCTCCCGTTGAAAATATCCCCGGCAAATATTCAGTAAACACCTTCTGTTATCCCTCTTCCCCGGGCGGGAAAGGTTCTTCCGTCCGCAGTATTAGCTCAGGAAGAGAGTGGGTGCTGCATCCAGCATATCTTTACCGTTGGGTTTCTTTCAGGCCGGTGC
>Ga0272443_10006576_pt1 | contig 11446 bp, 12 predicted proteins | sample SSMAcet12_FD_193581 | JGI IMG/M metagenome (GOLD analysis project Ga0272443, IMG submission 193581) | Marine sediment archaeal communities from Little Sippewissett salt marsh, Falmouth, MA, United States - SSM-Acet-12 | ecosystem: Environmental > Aquatic > Marine > Wetlands > Sediment ... | reverse complement strand
CCGGAACGTTCAGCGACATCGCGCTTGGGAAGGCGGCGTCGGAGGCGATGCTGGCGCAGGGCGCGGTCGGGATCTATAACGTCGCCGGTCCGCTCGGCGTCGGCGATCACGAAGCGGTCGTCGAAGCCCATGATGCCGCCGGGACGACGTACGGTCCTCCGTACTACTTCGGCGTCGATGCGAACCAGGACTGGCTCGGCCAAGGGATGCACGCGTTGGCGAGCGGAATGAAGCGCGTGGACGTCGGCGTGTACACGATCGTCAAGAACGTCGTCGACTGCCGCTTCACGTCCGGCGTGACCAGCCTGGGACTCACCGAGGGCGGTGTTGGGATCAGCAAGCACGCTGACCTGATCGAGTTCATCGAGTTCGGCGTCAATGCCGGACAGATCGACGACACGCAAGAGGCCCGCAACTTCATCGTCGCCAACTGGACGGCGAATCGGAAGACGGTACCGGAATGGATCTGGAACGCCGTTGCGGAACTCGAAGCCGGGATTCTCGACGGCTCGATCATCGTTCCCACAGCCGACTCCGACAACGGAATCGAAGCCATTCGAGCGCAGTATCCGCTCGAGTAGGCACGCGCCGGGAGCAGGAAGAACAGGGGGGAGAGGATGGCGACCTCTCCCCTCATCGTCTTCGGGAACAGATCGGTGCCTCCCGTCTGTGCCCCCTGCTGTCGACAGATCAGGGCGTCTGCCGTGGGGTTCAGTCGATTTCCCAGAGCTCCGCCCGCTGGTACCGCTGCCACAGGTCCTGCGCGATCTCGATCGGATCGCTCCTCACCCGATGTCGGGCGAAGAACGTGCAGACGTTCACGATGTCGCGCGCCAGGAGGTCGAACGCGCTCCGATTGAACCGCGCGTCGACCGCCTGGGGCAGATCGATCAGCCACGGCCGTCCCTTCCAGACGAGGACGTTGTACGGCGACAGATCGCCGTGGACGAGGTGCTCGCGCAGGAGGATCTCGACGTTGCGGAGCAGTCGCTCGAACAGCGACCTCGCCTCGCCGGGGTCGAGGTTGGCGCCGTCCAGATGAGGCGCGGGGCGGGCACCGTTGCCGAGATACTCCATCAGGACGACCGAACCGCACTGGGCGATCGGACAGGGGACGTCGGCCCCCGCCGCCGAGAGGCGCGTCAGCGCGTCGAACTCGTTCGCCATCCAGACGCCGGTGACCGCACTACGTCCGAATGCGGTCCCTCGGCCGATCGCTCGCAAGGTTCGCGCCTTCATCGCGCGCTCGAGCCCCTCGAAGTAGACCCCGGTTCGTCGGTACGCCTGCGTTACGTGTTCTCGATAGACCTTCGCCGCGAGGAACTTCCGGTTCGTCGACGGGTGGGCCCGACAGCAGTAGACGGTCGCCTCCTTCCCGCTAGTGAGCTTGGAATGAATCCGCGTAATCAGTCCCTGCCGGGCGAAGGGATCGAGCTCGGGGACGCCGAGCGTCTCTTCGCCGGCGAGCAGGGTGTTGGTCGTCGTCGGATCGAACCGATCCTTTGAAGCATGATGCAAGGGTGCCTCCTTCGTCGTGAGACAGCTGATTCGAGCTTGTGGCGTCGTGCGCTGCCTCGCGGCAAGGAGGTGGAGCCGGATGTCCCTTCAGTGGGTGTTGTGAGCTAGAGCGCGTCCACGGAGGCAGCGGGCTTGACGTTTCGTCCGACGGTCACTGCGTACCTCCGTTTCACTTGTGCCGTGCCACCTGTTGTGGCCTGGATACCGACGGAGTGAGGGTAGTGGGCTCGCGAGGGACTGTCAAGGGAGACGATGCCGAGACGTGGCTGCGCGACCCTCGTGCGACCGCGCGACGCGAGCGATCGAAACGGAGGGACTCCATGCCTGCGAAGGGAAAAGAACGACCGATGTGCATGCTGCTTCTGTGGGGCGATCTGTACGGGTCGAACTGCACGTCCAGCGCGAAGAAGCTCTCCATCGTCGGCAAGTTTCGCCGCTTCGGCTGGGACCTGACGTCGGCGGGCGCGGAGAAGACGGTGAGGCCGTGCGCGTTCGCCCAGCAGCACGGAGCCGAGGCGGTCGAGCTCGACTGCACGCTCGAGGAGATCGGCGATGTGGCCGAGTGCGACGGGATCTCGGTAATGCCCGGTCCGCAGCACCGGAGCCTGATTGATTCACCGCTGGCGATGGAGATGATCCGCCGGGCAGCCGACGAGGGGCTCGTCATCAGCGCCTGGTGCCGCGGCGTGCGCGTCCTTGCGGCGGCGGACGTCCTGCGCGGGAAGCGCGTTGTCGGCCACGCCGACGATCGGGACGCGATCGAAGCCGCCGGCGGGATCTACGTCGCTCACGATCATCCGCCGGTCATCGACGGGCGGTTCGTCACCGGTGCGCGAAGCTACTACTACCGGGCGAAGAACGCCGAGGCGATCCGAACCGCGATGGCCGAGCGGCGCGCCGCGTAGCGGTCCGCGAAACGTGCGGTGTCCGGTCTCGGGAACCGGTACCATCCCGTTCGACGGAAGGAGACGATCGATGAACACGATCGAGGCGATTGGGGCGAGGCGGAGCATCCGCGCGTTCGTGGACGAGGAGCTGCCCGAGGAGGCGGTGGCGAAGATCCTGACCGCTGCGTCGCAGGCGCCGTCGGGGAAGAACCGCCAACCCTGGCGCTTTGCAGTGGTTCGGGGCGAGAAGCGGGCCGAGATGATTGGGGTGCTGCGCGAAGCGATCGCGGCGTTCAAGTCGCGCGGCGAGGACACCGGAAGCGCCGAATGGACGGCGAACGTCATGGAGCAGGCGCCGCTGACGGTGTTCGTCTTCAACGCGCACGGCATCGATCCGTGGCTCGAGCATTCGACCGATCAGATCTTCGGGGAGCTGGTCGACCTCCAGTCGATCGGTGCGGCGATCCAGAACATGCTCCTCGCCGCGACCGACCTCGGGATCGGATCGCTGTGGATCGCGGACGTCCTGTACGCGGTGACCGAGTTGAAGACGTGGCTGAAGGAGGAGGGCCAGCTGGTCGCCGCGGTCTCGTTCGGGATCGCAGACGAGAGTCCCGATGCTCGGCCGCGGAAGCCGCTCGATGAGATCGTGCGCTTTGCCTGACAGCATGGCCGGGAATCGTATCGATCGGACCTTGTCGATCGCGACCGTGGCGATGACGCCGGATCTCGATCCGAGGATCAGCCGCGAGCGGATCGCGGGGCTCGTCCGACGGGTCGTGGAAGAGCATGCGGATGTCCGCCTGATCCTGTTCGGCGAGACGATTCTCGGCTGGTTCTACAAGAAGGGCGAGACCGAGGCGTACCATCGTCGGATCGCCGAGACGATCCCCGGCCCGTCGACCGAGTTCGTCGCCCGACTGGCGCGGGAGCATGACGTGTACCTTTCATTCGGGCTGAGCGAGAAACACAACGGGAGGCTCTACAACACGCAGGTTCTTATCGACCCGAATGGGGAGATCGCGGCGGTCCATCGCAAGTTCTGGACTCGCAACCGGGTCTTCACGCCCGGCGAGCGGCGGCTCACGACGGCCGACATCGACGGGGTCAAGGCGGCGATCCTCATCTGCGCCGACGCGAGGAGCCTGTGGCTGCTTCGCGCGATCCGCCGAGCGCGACCGGACGTCGTGCTCGCCAGCCTCGCCGACTACGGGACGAATCTACGATTGAGCCAGATGATCGGGGCGTTCTGTGACGCGTGGACCGTGGTCGCGAATCGAGTCGGCGAGGAACCCCCGCTGACGTGGCACGGCCTGCTTACGATCACCGACCCGCTGGCTCGGATGCGCGCTCACGGGATGGGGAAGGAGCAGTTCCTCTATTGCACGATTCCAATTACTCGCTCCGGGCCGGTTCGCCGTACGGCCCGGCGCGCTTTCGTCGGCGGGAAGCTCATGGTCCTCATCGTCGCACTGCTGTGTGGAATGGTCGCGAAGAAGCTCCGCAGGCGGTGACCGCCCGCGGGACCGCGGCGTGCAAACGACGCCGTTGGCACGGCCCGCCGATCCTCGTACGATGAGGATTGCAGCGAGGGGGGAATGATGCGCATCAAGGCCACGCTGTTCCTGATCGCGATTCTCATGTGCTCGGTTGCGGGTCTGGCACAGGAGGACACGACGCAAGGTGAGGAGACCAATCTGTCCACCGAGCGAACGCTCGGCGTCGGAATGCAGCTCGACTTCCCGTTCGGCGGTCTTCTCTCCGGCCGGTACTGGTTCTCGCCCGATCTTGCCGGGGAGGCGATCCTCTTCCTCTGGGGTGACGCCGGCGACGTCGAAGGGGTGTTCACCGCGCGGGCGCTCGTCCGGATCGCCGATCGGCCGGTCGTCGACTTCTACGGCGCCATTGGCGCGTCGGTCCCGATCACGTCGTACGGATGGGAGACGATCTATCTCTCCGCGGCGGGCGGGATCGAGTTCGGCTTTCGGTTCGCGCCGAGCCTGGCGTGGAACATCGAATTCGGGATCGCCTACGCGACCGACGGCGAGCTGGGGATGGTCTTCGGGACGGGGATCCACTTCTACTTCTAGCAACGACCGGAGCGCGGTCACCTTTGATGTCGGATCTATCCCTTTCTCAGCGCCGCTTCCGAGCCCGGAATCCCGAGATGCCGTGAATGTGGAAGGCGGCGACGTGTCGGACGATTCACCCTCGGATCGGTCGCGTCGCCGATTCAGGAGCAGCGCGTAGCCTCCGAGCCCAGCGCCGTTCGAGCACGGCTTCGGCGGACGCCAGGCGACAGGATCCAATCCGGAAGCCCGTTCTTTGTCTGTGGCGAAGGGCTTGTGTAGGCTGAGAATCGAATCCGGAGATGGGTCAAACAAGGAGGTGCGCGGATGGGTTCCCCGAGATCGATGGTCTGGTGGATGCTGCCGCTCATACTGGGGTTCTTCGTGACGTCGATCTTCGTCCAAGTGCAGATCTGTGTTCCGGGTGAGGTTGTGGCCGTCAACCCGACCGGAGCGACCGGGGCGGCCTTCATCGCCTACCACGGCGGTCTGAGCAGCTTCCAGGAGGACGTCACCTCTGCGTTCGTGCGCGGTCTCGTGTCGAGCGGCTGGCGGTGCGACGTTACGACGGCGAGCCGCGAGGCCCCGGCGGATCTGAGAGGCTATGACCTGCTGGTGCTCGGGGCGCCGACCTACGCCTTCAAGCCGGCGCGCCCGATCACGCAGTACCTCGAGCGTATCGGCGACCTCGGCGGATTACCCACGGTGCTCCTCGTGACCGGCGCCGGCACCACGGCGCGCGCGGCGTCCGTGCTTGCAGACACCGTGGCCGAAGCGAACGGGGCGACGATCGAAGTGCTGGAGCTGTGGCAGGCCGCCCCGAACGAGGAGATCCACGGCATCTCGGACGCGATGGAGATCGCCGAGAGGGCCGGTGCATCGATCGAGCTGCCATGATCGGGCCGCCGCCGGCTGTGGGGGCGAAGCGCGCGCATCGAGCCATACCGTCTTTGGTCACGGCCCTGCGGCTCGTGGCCATCCCGGCCATCGCGGCCCTGTGGCTGCGCGAGATGCGGCCTGCCGCGATCGGTCTCTACGGGCTCGTCGTCCTCTCTGATGTGTTCGATGGCTGGCTGGCGCGGCGGCTCGACGCGGTGACGCGATTCGGCGGCTTCTTCGATGCGATCACGGATATCGTAGCGATCCTGTCCCTGCTGGCGCTGCTTGCATGGAACGGCGTCGTGCCGGCTTGGGTTCCCATCGCCCCTGCTGCGGTCGCCGGCATCTTCTTGGCGACCCCATCGCAGGCGGCCCCGCGCTACGATCCAATCGGCAAGTACTACGGGTCGATCCTCTATGTCGTGGTCGGGGTCCTGCTTTGGGGTGCCGGCCCGGGAATTCGGACGGCACTGGGTGTCGTCGTTCCCGTGGCGAGCGCCGTGGTGCTCGTCAGCCGTTGGATTGCGGGATGTCGACGACCGTCCACTCGTGCCCTGTGATCTCGAAGATTCGTTGGATATCGCTTCGACGGATCGCGAGGGTGCTCGTGTTCACCAGGGGATGGCACTGCAGCACATCGGCCTTCCAGACGTCCGAATCAACCACGACCGTGGCGGCGCATTCGGTGTCGTTGACGACCGCCAGGATGCTGACCGCGCCGGCTTCGACCCCGAGGTGCTTCTGCAGCCGCTCGGCCGACGCCATGCTAAGGTTCGTGTAGCCCAGAAGAGACGACAGGGCCTTCAGGTTCACCGACTTGGCGTGATCGACCATGACGAGGACGTGGTTGCGCCCCTTCTTGTCTCGGAGGAAGAGGTTCTTCGTGTGGAACCCGGGCAGCGGGGGAACGAGCCGTTCGGCCTCCTCGCACGTGAAGACGGCTGAGTGATCCACCCGCTCGTACGGAATGCCGTGCCGCGCCAGGAAGCCGTAGATGTCCATGATGTCGCGAGCGTATGTGCGGCGTGCTCATTGCGCAACTCGTAGACCTGCCTATATCCGACAGCGTTCAATCGAAGTGTCTAGGAGCTCGGATCCCGGGGTTCGGGGGATACATGCCTTATCTCTGCTACGAGCTACGGTCTGCGGCCGCGGATCCTCCCCGGGAAAACTAGCCATCCCCGGATCCTTCTAGCGACTTCTCACCTTGCATTTTAAGATCTGACCCCACTTCCATCCTGCGACTTCGCCGTGGACATCGTCGGTGTCATGAGGCGAGCCGTGGAGCTGTTCGAAACGTAGGCATGCCGGCTCTTCGGCTCGGTACGCGAGCTGTGTGCTGCTTGGTATGGCACCGAGCACGATTGGGCCGCTGCGCCCACCATCATTCCAGCGAATCAGACGAATCGCAGTACCGGCTTGGGGCAGGTCCTGCAATGCCACATGCCATCAGCTTCTGTCGTTGCTCTCGTGCTTCTTGAGTCGACGACTGACTGTGGAGTACGCGCCGAGGAAGTCAGCGATCTCGCGGAGGCTGTGCTTGTACATGCGATATGCAGAGGCAATCGCATGATCCTTTCGAGTTGCCCCGTGAACGCCCTTGACCGAGAGGCGATGTGTCATTGCAAGACCGGACCCCAATACCAGAGATCATCCATCTGCAGGGATGTAGATGAGGAAGACAGTACCGGCGTCGTCACTGCAGGCGATGTACTGCCGTGAACTCGAGAAGGCAACCGCCAGTAGTGGGTGGTCGAAATCGATGGTCCTCTTCTCTGTCCAGTGCGGCATGGTTGTGAAGAAGAATCTGCCATCATCGCAAACAGCGACAAGGGTGTTTCCCATGCTTGAATACGCTGCGTCGTTCACCGCGCCTCCGTAAGGAGCGATGAGATGCCGATAGGCTGCCGTATCCACATCCCACAGAATCATGAGGCAACTTGCGCTGCTGATCGTGGCGTGCCGATCCCTTGCGCGAGGGGAATACTCAATATCATGGACCTGAAATTCATAGAAGTCGCTCGCGAGCTGCTCGCCGGTGTGAAGATCCCACAGACGAATGCTTGGGTCGTTGGCATCCCCTGAGCCTGTGACGATCAGATCCTCTGCCGGCGAGATTCCCAGGGCATAGATGGTGCCCGTATGCCCTCTGATGGGCTCACATTCGCGCCATGTCGCTACCTCCCACAGACGCACACGGCGGGCCTGCCCAGCTGAAGCCAGATACGTCCCCAGTGGCGAGAACTCTACTTCATGGACAACCCCGCTATGCTGGAGAGAACGTGTTTCTCCTTCGTCGGTGAGATCGGTCACATGAACCGAGCCATCTCTGCTCGAGGACGCAATCCACTTCCCTCCAGGAGACACGGAAACACTCGTGACTGCCCTCTCATGCGAAAGGAGTTCCCGAATCAGGCTTCCATCTTCCACGTCTAGCATCAGGACTCGGCCATCATCGAGCCCGCACACCACAGCTTGAGAATCTGGCGTGAATGCGAGTGAGCAGACTGCCGCCCCGGTGAACTGGGCGAACTCAAACACTTCGGCGCTGCGAATGCTCATGTCACCCATAGGCGGAGGGGACTCCTGAGCAACCGAAGCAATCGGCGCTACTAGCAGAAACGCAAGCACGGTGATCGTTTTCGCGAATGCGGCGTGTTTGAGATACGCATGTAGGGTCATCGTCTTTCCTCCTCGCGTTTGGCACATCCTTCAGCCCTAGGCGCCGAGTCTGAAGGCTCGTTTCCGGCTGCGGCTGCATCTGGGGCACTGCGTAGCCAACGGCACAACGCCCCCTCGCGGCCGCGCTTGTGCTCTCCTGCCCGAATCCTCCCGACAACATCATCGATCCATTCCAGCAGTGCATGGCGCATGTGGATTGCCGAGTCGAGGACGAGCCACTCGAAGAAGTCGACCTCCTTGGACTCAGCGTGCTGGTAGGTCGGTGTGAGGTTAAACCGCTCGGGATAGCTATCGAGCGTCGCCTGAATGCGCGCCTTCTTCTCCTCGAGGATGCGCACAGCATCGCTAGCGTCGAGCAGTCCGAGGAAGAACAGCTGCACAAGCCAGCTTGAGCGGAGGGGAGAACCAGGTTTGGCTTCGTCGAGCCACTCGCGCAGCTTCTGGCGTCCCGAGTCGGTGATGTGATGGACCTTCCGGTTTGGGCGGTCTGTTTGGACGATGATCTGTTGGGTTATGCAGCCCTCCTCCAGCAGGCGAGCCAACGTGCGGTAGATGCGGCTCTGATCAGCTGGCCAAAAGTTGTTCACGGTGCGGGCAAAACGCTTCTTCAAGTCATAGCCAGCGTGTGGTTCCATCTCCAGAAACCCCAGGATTGCGTACTCAAGCGACATGTCAACCTCTTGCTTCCGATAGATGCAGCCGCAAATATATGCGGACGCATTTTTTCAGGCAAGTCACAGTCATTGCCGGGGAAGGAGACGCGTTTCGACCTTTTGTCGTGCGGCAAGAAGCAACTCGGGGGCAGATGCTGTATCGAATGTCATGACCCTCCGCCTGCTCGTCGACGCCGAGCAGCTTGCGAGTTCCTGCGGAACTCGTGTTCGATGCTCGGATCTCTGAACGATGAGCCGCTTCCATAGATGGCGTGGGCGATGAGTAGCAGCTTCCGCGCTGCGGCGATCCGAGCGACCTTGTCCGGCTTGCCTTGTTCCTTCAGCCTCCGGTAGATTAGCTACTCGCTACCGCGAGTAGCTTGGGAGTTGCTCTGCAACTCATTGACCTGCTGGGGTTGTAGCGGGCAGGAGTTCCGGGGCCACAGTACCCAACTCCGCTCCGGAACTGAGCAATTGAGTACTGTGTCCCCCGAACCGCGATCTCCCAACCCCACCCATTCGCCTTTGCGCTGCATAGCTCCGATGAGTGGGCTCGGCCTCCGATTTGGCGTTCGTCCTTGAGTCACTTGAAAGCTACCTGCATCACGTCGATTGAACGGTTCGGCGGTGAGTGGCGACATACGGGCGACTCCATCTTGAGGAGGCGCAGACATGCCGCTTCGACCGATGAGGCTCCCTGGCGATTTCGCGCCGGTGATCGACATGGTGGCGGAGACGTTCCAGTACCCCGAGAACCCGGAGTGGGGCATCCAGGCGGATGAGCATCAAGACATGGTTCGGGAGGTCAGGGTCCTGCAGCGGGTCTGGCCGATCTTCCGCGTCCTTCAGGCGGTATCGCCGTCGTTGCGAGAGGTGTTCGGCGGCTTCGTCTGGGAGGATGCGGGCAGGATCGTCGGGGTCGTCTTCTACGAACGTCAGGGCACGACGAAGTCATGGCACATCAACACCGTCGGCGTGCACCCCGAGTATCGTCGCCGTGGGATCGCGCGGCAGTTGGTGACGAGGGTCCTCGAGGAGCTTCGCAAGCGAGAGGGAGTGCAGGCGACGCTCGGTGTGATCGACAGAAACGTCCCCGCCTACTCCCTGTACACGAGCCTCGGCTTTGAGCCGTACAGCAGCACGGTCGAGTTCGAAGCCACCGCGAACGGGATCCCGGAGACTCCGGAGCTGCCCCGTGGGTACGTCCGAGAGCGCGTCAAGCGGTCCGAGGATTGGAGGGTCCAATACGAACTCGACAAGCGGATCAGCCCTCCCGAGCTGACGCGGTATCGGCCGGTCGTTCCCGGCCGCTATCGAACGCCTGCGCTGTTGAGACCGTTCCTTCCCATCCGGCGCCTGCTGCAGCGACGCGAGGAGAAGACGCTCCTCATCCGCCAGGAGATGGATGACAGCCCGGTCGCGTGGGGGCTGTACAACGTCCCGAAGCGGCCCGGCGGCGTGTGCGTGATGGAGATCCGTCTCGATCCGGAGCATCCGCAGCTGGCTGACCATCTCGTCGTGCATCATCTCGAACGAGCGGCTGCGCGGGCGCCCGACCGCCGGATGACGTTCCGCGTTCCTCAGTGGATGCCGGACCTCATCGAGGCTGCGGAACGATATGGGTTCACGCGTCGGGTTCAGTACCGCTATCTCGGCCTGACGCTGTAGCACCGCGGCATCGGGGGCACACTTCGTATCGCGAGTTCGGGGGACGCATACCCTATCTCCACGCCGGAGTTCGGAGTTCGGGGGACGCATACCCTATCTCCACGCAAGTGAGTTCGGGGGACGCATACCCTATCTCCACGCAAGTTGTGGCATGACGAAGCTCCGGGGTGCACTGGCAACTGGTTTCCCAAGTAGCTTGCGAGTTGCTGACACAGCTCGTGCCCCGCTCCGCTCCGGAAGTGAGCAGTCGATCGTCGTGTCCCGAATCCAGTGCTGCGGAGAGTGACGCTGGGATTGGTGTCCCCGGGCAACACGTCATTGGGGTCGGAGCTTTGTCCTCGAATCCGTGACGCTTCCCATCGAGGATTGGCTTTGGGGCTAGGTATTCATTCTTGGCGCTCTCTCTGTCGACCCCCTTGGCGATGACACGGAGGGTTGCGTCGTGAAGCCCAGATAGGCGGCCGGCTCCTTGAGCGTGCGTTCGTGGACGCTCATTGCTGCGTGGATCCTGGCGTTCCGAGTCGCGTTGCCGGGCACTCAACTTGCCATCGAGAAGGACTAGTCCCTCCACCGACCGTCATCCCATCGGATCAGACGAGTCGCAGCATCCTGCCGCTACGGATCACTCACAGGATCAGCCGGCAGGCCGTGGGCTACTCGTCCGGGGTGAAGTGGCGGTGGAAGACCTTTGAGACGATCCTCCATTCACGATTGACCTTCACGAACGATACGTAGTCGGTGTATCTCAATCGCCCGTCACGGATTGCCTCCACCTTGCAGATGGCAACCTTCCCTGTGATGTCGAGGACCGACGTGTTGAAGCGTTGATTTGGCTGGAGCCTCTTCGGCGGCGGGGGCTGCTCCGGATCGGGCGTCATCCACGCGACATCCGTGATGTGGCCGGAGCGGCCATCGAACGCGGGGATGAGAATCTGGAACTCATGATGGAAGTCGGGATTCATCCCTTCCCGATCATGGCCGACGTACATGTCGAGGACGTAGGATTCCTCCAGGATTCGCAGAAGCTGCCTCTTGTCCTTCTCACTCATGGGTACTCCTTGTGATGTTGTTGGTTTTGTTGAAGCGCCCG
>Ga0272443_10006575_pt1 | contig 11449 bp, 35 predicted proteins | sample SSMAcet12_FD_193581 | JGI IMG/M metagenome (GOLD analysis project Ga0272443, IMG submission 193581) | Marine sediment archaeal communities from Little Sippewissett salt marsh, Falmouth, MA, United States - SSM-Acet-12 | ecosystem: Environmental > Aquatic > Marine > Wetlands > Sediment ... | reverse complement strand
CCTAACAATCCTCGCAATAGTAATTATACTTGGCTTTATTGGATTGATGATAGCCATTGTAATAAACTTTAGAGGAAATAAAGGAGGAATTTAAATTAATTTATTTTTTTTATTTTTTATTTTAAATTAACTACTTTGTAGTTAATAGAATTGTTTAAAAAGGATGTAATCCTTAAAAAGTGAAGATAAGATGTTAAAGAGGCTGAACGATACCCAGAAAAAAGAGGCAGAAGGATTTTTGAAGTATTATAAATTTGTTTATATTTGTAATGTTTGTGGTTCAATTTATGGAACAGATAGGCAAGAAGATAAAACAAGATTATGTCATGTTTGCGAAATGAAATTAAAAAAGGAGAGAAATAAATAATGGTAACATCTTGCCCTTTAGGAACATCTGGATTTGAATGTAGTTTTGTTATTTACTTAATTCCAGCATTATTAGTTTTAGGAGCTATTTTATTTAGAAAAAATGTAGCAAATGATTTATTAGGCTATCCTTTTAGTGTTATTGGAAGTTCAGTAGTTAGTTTAATTTGTTACTACTTAATTTATGGAATATTTCATTCTTTCAAATGGTCTTTAGTTAGTGGAATAATTGGATTAATAATTGGAGGATTTGTTGCTGCAACATTCTTACCAGATGGAGAAACTGATTAAAATGGCAATTTCAAAAGATTTTTTTGAGCTTTCAATTCTTTTTTGTTTACTATTTGTTGGATTTTCTTCTTTATTTAGTATAGTTAATATAATGCCGAATTTTGTAGGGAAATATTCATTTGGAATAGAACAAACTTTGTTATTATCATTGGCTTGTATAATTTTTAATATATGTTTCTTTTATATAATTTTATATCTAACAATTATTGAAGATAAAAATAAAAAGAGGGAGGAAGATTAAAATGGCTGATTATATATTTCCAGACATAATAGCAAAGGTATTAAGAAAGCCGTCAGACCGAACTCAGTTAGAAGCGAGTTTGATTGGCGTAACATTTATGCTATTAGGAAGTTTAGGAATAGCAATTTATATGATAGGATTTACAGATATGTCTATTTGGTTTAAAGTATTATTAGGATTTGGAGAATTAGGAATATTAAGTTTTCAATTTAGTTTATTAGCAACTACTTACATCCAATACTATACATTAAAGAAAACATTAGGATTATATCCAATAGATTATCAATTAAGACAAAAGATTATGGAAGCAAAAGATTTAATAATAGATTTAAATGAATTAATAGAAAAAAATGGGATTTAAAGACATATTTAAAAGAAAAAAGAAAGATAAGGAAGTAGATGTAAAAGAACTTTTACCAATCTTAGTAGAATACATAATAGAGGCAAGAAAGATTAAATATTCAGATGAAAAAATAATGCGTCAATTTTTTGAAAAGGGTTACCCTAAAGAATTGATATTAGAAGCATTCAAATTAAATGAAAAGGAGGTTATAAAAATGCCTAAGAAAGAAGAAGAATATGATGAAGAAGACTATGATGAAGAAGAAATAGAAGAAGAACCAAAACCAAAAAAGAAAAAGGTAAAGGTTAAAGAAAAAGAAGAAAAAGAAGAACCAAAAGGACCAAGTCTTCAAGAAGTTTTAGTAAATCACGAACAAAGAATTGCTACAATAGAATCTTCGTTATATAGATTAAGGGGTAGTATTTAAAAATGGAAAAGAAAGAGGTTAATCCAGATAAAAAAAGAAAGAATTTAAGTTTTTTCTTGATGATTTTTCCATCAGTTTTATTAGCAGTTATTCCAGATACCTTTGGAAATAATGTGGCTTATCCTTTAATAATAAAAATATTGATATTAGTTTATCAGTATGTAGTAATACAGAACTTTGTGGAATCTGTATATAATTAATTTTTATTTTTTATTTTCCACTTTTAGAGGTTAAGAAAATGATACAAGAAATATTAATCTGGATAGAATCCCAAAATATATGGGTTGAACCTATTTTTAAATTCATTATCTTAGTAGCTGCAATTAAATACATATTTTTTGGAAAATGATAACACAAAAATACATAGTTAATAGAGAAATATTCAAAGTAATAATAAATGGTAAAAAAGTATTTTGGAAAGACCGTAAAACCCCCCAACCAATTCAAATGATTCCAAAAGACCCAAGAGTAGAAAGAATGATATTAACTTCAAGAAATAGGATAGATAAAAAACTAATAGAACAATTTAATTTAACAAAAGAAGAGCAAGAAGAATATGACACTGCTATTGCTTCTGGGAGCGATTTTGAGGAGAGATTAGCAGAAATATGCAAGAAGGATGCCTTAAAAGAAAAAGCCAAGTTATTAAAAGAGGAAAAAGATGAAGAACAAGGAGGAAATAATAATTAAAATATTTTGTATAGCGATTGTAATAATCCTATCCATAGTTTTAATTATATCAATATTAAATTAAAATGGCAATAACATTAGATTCAGTTTTGAATTTCATTATTCCAATAGCAGTTTGGATTTTTATAGGTTATATACTTTACAAACCATTTAAAGAACCAATAGATGCTTTAATTAATAAAATAAGAGAATGGAGAGAGGGAAAAGAAGAAACAAATCCTTGGGAATCTACATATAATTCCTTAGAGTATGAATGAAAGGAGGGAAAAAATGAAACAATTAATAACAAAAATAAATAGAGAAAGAGGATATTCTTATAAAATAGACAAAGATGGAAATGTATTCAAAGAATCTTATAATTGGTTAAAAGACCCATATACTTTAGTAACAATAGCAGTTGTTGTTTTAAGTTTAATGTATTACATTCAAATAAGCTCTATGATGACAGCAGAAAAGAACTTTGAATCTACTTGTTTAACTTATATGGATTTAAGAACTCAATGGATACAAGAAAATCCAGGACAAATACCTACTTTAAAACAAGTAATGGAAATGAAAACAGATTTAGAATATCCAACATTTGATGATGGTAAGTAAAATACCCATACTTTATATTTTCCTTTATGTAAAACTAAAAAATAGTTGTAAAACTAAACATATTGATAAATCTAAAATTTATGATGTATTTAATAGAACTATCTTAAAAAGGTCTGGATTTCCTAAATTTTTAGTAAAATATGTAATAAAAGATTTAAAGAGATACAATTTATTAGAAGAAGTAACAATTAAAACTTATAGAATTATAGATAATGATTGTGAAAAGTATTTAAAGAAACTATACTTATATTAAAAAAAGGGGAGTTGGAAGCATAGTCCTAACCAATTAAGCCGTGGCGAATGGATTGCCTCGCTCCCCCAAAACTTACATATTTTTACAATAATACATATTTTTATAACTATTTAAAACTTTTGTATTTACAATACTTATGTATTTTATTTATTTTGTCACCATTTTATAATTTAAAACAATATATATAAAGAATTAATATTTAATTTTAAGATGAAAGTAAAAGAAGTAACTTGCAAGAAGAATTTTTACTTGACTATTTTAGATAGATTAAAATTCAAAACAAAATTAGAAGATATAAGAAAAGAACTAAATATTTCTAAACAACAATTAAACTATTATCTTCGGGAATTAAAGAAAAAAGGATTTATTCAAAACAAAGGATATGGTTGGTGGGAATTAACAACAAAGAGTAAAAATTCAACTAAGTATGATATTTTTTTAAAAAAAGATACAATAAGAGGACATGCTTATGTTTGGGAAGTTAAATTAACAAATAAACCAGAGAACTGGAATAAAAGATTAGAAATAATTAAGAAAAAAGGAATAAATTATAAATTAGTTGGAGCAAAAGAAAACACCCCAAGAATAAAAGCATTAGGAAGAAAGGTATGGTTATGTAATAACCATTTAAGGATATTTGATACAGAAAAAGCATCTTACTATGGAGAAACAGCAATAGAATCAAGAAAAAACTCTTTTTTACAATTATTAAGAATAGTTAAAACATTAGAAAATAAATTAGGATTCAATTTAAGACCTTTTGAATGGGAATTTAAGAAAGAACATTATGCTTTAATAAAGAATGATTTTGCAATAGACCAAAACAAAAAAGGAGTAATAATAAGAATTGAAGATGAGAATGGAGAATGGTTATTAGTAGATGATTCTCTTGGAATGGGGGGAGAATTAGAAAATGTAGGAAAAAAAGCATTTGAAACAAATATCCCAATGAAAAATTGGTGGAATGACAATAAGAAACATAATTTTAAAGTAACTCCAACATGGATAACAGAATCTATAGGAGGAATATTACAAAACCAATTAATCTTTGATAAAAATATTGAATTACATCAATCTGTTTTAGAGAAGATAGGAAATGCTATTGAAGATTTAACAAAAGAAGTAAAAAAATTAAATGATAAATAAATTTGTAACTAATAAATTAATACACACATTTAAATAGTATTTAATCTTAAAAATAATATGCAAAAAAAAGTAACTATAATAAGTGCTAAAAATGAATTTGAATTAGCAGAAAAAATTAATAATTCTCAATTAGATATATTCGCAACAACACCAATCCAAAAAAATGATAGCTCTTGGATTTGTTTTATATACCACAATGTTGCGAATTTCGCTGATTGCTATGATGGGTGCGATTTATTAACGGAGGGAGAATCAGAAACTTTAACCTCACAGAAAAAGTTTTCTAAAAAGTATTCTCCCTCCAAATCTCAATTAGAAAGATGGAAAAAAACAAAGCCAACAAAAAAGACAATAGAATTACTAAAAAAGAAAGGATATACTAAAGAAGAATTAAAATATGTAAAAACACAATTTGATGCTCATAATATTTTAGAAAATTTAAAAAAGAAGAATATATAAAATGGAAAAGAGGTGCAATGTTTGTAAAAAAACAATCATAGAAGATTGGAAAAAATGGTTAAAAGAAAACAAACATCAAGCATATATTCAATGTCCTTATTGTCTAAATTTAGAGGAAATAAAAGTAAATGAGTTTAATTAATTGGTCCGAACAGTTCAAAATAAGAGTAACAAGCCACGATATAAAAAGAGATAAGCATGAAGTAGTTAAATTACTATTATTAAGAAAATTAATAAGAAAACATAAAAGAGAAAAACAATACATAAGAATTTATACAGAGTTTGAAGTAAGTGAAGGAATTATTTGTGATTTATATTTTGAAAATATTAAAGATAAAAGTAAATATGCTTATGAAATTCAAAAAGATATGAAAAAATCAGTAATAAATAAAAAATTAGAAAAATACAAAGAATGGGATGATATGTATTTTACAACAAATTTAGTAATAATTGATTTAAATAAATTATCAGACGATATAAAAGAAATAGAAAAACAATTAGAGGAATATATTTATTAAAATGAAAACACAAATGAATAGAAATGCGACTCAATTCAAAGGAAATGTGAACAAATTAACATATATGAAAATTGGAAGTTTTTTCTTTTTTCTTATTTTAGCAGGGTTTACTTTTTTTAAAGTTGGAAAGGAGTTTGGAATATGGTAAAAAAACAAAAAGAATTAACATTAACAGAAAAGATGAGAGAAAACCCTTGGATAGCATCAACTCTTTTTTTAGGAATATTTTTATTAATATTCTTAGTTGGAAGTTTAGGACAAGAAAAAGAAAAATCAATAGTAGATAATTTAATATCTAATAAGGTTATGTTTGTATATAGTTCACATTGTTCTGCTTGTCATAATCAAATAGAAATATTTGGAAATGATTGGAATAAATATATGGATTCTGGTTTAACATTAGATTGTTTAAATAATCCAAATGAATTATGTGGACAGATAAGAGTAACACCAAGTTTTTTAATAAATAATGGAACTGATTACATTGTTATTGGCGAGGGGGTAATACAATGAAAAAGAAAATTAAATGTAGTAAATGTGAAAAAGAAGTAAAAAAGTTAAAAGAATTAAAAAAAACAAAAGATGGATATTTTTGTAAAAAATGTATGAAAGAAAAAAGAAAAGAACATAGAAAATTTTTATTAAGAAAAATAATTGGAGTTAGAAAAAGAAGAAGTAAAGAAGAAATAGAAGAAGATAGAAAAAGAAAAGAAAAAGAAAAAAGAGAATACAAACCAATAATTAAAGGTGCAAAAGAAAGAAAAACTTATGCTCCAAGAATTGGTGCTTTAGGATTATATTTAACTAAAGAAGAAAAGAAAGTTTTATATTATAAATATATTGAAAAAGGTTTAGGTCAAGAAGAAGCTAATGATTGTATAAGAAATAATGTTGCTTTTTTAAATAATTTAGTAGAAAAAATGAAAAGACAAAATAAAACAAAAGAAGAAATAAATAATAAATTTAAAGAAGAATTTGCAAAAATTTGTGGAATTAAAGAATGAAAAAACTACCAAAGGCATTAAATGATTTATTAGAAAGTTCTTATAAAAGAACATGGAAAGAAAATGGAGATACTGACAAGAGATATCTAAAAAGATTTAGAAAAGAATTAGATTTTGCAGATATGTTTGGTTATGATGTAACTAAATATAAATCAAGATATAATAATCATGCTTTCTTTTTAGGATTAGAAATGTATTCAACAGAGGAGTGTGGAGAATGACTGAATTTAAACTAAGTGATGAAATAGAGCCATATACAAGAAGTTTATTAGTTGTAGATGTAAAAAAATTTATTAGGTTGTTGAAAAATAAAGGAAGAACAAAAATAGCATATAATAGTGGAAAATGTTTTTATATTTTTTTAGAAGAAGAAATAGACAAACTCGCAGGAGATGAATTGATATGAAACCAATAGAACAAGCAAATAAATTAGTGAATGGATGTGGAAATTTAATGGGATTTCCTGCTGATAATCCAAGAGTAAAATGTGGTGATAAAAAGAAAACATCTAATGGAAAGAGAATATGTTCATCTTGTAAAAAAGCAATAGCAGGATTAAAGATTGCATTTAAAAATGAGTTGGAGAAATGGGAAGAGATATGGAATAGAAATTTATTAGACAAACCTAAAAAAGAATACAATGAGGGACAAATGGAATTTATTAAAAAACAAATAGAAGAATTAAAACAAGCAATTAAAATATTAGAGGAATGGGAATGAAAGAAATATATGAAAAAGAATTTATATTAAATTGTGAAAATCAATTTCCAAGTGAAAGTGGATGTTTTGGTTATGAAATAGATGGATATATCTTTAGAAGATTAATGATTAAATTTCCAAATAAAATATTAGAGGAATGGGAATGAAATCTATGGAATTAATAGTTTATATTACTGGAGGACTTGTTTGTATAGGAGGATTACTTGTAGGAAATATTCCAGCTTTTCTTGGTTGGGGAGTTGCATTAATGTATGCCTATTTTTACAATAATTTATATTATGAATCACAAAAGACACCAATAGTGAATGGAGGGGAAAAATGACTAAGAAGATTTTGTTTTCTGCAACTTTAAGAGAAATAAGATTTTTAATTGAGAATGATTATCTAAATAAGAAAGGTTTGGAATGGGCAAATAGTTTTGAAATTGAAGAAAAAGAGGAGGATGCATAAAACACTTAGAAAATGAATAAACAAAATACACAATTCCCCTAAATAACGAAAATGGAAGAAAATAATAAAAAACTTGCAGAAGAATTAGATAAAATCATAGTTTCACTACAAAATATGAAAGAAATTCTTTTGCCTTTTAAAGAAAAAATACAACAGGATGAATTTTAAATGAAAGCAATAATATACTTAAGAACAAGCACAGAAGAACAAAATCCAGAGAATCAAAAAGAAGAATGCTTAGAGTTCGCTAAAAATAGGGGATATGAAGTAGAAGAGGTGGTTTTGGAGAAACTTTCTGGATTTAAACAGATAGATAGACCAAAATATGAAAAAGTTAAGGAGATGGCTCGTAAAGGGGAAATTAATGCAGTAATTGTATGGGCTTTAGATAGATGGGTAAGAAATAGAGATACTTTATTAGAAGATGTAACAATATTAAGAAATTATGGCTGCAAAATACATTCAGTTAAAGAATCTTGGTTAGAAGCAATAAACATAGAAGGAAGTTTGGGAAGAACAATACAAGAATTTTTATTAGGTTTGATAGGAAGTATTGCAGAGATGGAATCTCAAAGAAAATCTGAGAGAGTGATAATTGCCCACAAAAATCATAAAGGAAAGAAATGGGGAAGACCAAAATTACATACTAATAAAATAAAAATAATTAAAGAATTAAGAGAAAAAGGATTAAGCTATAATCAAATAAAAGAAAAAACAGGAGTATCATTGGGAAGTTTGAGTAGCTTGTTTGGAGTTTCAAAAAAGCAAGACGAAATTATAGGGGAAAATACCCCAGAAAATAATCATTTCAATAAAGTTCCAATTAATGAAAATGAATGAAGAAAAAAGTTTCATAGATAAAATAATAATTTTTTTTATAGTTTTATTAGTTGGATTTACAATAGCCAATGAAATTGAGAAATTATTACCTAAAGAATTAAGACCAAATTATAAGAAGATATTTTTAGAAGCATTAGCATTTGCAATTATTTTAGGTTTTTTAATATTCATAATATTAAAGTTGTTGGGGTTTGGATGTTAAAATGAGTATTAAATGTATCTGGTGTGAAAAAGAAGTAGAAAAAGATAGTTTATTCACAAGAAATTGTAAAAAATGTTCTGGGCAAGATAAATTAGAAGAAAAATATTTTAAGTTGGGAAAATCCGAATCTTTAGATGAATTTATAAATAAATTAAAAAGAAGATTTAATACTCCAAGTATAAGTGAAGTTATAGATAAAGTTGTAGAGGAAGAAAATAAAAATGAATGAACAAAAATTAAAAGATGTAGTGCATGAAGTATTAAGTGAAGATTATAAAAGTAGAAATTCAGATAAATGGCTTATTTTAGAAGTATTAAGAAAGATGGGATTTAAAATTTATATTGATTATAATGAATTAGAAGATATACCAAGTTTTGAATCTATAACAAGATGCAGAAGATTTATTCAGAATAATTTAGGAGAATGTTTGCCTAATCAACAAGTAGATGAAATGAGAAATAGGAAGCAAGAAGAAAATAAATTAATTTGGAAGAATGGGGGTTTAGCTTTTTAAAATGCAAAATAAAATAATATCTCTAAAGTTAGACAGAAATTTAATTATATTATTCTTCTTTTTTGGATGTTTTTTAAACTATGCAGTAATTTCAACAAATGGAAATAAGATGCCTGTAAAAACTAATTATATTATTGATGAATCTGAACATTTTACTTTTCAAGATGAAAATAATATTAAATATCCAGAATTAGCAGATATTTATAAAATAAAATTGCCTAAAAATAAAATTATGTATTATTCAGTAGGAGATGTTTTTATATGGTTTTTTTCAATAATAACTATAATATATCAAATAAGAATAATCAATTTGGAAAGAAAATTAAAAAAAATTAAAGGTTTAACTTCTTTTTAATACGAAAAAAGGTTCTTCTTGATTTACCTGTTTTTTCTATCCATTTATTACAGGCACTATTGACACTTTGACACTTTGACACTAAATTTAATAAAATTCTTGTTTCATCATCATTTTTTAAGATTTCTTTACTAAATAGCTTATAATCAAATCCATTTCTTTTTAAATTGCTTAATATGACTAAACTTCTAATGCTTAAATTTTCTGTTCCTTCGTTACAAGTAGATTTAATATAATTTAAAACTTCTTCATCTATGTTTGCTTTTTTCTTTATTTCTTCAAATATGCTTAACTTTTCTTTAAAATTAAAATTAAAATCAATACAAACCCCCCTATTTATAACAGGTTCAAAACCCCTTAAATCATTATTAAAAATTAATATTATTCTTGACTTTGTTTTAAAAGAAGAAGGCAAACCATAATCCCCCATTTTTTCAGAAGTAGAAAAATAATTTAATTCTCTTTCTTCGTTGTCTGGATTCCAACATAAACTTTTAAGCATAGCAATAATTTTTAAATCGCTTATTCCCTCTATGTCATCAAAAATTAAAACATCTTTATCTTTATTCTCATAAATTAATTTATAAAAATATAAAGGAGTCGTGTAAGAAGAAAAATAATTAAAATTAACCTTTTCTTTTTTAAAAAAATCTAAAATAGTTTTACTTTTCCCTGTTCCTGCTTCTCCTTTTACAACTAATAAATTTAAACAATCCTTTTTTATTGCTTTCAAACTTTCAGTTAATAAAAAGAATTTATTATTTTTAAATTCCATTTTTACTCCTTTAATTTAATTTTTAAGAATAGTATCTATTCTTTTATTTTTGACATTAAATCTGTAAATTTATTTATTATTGCTTCTTTAATTTTATTATGAAATTCTGTTTGTTCTATTTCATCTTCACATAAATTTACAAGTTCCATTTCTATTTTATGTAATTCTTTTTTTGTTAATTCCATTTTGTTTTTATTCCTTATCTTTACAACAATCTTTAAAGCGTCGTTGTCTGCTTTTTTTGAGTATGAAAACCCCATAAAAAATAAAGTGGGGTTAAATAATATAAATTTATTCTTGGTCTTGTAATTCTTGAAGTTCTTTTATTAGTGCTTCTGCTTCAACTATTATATGGTATCTTCCTTCAAAGGTTAAATCTGAAGTTTCAACTTCTCCTTTTTCATCCATTACTTTTAAATATATCATTTTAATATTGTTTTTGTATTTCTTCTTTTAAATCTTTTATAAAAATATCTGTTTCGCTTCTTGCTTCGTTTAAAAAATATTCTTCTTGTTCTTTACTTAAATTTAAACTTCTTATTTTTTCAGCGTAATCTCCACATTTTTTATAAATATTTTCTGCTTTTCTGCTATCTTTATCATAGCCAAATTCATCACAGAAATAATTAAAAGTAGGTGTGTAATCTTCAAAGTTTATATAACTACTAAAATCTATAATAACCCCTAACAATAACCAATATATTCTTTTTTGATATAACCCATTAAGATTTCTTATTTTCTTATTGTTTAAATCTTCATCATAACCAGCCCACATATTAGGGCGTATATAATCTCTTAATTGAATAAAGGGAAATTTATTTTTAAAAGCATATTCTATTTTATTTGAAATTTCTGCTTCCATTATAGAATTTCCAAATTCAACCCTTATTTTATTTTTAAACTTTAGGTTTTCTATTTCAATATTAAAAACTTCGTGGTATTTGTTATTTTCTCCTTTCTCTTGTGTTATCAAATTCCAATTAAACTTTAATCCTTTTAATAAAATATTTCCTTTCTCATATCTCATTTAATTAAAACCTCCTTTCACTTCTATATTAAACCATTTCAATTTATATTTAAAACCATTATTCCAAAATCTATAAAGTGTTAAGACATTCATTTTAAAACCTCTATCTCTTTAATAATAACAACAGCATAAAAACCCTCAAACAATCCCAAGTCTAAAATATTATATTTAGTTCTTTTTCTACCCTCATAAAATTTAATCTCAAAACCACCTTTATCTTTTTCCTCTAT
>Ga0272443_10006574_pt1 | contig 11449 bp, 11 predicted proteins | sample SSMAcet12_FD_193581 | JGI IMG/M metagenome (GOLD analysis project Ga0272443, IMG submission 193581) | Marine sediment archaeal communities from Little Sippewissett salt marsh, Falmouth, MA, United States - SSM-Acet-12 | ecosystem: Environmental > Aquatic > Marine > Wetlands > Sediment ... | reverse complement strand
AGCGGTGGTCGCCCTCGCAGCCCGCGGGGTCGGCCCCGAGATCGCCTCGCGGATCCTCGGGACATTCGCCGAGGGGGATGCATTCTATACGGAAATCCTGAAGGCGGAACGCAATTATGTCCGCACTCACCGGTTCTGGTGACGGGCGCATTAGCCCTACATGATATGTTCAAGCCGGTCCTCGAGGACATCCAGGCCCCGCCTGATATCCTCCATATTTTTCCCGCCGGTGAGGATGATCTTGCCGGATGAGAAGAGCAGTGCCACAATTTTCGGGTCCTGGAGGCGGTAGACCAGCCCAGGGAACTGTTCGGGTTCGTACTCGATATTTTCCAGGTTGAGGGTTATGACCACCTTGTTGAGGTTGATGTACTTGCCGATATCGTACGAGCAGACAATATTGGTGATCTTCACCTGCGGGATATCGTAGGTGTCCATTCCTGATTCTTTGAGCGCCTGGACAACAATATTGAGGCCTTTATGGAGGTCTTCACGGTTCCGCAGGCCGGTAAGGACGATTTTTCCGGAGGAAAAAATGAGCGACGCCATTTTTGGATTTTCAATGCGGAACACCGCACCCGGGAACCGCTTGGTATTGAGTTCACAGTTTTCAATTTTCTGGGAGACCTCTTCGAGGTTGATGGCATCCGCAATGACCCCGGAAGCTACAATATTTTCAATTTTTAATGAGGCATAGCTCTTTTCAACCATCGAAGTATGTGTTCTGCGTTGCAAACGATAATACTAACTGCGAACCTTTATGGTGCCCGAAAATCCCGGGGAATCTTGTTTTTCACTGCCATGATCTTTTATGGTTTCCCCCCGAAACTACTAAGGAAACTATGGTGGACACCGAGCACAATTTGCAGGATTATGAAGAGGCGTATGCCCATTTTTCCATTGACGTGCCCGATTACTACAACTTCGGCTACGACGTTATCGATGCGTGGGCAAAACGGGATCGCAACAAGCTGGCCATGATCTGGGTGAACCAGGAGGGGGTGGAGAAGAAGTTCTCCTTCCGCGATATGATGAACCTCTCCAATTCCGCGGCGAACATCCTGCTCAAGTACGGGATCAAAAAAGGCGACCGGGTCATGATCATGCTCCCCCGGGTGCCCGAATGGTGGATCTTTGTCATCGCCCTGATCAAGCTGGGTGCGGTCTTCTGCCCCTGCCCGACGATGCTGACCCCCCACGATATCAAATACCGGGTCAACGCGGGCAAATTCAAGATGATCATCACCGATCTTGAAAATGCAGACAAGGTCGAGGAGATCTGCAGCAAATGCCCCTCCCTGACCGCCCGGTTCCTCGCGGACGGGGAACTGTCCGGTTGGGCCAGTTTCCCGTGGGAGCTCCTCTATCCTGCGCCGGTTTCGCACCGCTCGGTGAGCATGCCGGTGGAGAGAAAGACGAAGGCGACCGACCCGATGCTCATCTACTTCACCTCCGGCACCACCGGCGAGGCCAAGATGGTGCTCCACGACCAGAGCTATCCCCTCGGCCACATCGTCACCGCCCGCTTCTGGCACGACGTGCGCAGCACCGACCTGCACTTCACCTTCTCGGATACCGGCTGGGCGAAGTGCGCCTGGGGAAAGATCTTCGGGCAGTGGATCGAGGGCGCCTGCATGTTCGTCTACGATGCGCGGGGGAAGTTCAAGGCGACCGAAATCCTGCCGCTCCTGGACAAATACGAGGTGACCACGTTCTGTGCGCCCCCGACGGTCTACCGCATGCTCATCCTCGCCGATCTCTCCCGGTTCGACCTTGCCGAACTGCGGCACTGCAGCAGTGCAGGCGAACCGCTCAACCCGGAGGTTATTCGCGTCTGGAAGGAGGGGACCGGCCTATCCATCTACGAGGGCTATGGGCAGACCGAAACGGCCTGCGCCATCGCCGCCTTCCCCTGCATGCCGACCAAACCAGGATCCATGGGCAAACCTTCGCCCGGGTGGCACGTGGAGCTCCACGACGAGGAAGGAAACCCGGTCGGGGATCACGAGGAGGGAAGGATCGCCATCAGCCTCGATCCGCGGCCTCCCGGCCTCTTCGTCAGGTACCTCGACAACGAGGCGGCGAACGCGGAGTCGTTCGTGAACGGCTACTACTATACCGGCGACAAGGCCTACCGGGACGAGGACGGCTACTACTGGTTCGTGGGCCGGGACGACGACGTGATCAAGGCCAGCGGCTACCGTATCGGCCCGTTCGAGGTGGAGAGCGCCCTGCTCGAGCATCCCGCGGTGCAGGAGTCCGCGGTGGTGGGTTCGCCCGACCTGATCAGGGGGATGATCGTCAAAGCGTTCGTGGTGCTCAACGAGGGGTATGAACCGAGCGAGGAGCTGGTGAAGGAGCTGCAGACCCACGTCAAACACATCACCGCACCCTACAAGTACCCCCGGGCGATCGAGTTCGTGGACGAGCTGCCAAAGACCTTATCCGGCAAGATCAAGCGCAATGTCCTGCGGGATATGGAACTGAAAAAGAACGAAAGTACCGACTGATCCTGCCATCGGGCCGGGTTCGCAAGGACCGGCTGCAGAATCCTTTTTTTGGCGTTCTCGCGCCTTCGTCTCCCCTCCATGCGTCGACTCGTGACCGAGCGTGCTGGTGCGCGAACGATGGACGATCCTGCGCCCTCCACATCACACTACGGGCCGAAACTGCCCTTTGTGGTGCGAGGAAGGATCCAAACCCTAATGTGGTGCACCACTCTATGATATGGTATGGTTCGATACTCGGTCACGATGGATGATACACTGACCCGGCAGATCGACAGTCTGTGCAGCACGAAAGGAGTGTCACGCTCCGAGTGGATCAGCGATGTCTGTTCCCGGTACATGGACAACGGAGCGCATCCGGGAGCGAGACCTGAAATCTATCGTGATAAATCCATTTTCGAGAAGAATGAGAAGCATGTCCACAATATGCTCGATTATGAGGAAACGTACAGGAATTTTTCCATCGAAGTGCCCGAATATTTCAATTTCGGGTTTGATGTGATCGATGCATGGGCACGTAAGGACCGCAACAAGCTGGCCATGATCTGGGTGAACCAGGAGGGCGTGGAGAAGAAATTCACCTTCCGCGAGCTCTCCCTGCTCTCGAACCAGGTCGTGAACATGTTCATCAAGTACAACATCAGCAAGGGCGATCGCGTCCTGATCATGCTCCCCAGGGTCCCGGAGTGGTGGATCTTCACCATCGCCCTGATCAAGATGGGGGCGGTATACTGCCCCGCGCCGACCATGCTCACCCCCAAGGACCTCAAATACCGCATCGACACCGCAGATATCAAGATGGTGATCACCGACGCCGAAAACGCCCCCAAGGTGGATAAGATCTTTGATGAGTGCCCCTCGCTGGAGAGCAAGATGGTCGTCGACGACCGGCTCGAGGGCTGGATCAGCTACCCCGTCGAACTCGACTACCCCGCCCCCGTCTCCTCGAAGATCGCCAAGCTCCCCGGGCTGAAGAGCACCAAGGCTACCGATCCCCTGGTCATCTTCTTCACCTCCGGCACCACCGGCGAGGCCAAGATGGTGCTCCACGACCAGAGCTATCCCCTCGGCCATATCATCACCGCACGGTTCTGGCACGATGTACGCAGCACCGACCTGCACTTTACCCTCTCCGATACCGGGTGGGCAAAGAGCGCCTGGGGCAAGCTCTACGGGCAGTGGATCGAGGGCGCCTGCATCTTCGTCTACGATATCAGGGGCAAGTTCAACGCAACAGAGATCCTGCCCCTCATCGAGAAATACGGGATCACCACCTTCTGCGCCCCGCCGACCATCTACCGGCTGCTCATCCTCGCCGACCTGGACAAGTTCGATTTCAATGCATTGCGCCACTGCGTCTCCGCGGGTGAACCGCTCAACCCCGAGGTCATCCATGCATGGAAAGACGCCACGGGCCTGACCCTCTATGAGGGCTATGGCCAGACCGAGACCGTACTCTGTGTGGGCACCTTCCCCTGCATGGAGCCGAGGCACGGGTCGATGGGAAAGCCCTCGCCCGGCTGGAAGGTGGAGCTCCTCGACGAGAACGCCAATCCCGTGGGCCCGCACGAGGAAGGGGTCATCGCCATTGCCCTCAATCCCCGCCCCGTAGGGCTCCTCAAGGAGTACCTTGACAACGAAGAGGAGAACCGCCATGTCTTTGCGGGCGACTGGTACTACACCGGCGACAAGGCCTACAAAGATGAGGACGGCTATTTCTGGTTCGTTGGACGGGACGACGACGTGATCAAGGCCAGCGGCTACCGCATCGGCCCGTTTGAGGTGGAGAGCGCCCTCATCGAGCATCCTGCGGTGCAGGAGGCGGCGGTGGTGGGATCGCCGGATGTCATCCGCGGGCTGATCGTCAAGGCCTACGTGATACTCGCCCCGGGCAACAAACCCTCCGACACACTCGTCAAGGAGCTGCAGCACCACGTCAAAAAGACCACCGCCCCCTACAAGTACCCCCGGGCGATCGAGTTCGTGGACGAGCTGCCCAAGACCATCTCCGGCAAGATCCGGAGAAATGTACTGCGGGAGAGGGAGTTAAAGAAATTCCAGAACGAAAGGGCTTCCGATCAAGAAGCCCAATAAGTACTTTTATTTTCTCGGAGAGGCAACTAGGTAAGGCGCGAGGGTTGCCGAGCCAGGTCAAAGGCGCTGGGTTCAGGGCCCAGTCTCGTAGGAGTTCGAGCGTTCGAATCGCTCCCCTCGCATGTTCTTTTTGTCATTTCTGTCTCGTGAACCTGCATGGTACGCCATGTTCGTATCGTGAAATGCCTGCGCGGGAATCATTTTTGCTGGCATTTTCCGACACGACGCGGAACATGCATGCGGGGCGGCCTCAGATCCACCTCAGCAACCGCCCCTGTACTCCGCGTACGCATCGCCGAATTGCTTGAGCATCTGCTCCTCCTTGCAGGGGATGGAGACAAAGTACAGCAGGAAGATGAACAGGGGCCCTGCGAAGGAGAGCGGGTTTCCCTGCAGGGCTGGCGGTCTGATAGCATGAGCACGGCGTTTGACGGCCCGAAGGCGCCGGCCTTCGCCCACGAGGCCGGGCATATGATGGGCTTGATGATGGTGACGGAGGGATCATGAACCACTCCGGTGTGTCGGGCCTGAGGGGTTACGACCCGGTCATCGGCAGCGCGGACCATGCGTGCTCCCGCTCCGGATCGGTGTCCTTTTTCAGGATTGGTCAGCCACGGGCAGCCTGCACGCACACCACCCGATGGTGAGCGCAATGCCGGCGGTCGCGGCGGCGCTCACGGCGAACGCCGCACCGAACCCTGCTGCTTGCGCGATAAGGCCGGCGAAGAAGGGCATCAGGGCGAGCCCTGCGTAGGTAGAGGTGTTGAAGAGCCCGGTGGCCGCACCCTGCGGGAGGCGGGTTTCGGCGAGAAAGGCGAGCTGGGCGTTGATCGCAAAGCCCGAAAGCCCTCCGATCGCGGCAAACATCAGATAAACGGCGACGGTGCTCGTGGAAGGGGCGAAAAAGCTGCCGAGAACCGCCGCACCCATCACGATCGCCGAGATGCGGATGGTGGGAACCGGTCTGTTCACCAGCCCGGGGGCGATCAGCGAGGTGACGATGGTTGCCGTGTACATGGTGCCTATCTGGATGCTGAGCACCGCCGGGCTTTCCCCGGTGAACTCAGGATAGAGCGCGGTAACCACGCCGGTCACCCCCACGAGCACCACCGCCGAGAGATACAGCCAGATGTAGTCCTTCACGATGTGGGCGACGTCCGCTTTTTGCTGCCGTACAACCCCCTCATCCTTGAGGAACAGGCTCATCAGAAACGAGACAAGGGAGATGGCGGTAAAGAGCATCACCCCGCCGGTGATCCCGATGGTCTGCTCGAGCCAGCCGGTGCCGAGCAGCCCGATGACGAGCCCGAGGTTGAGTGCACCGATGAAATAACCGGAAAGGCGCTTGTGGTCCGGACGGGAGTTCACCCATGAGAGGGCGGACGCCACGAAGAGCCCTCCCCCGATGCCTTCGAGCGAACGGGCGAGGAGTACCGGGATGGCGGTGGGAAAGAGAATGATCAGCACCCCGCTCACGACGGTGCAGAGCAGCCCCGTGTTGATAAGCGGCATCCTGCCGATCCGATCGGATAGCACCCCTGCGGGGAGCACGGTGAGAAAGGCGCCGAAAAAGTAGGCAGAATAAATTGCTGACTGCAGCCATACCTCCGCTTGGGCAAACGAGGGGAGGACAGGGACGATGGCGTTGGATAACGCCATGACCGAAAACACGCCGAGCAGGAGGGAGAGCTGCTGTTTCATCTACACCATTCTGTACGTTTCGAGGTTCATGGGCGCATGGGTTTCGATGTGGTACTTTTTGTAGATGGAGCTGGCAAGGTCGATGGCCTTGTTCTCGTCCCCGTGAATGGTGAAGATCTTCTCGGGCCGAGGCTGGATATGGGCGATGTAGTTCATCAGCTGGCGGCGGTCCGAGTGTCCTGAGAACCCGTCCACGGTCACGATGTCCAGGTTGATCACGATGGTCTCCCTCCGTCCGGTGGGGATCTCGCGCCATCCCTTCTGGATGCGCCGCCCCATGGTCCCGTCCGCCTGGTAGCCGACAAAGACGAGGGTGTTGCGTTCATCGGGGGCGAGGGCCCGCAGGTACTCCATCACAGGGCCCCCGTTGAGCATACCGCTCGTGGTGATGATGACGCACGGCTCGCCGCCGATGACGTCCTCCCGCAGCGAGGGGGAATCGACCTGGACAAAGCAATCCGCAAGGAACGGGTTCATGCCCTCGCGGAAGATCTGCGTCCGCAGGTCGCTGTTCAGGTACTCAGGGTACGTGGTGTGAATGGCGGTCGCCTCGCGGATCATCCCGTCGAGGTAGATCTTCACCTTCGGGATCTTTTCCAGGCGAATGCCCTCCTCGAGGGCGAGCATGACCTCCTGCGACCTGCCCACGGCGAATGCGGGGATGATCACCTTGCCGCCCCGCTTGACCGTCGTGGAGACCACATCATAGAGTTTCTCTTCGGCGTCCTTTCGCGAAGGCTGGAAGTCGTGTGATCCGCCGTAGGTGCTCTCCATGAAGAGTGCCTCGAGGCGGGGGAACTGGACGGTTGCCGGCCCGAACAGGCGGGTCTTTCCGTAGTTGAAGTCGCCGGTGAAGGCGATGTTGTAGAGCCCCTCGCCGATGTGGAAATGCGCAATGGCCGAGCCGAGGATGTGTCCGGCATTGTGCAGGGTCAGCTTCATATCGGGGGCGATGTCGGTGACACTTCCGTAATTGAGGGTGATCGAGTGTTTGAGGTAGGTCTTGACCTCGTTGGAGCTGTAGGGCACCTGTCCGGTCTCCTTGTTGACCACATCGAGGTAGTCGAGCTGGAGCATTGCGGAGAGATCGCGCGTGGCTGGCGTGCTGTAGATCGGGCCTTCATACCCGTACTTGAACAGCAGAGGCACCAGTGCGCAGTGATCGAGGTGGGCGTGGGTGATCACCACAGCATCCAGCGTGTTGAGCGGGTAGATCTCGGGGACGTAGAGGTAGGGATAGCCGTTGTTGTTGCTCGGTTTCTCTCCGCAGTCGATGAGGACCTTGCTCTCCGGGGTGCTGAGCAGGAACGCCGCCCTGCCGACCTCACGGCAGCAGCCGAGGGTCGTCACCCTGACCCACTGGTCTTTGGCAGTGGCATCGCGGTGAATGCGTCTTCCGATCTGCCTGAGGAACGTTTTCCTTTCGTCTTTGACCGAACGAAGGAACTGGCGTATTTGCTTGACGGTGGCGCTCTCGATGGGCGGAGTGCGCACCACCTTGGGCGTCCAGCCTATCTCTTTCGTGATATCCCGTAATGTGACACCGTTCTTTCCGATAACCACGCCGGGTTTTTCCGCTTCGATGAGCACTTCACCCGTCTCTGGGTCGAAGAATATATCACTGATCCCGGCATTGTCGGGCACCACGGCCCTGATCTTGCCAGCAGCCTGTTCGGGATCTTCGAGAATATTGGGGCGCACCACAATCCGTTTTCTCAGGTCCCTGGCGAGCACTTTGATGAGATCTGCCTGATCGGCAAATGTTTTCGTATTGTCGGTATAGATGACCAGCTCAGGCCCCTCAAATTCCACTTCAGAGATCGTAATTCCTTGCGGGACCTTTTTATTGATCTTGTCTTTCAGCTCTTGCAGCCGTTCTTCAATTAGCATTAAAATCGTCCTAAAAAAAGTTAGTTTTCAGATTTCAGGGAGCTTTTGCTTAAACCAGGAAGTTTTTTCTCCTCATATTTTTCCTGCGTTATCACCACAACATTGATGTTTTCTCCCGATCCTACGTCCCGGCGCATCGCGGAGCGCAATGACCTGACCGCAAGATCGATCGTTTCCTCTTCGGTCATACCATCGCGATATCCGTCCTCGAGCAGTCCGTACGCGATGGGCGATCCCGATCCGGTGGCAACAATGTCCTCCTCCCGTGACGCACCGCCCATGGCATCAACCGAGTAGACGCTTGCCCCCTGTTCATCGACACCGCCAACGAGGAGCTGCACATAGTAGGGATAGTAGCGGTTCTGGTTCAGGTAGTTGCTCAGGAGCGTGGAAAGCGCGCCAACCGTCATCCGTTTCGCCCGCCGGATCTCATAGAGGCTCGCCTCCACCTGCATAATCCGTGCGAGCTGCTGGGCGTCACCGACGCCGCCAGCAGTAGTCATACCGATGCGGGGTGCTATCTTATAGACCTTTTTGGCCGTTTTGCTTGCCACGAGATTTCCCATGGTTGCCCGTTTTTCAGTGGCGAGGACGACACCTTCATTGAATACAATACCAATAGTGGTCGTCCCCTTCAAAATTTCATTAGGGAGTTCAGGCATTCAAAAAACCTCCTACCGTTAATTACGCCGTTAAAGGTGACAAAAGCGCTTCAGACTATACAATGATTTTATCTGCCATAAAGGTATGGTTCCCCAGTGGGGGGAAATCCGTTCAATGGTTCCGGATAAGGTGGCTGGATGCGTCGAGGACGCCTCCCACCATGACCGATTCCGGAATGAGCACTTTTATCAGTTCCCGGTCAAAGAGCATGGCGACCAGTCGTTTGTCACCGTTGACGACCGGCAGCTGGTCGACCCGGGACCGCTTCATCTTCAGTGCACATTCGCTGACCTCAGAATTGAGCGGCACGGAGATGACATCGCTCACCATTGCCATCTTTACCGGTTTGTCAGGCAGCTGAATCCTTGAGATGCCGTAGGATATGGTGTGCATATCCCTGATGCTCTCCCATGTCCACTCGTCGTCGTCCGTTCCGTTGGAAAAATCGCTGACCTGCACCGAGTCCTCGATGCACGACGCCCTGATAAGGTCGCGTTCGGAGATGATGCCCACCAGCTTCGACTCGTCATTGAGGATGGGGATGGCGTCGAACCCCGAGGTCTCCATGATCCTTCCCACGAGGGGGAGCGGGGTCTCTTCCCAGAGTGCGAACGTCGGCCGGACATATTTGTTCTTGATCTCCTCCTTGATTTTCAACTGGGAGATGGCGTTGATGAGATCGGCGGTGCTGATGATTCCCACCAGTTTTCCGTCGGAGACTACGGGCAGGCGCCTGATGTTGTGTTTTGCCATCAGCGTTGCCGCATCCTTGATATGCGCATTGGAAGCGACGGAGATGGGGTCGGGCGTCATCAGCAGGCCGAGCTGCGTCTCCTCCGACTTGGCAAGGAGATCCTTGCGGGTGATGATTCCCACCAGTTTTCCCTCTTTGAGTACCGGAACGCCGCTGATGCCGGTGCGCTTCAGTATTCGCAGGACATCCTCGCGGTTTCCCGGTATTTCGACGCACACGACGTCGTCGGTCATATAGTCGCGAACAAGTTTTGTTTCTATGATCTCACCACCAGTGTGGTTATGGAGCTGTGGCGCACCACGTACGTGGTCACGCTGCCGATCAAAAGGCGGTCAACATTGCTTTTCCCATGTGAACCGAGTACGATAAGATCTGCGTTCATGCCTTCAGCCGTTTTCAGTATCTCATTGCCTGCATGACCATGCTCGATGTGCGTGTGCAGGTCGATGCCCGCATCCGAGGCGGTATTCCGGCTTTCCTCAAGCGTATCGGTCCCCTCGTTTTCCAGAAGGCTATAGATTACCTCGAGCGTATTGTCGACAGGGATTGAGGATAACATACCGGTTTCGATGACATATATCGCGTGGAGCTCTGCGCTCCATGCTTTTGCCTCATCGATCGCCACCCCAAGTGCCTTTTTGCTCACTTCCGAGCCATCAATGGCGACAAGGATCGTATTGAACATGGGTTATCTCCAAAAATAAGTCTTCATTATCATTTCGTTGCCGGGTTTAAAATAGTTCTTATAATATTACATGAATTAACTCGGTTTACCACTGTTGTGCATAAATCATGACTGAAATGATAATTATGGCGCATTGGATCTATGAGGAAAAAATTGGCCGGGCAATCTTCCTCAATGAAGAACGGGGCGGCGAGCAGGTCTGACCCCGATATCGCCATGTTCAGGGCTTCTTTTGCAGGAATACGGTAAATGAGGGAGGTGAATGCCATCTCCCTGAACATGTCGGGCTGCACGAACATGGCGTTGTCGGTGCCCAGAAACACCCTGCACCCTAGCGCGATCATGCGCGCGAGCGGAGGATGGGCGGCGCCGGCGGCAACCCCGAGCGTCCAGTTCGAACGGGGACAGACGACGATGGGGATCTCCATCTCCGCGATCCGGCGCAGCTGGCGGTCCTCTGCATGGGTGCAGTGGATGATCAGGTCCGGTTCGAGGGCAAGGGCGGCGTCGATGTCATGCGGGTCTTTTTCGCCGGCATGGAGGGCAACGAGGAGTCCTTTTGTTCTCGCCCTCTCCACCGCCGCCTCGATATGGGCACCTTCACGGACGCTGCTGATCCCGAACCCGTGGGCGACCGCCTCCCCCCCTTCCCTGCCGAAGATGATCGCCTGGCAGGATCTGTTCTCCAGTGCCTGCCTGAGCGCAAGCACCCCTTCGACCCCTCCCTCGCGGAAATCCGCAAACCCCGCGGTGCCGGATTGCACCATTGTGGTGATGGTGCTTTCCATTGCACGCACGAGATCGTTTCTTGGTGCGGCGCGAAGAAGGCGGTGCTTCAGGCCGTCCGGTGGTGCTACCAGATCGGAGAGCGATCCCGACACCGGCATGTCCATGGCGATGGTATCGGCAATGTGCGTGTGGGCATTGAAAAAACAGGGCAGGATCCAGCAGTCCTCCCGCAGGGGTCTCTCCTCGATCGCGCGGATGGTGCCCGCCTCGACGGTGATCTCGACGCTGCGCTCCTCGAGTTCTCTCCCCACCAGTGCCCTGCCACGAAACGAAACGGCGTCCGACATGGTCGTCTCTGCCTTTGATTTATATATGCAGAATGCAAATAGTTATTCATGGCGAAAAAGAGTGGCGGAAGGCTGGTTT
>Ga0272443_10006572_pt1 | contig 11452 bp, 6 predicted proteins | sample SSMAcet12_FD_193581 | JGI IMG/M metagenome (GOLD analysis project Ga0272443, IMG submission 193581) | Marine sediment archaeal communities from Little Sippewissett salt marsh, Falmouth, MA, United States - SSM-Acet-12 | ecosystem: Environmental > Aquatic > Marine > Wetlands > Sediment ... | reverse complement strand
TTTATTTTTTTAAAATTGAAAATGTCACAGGAACCTTCATGCTTTAATCATTTCACTGGATTCTATAAAGTTAAAATTTCAGCAACCATATCTCCAGCGGGAATGGCTGTATTTTTTGAAGATTTTTTTCATTTATCAAAACCAATAGCAAATCGTTATTCAAATTAATATCTTATTATTATTTTTTATTTATAAAAATTTAATAATAATAATTATTAGACAGATATTTTATTTTTGTTACATCAGACATATTTTTTTCTGCAGCCAGAAGCTTTTTTTTCATCTTTTTGTAAATAATAATAAAATGAAAGCTGACGGAAAAGTTCTCTTTTTTCCCAGAAAAAAAGTTTGTCTTGCTGTTTTTTGGAAATCTTTTTTAATAAAACTCTACTAAGCAATGAACCGGTTCTTGGATTTTTTGTATCCAGAATATGGCTAGAAAAATGTTTTAACATATTTTGCTCTTTGTTGTTTGATAAAAGCCACATTCCATAAAGCCAATATAAAGAAGAAGCTGTATCATGGATAAAATTTTTAGGATATAATAAGAAAATTGTTTTTGCTTTTTCTTTTTTATTTTTCAAAATATAAAACCATATTTTAAAACTATCTATTTTTAGTTGAAATTCTTTTCCAAATCTATAGCTGTCTAGCTTTTTAAATACTTTATCTAAAAGAGTTATTTCATTTTTATCTATAGCTATTTGAATCATATATAAAATTGTTCTTTTTTGTTTGAAAAATAGCTTTTTAGGAATCTGTTTGATTAGCTTTTTCAAAGCTAAATCTGTATTTTCATGAATTAAGCTTGCTAATTCAATCCATTTTAATGATTTAATATATTTGTCTTTTTTCTTAAAAATATCTGATATAGTTTTTTTTACTAGCTTAATTTCTTGCATTTCTAAAAGGGCAAATAAACAGTTGCAAAAAGCTTTGCTATCGATGTTTTTCTTACAAAGATGCTCTTTGAGCATTTCCTCGAGTATTTTTTTTCTTCCAAGACGGTATGCCAACTCAATAATTATATGATCTTTATCGATAGTTTTAGGATCTTTTGGTTTTTCCATAAAATACAGATTTTCCCAATGAACCTGCAGACTTAATAATAATTTTTGGGTGTCAATATTTTCTAAAAAGGAAGGAAGAAATCTCAAACCAATTATTAAAAGCCTATAAGTATCCTCTCTGTTTTTATGAGAACTTGCATGGCAGCGGTGAATAATATGTTCTCGCAAAATAAAAAGAAGAGGATGTTTTGGAAATTTTCTAAGAGCTAATTCTAAACATTTGGCTTCTTCTATATTTTCTTTTAAAGCCTCATAAACATAAGCTTTTCCAAGGTATTCTAAAGGTGCTCCAGGTGTTTTATTAAGTTTTGCAAATTCATCTAATGCCTTTTGATAAAGAGATTTATCTTTTGTATTTTTAGCTTTTTCCAAAAGAGTTATGCCACAGCGAAAAAGTGCTTCTCTTCCTTCTGAACGGCCAGGAAATGAAGTGCTAATATTTCTATATTCTTCTAAAGCTATATCAAAATCTTTTTTTGCAAAAAAAGCATCGGCGACTGCCAGGCAGCTAACCATTACACTATAACTTCCGGAGTAAACTTTAAAATTTGAAATTTTATATTCATCATCTTTTGAAATTAATCCTACATGTGTCCCTGAAAGGGGAAGATAACTTTGGTATGTTAAATAAAGATTACCGTCTAAAAAGAAACGTATAAAATGATCATATTTTTCTATTGTAACATGATGAGTTTGTTTTTGTTGTAATATAAAATTTAAAACTTCTTTTACAAGAACATGATTGCGATAAAAATGAATAACAGGAGTTTTTTCTGATCCTATCCAAAGGCAATATCCTTCATCAAGGGTTTTCTTTTTTTTCAGATTTGGAATACTTAAAAGGAAACCAATTCCTGCTGAATTTTTATTAAATGAAATGTCTGCTTCTATTTTTATATTAGCCGAAAATGAAGAGTTGGAAATCATGATATTATACCAACTGGCGATATCTGTCTGTCTTGTAATGGCTATATGTTTTGTTAAAAGAAAATTTTCCTGGAATTTCCAGTCATTTTTTGTTTGCGTATTTAGATCACATATGTGTATCCAGTCAGGTTTTCCCGAAATGAAATCTTGGAGGTCCTGGATAAGTTCCTCAATGGACGTATATCGATTTTTTTTCTCTTTTGCCAGGCATTTCATACAAATTTGTGATAGATGATGAGGTATGTCTCGATAAGGAGCTCTTTCTATCGGATTTATGAGGACTTCCCGGTCAATATATTTTCGAAATTCTGAAATATTAGGACGTTGAAAGGGAACGGAAAAAGTAAGTATTTGGTATAAAATAACGCCCAAGGCATAAATGTCTGTTAATATCGAGGCTGATTCTCCCTTTGCTCTTTCAGGGGCTAAAAATGTTAGTGTGCCTGCCAGTTTCCCAGGCATAGTTAGCTGATTGGAAGATGTTTCAATTTCTGCTGTATCTTCTTTTTTATACATTTGATGAGCTATTCCCCAATCAAGAATTATAACTTCACCATATTTACCAACCATTACATTTTCTGGTTTCAGATCTCTATGTAAAATGTTATTTGCATGAGCATAAGCCATTGCTTCACAAATATTTATAAAGATACGTATTAATGATGGAATAGAAGCTTCATCAGTAACAAAAAGCCCTTGCTGGTTTTGTTTTTTTGCTTTTTGAAGAAGTGTTTTTAATGTTCTTCCTTCAATGTAGGGCATGGTATAGTAAACCGAAGTTTCATTCACATGAATCGTATAAATAGGTAAAATCGAAGGATGAGTTAACTGAGCGGTTATGCTAGCTTCTTTTAAAAAACGTTTACGTATAATTTTATTTTTACTTAATTCAGGGTTTATTTTTTTTAATGCTATATTCCTTTGACAGATAGGATCATATACGAGAAATATTTCTCCCATTCCTCCTTTTGCTATTCTTTTGATAGGTTCATATGGAAAAAAAGATTTTTTCGATTCTTTTATTGATGTCATAACATATTTTTTGATATTTATTGGTAATTTCATCCCATAAAATAAGAATCTTATCAAGAAATTTTATTTATCTTTTCATCTAAAAAAAATTTTTTATAGAAAGTGATTGATTGTTTTAGTTAATAAATAGTGTAAAAGGTAAATTGAGTTATTTAACATTAGCTTTGTAATTTTTTTAAATTCTATTTTATCTTCATTTGATAAAAATGCATTTTCGATAGATTTGTTCAAACTTTCTAATAATCCATTAGGACCTTTAAAGAATATCTCACGGAAACGATAATTTTGCATTATAGTTTGCATAATATTAAAATGACCATTTTTAGCCGCAGCATATAAAGCAGCTCCTAATCCTTGGTAACCATTAGCATTAATTTTAGAAAAGCGCTGATTTTGCATTATTAATTGTACAATATTTAGATGACCTTTTTCAGCTGCAATGCATAAAGCTGATCCTAATCCGAAAGAGTCTCCTAAATTCCATTCGCAATTATTAGGGATATCTTTAAAACGTGGGCCTAGCATTATAGCATTCACAATATCAAAATTACCATTTTCGGCCGCAGTATAAAAAGAAGCTTGTAATCCATAAAAACCAATACTATCTATGTTTTGAAAACGAGTATTTTGTAGAATTTTATTAACTAGCTCTAAATTATTTCTATAAATAGCTTGATATAAAATGTGTTTTAATATTTCTCTATTATTAAATATTATAGCAAGAAAACCAGCATTTTCCAATATTGCTTGTGCAATATCCACATGATCATTTTTAATAGCACATAATAAAGCCTCATTTAAGTAGCTACTAATTTCAAAAATCGAAGCATCTCTCATTGTAGCAAAGCGCTGATTTTGCATTAAAGCTTGAACAATATCTAAATGGCCATTTTTAGTTGCAGTACATAAAGCAGCTCCTAATCCATATTCTCCATTTTCTTCAATTGTATTAAAGCGCTGATTTTGCATTAAGGCTTGAACAATATCTAAATGGCCATTTTTAGCTGCAGCACATAAAGCAGCTCCTAATCCATATTTTCCATTTCCTCCGGATGATAATATTGTAGCAAAGAGCCTATGTTTCATTAATGCTTGAACGCTATCTAAACTGCCATTTTCAGCTGCAGCACATAAAGCAGCTCCTAATCCATAAAAATTAATTCTGTATATTCGTTCTATAATCATATTTGTAAATAAATGAAAGTTAGCATTAACAGCTTCAAAGAATGCTATTTCTAATTCATCTTCTGTTAAGCTTTGAAAATATTGGTCAAATCTTTCTTGGTTAAAAATTCTTAATCCAAATTCTATGCCAGGTATATTTTTTTCTTTTAAAATTGTTTCAGATTTTGGCAGCTTTCGAAAAAAATCCAAAATATTAATAATATGTGGGGGGGGGTTATCTCTTCTAAAAAAACTTGTATTTATAATATTTATCTTTTCATTTTGTTGTCTTTTTAGTATTTCTCTATTTATTAGTGGTAGTAATTGTTTTGTTTCTTCAGCAGGATTATCCTTCACAGATAAGTCAGTTAAATCTTTTGTAGGAAGCTGCATGGCAGCCTTTTGTAATAATGATGTATGTGAAAATGTTGTATTAAACATATTTAAAAGATTCCTTAGCTATTATTTTATTAATTATTAAAAGTAATATTATAACAATAAAAATAATTTTTATCAATAATAAAAATTATTTTAATTAAAATAAATAATTTGATATTCATTATCATTGAGAATGAAGCGAAAAAAGGTAGTTTTTTCTAAGAAAATAAGAAAATAAGCAGTATATGCAAAAAATATAAAAAACTTCGGGTAAAGTAATTTAAAATTTTAATTTGATACTTTGAATTTTTCAATTGGCTTTTTTAACAAATTCTTGTAGTTTTATTTTCTATTCTAATCTGATCCTAAGGTAAATTTGTTATGACAGAAAATAAAAATATTCTAACAGGGGACAGGCCTACAGGACCGCTTCATTTAGGTCATTATGTAGGTTCCTTAGCCAATCGTGTCAAATTGCAGGATACACATAAACAATATGTTATGATTGCAGATATGCAGGCTCTTACCGATCATGCAACAGAACCTGGGCTAATACAGTCCAGCGTAATAGAAGTAGCTCTAGATTATTTATCAATAGGAATTGATCCAAATAAGACCATAATACTTATTCAGTCGTTAGTACCTGCAATTAGCGAACTTACGATGTATTATCTTAATCTTGTTACATGGAATAGATTAAAGCATAACCCTACTGTAAAAGCTGAAATACGCCAAAAAGGCTTTGGTGATCAGGTACCTGCAGGTTTTATGATATATCCTATTTCTCAAGCTGCGGATATTACGGCTTTTAAAGCCAGATATGTTCCTGTAGGCGATGATCAGATACCCATGATCGAGCAAACGGTAGAGATAGTCCGTAAATTTAATAGAACCTATAATACAAATGTCTTGGTTGAGCCAGAAATCATATCATCTGCAGTTGCAAGGCTTCCTGGCATCGATGGACAGGCTAAAATGAGCAAAACATTAAATAATGCAATTTATCTCTCTGATCCTGAGGAGGTTGTTGTTAAAAAGGTAAAAAAAATGTATACCGACCCGAATCATCTTAGGATAGAAGATCCGGGAAAGGTTGAAGGCAACCCTGTCTTTATATATTTAGAGGCTTTTGATCCTGACAGGGAGAAATTGCAAAATATGAAAGATCACTATCAAAGAGGTGGCCTTGGTGATATGGTAGTTAAAAAAAGGCTTATCGAAGTATTGCTTGAATTTTTGTCTCCTATAAGGAAAAAAAGAAAAGAATATGAAAAAGATAAAAAAATAATAATGCAAATGCTAAAGAAAGGCACTTCTTTGGCAAATGAAGTGGCAAATCAAACTTTAAAAGAAGTTAAACAGGCAATGGGGATAGTTTACTGATCTTCTTTTTCTTCATTTGATTCTTCTTCTATTTCTTTTTCTGAGTCTTTTTCTCTTTCAATTTCTGTATGTTTTCTGGATAAAAATTCTCTTATCAGAACATGAATAGCTCCAATTGTGAATAAAACAGGTAGCGCTATTTGCAAATGCAGATCAAATTGTATTGTTATATAAGCTCCTAAAAAGACAATAAGCGATATTGCCATGTCATACTGTCTTCCGACGAGATATTGTCTTAGAGCTAAAGGAATACCTATTACTAATAGAATTGGGGGCCACCATACATTAGCATATGCCAATATCGCAAGTCCTATTAAAAATATACCAATTGTAAGAGCATGAGCTTTTCGCTCTGACATTATTTGACGAGCCATTATTTTTCTCCAATAATTTGTATTTAATCTTTTTTTAGCATAACAAGATTTGCAAAGTCAAAAGGATCTTTTTAAAATGCAAAATTAGTTGGTTTTTTTCAATCATTAACTGTTTTAGTAATATAATTGTATTTAGATGTAAAAAAGAAAATAATTATATTTTTTTAAGTAATGAAGATTTTTATTATGTAGAAAAATGTCAGATACATAAAATGAAAAATTAGAAAGCATAAAAAACTAAATGATTTTTTTGCTGATGTTATTAACAGGTTATTAAAACAAGGTATTTTCAGTATGAAAAAGAAAGCAAAAAAGGTAAATAAAAAAAAATGTGTCTGTAAAGAAAAAGTAATTTTTCATGGCAGATCATGTATTTGCGAAGATAATGAAGTTTTTGATATCACCAAGGAAAATGAAATTATTAAAATGAATAGTGAAAATATTATTGAGACACCTGAGCATTGCAGCTCTGAAGTAGATCGACTTCTAGAAAGTGATATTTTCTAGCAAAAAAATATAAATTAATTCTTTTTAAAAAATTGTAATATGATGATTAAATTAACATGAAAAGAATAAGATTCGGGCTTTGTTGTCTTTTTATTTCAGAGCCAATAAAATTCAAAACAATACGATATTCATATTTTTCAAAACTATCTAAACAAGAACAAATAGAAAAGATTGATAAAACTATCTTGTGGAATCTTGATTCACTAGAAAAAGCATTGCTTTTTTGCCGTAATAATGGAATTGGATGTTTCCGGATCACAAGTACATTTCTGCCATTATTTACACATCCCAAAATTAAATATGATATTAAAGATTTGCCTCATTATAAAGAAATCAAAACAAAATTTTCCAAAAACAAAATATTTTCTAAAAGCAACAATATTCGTCTCACTTTACATCCAGACCAGTTCACAGTTTTAAGCTCTCCGAAACCAGAAGTTATAAAAAATTCCATCAATAATCTAATGTATCATGCATATCTGTCCAATCTTTTGGATGTTGATGTTATTAATATACATATTGGTGGAGCTTATGGTGAAAAAAAATCTGCAATAAAAAGATTTGAGAAAAATTTTAGAATTCTTCCGTCAGATATTAAAGATAAATTAACTATAGAAAACGACGATATTATTTATACTCCTTCAGATCTTCTTCCCCTTTTTCAAAAATATAATATCCCTTTAGTATATGATGTTCATCATCATCGATGTAACCCTGATGAAATGAGCATCAATGAAGCTTCTGTGAAAGCATACAGGACATGGAACAGAGAACCTGTTTTTCATATATCCAGTGCAAAAAATGACTCATTACAAAAAAGTCACTCTGATTACATAAAAACAGAAGATTTTCCAACAATCTGGAAAAAAATGGCTCCCTTAACAGTGGAGGTGGAAGCAAAATCAAAAGAACTAGCCGTTCTTGATCTGATTAAAAAAATATATTAAATAAATTGAGATTTTAACGAAAAATAATTTAAAAAATCATTATTTATAAACAGAAAAACATTGGAGAAACGGACAAATGTCAGATCATGTCTTGTCAAACACTTATTATTGTAATAGATATTTGGCGGTTATTGATTTTTTGCTTTTTTTGATTTGATCAATAGCGCCTGAAAAGACAACTTGTCCGCCCATATCACCGGCACCGGGCCCCATGTCTACTATGTAATCTGCATTTTTGATAATGTCTATGTTATGTTCGATAATAATAAGAGAGTTTTTTCTGTCGGCAAGTTTTTGAAAAATAGGAAGGAGTTTTGCAATATCATCGCTATGAAGTCCAATAGAAGGCTCATCAAACAGATATAGCGTTTTTCCACTCTGTCTTTTTGAAAGTTCTTTTGCAAGCCTCAATCTTTGACCTTCACCACCGGATATTGATCCTATGTCTTGTCCCAGTTTAAGATAATTAAGACCTACTGAAGATAACATTTGCAGTTTTTTATAAATGCGGGGGATAGAGCAAAAGAAATTAATCGCTTCTTCAACTGAAAGTTTTAACACATGACCTATATGTTTATTTTTATAACTAACAGATAGGCTAACGGGATTAAGCCTATAGCCATTGCAACTATCGCAAAGTATTTTTACGGGAGGCATAAATTGAAGGTCTACCGTTTTATATCCAAGCCCCAGGCAGGTGCGGCACATGCCTTTTTTATGGTTATAGCTAAAATGACGCGGCAAAAGTCCTTTGGATTTGGATAGCTTTAAAGATGAATAAAATGATCTTATCAACGGCATAATATCGCTATATGTGCTGATATCAGATCTTTTAGTTTGAGAAATAGGCGTTTGATCAAGAGATATAATCTGATCAAAAAGATCGTAGCCTTCTATATTTTTTGGAATGATTCTTTTTCTTAAAAATTCTTCCATTTGTGGTCGTAATATATCATGAACAAGAGTGGATTTGCCTGATCCGGACACTCCTGTTACACAGCTGATAGCTTCAATTGGAAAAGATACATTTACTCTTTTTAGGTTATGAAGATCAGCATTTTTTATTTTTAGATATTTAGAAAATTTCCTCGCCACATTAGATAAAGGCATCTTTTTCCTGCCGCTCATGTATGCACCTGTTAAAGAGAGCGGATTTTTTTTGATTTCTTTTGGTGTTCCTATAGCTACAATTTCTCCTCCTTTTTCACCGGCGGCAGGGCCAAAATCATAAATTAGATCAGCATGATTAATAATTTGAGGATCATGTTCGACAAGTATTAAACTATTATTCCAAGACATTAACTTGCGAAGAGCTTTTAATAAAAGATGACTGTTATGAGGATGCAGTCCTATGGTTGGCTCATCTAAAATATATATGCAAAAAGAAAGAGTCGAACCAAGCTGTCTGGCCAGGCGCAGTCTTTGCATCTCTCCACCGCTGAGTGTAGGAGCCGATCTTGACAGTGATAAATACCCAAGGCCAATTTCTTGCAAAAATGATAGATGCTTGTTTAACTGGTCGAAGATGTCTTTTAAAAATGGTTTGTCTTTTATTGAAATTGATAAAACAAATTTTTTTGTTTTGTCAATTGAAAGATTGGTCAAATCAACTATAGAAATATTATTTAATAAAACATTTTGAGCCAAATCGTTTAACCTGGCGCCTTTGCAGGCAGGACAAAGCCGGTGGCTCATAATAGGCACAAGATAATATCTAAATGGGAAAGCACCATGTTTTGCTGCTTTTGCAAGTATTGGATTTAAACCTTGCCATATAAGGTTGAAGTTTTCTTTTTTAAAATAATATTTTTTTAAATGGTCGCCATAAAAGAAAAAATCCCTTTCTTTTTTTGAAAGTTTTTTTATAGGAATAAATGGGTCAATTTCAAAATTTTCAAAAAAATCAGTAATAAGATTTTCTAAATGGACAGATCCTTCGAATAGATCGAAGAGAACTTTTTCAATGGTGGATTGAAGTATCTTTTCATTACTTTCCAAATTAATGCCATAAATATATCCCAGCCCCAAACAATCCAGACACATGCCTCTTTCAGAATTAAAAGAAAAGGTTTGAGGTGTTATTGAAGGGTAAGATTTCCCTGTTTTTTCAACAGCGAAGCTTAAATTGAAAAGAAGATCTTTTTTTTCTATGTCGATAATGATTATGTTATTTGAAATTTTTGCTGCCGCATTTATGGCTTCAAAAAGCCTTTGTTCAATGTCAGGCTGAATAACAACTCTGTCGATAACTAATAAAATTTCATTTTTTTTTGTTTTGTCAAAATCTATTTTCTCATCCAGCTCATAATATTTTTTGTTAAGACGGATCCTGAGATATCCGTCTCTTTGAAGCCTGTCGATAAAGGAAGGAAAATCTTCGCCGCTATGAATGCTTATTGGAGATAGTATTTGAACTCTTGTTTTGACTGGAAGTGATAGTATTTTTTTTACTACATATTCTTTGCTGATTGTCTTTATAGGTTCTTTTGTTTCAGGACAAAAAGCTTTTCCCATATGAGAATAAATTATTCGTAAAAGATCATATGTTTCCGTGATCGTCCCAACTGTTGATCTTGGATTTATTTGATGATTTTTTTGCTCAATGGAAATAGTTGGTGAAAGACCTTTTATTTTTTCGGCTGACGGCTTTTTTGATATTTTTATAAATTGTCGTATATATACCGGAAGAGCTTCTATATATCTTCTTTGGCCTTCAGCAAAAATTGTATCTATTGCAAGTGATGTTTTTCCGGAACCGGAAGGACCGGAAAAAACAACCATTTTATTATGTGGTATTTTTACATCTATGTTTTTCAGGTTGTTCTCGGATGCTTTTTCTATAATTATTTCGGTTGTTGCTGTTAAAGAATTTTTACTTTTTACTTTTTTCTTTTTCTTGGGGGAAAAGGCAGCTGCTAAAGCTTTGCCGGTAGCTGTCTTCGTTTTTTTTAATTTTTCAGGAGGCCCCATGTTAATAAGATATCCTCCTTTTTTTCCTCCTTCTGGACCTAAATCTATTATCCAGTCAGCGCATTTTACAAGGTCCATATTATGTTCGATAACAATTACTGAATTATTTTTTTCAACAAGCCTGTGTAAAATATCTACCAGTTTGAAAATGTCATGAAAATGAAGCCCTGTCGTTGGTTCATCAAGAACATATAAAGTATCTCCACTATTTGGACGTGATAGTTCTTTTGCTAGTTTTATCCTTTGAGCCTCTCCCCCTGAAAGGGTTGTTGCACTTTGAGACAAATGTATGTACCCGAGACCTACATCGCAGAGTATTTTCAGTTTTTTAAAAAGATAGGGGATAGATGAAAAAAAATCTTTGGCTTCAGATACTTCCATCTGTAGAACATCATAGATGTTTTTTCCTTTATATCTGATATCTAAAATTTCAGGTGAAAAACGTTTGCCATGGCACTGTTTGCAAATAATATAGGCATCTTGTAGAAAATCCATGTCAATTTTTACCCTTCCCATCCCTTTGCAATAAGGACAGGATCCTTTTTCTACATTAAAACTAAAATGACCTGGCTTGAATCCTCTCATTTTACTTTGAGATAAAGAGGCAAAAAGATTTCGTATTTCATCGAAGAGTTTAGTATAAGTTGCAGGATTGGATCTGGGAGTTCTGCCGATAGGGGACTGATTGATAAAAATAATT
>Ga0272443_10006571_pt1 | contig 11452 bp, 7 predicted proteins | sample SSMAcet12_FD_193581 | JGI IMG/M metagenome (GOLD analysis project Ga0272443, IMG submission 193581) | Marine sediment archaeal communities from Little Sippewissett salt marsh, Falmouth, MA, United States - SSM-Acet-12 | ecosystem: Environmental > Aquatic > Marine > Wetlands > Sediment ... | reverse complement strand
GCATTTTTTGGTCGGTCAAAACCCCATCAGAACGGGTTGAACAGCTTTCCATAGAAGACCAGGTCCACAAGCTGAAGGAAGACGGCCATAATGAGGAAGGTCACAACCCCCCAGAGGACCGAAAAAGGCAAGCCGGGCATTATGTCCTCCTTGTCCAGGTATCTCAAGGTCTGCTTCAGGCCAAGAAGGATGCTCCCCACCATTATCAAAGTGAGGAGGATAACGAGTATTTCCCCGTAGATGAACCGGTAGTAATCCGTCCAGGGCATCTTCAGCATCAACCAGGTGAAAGTGGAAGAAACCAGTATCGAGAAGAATATGAAATCCCCTATTCCGAGCGAGTAGTATTTTCCCTCGTAAAGCCCGTAGCTTGTTATGTCCTCGCCCTGTTTTACCGACAGTAATGGTCTTTTTACCCTCCTATTTCCAGCCCCTGCCCTTTGATCCCTGGAGAACCTTGAATTCACCTCTCCGGGATCGTATCCCTCCGAAACGGTGCCCCGTACCGACAGGCCGGGTGATGGGACCGCACCATTCTCCTTGGACCTATTGTATTGCAACTCCTTTCTCCTCTCCTCTTTCCTGTCCTTCTCGGACATATCGATCATCTTCTTTATGATCCCCCTCTTTGCCGCATAGAGGTCCCATAAGGCCACCACAATGAGCAGGAAGATGACGACATATACCGGAAGGACTATGGCCAGAAATGGTCCCAGGATTATGCAGAACGCGATGAGGGCCGGGTTCTTCCTCCTGGGTTCCGTGGATCGAAAGACCATGTTGTAGACGATGGCCGCACCGGCGGAGATACCAAGGGCCCCGAGTAGGATGTAGAAGATCGGCCCCTCTCCCACAGCCAGATCGAAGGCACTGTCCAGGAATATCCTGAGGAAATATCCGTAGAGGAAGAGGGAAAGGGCGGTGCAGGTTCCAAGGGCGAACGCGAAAAAGAGCTTCAGAGTCAACCTCCTCCTGAACTTGAAGAGCAGGAATATGCCGAATGCGGCGATTATGGCTATCCCGCCCATAAGGAGCGCGTTGACCAGACTCTCAAGGATCCTTCCCTTTCCAGTGGTCTGGGTCCTCTCCTCCGTACCCCCGGTGGAATTCGTTACGGTGACGTTCTCCTTGTAATCGGGTATGGTCTTTTCCACAACCTTCTCCGGTATTATGCTTATGGTATTGGCCCTGTCCTCCGTGAAACCCACGAAGGGACCGGTGTTCTCCACGGTATCCTCCGCATCCTCCCTGGCCATCCTGAAGTCATCATACTGGGTGAAGAACGCTATTGGCACCGAGAGCAGGAGCACCATCAGAACCGGCGGGAACATGGACATCTTCCTTTTGTCCATGCCTGGGCCAGCCTGTAGGTTCTTAATTTAACTTTTGGAGTTATGTGCGCCTCCGGATGAGTGGATAAGTGGGCCAGGCGGACCGTCCCCAGAATGATAGATGTCCTTTGGAAATGGCACCCGGCAAGTACCCCGTTCTTCATTTTTCTCAAGTGAGACCCCGCAACAATAAAATACAGGTTCCAGATGTGGCCTTTCATGGACACCAGGCTGGCGCTCTTCTTTGCTTCCCTTTTGGGGTTCATACCTTCTTACGGCCTTCTCTTCCTTTCCATATCCGGTCTCGAGAGGAAACTGGATGAGAAGGATACGATGATCACCTTCGTGATAGGTCTTTTCGCCGGGACGGTCGTGGTGGTGGCCCATCTGCTGTTCCTTTCCGAATACAGGACAAGTGGTCTCAGTCTGATCTCCGCGATCCTGCTTGCACTGGCGGAATCGATGCTTATTTTCGTATTTCTGAACAGGAAGAAGTTCAAGGGAAGAAAGGACCTACTGTTCATCGGGTATTCCTTTGGCCTTGGAATATCCGGAATATACATCCTCTACTTAGCGGGCAGGATGTTCTTCTTCCTCGACATGGGCCCCACACTAGTACTGGGCATGATCGCGTATGCGATCGCAGTACCGCTTCTGCGTGGGTCAGCGGGATTGGTAATAGCCGAGCGAAAGCTCAAGGAGAGGCCCTATATCGGCGTTGCTCTCGGGACGGTCCTCCTTGGGGTCTTCAATATACTCTCTTTCCTCTATCTGTATTCCTTCTATCTTTGGACCTTCGGAGCCGCCGCATTGATAATGGGTGCGGTGGCATTCCATTTCAACGCCCGCAAGTTACGCTCCTCGCCCGACCTCAATCGATTACCCCGGTAATCCGGGCGACCTTCTCGGCAGCATCCCGGGTAAGGCCGTCGCCCAGAATGGTATACCTCTCGGGTCTGATGGAACAGGCACCCACAAGCGCCTCGATTATCTCGCCGTTCTTCACACCCAATCCTTCAGCGTCGATTGGTGCCTTCAAGGTTTCCAGGGCGCCCCTGATCCTCTCCCAATCCCCTCCATGCAGGTACATCATCATTATCGAGCCGACCCCCACCTCCTCGCCGTGTAAAGCGGGTTTCTCGGCCACGGCGTCAAGGGCATGGGCGAACATATGCTCGGAACCGCTCGCCGGCCTGGAGGATCCCGCTATGGACATTGCTACGGAGGAACTGACAAGCGCCTTCAGCACGATACGCACAGACTCCTCCAGGCGGGTGCTGATATCGGAAGCGCGCTCCATTACCATCCTTGCCGTCATCTCAGAGAGTGCCGCCGCATACTCGGAGAAAGGTTCATCCTTCAACCGGTGGGCCAATTTCCAGTCGAGCACGGCAGTGTAGTTGGATATTATATCTGCCGACCCCGATGCCAGAAGTCGGTAGGGGGACCGTGCAATTATCTCCGTGTCGGCAACCACGCCAAGAGGTGCCTTGGCCTTGATGGATTTCTTTCGCCCGTCCATCTCTATGGAAGCCCTGGAGGATGCGATACCGTCGTGGGATGCCGCCGTGGGTACGGATATGAAATCCAGGTCCCTGACCATTGCGATGTATTTGGCGACGTCTATGGGCCTTCCCCCGCCCACTCCGAGGATGAAATCATCCCCCTTTTCGCTTACATGGTCGTTCACAACCTCCACCGAACGGTCCGTGGCTCCCTCGATGACTATGACCTCTGAGCCGTATCCTACATCTGAAAGTGATCCTTCAACCCCCCTTCCGGCGATCTCCTTGGTAATGGAATCGCACACGATCAGGCCTTTTCCATCCAGATGGAACCTCCTGCAGACGGAGCCGACCTTCGAGAGTGCCCCTTTGTCAATAAGTATTCCCCTGGGCAGTTCCATGAAAGGGAAATCTGAGAACTCCTGGCCGCTCATTCACATCACCATTAGGGTAATCACAACAACTCTAAAAACCCTACCGAACCCGATCCGGAGGGGTATGGCCCACTTTTTGATCATATTGTTCGGGAATGTTTATATTTAAAATGGTTAATCGACCTTACGATAAGGGATGCAGGTAATAGCCGATCTTCTTTTCAGCGAGGAAAAGAGGTACGACCTGGCAATAGTGGTCTCGGACGAGGCAGATTTCATCTCCCGGGTAATGGAGGGTGTTAATTCTGAGAAGACTATTGTTCTAACCTCCAAGGGAAAGGATGTAAGGGTCAAGGAGGAGGGGGTCATCTATTACACCTACAACAGGAACCTGGAGAACTCCATCTACTTCATGAACTTCATCGAGCGTCTGATATTCAGGATATTCCTCGGAGGGTACATAACGGAGGAGATGGAGGTCCTGCTCATATCGGAATACCCATTCAAGTTCATACTCGAGTTCAATTCCTCCACGATGCCCTTTTACAAGGTGATGACCCAGCTCTCGGACGTGATAGAGAAGGAGGTCCTCGAGATCCTGATGAAATTGATGTTCGAGATCTACCTGGAGGGCAGAGAGGGTAAACATTTCGGGGCACTCTTCATAGTGGGGGACCACGAGAAGGTAATGGAGAATTCAAAACCGCTGGTCCTCAATCCATACCACGGACAGGAGGACCAATCGAAATCCATACTCAACAAGGAGAACTGGGAGTCGATCAAGGAGTTCGCTCAGCTTGACGGGGCTTTCATACTGGACCAGAAGGGGCTGATAATAAGCGCGGGACGATACCTGCTCGTGGACCCGCAGGTCCAGACCACCGGAGGATTGGGAGGTAGGCACCTTGCCGCTGCCTCTATCACCTATTCAACGGAGTGTGTGTCCTTTGCCCTCTCGGCGTCAGGGACGATCCGCATATTCAGGAAGGGCAAGGTGATCCTTAAGGAGGACCTCAATTGAACAGGGGGTTAAACGGAAATTGGCTTTATTCGAACCAGTGACGGATACCCTTCTTGCCCTCCTCATACTGCTCCTTCTGAGCAGGACCTTCGGCCTGTTATCCGACCGTTTCAGCATATCACCTATGTTCGGGAACGTACTTGCCGGGCTCGCGCTCTCCCCTCTTATCCTGAACGTACTGACGATACAGGCGGACCTTTCGACCTTCGCATCCTTTGCAATAATCGTGATAATGTTCCATTCCGGTATAAACACTGACTTCTCATCCTTCAAGGACAACCGGGTCACTTCCCTCGTTGTCGGAACGTTCGGTGTGATAGTATCCTTTTTCCTGATATTCTCCCTCTCCTTCTGGATTTTCGATTTCTCCTTCGAGGCATCCCTCTTCCTGGGTGCGATCCTCTCCAATTCGGCGATCGAGGTCTGCTCGACGCTTTTACGGGACAGTCGTGATGAGAGAATTAAATCGATAGTAATAGGGGCCAGCTTCGTCGACGACGTACTTGCTGTCTTCGTATTAGGCGTGGTGCTCTCTTTCGTACACAGGCCCAGTTCGATCCTGGAGCCGATAACCGGTGAGACAAGCGATCTGATAACCAATGGCATCAATCTGGTTTTCACATCGATAAAGGTTATTGCGTTCCTTCTGATAACCTTCTACCTTCTGACCCACTTCACGGGAAGGCTCCTGGACCGCTTCTCAAGGAGGGGATTTCCTGTTCTGTTGTCGATAGGCTTCATACTGGCATTCGCCCTGGGCATATTCGCCAGCTGGATGGGGCTTCACGAGATAATCGGGGTGTATCTTGCCGGCCTGATCCTGAGCCAGTGGGGGGTCCGATCAGACCCCATGCTGACAAGGGGAGTCAACCTCATGAAGTTCAAGGAGACGCTTTCCTACATGATGGTTTCCCTGTTCTCACCCCTCTTCTTCGGCTACGTGGGTATACGCCTGGGGGATGCATTGATCGACCAGGGTGGGGGTGAGCTCCTGCTCCTGTTCGTGGGTGTCGTCCTGTTCACCATCTTCTCCTTCATGGGTAAGATAGTGGGCTGCGGTGCAGGTGCCAGGATCAAGGGGATGGTACCCGACCAGGCTGTGATCATAGGTATTGCCATGATAGGAAGGGGTGCCCTGGAGCTGATCCTGATAAGGTCAGGGGCCGATGAGAAACTGATAGATTCCACCCAGTTCTCCATACTGACCATAGTCACCCTGTTCACGATCCTGCTCACTCCGGTCCTCTACAGGTTCGCATCTCGAAGGTTGAGGGTGGGTTGAGCCCATGATATTTCCCTCTCAACCCATGGTACCTGTCTACTGCAACGGCCTCTGATATTCCAGCGTGTTCTCGGACGTCTGGATCTGACCAGTTGAGACCTGAGTTTGCTGCGGAATGTCGGTCCGGGGAGGAGGCAGCTGGGATGGTGACCGCTGCTGCAGACCCGGATAGCCGGAAGGGGGAGCGCCGGGGGGCAGGCCGCCCTGAGCCTGGCCCGGAAGTCCGCCCGGGGGCAAACCTCCTGGCGGATTGGCGGATTCATCCCTCATCTTCTTGATCACGAGCACGGCCATCAGACCCATTACCACTGCGAGCAGCACGATCAGACCTATGGCCCCCACAAGTATTGGGGAGATGCCGTCGCCGCTCTTGTCCGAGGAGGTATCGTCGTCGTCGTCATCCGTGGGTTGCTGTTCCTGGGGTTCCACCCAGAGGAGGAACTCGCCGCTCTCATCGGAGTCCTCCAGCACCTTGTTCGTACCCTCAATTACCACCACTTTGACCTTGTAGTTTCCCATTTGCAGATCGGAGGTGTTCCATGTGTAGGTTGTCTCGGTGGTGGTGACGATAAGTTCCCAATCACCCCCGTCCTTGCTGTAGTACAGTTTGTAAGTGAGGTCGTCACCGTCCAGGTCCTCCCCCTCCCAGGAGAGGGTTATCTCACCTGTCCTGTTGTCACCCTGGGTGGGGGCGCTCAGGAAACCCACTGTAGGTGCGTCGGGATTATTGACCACCAGGTCCTCGAAAGTATGGACCGCGCTGAGGTTCCCCTCTGTTAGGTCGTACACCTCGAGTTTCACCCTGTATGTGCCGTCCTCAAGCCCTGTCATGTCCATGTTGTAGGACCCGATATTGGGTATTCCACCCTCAACGAGCGTATATTCCCCGTCCTGCGGTGCGATGTAGATCCAGACAAGCAGGTTCTCGTTCTCGTTCGGGTCAGGGTCGGAGGCGATCCAGCTGAAGAGGGCGTATCCGAAGATCTCGCCGGAGGGTTTCTGCGGGTTCGAAATGACAGGTGGATCGGGGTTGTATACGTTGAAACCTATTAGAGATTCAGTTGACACCTCTTCTCTCGAATCCCTCATCAAAAGCCTGAGGTTGTAATAGCCGTCCTCCAGCAGTGTGGTATCCCAGCTGAAGGAACCGGGGTTTGCCTCCCAATCGAGGAGGGACTCCCAGGAATCACCGGCAAGCCTGTATTCCAGTAGGACCTCGAGGACCTCGGAGGCATCCTCCTCGTCGTGTGCACTCCACTGTATCTCGACGGTCCCGGCCACGGTATCATCTGTCGAAGGCTCCCTGATCGTTGCCTCGGGTGGGTCGTTGTTGTAGATGGTGAAAACAGGTGATTCCACCGTATGGGTCAGGCCGAAGGTGTCCTCTGCGGTCAACTTAAGCTTGTAATCGTAGCCGTCATCGTAGGACATCGTGTCCAATGTGTAGGTCTGGGATGCCGGGTTGTAGCTCTGTGTGAGGAGGGGCTCGTCGTAGTTCTCGCCGCCGTCGGACGAGAGCGAGAGCGTCACCTTCATATCGGTGTAAGAGTCCCGGGGATCGATGTCGTTCACCCGCCATCTTATCGTAGCCTCGCCGGAGAACTCCTCTCCTTCCGTGGGCCTCAGGAACTCCGCCACTGGGGGGTCGGGATTGTCTATGCTGAAGCCTATGGATTCTGCACTTGCGGTCATCTCATCACCGTCCGTGGCGACCCCATGGACCATGTACTTGTCGTTGTCCGGTATCCTTGGATCGCTCGTGTCCCAGAGATATGTGCCAATGTTCTCCAGATCCTCCTCGATCACCGTCCAATCGGGATCGCCCACCCTCTTGTAATAGAGGTCTATCGTGAGGTCGGAACCATCCTCGTCATCCTCCGCAAACCAGAGGATCTCGAGTTCACCAATGACCGGCTCCTCGTCTATGGCAGCTGCCATTGCCTGGTCGTTGAACTCGAAGGTGGGGCTGTCCGGGTTCAGTATACTCACAGGAATGATGTGCTCGTTCTCATCCTCCCAGTAGTCGATCGCGGATATCCTGATCTCGTAGTCGCCATCCGGATAATCGTAGTTGGTCCCGTCCGTCTTTTTCAAAGTATTGAGAGGGAAGGAGCCTACCGCAGGTCCGTTTCCTTCCAACGTCGCCCAGTTTCCGCCAACGGGTCTGATCTCGGTGCTTACCCGTATATGTGAATCTGACGCATCCGCATCAGTAACGCTCCAGGAGATGGTCTCGGTTCCGGAGAGGACATCATCCGGTGAAGGGCTTCCCACGTTTATCTCCGGAACGGCCCCGTCTATATCGAAAACCCTGAAGTTGGAAGCCTTTTCGAGGATGAGCCCTAACCTCGCTTCTGCGGCTCCCGTAGGCCGGTTGTGCCTCCTCGGATGAGCATCCTGCACGAGCATTACATTGCATGTAACAAGTGCATTGTCGAAAGAGACATCCTCCACGGTTATGGTGAAATTGACCCAGGTGTTGGAGCTGTCATGTCCTCCGAAGGCCTCTATCGAGATCGGAGCTGCAGTGGCCCGGGCATTTATCCTGGTCTTGAGATTCGAATCTATGGCTGTATTGTTCGCATCAGTGCTTCCGCCTACCGAGGGGTCAACTCCATCGATCGTATATGTTGGATAGGCGGGAGCAGCATAGAAGTTCATCCTCGTGGCGGAGGCAGCCCGGTAATAAACGTCACTGTTCGAACTTGCATGGTACTCGATACCTATGTATTTGTCAGGAAACCAATCATCGTCATGGTTCATCCGGTCCATTGCGCCGATTATTCCGGCGCACGGAGGACACCAGACTGCTGTTACATCTTCCATCAGCACCCTCTGTTTGGTCCCGGTTGAGATCGTTGTCCCGTTGACAGGTACGTAAACCGCTTGATAGATCTCTGCTGTATTGATATCATAACTATTGGACCCTGACGTAACCGTTTTGGTACCCATGTGTTTATCCTGTAGGAATACCACTAATCCGATATCATCCCAATCGTTCTCTTCCACGTCGTCCGGATAGTACGGATCATCGGTCCCGTAGAAATTTACGTTCGAGAAGGATACGTTGTAGTTCTCAGAGGTCCCAAGAAGACCCCTTGTCGGGAGATCGTCGCCCTTTGCATCGAGCGTGATCGCATCATCCCCAGTTATCATGACCAGCCCGGCGCTGATCAACATGATCGCAAACGAAATAGACAGAATGCCGAATTTTTTCTCCATGGGTATCACCCTTGACCCCGTTCTCGGGTAGGTTTGGGCAATTGCCAGGCACCTTATTTAATCATTTTGTTTTTACATTAACAGAGGGATGTCACAACATGACAGGAATGGATATCATTTGATGCAAATCCTGCTCCCCCGAACCAAAATAGAATGAAGGGTTCGGGACGACCGGTTCGATATTTTGTGGCAGTTCGTACCCGGGGACTCCGTCCCGGCATCTCCGGAGGGCCCACCGATCCCTGGACCATCACATTATTATATCCGCGCCTTTTTCCCCTCCAGGTACCCCGGTTTTTGGTACGGTGAGATCATGGATGACAGGGACTTCGAGGCCTTAGGGTTCAAATGCGGACTGGAGATCCACCAGCAGCTCGTAAGCCACAGGAAACTGTTCTGCAGATGCCCGCCGGTGTACCGGAACGACCCGCCCCATTACACAATAATCCGCCACATGAGACCAACGCTCTCAGAGATGGGGACCTACGACGGGACGGCCCTCATGGAGTTCAAGACAAAGAAGAACATAACCTACGAGTTCTACAGGGATACCACGTGCTCCTATGAGATAGACGACACACCCCCTTTCGAGATGGACGACAGGGCGCTCGAGATATCGCTTGTAATAGCCAAAGCAATGGACTGCCTCCTTGTCGACGAGGTCCACGTTTCCAGGAAGCAGTACCTCGACGGCACCATACCCACGGGATTCCAGAGAACCGCCATCATCTCGCTTCAGGGAAAGGTGCCCTGGAAAAAGGAAAAGGATATCCACATAAGGCAGATATCCCTCGAGGAGGACGCCTGCCGGGAGGTATCGGACATAGGCCACGAGGTGACCTACAGGACCGACAGGCTGTCCATTCCTCTTGTGGAGGTCGTGACGGAACCGGATGCGAAGAACCCCACCGAGGCCGGGGAGATGGCCCGTTTGCTGGGGAACGTCATGAGGTCAACACAGCTTGTTAGAAGGGGCCCGGGCGCGACAAGGCAGGATGTGAACGTCTCGGTGGAAGGGGGGCAGAGGGTGGAGATCAAGGGAGTTCCGAAACTCTCGATGATACCGACCCTCACTGCGGGGGAGGCGATAAGGCAGCACAACCTCCTGAAGATAAAAGACGACCTTCACGCCAGAGGCCAAAAAGATGAGGACATGGACATCGAGGGGTTCACCACTATGAAGAGCCTGGACGTGACCAGGCTTTTCGAGGGCAGGCCCGTTCCACTTTTATCCAACTGGTTCGGGGAAAAGGTCGAGGTCTCGCCAGAACTCAACGTTATGGCGGTCCTTATCCCGGGTTTCAAGAACATCATGACCCATACGACACACTATGACCAGAGGTTCATTGAGGAGCTTTCGGGAAGGGTCAGGGTGATAGCCTGCCTGGACAGACTGCCGAATGTCTACTCCTCCGACGAGGGGCCCAAAGGGGGAATAACAAGGAAGGATGTCCGGGCCATAATGAAGGAATTGGGGGGAGGGAAGGAGGATGTTTTCGTCCTTGTGTGGGGCCCTGCCGAAGATACCGTAACCGGATGCCAGGAGATATACATCAGGTCCAAAGAGGCTTTCCAGGGAGTCCCAAATGAGACCAGACAGCATATCACGGAGCACACCACATCGTTTGAGAGAATACTGCCGGGACCGGACAGGATGTACCCGGATACGGACAGCCCTCCCATTGTCGTTTCCGAGGAGATGTTCAGGCGCGTTGATGAGCTTGCCCCGGACCCGTGGTGGGAGGATCGCAGCACGATGCTTGCTAGCGGGGTCCCCGCGCAGATCGTGGAAAAACTGGTGGTCTCGAGGCAGATGCCCGTATACAAGAAGGCGGTCAGCAGGGGGTCCGATCCAGTGTTCACGGCGAGGGTACTTGTAGAACATTTCAGGCATCTGAGAAGGAAGGGCTACGATGTGGATTCGCTTCCCTGCGACAGCCTTGTCTTTCTACTCGATCTTGTCAAGAGGGGGTCGGTCCTCAAGGAAGCGGTCCCCATGCTCCTTAAGAGGATGGCCAAGAAGAAGATCGGTCCTGTGAGGGCCATCGAGGACCTCAGGCTCAAACCGCTTTCCGGGAAAGAGACCAAGGAACTGGTGTCCAAACTGGTATCGTCGAACAGGGACCTTGCCATGCTGTACGGTGAGGGCAGGAAGGGGCCCCTCCGGGGTGCCGTGATGTCCTCTATACACGGCAGGTACCCCGGGGCACAGGTCATGGGGATGATCGAGGACGCGGTTTGAGGAACCAAAATATCAGGACCGTTAAATGGCCAATTCTCATTGCTGTCAGACCTTCTAATATGAGAAAAAAATGAATTGGTGCGAGGGACCGGCTCTGTCCAGCAGCAATTCCTTCGGAATGGTGCGGAGTTACAAGTTTTCTCCCTCCGGTTAAAAACTTCTAACAACTACGTTCAAATCCGGTCCAGTATTCATTAGACCTTGTGATGTGGGAATTAATTGAATTGGTGCGAGGGACCGGCTCTGTCCAGCAGCAATTCCTTCGGAATGGTGCGGAGTTACAAGTTTTCTCCCTCCGGTTAAAAACTTCTAACAACTACGTTCAAATCCGGTCCAGTATTCATTAGACCTTGTGATGTGGGAATTAATTGAATTGGTGCGAGGGACCGGATTTGAACCGGCGAACCACTGAGGAGCAGATTTTGAGTCTGCCGTCTTTGACCACTTGACTACCCTCGCGATGTTTGAAAACGTC
>Ga0272443_10006570_pt1 | contig 11453 bp, 8 predicted proteins | sample SSMAcet12_FD_193581 | JGI IMG/M metagenome (GOLD analysis project Ga0272443, IMG submission 193581) | Marine sediment archaeal communities from Little Sippewissett salt marsh, Falmouth, MA, United States - SSM-Acet-12 | ecosystem: Environmental > Aquatic > Marine > Wetlands > Sediment ... | reverse complement strand
ATCACAAAGACTGCCTTTGAAACGATGGACTTTCTCACCGGACACACACTGAAGGATAACTATTTGTCGATCATCGGAAATGAAAAATGGTATAAAAAGAAGGAGGAAAGATCTGTTTTTGCCCAGCAACCGGTGGATGCCATGGCCATGGTCCTGATGTACCACCAGGCTTATCATGTGACAAAGGACAAAGCGTACCTGAATAAGCTATATACCTCTTTCCTGTGGTTTCTGGGTGAGAACGACCTCAGGATGAGCCTGTATGATTTCGAGACCAAGGGATGCTGCGATGGTTTCGAAAGCTATGGTGTGAACCGCAACCAGGGCGCAGAAAGTTCGCTGGCGTATTTGATATCCCATTTAACTGTACTCCAGGCTTATGATGAATTTCATGCATCAGACTGAGGAAAGAACCTGAACGAAGGTATTTACATTCTGCGATGATCATACACAGATTTCAACACAACCCTGTCCTTACCAGGGATGACGTACCCTATCCGGTTGCCACGGTGCATAATGCGGCCGTGATAAAACACGGTGGAAAGTATATCATGATATTCCGGTCACACACCCTGAACGGAAGAAGCATACTGGGGAGGGCCGATAGTGAAGACGGTTATCATTTTAAGGTGCATCCCAAACCGTTCATGATCCCGGCTTCGGAAGGGGTTTTTAAAGAATATGAATCCTATGGAATTGAGGATCCCAGAATCACTTATATAGATGGCGAGTACCTGATTACCTACAGTGCGTATTCCAGAAATGGCGTGCGTATCGGACTGGCAAGGACAAAAGATTTCAACACAGTGGAAAGGTTCTCACTGATTACAGAACCGGATCACCGGAATGTGGTGATCTTTCCTGAAAAAATCGGGGGTCTCTATGCCCGCCTAGATCGCCCCCATACTGACATATGCCCCTGGTCCATCTGGATCAGCTATTCTCCGGATCTGAAGTACTGGGGCGGATCGAAAATCGTCATGAAACCGGCACAATACCACTGGGATGAGATGAAGATAGGTCCCGGGGCACCCCCGATGAAAACATCCCGTGGCTGGGTAAGCATTTACCATGGCGTCTTTCCAACCATGGATGGAAGCGTGTACAGATTGGGGGTGGCTTTGCACGATCTGGAGGATCCTTCCTGCATTATTGCAGCAGGTGATCAATGGATCCTACAGCCCGAAGAGCTCTATGAAATTACAGGGTACGTGCATAATGTTGTGTTCACCTGCGGAGCTGTTCCGGAAGAGGATGGTAGCGTTAAGATATACTGGGGGGGTGCTGACAAAGTAATGTGTATGGGCACCACTACCCTGGATGCGCTTGTGGAACATTGTCTGAACAACCCCCGGGAAGTAGTGTAAGCACCTGTATTAAAAATAAAGGGTATGAAGATTGCGATACTGTCCCCGGTCGCCTGGCGGACTCCTCCCCGTAAATATGGCCCCTGGGAACAGGTTGCCTCCAATGTCACTGAGGGACTGGTTGAAAGGGGTATTGATGTAACGCTGTTTGCCTCGGGTGATTCTCTTACCGGGGGCAAACTGGTTTCGGTATGTGCGCATCCTTATGCAGAAGACCCTGATGTCGACCCCAAGGTAGCTGAGTGCCTTCATATCAGTTCCCTGATGGAACAGGCAGATAAGTATGATCTGATACACAATCATTTTGATTTTCTTCCCCTGAGCTATTCCCGATTGATCCATACACCCATGGTCACCACCATCCACGGGTTTTCTTCACCGAAGATCCTCCAGGTCTATAAGAAATACAACCACACCTCATATTATGTGTCCATCAGCAATTCCGACCGCAGCCCGGAACTTGACTACATGGCCACCGTTTACAATGGTATTGACGGTAGGGAGTTTACATTCAATTCTGAATCAAAGGATTATCTTCTTTTCTTCGGCAGGATCCATCAGGAAAAAGGTGTCTATGAGTCCATCCAAATTGCCAGAAGATCAAACAGGAAGCTGATCATTTCCGGATTGATCCAGGATCAGGAATACTTTGACCGGAAGGTAAAACCATATATCGATCATCATCAGATTATGTTTGCTGGCAATTCCGGCCCCGAAGAGCGGAACAGACTTCTGGGTGATGCTTTTGCCCTTTTGCACCCGGTTGGTTTTGAAGAACCATTCGGCCTCAGTGTCGTTGAAGCCATGTTCTGCGGGACCCCTGTGATTGCATTTAACCGGGGCTCCATGCCCGAATTAATCCTTGACGGTAAGACGGGATTCCTGGTAAGAACCGTTGAAGAAGCAAAGGAAGCGGTCAGTCAGATTCAGACAATTGACCGGAGGGTTTGCATGGAATGGGCCACATCAAAATTCAGCCGGCAAAAAATGACAGAAGGTTATCTGGAGGTCTATCAGCATATCCTGCGCTGACCACATAGAGGCAGTCGCTTATTTAGATCCTGATTTTTTCAGTTCGTCCAGTAGTCCGGTCAAATGAACGGTGGCATAGGTGGATGCATAATCCGATTTGGCGTAGGGAATGATCAGCTCCTCATTATGGACCATGGATCCGCAGGAATATACAACGTTGGGAACATACCCGTCCCGTTCTTCTGAGTTTGGGACCAGCAGGGGTGTTTTCAACCTTCCGATCTCTTTCTCGGGATGGTCCAGATCGAACAGGGATGCTCCCAGGGTATATTCACGCATCGGTCCAACCCCATGGGTGATCACAAGCCACCCTTCACCAGTCTCGATGGGAGACCCGCAATTGCCCACCTGTATGAATTCCCATGGAAATTTTGGTTCCTGAAGCAGTGTGGCCTCCCGCCAGATAGTAATATGATCCGAATATGCAATGTAGATCCTGTAGCCGTCCAGGCGGCACAGCATGGCATATTTTCCATTTATTTTTCTGGGGAACATGGCCATCCCTTTGTTCCGGGCAACCTCCCCATGAAGCGGCAGAATCCTGAAATTATAAAAATCTTTGGTATCCAGCAGTTTGGGTAGTATTGTTTCTCCGTCGTACGCCGTATATGTGGCATAATAGATCGTATCTCCGTCATCACCTGTAAATTTCACAAACCGTGCATCTTCAATGCCGTTTTTCTCTAATGCCGATACGGGGAAAATCACCCTCTCGGAAATATTTGTGTCCAGAGAGAATTCGAGTTCATAATGCGAAGAGGCCAGCCAGAGGATCTGATTAAAGAGCAGCTCTTTATCCGATGCGAGGTGACGGGCTTTCCGGGCTTTATCGATACATGTTCTCAGTTCTCCGTAGGTAAATTGATCATTCAGCTTATCCAGTATCAGAGCGGCAGGAATAATGGCATGCACTTTTTGCATTTCATCCAGCTTTTCATGAAACGATCTTTTATCATACACATGCCGCCGGATATGCTCGGCTTCCTCCAGTAACTTGCCCACAGGCTCGATGGATAGATTATTCTCATTATCAAGCACTCCTGTCCGGAAAACGATGGAAGAGATGTGGCCTTCTCCGGTAGCCCTGAAACTGATGATCACGCGCTTATGACCCGGACCTATTTCGGTTTGATCGGGATGCTCAACCATGGAGGGATTAAAAATAGCAGCCGATTCAATGGAATATTCCATGGTAAAATAGGAACCTATCAGGATTTTTTTCGAATAGTCGATAGATGCAGGATCAACATTTATTTGCGTAAAAAGAAAGACGATTCTGTTAAAGTGCTTCTCAAAGATTCTGGAGATATTCCTGTGACGCAGTGAAAAATCCCTCAGGACCTGATTCAGTGCAATCCTGGCCTCTCCATCGGTCATATTCAGCACAGAGCGTATAATCTGAGATGCCCTCCTGTCATCCGTGTAAAGGAAGCGCACAATCAACCTGGAGGCATCGGGAAGGAATTCAGTCTCTTTTCGGTTTACAATAACCTGCATCGATCTGAAGTTTAAAAAACAGATTATAAAGGTAGGCGCTAAAAGTTAATAAGTTGCTATATCACGGATTACTTTTTAAAACGATTTTGTAATGTTCAGAATCTTGTAGAAATTTGATTTGAGATTGTTCATACTCAAGGAGTTTTTGTGATCCCGAATACCATCTGCATACATCATCTGGATATAGCCAAGACAAGTGACCAGAACTTTAACTGGACCCACTTCACCAGTCTATAGATCAATATATATGAGTTCATGCTTAAAATTAAATAGATCTTCGTACGGATAAGGAAATGAACAGATAGTTTGGTATGTTTAAAGGGATGAAAGTAAGAACAGTGCCATTCGGAACATTGAAAGTGAAGGCCGGGGAGATGATCAACCGCATTTCTCCCGCGAAGATTCGTGAACACTATGAAGTGGATCCGGAAGGGTATATGCGCATCGCCATGAACATGATGGTGGTGGACACAGGTGAGCGGGTGGTGCTGTTCGATCCCGGAACTGCAGATTTCCTTCCTGGCAGACTGAAGGCGGAGTACGGTTTGGAACAGACAGGTTCCCTGGAGGAGATCCTGAGAGCAGCCGGGTATGAACCCGAACAGGTGACCGATGTGATCTTCACCCACCTGCATTTCGACCACGGCAGCGGGGCGTTCAGGAGGGTGCCGGGGAAGATCGTGAAACGGTTCCCGGAAGCGGACTATCACGTACTGAAGGCGCATTTTGACTATGCCTCCGGTCGCAATAAGAAAGAATCCGCTTACTTCATCACCCTGTTTTTCAGGAGTGTGGACCGTATCCGCTGGCTGGAGGAGTGGAACGGGGAGTGGATGGATTACCAGGTGTTTCAAGGGCATACCAGGGAGATGGTGGTTCCCAGGATCCTGACCGGGGAAGGGGAGGTTTTCTATGTGTCAGACCTGATCCCCATGGAGATTTTCCTGGATCCGGATGCCTGCAGCGGATACGACCGGGACCCGGAGCTGGCCAGAAAGGAGAAGGTGGCATTCCTGGAAGGACGGGACCGGCCGTGCGAGCTGGCCCTGTTCCATGATCCGGTCAGGCCGGTCTTGGATTACCCGCCGGACAGTTAACCGGAGCTTTCCAGCAATACTTCCAGGATTTTCTTCCCGGCCTCGGACACCCGGGTCCCGGGTCCGAATATGGCCGCCACCCCCGCTTTATAGAGAAAGTCATAGTCCTGGGGAGGGATCACCCCGCCTGCAATGACCATGATGTCTTCCCGCCCCAGTTTTTTAAGGTGCCCGATTACCTGAGGGATCAGGGTTTTGTGACCTCCGGCCAGGGATGAGACACCCAGGATATGCACGTCGTTTTCCGCGGCCTGTTTGGCGGCCTCTGCCGGGGTCTGGAAAAGGGGACCGATATCCACATCGAACCCGATGTCCGCATAACCGGTGCTGACCACCTTCGCCCCACGGTCGTGCCCGTCCTGTCCCATTTTGGCGATCATGATCCTGGGTTGTCTTCCCTCTCTGGCCGCAAATTCACGGGCCAGGGCGGCTGCTTCCCTGAATGATTGGTCCTCGCCCGATTCGGAGGAATAGATCCCGGAGATGGACCGGATCACCGCCTTGTATCTTCCGCTGACTTTTTCAATGGCCGTTGAGATCTCACCCAGGGTGGCCCTGTTACGCGCTGCTTCCACGGAAAGTTCAAGCAGGTTCCCCTCGCCGGTTTCCGCACAGCGGGTGATGGCCGCCAGGGATGCGTTCACTTTCTCCTGGTCCCGTTCCTTTTTCAGTTTCCTGAGCCGGTTGATCTGTGACTGCCTGACGGCCGTGTTGTCCACCGTGAGGATGTCCATGGGATCTTCCTTTTCGAGCCGGTACATATTAACACCCACGATGATGTCCTTTCCGCTGTCGATCCTGGCCTGCTTCCTGGCAGCTGCTTCCTCGATGCGCATCTTGGGCAGCCCTGTTTCGATGGCTTTTGCCATTCCGCCCAGTTCCTCGATCTCTTCGATATGCTCCCATGCCCTGCGGGCAATCTCATGGGTGAGGGATTCCACGTAAGCGGAACCGGCCCAGGGGTCCACGGACCTGCAGATCTCGGTCTCTTCCTGTAAAAATAGCTGGGTATTCCTGGCGATCCGTGCTGAAAAATCCGATGGAAGGGCAATGGCCTCGTCCAGCGCGTTGGTGTGCAGCGACTGGGTGTGTCCGAGTGCGGCGGCCATCGCCTCGATGCAGGTCCTGGCCACATTGTTATAGGGATCCTGTTCGGTGAGGCTCCAGCCCGAGGTCTGGCAGTGGGTCCTGAGAGCCATGGATTTGGGATTCGCCGGGTTGAACCGCTTGACGATCTTGGCCCACAGCATCCTGGCGGCGCGCATTTTGGCGATCTCCATGAAGTGGTTCATGCCGATCCCCCAGAAAAACGAGATCCTGGGAGCAAAGGCATCGATGTCAATACCCGCGCCTACACCGGTGCGCAGGTACTCCAGTCCGTCCGCCAGGGTATAGGCCAGTTCGATATCGGCGGTGGCTCCCGCCTCCTGCATGTGGTATCCCGAGATGCTGATGCTGTTGAACCGGGGCATGTGCAGGGAGGTGTACCTGAAGATGTCGGCAATGATCCGCATGGACATTTCGGGGGGATAGATGTATGTGTTCCGCACCATGAACTCCTTCAGGATGTCGTTCTGGATCGTCCCGCTGAGCTCTTTCAGGGAAGCACCCTGCTCCAGTCCGGCCACGATATAGAAAGCCATGACCGGAAGCACGGCCCCGTTCATGGTCATGGAGACTGACATCTCATTGAGCGGGATCTGGTCGAACAGGATCTTCATGTCCAGGATGGAATCCACGGCCACCCCGGCTTTCCCCACATCGCCCACCACCCGCTCATGGTCCGAATCGTATCCCCTGTGCGTGGCCAGGTCAAAGGCCACCGACAGCCCTTTCTGTCCGGCGGCCAGATTCCTGCGGTAGAACGCGTTGGACTCCTCGGCGGTGGAAAAGCCGGCATATTGCCTGATCGTCCAGGGCCGTGTGACAAACATGGTGGAGTAGGGGCCCCTCAGGAACGGAGGCAGTCCGGCCGCATAGTGCAGGTGTTCCATTTGCTCCAGATCCTCCCTGCTGTAGGAGGGTTTGACGGTGATGTGCTCCTGTGTCTCAAAGGGCTGCCAGGTGAGCTGGTCCGCCGTCTCTTTTTTGAGTTCAAGGTCCCTGAAGTTGGTTTTGCTGAAGTCTACCCTCATATTAGTCGAAAGTCAAAAGTCGTTAGTCTAAAGTCTAAAGTCGAAAGTCTGTTAGGATGTTAGGAGGAGGTGGTTGAACTCCTTCAATGCGTCAAGCAGGTTGGTCTTCAGATGGATGAAATGCGTGATGCCTGCTTTGCGGAGCTCCTGAAGTGAGTTTTCCGGGTAGCCGGCCACCACAATCAGTGCTTCGTTCCCGAGCGCCCCGTCCACTTCGGGTGCCAGTTCGGCATAGGCATCATCGGAGCTGCACAGTACCACGATCTCCGCGCCGGATTCTCCGGCTGCTTTAATCCCTGCCCTGATGGTCCGGAACACTGGCTGGTCCACGATCTCGTACCCCGCGCAGGCAAAGAAGTTTCCGGCAAACATGGCCCGGGCGGACATCCAGCGGGGGTCGCCGTACCTGAAGAGAAACACCTTTGGCCTCTTTCCGCTTCTTTCCGTTTCCAGACGGATGTCTTCGAAGAGGGTGGACAGCCTGAAAGGACGGACCGGCTTCAGGGGGGTGTCGCCGGAATCTCCGGTCGAAATGTTTTCCTCCTGCACCGGTGGATCACCGAGGTTTGCCAGGACAAATTCATTGAATGAAGGATATGCATTGGTGCCCAGAAGCCTGAGCCTTCCCTGGGCAGCCTTCTCCTTTTTACGCTGCAGGGAGGCTTCCACCACTTCACCCACCCATCCCGACTCGAACGCTTTCATGAATCCGCCCTTCGATTCGGCCATAAGGAAGATCTCCCATGCTTTCCCGGCCAGGGCATCGGTCAGATGCTCCAGGTAGTAGGAGCCTGAGGCCGGATCTGCCACCCGGTCAAAATAGGCCTCCTCCCGCAGAATGATCTGAGTGTTCCTGGCGATGCGGTCGGAAAAAGATGAATTCCTTCCGGAAGGCAATTCAAACGGCAGGATACTGATCTGGTCCGCCCCGCCGATGATGGCAGCCATCGCTTCGGTGGTCCCCCGAAGGATATTCACATGGGGATCATACAGGGTCATGTTCCATGTGGAGGATGTGGCGTGAATGTGTATTCTTCCATGTCCGGCCCCGATCCCGTAACCCTCGCATATTCTGCCCCAGAGGATCCGTGCGGCCCTGAGCTTCGCGATCTCCATGAAATAATTGGTGCCTGTGGTGAGTTCCAGTTCCATCACGGCCGCCGCATCGGCCGGATCGACCCCTGCAGAGGTGAGCAGGGCCATATAGTCACTGGCCATGGCCATGGCAAACCCCAGTTCTTCGGTCAGAGTGGCACCCGCATTCTGGAACATCGCCCCGTTGACCGGGATGACCCGCAGGGAAGGTGATCGGCGCAGGACTTTCTTTACGAGCGATCCCAGGTTTTCCAGACTGGCGATGGGAATGCCTGTCAGTGCCATTGTACCGATGGGATCGGCACCCAGTCCCCCGCTCAGAAAAGAAGGATCCGTCCCCCTCTGAAGGGCCAGCCTCACCAGGTTGTCATACAGCAGGTCAGCGTACATGGAACCTTTGAAGGAGACCTCGGTGTCTCCGAGGGAGATACCTTCCAGCATGAGCTCCAGCTGTTCAGGGTCCGGTTTCCAGGAATCACCTGCCAGGAAGCGGACGGACTGGGCTCCGCCCTTCAACGCCTCCCTGATCCTTCGGTTGCTTTCACCGGCATCGTTTTTCAATTCGACATCCTGGCAGATCAGCCAGCTATTGGGGGCGGTCCCGGGTTTTTTCAGGGATCCTGCCTGCCGAAGGTACTCCAGGTTCCGGAGGTCTTCTTCACGGTAGTACGGATTTACATGGATCCCTTCCTCAGGGTTCCAGACCAGTTTTTTCCGGTAGTCCGCTCCCTTCAGGTCGGCCCTGATCCTCGCCTCCCATTCTTCCGTCGGAATATCGGGGAATTCGTCAAACAATCGCTTGAATGCTGGATCTTTCATGCTGTCATCAATTGGAATACAAAGAAAAGACTTTGGCAGTAGCTAATCAATGATTTTGAACATAATTGGGCGGACCATTCCTGATTCATGTCACAGAACCGGGGCGGAAGCTTGCAGGATGCACAGAATTATCATAATATTGTATATAAGAGAATCACCTAATTCACAGATCTATGTTGAGGCCCCTTCTGTTACTTTCGTTTTTTCTGATCAGTTGTTATTCGTTTGCCCAGACCGTTGAGAATATCCGGGTGGAGCCCGAAGGGGACAAGATCAAGGTGCATTACCGGATCGGCGGCTCCACCGAGTCCCAGCTTTACAAGGTAACACTCAACTGTTCCCTGGACGGTGGTGCCAGGTTTGAGCCGAAGGCGGTGATCGGAGATGTGGGAATGAATATCCGGGGGGGCAGAAGCTATTACACGATCGTGTGGGATGTGTTCGAAGATGTGGATCAGGTGGGGAGCGCCGAATTTTTCGTAAAGGTGGAGATGGAAGAAGACATGACGGCGCCGGTAACCCCCATCGAGGTGCGACCGAAGAAGATGCATGAAGAATCGGTGAAAAGAGTGCTGGAGGAAACGGACGAGGGGGTTGAAGTGGAAAAATCAAGGGAACCTGCACCGTTCGACCACAGGTATCACCTCGCTTACCGGGCAAGTTCATACAATTTGCTCGGATTGACTGCCGGCACCCTGGGTAACTGGGGTTTTTACGGCAGTCTCAGGATCGGAAATATCGATGATGATATGCAGTTGCTTTCCGGCTCCTTCACCGCGGGTGTGACCAAGCATATTTTTTCCGCCGGTATATACCGTCTGCACGGGTACCTTGGTGCCGGGATCGGTGACTATTTTAACAAACTCGATGTGGAAGCCGGGATCACCAATGTGCTTTTTGACAGGTTGACGGTCACCCTCGGGATGGAATATCCCGGTTATTATCTGGATTTTGTATTCGGCATTGGCGTTTTACTATAACATGAAGGTCATGAAAAGAAAGGTATGTATGTTGTCCTTTGTGATCCTGGCCGGTCTCGTTGCCGGGACAGCCGCCCAGGAGAATGAGCGGTCCAGCGGACCGGTCGAATTAAACATGAAGAAAAACAAATCCGTTGCGGAAGGCAGTTCCCAGCCCCTGGAAATCCCCATGAAGCAGCAGACGCCGGTGGACCTTGCAGGAAAGGTGGTCAGCGGCTTCACATGGATCTCACCTCCGTTCAGCAGCGTGGTCACTTCCGAAAGTACTTATACCCTGAAGACCACGGTCAATTCGGACGAAAACATCAGGTTTATCAACCTTTTCAGGAACGGGCAGTTCGTGAGGAATATCATCCCGCCGGTGCCCACCATCAGGCAGATGCTGGTTAACGAACCGATGGACCTGCAACTGGGAAGCAACAGCCTGAAAGTGGAGGCGGTGACGGTGACGGGGAAAAAGACGGAGAGCACCGTGGAAGTGGTTTATGATATTTCCAGCGCAAAATTTTATGCACTGATCATTGCGGTGGAAGATTACCACGATCAGGCCATCAGTGACCTGGATGAGCCTGTCAAGGATGCTACCAGGTTCCATCAGCTGATCAACAGCCAGTACACCTTTGATGAGGAAAACATCCGGTTCCTGAAAAACCCTTCCAAGTCTGAGATCATCGGGACCCTTCACCAGATGCGGACAGAGGTGACACCCGAGGATAACCTGCTGATCTATTACGCAGGTCACGGGATCTGGGACGAGGAGATGAAAACCGGTTACTGGCTACCCTGTGATGCCAGCCGGGACAATCCGGTGGACTGGCTTCCCAACACGGACCTGACAAATTACCTGAATGTGCTGAAAACGAAGCACACGTTGCTGATCGCCGATGCCTGTTTCAGCGGGGGGATCTTCAAGACACGGGCTGCTTTCAACAACATCATGTCTGTTGAGAAGCTTTACAGGCTGGTGAGCAGGAAAGCGATGACCAGCGGGACACTGAACGAGGTGCCCGACAAGAGCGTATTCATCCAGTACCTGATCAAGCGCCTGGAGGAGAATAACCGGAAGTACCTTTCATCGGAACAGCTCTTTTCCAGCATGCGGGAAGCGGTCATCAACAACAGTCCCAACATCCCCCAGTACGGAACCATTCAGAACGTGGGGGATGAGGGGGGCGATTTCATTTTCATCAGAAGGGATTGATCGATCAGAGCGAACCGGTCATTTTCGCCGGGTCCACCCAGCGGTCAAACTCATCCGGTGTCACATAACCCAGCGCCAGGGCTGCCTCTTTGAGGGTGGTTCCTTCTCCGTGTGCCTTCTTTGCGATCTCGGCTGCTTTTTCGTATCCGATATGGGGATTCAGGGCCGTGACCAGCATCAAAGAATTGTTCAGGTGCTGCCGGATCCTGTCCCGGTCGGGCTCGATGCCG
>Ga0272443_10006568_pt1 | contig 11455 bp, 8 predicted proteins | sample SSMAcet12_FD_193581 | JGI IMG/M metagenome (GOLD analysis project Ga0272443, IMG submission 193581) | Marine sediment archaeal communities from Little Sippewissett salt marsh, Falmouth, MA, United States - SSM-Acet-12 | ecosystem: Environmental > Aquatic > Marine > Wetlands > Sediment ... | reverse complement strand
CTAATCAAAACCGAACTATTAAAAATTGCAGGAGAATACCAAACACAAGAAATAGTGTATCTCATTGAAAACCATATAGACCCATTGTTGGACGCAATACAGAAAGCGGAAAGATCCAATCAAGAAACTGAAACCACCAGACAAAAAATACTCCTTGCGACAATCAGACAAAAATAAATGGAGGTAAAACATAAAAATGGAAAACCCAAACCAAACAAAAACAGAACCAGTACAGAACCCAAGCCAAAGCATAGTAATTGACAAATGCTTCTTCGGACAAAAAACAGCTCTAAAAATACAATACAACCAAGAAAACAACAGCATATTCATCGGAATTGGTAAAAAGAACGAGAACGACCAGTGGACATGGAACAACGCTAAAATAAAAGACACCGAAGCCGCGGACATAGTCAGAGTTATAACTGGCAAAATAGATAACACCAGCTTCTACCATACATTCAACAACACCCACACCCAAATATGGATAACCAAAAAAGAAACACAGATTTTCATCAAAATCGACAACCTCACCAAAAACCTCAACCCAAGCGAACAAGAAGTCCTAAAAATAATACTAAAAGAAACAATACTACAATCCGCTCGCAAAAAAGCCATAAAATTATAATAATTAGGCTTATAATGAAAACAGCTATTTTCGGTGACAGTCACTGTCAAAATTCAACTAACATTCGGCATATTTTTCAAGAACTCATCATTTTTAAACGAAATCTCAATGAATCCAACTTGCCTTTAAAGCCCTTTTGACCTATATTAAGACGATAGACAGGGACTTGACAGCTCGACCTGCAACCTAAAAAAAACTACATATCTGGAGGGCCGGATGTGAACAGAACATTTGTGCTTTTTACCATAATTGCAGGATATGTTCTATCACAGAATGGATTTGCGCAGGATTCCCTATTTTCTTCGCCAATTAATTATCCGGTAGGCACTAAGCCATATTCAGTATTTTGCGCCGATTTTAACAATGATTCAAAATACGATATCGTAACTGCCAATTGGGGGACGAATTCCATCTCTATACTCCTAAATACTGGGGACGGAATTTTTGACCCCGCTATAGAATATAACGTTGGTGCTCATCCCCGTTCGGTTTACTCCAATGATTTGGACGGTGATGGCGATTATGATATCGCTGTTGCGAATGTTTCATCCGATAACATTTCAATTCTATTTAATAATGGTGATGGCACATTTCAAGATACAATCAATTATAATGCGGACTTAGAACCTGCAGCAGTTGTTGCAGAAGATTTTGACGGAGATCTTGATAATGATTTGGCAGTAGCGAATTATGAATCTGCAAACGTTTACATCTATTTAAATGATAGTACCGGTTCATTTCAGCAAATCGGAAACTATAATACTGGCGATGGCTCAATATCTATCGCTGTATCTGATATGGATAATGATGGTGACCTAGACTTGGCAGTAGCTAATGATAATGATGACAACGTGTCTATCTTAATTAACAATGGAGATGCATTATTCCAATCCTCGGTCAATTATACTACCGGCAATGCCCCATATTCAATTACCGCATCTGACATCAATAATGATGGCTATATGGATCTCGCGGTTGCAAACGAACTCGCCAACCCCTTTGGCGTAGACAGTATATCAATCCTGATTAATAATGGTGATGGCACATTCCAGCCAACTGAAAATATTACCACAGGTGATGGACCATTTTCAATATGCTCGGGAGATATTAACAGCGATGGTTACAATGATCTCGCTACCGCGAATCATTTCTCGAATAATGTATCAATAATATTAAATGATTCAGCCGGAACATTTCAAACGCCCGTTAATTTCGAAACAGGCTATAATCCATCATCAGTGTTTTCAACAGATTTCGATAATGATGGCGATCTTGATTTAGCTGTTGCGAATCTCAATTCAAATAATGTATCAATTCTGCTAAATCAAACACCTCAAATTATTACCACTAATCCAATTCAAAATGAGTTATATGTTTCGCGAACAAAAAACATTGAAATAACATTTAATCAAAATATAGATGTAAATACTATAAACGATTCTTCGTTTTTCGTTTGGAGTCGATCAGGCGGAAGACATTTAGGCACTTATGCATACGATAGCGGAACTGTTTCGCTAAATTATGATCCATATGAAGAATTTACTTTAGGAGATGTAATAACTGTTGGTTTAACACACGATATTACGGCAAAAAATGGCACTCTAATATTTGGCGGATATACATGGTCTTTTGTTGTCGAAGCAAGAGGGGGAAATGCAGGATTTACATTAGATTCCGCATATAGCACGGATGAAATGCCAGTTTCCGTTTTTGCAGCGGACCTGGATAATGATGGCAACATTGATTTAGCTTCTGCGAATACTGGTCCGTCTGACAATGTATCAGTATTTTTAAACGATGGCTATGGTACGTTTAGCTATTACTATACTGCATCAGTGGGAGACGATCCCCATTCTATATCATGTGCCGATTATAACACAGATGGCTATCTTGATATCGCCACAGCAAATTATAGTAATTGTAATATTTCGGTTTTGTTCAATAATGGAGATGCCTCATTTGCGCCGCAATCAACCTATTCGACCGATTGTACAATTAAATCAATCTTTTCTGCTGATATCGATAATGATGGTGACATAGATATTGTATCTGCAAACGGAGACCGCCACAGTATATCAATTTTAATAAACTCAGGATATGGGACATTTCATCCACATATAGATTATCCAATTGATGGAACGCCGACAGATGTTTTTGCCGGGGATTTTGATTCAGATGGGGATCTAGATTTGGCAATATCAGACCACTATCCGAACTGGACGGTAATAATACTTTCAAACATAGGTAATGGCGTATTTTTATATGATTCAACTTATATCGTCGGAAAGCAGCCTTCCTCAATTATTGCTTTTGATTTTGATGGAGACGGTGATTTAGACATAGCCACCTCGAACAGAGATTATCCAAATTCTTCCCAGATTGCCAGCGTGTCAATATTGTTAAATAATGGCGACGGGACGTTTCTAAATCATGTGGAATATGAGGTTGGGGGAAATCCGCACGAAATATTTGGTGCTGATTTTGATTCTGATGGCGATATAGATTTGGCTACAGTAAATAACAGAGATACTTATCCCGATGATATTTCAATTCTTCTTAATAATGGATACGGTGAATTTCCAGCCAGATTTGATTATCTCGTCGGCGATGGACCAATGTCTCTGTTTTGCGCTGATTTTGATTTAGAAGGTGACATTGATATTGCAGTTGCCAATTATGACTCAGATAAAATTTCAATAATGCGCAACACTTGGGATGGCAGCCTTATAACAGAATTCGGAATAATGGAAGAATTAAATCTTACCAACATAACTAACCATATGCCTGTCTTTTATTGGCAATACGAATCGTATAATGGTTTTAATCAAAATGCTTATGAAGTTGATATCGGTACTGACGATGAGTGGTCCGATGCTGAATTGTGGAATCCGCCAATATTTGAAAGTTCTGACACATTTGTTGTCTACGGTGGCGCTTCACTATTTGACGGAGAAACATATTATTTAAGACTGCGGTTAAGCGACGGTATAAATTGGTATGGCTGGTATAAAACTTCATTCCGTATGAACACGGCGCCGGCGGCTCCGGTGCCGTTATATCCGCTTTGGGACGAGGTTACTGGTAATATCCTGACATTGTGGGTTGTGAATTCGTTTGATGCTGAGGGGGATCCTCTTACCTATGACTTTTCGGGTTTTCATGATACCGATTGCGTAGCGCCAATTATCGATCTTCAGGGTGTATCAGAAGGAACAGATTCTACCGGCGGGCAGGTCATAGGTCCATTAGGAGAGAATTGTATCTACTGGTGGAGTGCTAGGTCTTTTGACGGGTACGAATACTCTGATGGATCGCCAACACAAAGATTCCATATAGACGGTACTCCTGAACCGCCATCAGCGTTTCAGATTCAATATCCGCCCGATACTTCAGGATGGTATGTATTCGATATGCTTAGCAATTTCTTTTGGGAAAAGTCATATGATAGTGATCCGTTGGATTCCGTTTATTATACGCTTGAATTGGCAATTGATAGTAATTTCATCTATGTCAATACCATAGATAGTGTGTGGCAAGAATGGCATACGCTTACCGACAGCCTTGAATTCGGAACACAATATTGGTGGAAAACTAAAGCAACTGATAATACCGGTCTATTTACTTATTCCTTAAACATCATCGATTTTAAAACATGGAAACTTGGCGACGCCAACGGCGACTGGAAAGTAGATATATTTGATATAACATTCCTAATATCCTATTTGTATCTGGAGGGACCGGCACCGGGATGGGATTTCATGGGCGATATCAATGGCGACTGCGATATAAACATATTCGATATAACATATTTAATAAGTTATTTATACATAAACGGCCCCGCGCCGCAAGTAGGGTGTGAATGAAGATTAGTATAAATTCTATTCTATACTGTCGGAGGATGCTATGAAAAATTCGTTAAAAATTTCGGGAATTGTCGGATTTATCTTATATTTAGTCTTTCACAGCCAAGTTTCGGCGATTCCTGAAATACAGCCAATGGGGAATCTAAAATCTATGCCTTTGGCCTTTACTGAAAACCAAGGCCAGTGGGATGAAGAAGTCCTTTTTCGAGCTGATGCCAGTGGAGCTACCATATGGATCACCGTTGATGATGTTGTGTACCGATTCACCCGTCGGATAACGGGAAATGAAGTAGTGACGGATGATCAAATTGGTCGACATCTTGAACGCTTTGATTTCAGGCCGGACAGCCTTGAACATTTCGTCATCAAGGCGAAGTTTATTGGTTCAAACCCCAATCCTCGGGTTGTTGGTGAAGACCTGATGGCATACAGGTGTAACTACTTCATTGGGAATGACCCGGCCAAATGGCGCACCGACGTACCTAACTACCGTGCGATTGTAATTCACGGCATCTTTCCCGGAGTCGACCTGCGTTTCGGTGGAAACACCGCAAGTGAGTTGAACTACCAGTATCTGCTGGCTCCAGGGGTGGATGGGTCTCAGATTGGGATTGAATACGAAGTTCCGGATGGCATTCTGGTTGATGAAGCTGGTCGGCTAACAGCGGGAAACGGATGGGGTGAGATTCCTGGTTTGCTGACAACCCCTGGCGATAACTTCGCCACTTTTTCCAACTTCATTTCTTCAAATCCAACAGTGAGTACCGGTGTTACTAACGGTGTTTCAGAATACGGCTATTCACGAGGTATGACTTTGGAATACAGTACTTTCCTGGGCGGAAATGATACTGACCGCGGTAATGCAATTGCTGTTGACGGTTCCGGCTGCGCCTATGTGACTGGGGAGACCCTATCCTCCAACTTTCCCGACACAAATGCCTGCGTTGACACTCTGAGTGGCAACTATGACGCCTTCGTAACGAAATTCTCCGCTGCTGGCGACTCTCTGCTCTATAGTACCTACTTGGGTGGAAGTGGTGTAGATCGCGGCCATGGCATAGCTGTTGACGATCTCGATTGCGCCTATATTACGGGGTATACGGAATCCTCAGAAATCACCTTTCCTCTGGTAGACGCCCCTTATTACATTTATAGGGGCAATGGTGACGCGTTCGTAACTAAACTCTCCGCGGCTGGCGATTCCTTACGCTTCAGCACATATTGGAATAATCCAACTGCTGTTTGCGGGATATATTTATGGGGGTGACCAAGCTGGAATGAATAATGTCTCCTGGTGCAAATACAATCAACTACAGGAAGAGTTAAGAATAGATAGCGCCGAGACTTCAAGAAACCCAAAAAACGATTATGATCTGGCCGTTTATTATGTCTTGCCGACGAATATTGATTTCAGTGATACCGTACTTCAAAGGATCAAGACGGCAACCTTAACCATTCAGGGCTGGTATCAATGTGCCACCGGGGGTGTTACCTGGAAATTGGCCTTTCCTGAAATCGTCCAGACTTACTTCGCACAGGAAACATGGCAATATTATCGCGATAACGGTAATTGGTGGGGTTCACTTTTGGGCGAAATGCAGGGTAATGGCTTGCCGATATGGACGCCGGGAACCGTCGTAGCAATCTGGGCTCATGGAGCTGGATGGTGGGCAGGTGGTGCACAATGGTGCGGAATTGATTGTGGAACAGCTTTACTGGGCGTGGAAGCCTTTCCCGAATTCAACGATCCCACATATTCCGGTGACACTTGCCCAGGGGGGGAAGGAGTTTCCGCATGGCCGTGTACCCCGGAAGGGGCGTATGCGCATGAGCTTGGTCATACCTTGGGTTTGCTTCACCCAATAGATATTCCGGCCACTGAGGCCTATGCCTATCATAGTATCATGCAGACACACTGGAATTTTCCCGACTACGCACCTCCTTCCGACTCTCCTTGGGGATTTTTATCTCTCGAAAGACAGACAGTTATCGGAAATCCTTTCATGCATGAAAACATCCCAATCGTCCAGCAATTCGATAACTGTGACATCGTGAACCTACCATCGCTCGGAACCCCACCGAATGTCGACTTCGATTCCCATGAAGATTGTCTAACTGTCGATTACACTAATCAGTCAGTTGGAGGAAATCTGTATTACTGGAATTTCGGTGATATGGTTACCAGCAATGCTCAGAATCCAATACATACCTATGCAGATTCCGGATCCTACTCGGTAACTCTCAGAGTTAGTAACTTGGAGGGAATGACCGGTGAAATGATAAGGGTGATTGATCCATATATGTGTGAGGACAATTGTGGAGATGTCAATAACGATCAATTAATTAATTAATATATTTGATATAACCTATATAGTTAGCTATCTGTATTTATCGGGTTCACCCCCTGATCCATTGGAGTTGGCAGATGTAAATAACGATAGTTCAGTGAATATCTTTGATATAACATATCTAATAGCCTATTTGTATTTGGAGGGACCAGACCTAAATTGCCCGTAATTGCCCCCACGCCGCAGGTGGGGTGTGAGTGAAAATGTAAAGCCTGTTGGAGGAACCAAAATATTTTATCAAGAACGAGAAGGTTTTTTTATTTGCCAAAACGGGAGTAACCTGCTATACTTTATGAAGTAAGGCCAACATATTATTATATTTCATTTTCTGAATCAGCCCTACTAATGAGACAACGAATAGCGAACACGACGGGGACGGTGTTTAAAGGTTGTCAATTAGAGCACATCAAAAATTAAATAATCTGCTTGGCCATAGATTCCGATTTGGCGGGGGAATGGATATTGTAGCCATGAATGATTTTTCAACTAATAAATATTATTTTCAGGAGGTTTAGCATGTCTTGTGTAAGATTGCTAATGGTCATTATGACAGTGGCGCTTATTCTATTGGCGAGTTACACGTTCGCCGAAGTGCCAAAGATGATTAATTATCAAGGGCGATTAACCAATAATACTGGGAACGCTCTCGATACAATCGTATCCATAACATTTACAATCTACGATGATTCATTAAGTGGTACTGAATGGTGGACTGAAATCCAAGACAGTGTGGATGTATCAAACGGATTATTTAATGTTCAACTCGGATCGGTGAATCCGATTTCAGACACATTATTTTCAGAGGATGTACGATGGCTTGAAATTTCGGTTGGGGGCGAATTAATTTTGCCGCGAACTCGATTGATCACGGTTCCGTACTCTTATCGTGTAAATTTTGTTGATTTGGCCGACATTGCGCAAAATGGTGCGTTGGCTGGACAAGTCATTAAGTGGGACGGTTCGACCTGGGTAGCCGCCAATGATGAAACGGGTGGTACGTCAGCTGACACATCGGGAACATTTCTCGCGTTTAATCGTGGTCCGGGGTTCGATTTATGGTCTAACATTGGCAATACACGTGAGATTACATCAATAGTTGTTTGTGCAGACGATGGCCAGTGGGCTGAAATAAAGATAGATAATGTGACAATCTTGCATTACGCTGCTTCAGCTGGTCAACGATGCAATACGTGGTACCGTCAAGATGGGGCAGGTATTATCGTTAGCGGAAGCTCAACAGTATCAGTAGTGGCAAGTGAAGGCCAGGTTTCCGTCACAGCAATTGGCTTTGAATATTAATTTTATTGCTTCAATAGTTGGTTAATTGAATTGCCTGAAGACTTACAAAAAGGAGGATGGAATATGCCCTTTAATTTTGGAATGGCTAAAAATATCGTCATAATATTGATTATTTTTCTATTAACAAAAAGCTGTTATGCAACTGACAAAGCCGGTGAAGAAATTAACTGGCAGGTGATTTCCAGCGGAGGAACAAGCGGTATTTCCACCTATTATCAATTGAGTGGCACTGTTGCGCAAACGGTTGTTGGCTTAGGCAGTTCAGAAAATTTTGGTATAAATCATGGTTATTGGCAGAATTTCAGGGAAGATTCATGTGATTGTATACCCGGAGACGATAATGCCGATGAAGAAATAAACATATTCGACATTACTTATGAAACATCATTTTTGTATTTAGGTGGCCCGGCACCAATCCCTTATGAACTTTGTAGCGGTGACCCTAATTGTGACTGCGTCTGCAATATATTTGATGTAACTTGCAAAATAGATCATTTGTACATGGGAGGCCCGGCACCCTGCAGTTGCGATGATTGGATCGATGCCTGCGGCGAATTGAGGAAATAGGCCTGTTTCGCGGTTAGGACTGCCAATGTAAACGGGATGAAAATTGCAATTTAAACATTATTATGATAAGGAGGAAGTATCATGAGTTACACAACAAGGCTTATGGTAATGGCTATGGTGTTTATCTTATTTGCGAGTTTTGCACTTGCAGATGTGCCGAACATGATCAACTATCAAGGAAGATTGACTGAAACTGAAGGAACACCGATTGACGGTCAAATGTTGATAAAATTTAAGATTTATGGTTCGGAAACAGGTAATGATTCACTCTGGTGGAGCGGTTACCAGACAGTCGGTGTAAATAACGGTTTCTTCGATTATAAACTCGGTTCAGTAGTACCATTACCGGCTGACCTGTTTTCAACCGGAACTGAGCGTTGGCTGGGAATTACAGTCAGTACGGACACCGAAATCTCACCCCGGGTGCGGATTACATCGATGGGATATTCGCATCACACGTTGAGATCAGATACATCTGGTTATGCGATTGATATTGCCGATGATGCAGTGACAAGCGCCAAGATTCAGGATGACGCGGTGCAGGAAGCCGATCTGGGCTTTGATCCGGCGACTCAGACGGAATTAAATACGCACGAGGGCCATGCTTCGGCGCATCACACTAAGACGACCGATGCTTCAGAATTGAGCTCCGGGACGCTCGATGACACCCGACTTTCCTCAAACGTGCCCCTTGAGAACTCCGCAAATGCATTCACGGCCGAAAACACATTTAACGGAACTGTCAAAATTGGTGATAGCACTTTTCGGGCCGACAACAACGGCATCAGTATCGGAAACGGTTCAACTCCATCAAGCACCCACCTTTTGCATACCGAAAGGACATACAACACATCTAGCGAGTGTTATGGACACTACAGCAGCATTCTTAACACAGGTGCAGGTTATGTTTATGGACATCAACTAAACGTGGGCTGTAATACATCGCAGGGAAACGGCAAGTTATATGGTATTATGTCTATAATCGGAGACATCAGCGGTGGCACCGGTCGTGTATACGGTCTATACGCAAATGTGCACAACAATGCCGCCTACGGCTACAACCGCTATGGCGTGTACGCCCACAGCGGCGACTCATCTAACGCGCAAGATAACTCTTTCGGAGTGCACGCAACCGCTTGGGGTGGCGAGAACGCTACCGGAATCGATGGCTATGCCGAATACGCCGCTGAGTCGAATTGGGGTCTTTACGGTTTCGCCCGCGGTGGCCAGCACGCTTGGGGCATTTATGCTTGGGCTCAAGGGGGTAGTGTTAACACATACGCCGGGTATTTTGGAGGTGATGTCCGTGTTACAGGAACTTTCGATAATAGTAAAAACAACATAATAATGGATCACCCCCTAGATCCGGAGAATAAGTATTTAAAACTCAGTTCAGTTAATTCTCCGGAGATGAAGAATGTTTTTGATGGCGTGGTTACACTTAATGCCAATGGCGAAGCAACTGTTGAATTACCTGAATATTTTGAAGCCTTGAATGAAAACTTCCGGTATCAAGTGACATGTATAGGCGGTTATGCCCCAGTATATATTGCTGAAAAAATAATCAACAATCAGTTTGTAATTGCGGGTGGACAACCTGGTATGGAAATCTCGTGGCAGGTTACCGGTATCCGTAAAGATGCCTTCGTCCAGGCTAATCCGATGGAAGTGGAAGTTGATAAACCGGAAACCGAAGTCGGCAAATATCTTGCACCGGAAGCTCTTGGTTACGGCCCTGAATTGCACATTAATTATGAACAAAACCAACACTCCGCCGAACCACCTCAGCATGAAGTAAGAGGGGAATAATAATGAAACACAAAACAATGATATATATCGCCCTTGTTGCTATATGCGTTTTACTCTCAGGTAGCATAAATGCAAGTGACAAGGTCGGTGAAGAAATTAACTGGCAGGTGATATCCTCGGGAGGAATTGAGGGAAACTCCGAAGAATATGTCCTTTTGGGAACTGTGGGGCAGACAGCGGTTGGAGTAGGAAGTTCAGCCGATTATAATCTCATGCATGGATATTGGCAAGACTTCGGAGACGTGTGCGACTGCGAACCCGGTAATTGTGATTACGATCCCGCCCTTAACATTTTCGATATAACCTATTTGATTTCACATTTGTATATGGGTGGTCCGGCTCCTGTACCATATGCCTTATGCTCCGGTGATGCCAATTGCGATTGTATCCTAAATATATTCGATATTACATTCCTGATATCATGTCTTTACTTGGGTGGACCTTGTCCCTGCACCTGTGAAGAATGGATAGTTTCATGTGGTCCGCCATTGAGAAAGTAGGCAACATAGATGATAGGTTGTATAAAAAGGGCTGGTTTTTCGGCCCTTTTTTTAAATAAAGGAAATGTTTTTGAGCAAATTTGACTTGTAAAAAGCATCCTAAGGCCGCCTAACTTGCTCTACCATAAAAATTTTGATGTTTTTAAGGTTGTATTGCATTGGCCGAATCATAAATTGAAGGTCGACCTAACAAAAGCCAGTATGTCTGTCTTCCCGGTTAGTGATTTTAATTTTAATACAAACATATTAATCATACTTAGTATGATGTTCATTAATATACACCTCATTTCCAATCCTTTTGTTTTTGGTAATTGGGATGTGTTCTTATACTTTAATCTTCTATATAGAAAATATATATAATAATAAACAACTACAGGAAATATTACACTAATTGGAAAATCTTCGGCTTTGGAAATGGTAATTATGGCCAAAAGGACACACCTT
>Ga0272443_10006567_pt1 | contig 11456 bp, 4 predicted proteins | sample SSMAcet12_FD_193581 | JGI IMG/M metagenome (GOLD analysis project Ga0272443, IMG submission 193581) | Marine sediment archaeal communities from Little Sippewissett salt marsh, Falmouth, MA, United States - SSM-Acet-12 | ecosystem: Environmental > Aquatic > Marine > Wetlands > Sediment ... | reverse complement strand
TGGGCATGAAGGGCATCATGGTGCTCAACGATGAAGGCCATCACTGCTATCGCGAGAAGGCCGGCGAGAGTGAGGAAGGCAAGCTGAAGGGGGATGACCGTAAGGAGGCGAAGAAGAACACCGAGGCTGCCCGGCTGTGGATTAACGGCCTGGAGATGGTGAATGAGAAGCTGGGTGTGCGGCGGGTGATCGATCTCTCGGCGACGCCCTTCTTCCTGCGCGGCTCGGGCTATGCCGAAGGGACGCTTTTCCCCTGGACGATGACCAACTTCTCGCTCATGGATGCCATCGAATGCGGCATTGTGAAGCTGCCGCGTGTGCCGGTGGCGGATAACATCCCCGGCGGGGAGATGCCCAAGTTCCGCAAGTTGTGGGAGCACGTCGGCCCCAAGATGCCCAAGAAAGGCCGCGGCAAGGCGAAGGAACTGGACCCGCTCAGCCTCCCGGTGGAATTGCAGACCGCCCTTGAGGCGCTTTACGGCCATTACAAGCAGACCTTCGATCTCTGGCAAGCAGCAGGCATTCGGGTGCCGCCCTGCTTTATTATCGTCTGCCAGAACACGTCCATTTCCAAACTCGTGTATGACTATATCTCTGGATTTGAACAGCATCTGGAGGATGGGTCGACGAAACTCCAAAACGGCCGCCTGGAGCTGTTCCGAAATTTTGATGAATATGACAATCCATTCCCGGTTCCCCGTACTCTTCTGATTGACAGCGAGCAGCTTGAATCGGGCGAGGCGCTGGATCGCAATTTTCGTAAGATGGCCTCCGATGCGATTGAACGCTACCGGCGAGAGATCATCCAGCGCACCGGTGACCGCCGTCAGGCGGAGAACATCACCGATCAAGATCTGCTGCGTGAGGTGATGAATACGGTCGGCAAAGAAGACCGCCTGGGGGAGGGCATTCGCTGTGTAGTCTCGGTCTCGATGCTCACGGAGGGTTGGGATGCCAACACGGTGACACACGTGCTCGGTGTGCGCGCGTTTGGAACACAGTTGCTCTGTGAACAGGTGGTGGGGCGGGCGCTGCGGCGCCAGTCGTATGATCTCAACGAGGAAGGTCTCTTCCCGGTGGAGTACGCCGATGTGCTGGGCGTGCCCTTTGATTTTACCGCCAAGTCCGTGATCGCGCCCCCGCAGAAGCCGCGCGAGGTGATCGAGGTGAAGGCCGTACGTCCGGAGCGAAACAAGCTGGAAATCACGTTCCCGCGGGTGGAGGGCTACCGCGTGGAATTGCCGGAGGAACGTCTTACAGCGATGTTTAATGAGGATTCCATCCTCGAGTTGACGCCCGACCTTGTTGGTCCATCGATCACGCATAACGCCGGCATCATCGGAGAAGGCGTGGATCTCAATCTGATTCACACAAACGAACTGAGACGCTCGACGCTGATCTATCACCTCACCTCACGACTGCTCTTCCAGAAGTTCCGTGACCCGGGGGATGAGCCCAAGATGCACCTTTTCGGGCAGCTCAAGGCCATTACACGTCGGTGGTTGGATGAGTGCCTGGTTTGCAAAGGGACATATCCTGCGCAGTTGATGTACCAGGAACTGGGCGACATGGCTTGCGAGCGCATCACGGCCGGCATCACACGCGCCCTCGTAGGCGAACGTCCGGTGAAAGCCGTACTCGATTCCTACAACCCCACCGGCTCAACAATGCATGTGCGCTTCACGACCTCCAAGACCAGCCGCTACCAGACTGATACTCGCAAATGCCACATCAACTGGGTGGTTCTGGACAGCGATTGGGAGGCGGAGTTCTGCCGTGTGGCGGAGGCGCACCCGCGTGTACTGGCTTACGTCAAGAACCATGGCCTGGGGCTGGAAGTGCCCTATCAATACGGCTCGACCAGACGCAGATACATTCCTGACTTCATTGTCCACATCGACGACGGCCATGAGGACCCGCTGCAGCTCGTCGTGGAAATCAAGGGTTACCGCGGCGAGGACGCCAAGGAGAAGCGTGCAACGATGGAGGAGTACTGGGTGCCGGGAATCAACAACCTGGGCTCCTATGGCCGTTGGGCGTTCGCCGAATTCAGCGATGTGTACCTGATGGAAGACGAGTTCAAGGACCGGATCGAAAAGCTTTTCAACGAGATGGTTGATTCCGCCGGACAAACGGCAGGGTAAGGGAAGCTGATGACGAAGAAGAAAGCAAAGAAATCGGTCGAGACCATCCTTCACGATGAGGCCGCGCGCAAATACATCCCTACGGCGGAGGTTGAATCCGTGCTGGGTGAGGGCGCGAAGACGCCCATCCAGGTGGCTTACGCACGGCGCAATCCCGATCTCGACCCGCAGCTTGTGTGGCGAGGCAAGGATGTGCGGGACCCCTCCGATCTGGTCGTGCAGGCGCCGCCGCTCTATATTCAGGAGAAGGTGCATCCCAAGGTTTTGATCGACGATCTGATGGGTCGCACAGCGGCGCAGGAGCAGGAAGGCGTGCCGCAGCAACTGGACCTCTTCGCCGATTTCAACGGCCTGCCGGAGGAGGCCGCCCGCACGGGGTATTACCAGCATGATGCCAACTGGACCAACCGCATGATCTTGGGTGACAGCCTGCACGTAATGAATTCTTTGGCTGAACGAGAAGGACTACGCGGGCAGGTGCAGACCATCTATATCGATCCTCCTTATGGTATTCAGTTCAGCTCGAATTTTCAATGGTCTACAACTACAAAAGATATTAAAGATGGAAAAATCGATCATATTACCAGGGAACCTGAACAAGTTAAAGCATTTCGGGATACATGGAGAGATGGAATTCATTCTTACCTTACTTATCTTCAAGATAGGCTAATCGTAGCTCGAGATCTGCTCTCAGATTCGGGTTCGGTTTTCGTTCAAATTGGAGACGAGAATGTTCATCGAGTGAGGGCATTATTAGATGAAGTTTTCGGCTCTGAAAACTTTGTGAGCTTGATAACTTTCAGAAAAGCCAACATATCGTTAGGATCAACATTATTAGGTAGTACATCTGATTATATCTGTTGGTATGGTAAGAATAAACCATCAATCAAATACCGAAAACTATTTGTTCCAAAAACCCTGGAAGATGGAGATATTGGGAATTACAGGTACTATGTAACCCCTAAGGGTCATAGAAAAACTATTAAAAAAACCGATTCTGTGGAAGAGATTATAGAAGAAGGAAAGATATTTACACCATTAGATATGTTGAGTTCCGGATACACCCCTAGCTGTACATTTCCTTATAAAATGGAAGGCGAAACTTATAGTCCAAAATTTGGAAAGTCTTGGAAAACAAATATAGAGGGTTTTAATAGGCTATACCTTGCGAACAGGATTTTCGTTACATCCGACCGAGTATATTACAAGCTTTTCTTTGACGATTATCCTGTAACCCAATTACTGAGTGTTTGGGGGGACACTCGTAGCGTTATGAATAAGCTGTATGTTGTTCAGACTGATGTGTCTCCCGTCCGTAGATGTTTGCTAATGACCACTGACCCTGGAGATTTAGTTGTTGATCCAACCTGTGGAAGTGGAACAACAGCTTGTGTTGCTGAGGAAATCGGGAGAAGATGGATAACAATCGATACATCTCGAGTTGCCCTTGCACTTGCTCGTGCACGGATTATGGGCGCTCGATTCCCTTATTATCTATTAGCCGATAGCCGTGATGGTCAACTGAAGGAAGCTGAATTGGTGGGAACATTACCCCCCGATGCGCCCACTTATGGCGATATCCGCCAGGGATTCGTCTACGAGCGCGTGCCGCATATCACGCTGAAATCGGTTGCCAACAACGTAGAGATCGATGTGATCTGGGATGGTTTTCAGGAGAGGCTCGAGCCGCTTAGGGCGAAGCTCAACCAGGTGCTGGGCCAGACTTGGGAAGAATGGGAGATCCCGCGCGAAGCCGATGACATCTGGTCTAAAGAAGCGAAGGACCTGCACGCTAGGTGGTGGGATTCGCGTATCGACCGCCAGAAGGAGATCGACGCCTCCATCGCCGCCAAAGCGGATTATGAGTATCTCTACGACAGGCCCTACGAGGACCGCAAGACGGTGCGCGTGGCAGGCCCGTTCACGGTGGAGAGCATCTCGCCGCATCGCATCCTAGGCGTGGATGAAGACGACGAGTTGATCGATCCGCTGGAAGCAGCCGATGGCCCCGGCTGCGAAGGCGCCGATTTTGTTTCCATGATCCTCGAGAACCTGAAGACCGCCGGCGTGCAGCAGGCCCACAAAGAGGACAAGATTGATTTCACCTCCCTCACACCCTGGCCGGGCAGCTACATCTGCGCCGAGGGGCGCTACTTTGAGGGCAGCGAGGAAAGCGGGGTAGAGCGCCGGGCAGCGATCTTCATCGGGCCTGAGTTCGGCACCGTGAGCCGCCCCGACCTGGTGGCGGCCGCCCGTGAGGCGGGCGATGGCGGCTTTGATGCACTCATCACCTGCGCCTTCAACTACGATGCCCATGCCTCCGACTTCGATCAATTGGGCGCCATCCCGGTATTGAAAGCGCGTATGAATGCCGATCTCCACATGGCGGATGACCTCAAGAACACCGGCAAGGGCAACCTCTTCGTGATCTTCGGCGAGCCTGACATCGATATCCTGGAGGCCGAGGATGATCAGATTATGGTGCGCATCAACGGCGTGGACGTCTTTCATCCCAACACGGGAGAGGTGCGCAGCGACGGGGCGGAGGGCATCGCCTGCTGGTTCATCGACACCGATTACAACGAGGAGAGCTTTTTCGTGCGGCAGGCTTATTTCCTCGGTGCCAACGATCCCTACAAATCGTTGAAAACTTCTCTTAAAGCCGAGATCAACCGGGAAGCCTGGGAGACGCTGCACAGCGACACCTCCCGCCCGTTTGACAAACCGGAATCCGGCCGCATCGCTGTGAAGGTCATCAACCACCTCGGCGATGAGGTCATGAAGGTGTTCAAGGTGGATTGATGGAATTCCGCATCGCCGATACGTTCTCCGACAGCCTCGCACGGCTGACGAATGAAGAGCAGAAAGCCGCGAAGACCACGGCGTTCGACATGCAGTTGAACCCGGAGAGTCCGGGCCTCCAATTCCATCGCATCGAACGCGCCCGGGATAGCCGCTTCTGGTCGGTGCGTGTCAGCCGTGACCTACGCGTGATTGTTCATAGGACGAACAACAGCCTGCTGCTGTGCTATGTCGGGCATCATGACGACGCGTACCGCTGGGCGCAAAACCGCAAGCTGGAAACCCACCCCCGCACAGGCGCGGCGCAGATGGTTGAAATCCGCGAGCGAGTGAAGGAAATCACCATTCCGGCGTATGTGGTTGAAGAACAGCCGGCTCGATCGCCTGTTATGGTCTTTGCAGATCAGACCGGCGATGAACTGCTCAGCTATGGTGTGCCCGAGGAATGGCTTGAGGATGTCCTACAGGCTACGGAAGACTCGCTGCTTGAGATCGCCGAGCATCTTCCGGCAGAAGCTGCGGAAGCACTGCTGGAGCTAGCGACCGGCGGTACGCCGCAAATCCAGACTCCAGCGGACGTTACAGATCCTTTCAATCACCCCGACGCACTGCGTCGCTTCCGGGTCATGGACAACGTCGAGGAACTCAAGCAGGCGCTCGACTATCCCTGGGAAAAATGGACCATCTTCCTGCATCCCGAGCAGCGCAAGGTCGTGGAGTATGCCTTCAACGGACCGGCGCGCGTCTCGGGCTCGGCGGGAACAGGAAAAACGGTGGTGGCGCTCCATCGAGCCGTTTACCTTGCGCGGACCCATCCGCATGCCCGTGTTCTGCTGACCACCTTTTCTGACGCCCTGGCGAATGCGCTGACCATCAAGCTGCGCCGTTTGATCACACACACACCCCGCCTCGGGGAGCGGATCGAGGTCTACGCGCTGGATTCGGTCGCAGAGCGGCTGTATGGTCTGAAGTTTGGCAAGCCTGCGATTGCATCGCCGGCTGAGACGGATGCGCTGCTGCAAGAAGCTTCCGCGCGTGTCGGGGAGCATGGATTCAGCCATCGCTTCCTGGTGGCAGAGTGGTCAGACGTCGTAGACGCCTGGCAACTCGACACTTGGGAGGCGTATCGGGATGTGCTCCGTCTTGGGCGAAAAATCAGGCTTCCCGAGAGTCGCCGGCAGGTCCTATGGGCCATTTTCGAAAAAGTGAAAGCGGCGCTGGCAGAGCAAGGCTTGATCACGCTAGCGGGCATGTACCATGCGCTAGAGGACCACTATCAAAAGGCGGATCAGGCTCCCTATGATTTCATCGTCGTGGACGAATCGCAGGATCTCAGCGTCGCACAACTTCGCTTTGTGGCGGCATTGGCCGGAGACGATGAGCAGGGTCTTTTCTTCGCCGGGGACCTGGGCCAGCGCATTTTCCAGCAGCCCTTCTCCTGGAAGTCGCTGGGCGTGGACATCCGCGGCAGGTCGCATACGCTGCGTATCAACTACCGCACCTCACATCAAATCCGCATGCAGGCCGACCGATTGCTGGGTCCTGAAATTTCCGATGTGGATGGGATCATCGAGGAGCGCAAGGGCACCATTTCGGTCTTCAACGGACCCAGGCCGGGTATCGAGATCTACGGTTCAGAGGGTGAAGAGCGAGCGGGGGTTGTTACCTGGTTGCAGGAGCAGCTTAAGGAGGGCATCAACCCTGAGGAGATCGGCGTGTTCGTGCGATCGGACGCCGAGCTGGATCGAGCGGTGAACGCGCTTGACGACGCTGACCTTCCATACACCATCCTGGATGAGAACATCGAGATTCGCGCAGACCACGTTTCGGTCAGTACGATGCATCTGGCGAAGGGACTCGAATTCCGTACCGTGGCCGTGATGGCCTGTGACGATGAGGTCATTCCCTCCATGGCCCGCATCGAGACCGCTGCGGATGAGGTCGATCTGGAAGAGGTGTACAACACCGAGCGGCATTTGCTGTATGTGGCCTGTACCCGGGCGAGAGATCATCTCCTGGTGACGGGCGTGAAGCCCGGCTCGGAGTTTCTGGAGGATATGGAAGATTCTAATTGAAGGCGGATACTACGCAGCTTCATAAATAATCCAAGGCGGGGTTGAATAGCTATGAAACATCTTACACTCAGGGTTCCGTGGCATGAACACCAGTGGAGAGGTATTGTTTGTCGCCACCCCTCGCAAAATTCTTTCTGTATATCTCTCGATAGAATTCGCGCAGAGCGTGATGATGCTGCAGAAGACAAACTAGCAGGAAAAAAATGGTCAGATTTAAGGCCAGATCAACTCCCACCATGCAAAGCTGAAGCAGGAATCTTCATGAATGAGTCGCCATGGGTTCGCGAGCTCTCCCATCCCTATATGGAAATTCCAAAGGCCGCTTCTACACATGGGCTTTTATCTCCTATCCAAGTTGAGGTTCCAGAGTTTTCTACGTTTGCGGTCCCTTTTCGATGGATGCTGCGTGAAAATCAAGAAGAGATTGATGATCGTCTTCCCGAGCCTCTGCCTCCTGATGAAGAAGCCCCTTTTAATACTTCCTGGGTTTTCGGCCGCGATCGACAAGAAGCACTGTTGAACCTTTTCTTTAACCAATTAAGCACGGAAAAATCCCTTGTATTCTTTTACACGAAAGAGGGTCATCCATTAGGTGATTCCATACGGCGCTTGGTTGTAGGAGTTGGGTCGATACATCAGGTAGGTCCCATTCTTTATTACATTGCGAGTGATGGACCAGCCTACTCCCCCTGGGATCGGATCATCTCGCACTCGATTCGATTTGATGGTTCAGAAGGTTTCATTCTTCCATATCACGATTATCTAAGGCCGACAGGTGATCTGGAAGAAGATAACCGACGCTACCAATTGCTAAAGCAGATTACTGTAATACCTGACCCTGCCAACATTGCTGATTTTTCCTATGCTGCTGAACTAATAACCCCAGATGTAGCTTTGTCAACGTTGGTATCCTCTCTGGATGCAGTTCGTATGATAAAGAAACATGGAATTGCTGAGGGACCATGGAGTGAGCGCGAGGAGTGGATTAATGAGCGAATTGCGCTGGCCTGGAAGGACCGCGGAGCATTTCCAGGAGTTGGCTCAGTGCTTGAGGCTCTTGGATTGCGCTTGGGTACCAGCATGATCCTGGATGCACTATCAGAGACTGCAATAAAGCCTGACGAAGATCCTTGGTCTTGGATTGATGGAGTTATACGCGACCGGGAAAGTCCTCCATTGGATGTATATCGATCTGATATTGAGGCGATACGGGATACATGGCTGGGATTATCAAGCGATCGACTTGCGCTGGCTAAATTGTTATCTCGGTTTGATATTTCACCGGAACAGGCTAAGAGGTGGTTCGAACCAAGTAAGAGGAGTAAAGCAACACGCAATCCAATTGATGATAAGGGTATCCTGAATAATCCTTATCGAATCGTAGAACTCGATTTAGGTGATCGGAATGCCCCTCCAGTCTCCATAGGTGTAATTGACCGAGGTTTAGTGCCAGACTCAACAATCTTAAGAAAATCACCAGTTCCTGAACCCTCAGCCATGAGTTCCCCCAACGATGGCCGTAGAATACGCGCGGCCATCGTTACTACTCTCCAGCAAGCTGCTGAGGAAGGAGATACGCTTCTCAGTCAAGAGGAAGTCATCGAAAGAATTGGAAGCCTGGGATTAGAGAGAGACTTATCGTTTGGGGTTGATTGGATTCAAGGTAACAAAGGAATCCTGAAGGAAGCGGTTGAGGTTGTGGATGTTCTTACAGACACGGAGAAGGAGTGTTACGTAAAGGCACTTCAACTTGTGGAGTACAAATCCCAAGAGGATAAACTACAAAAAATCATGGTTGCTCGAGCAAATAAGGAGCTTCCTTCTCTTGAAGAGAATTGGAAATCGCTCATTATTGAGTCCATTAATCGAACTGAAGCCATCATCGATCAAGAAGAACCCAGACATATATCTGCATTAGATGAACAATCTAAGGCTCTGAAAACGATTTCTGCCAGGAAGTTATCAGTATTGACTGGAAGGGCGGGAACTGGAAAGACTACAGTGCTTGGAGCTCTTGTACAGTCAGAGGAACTTTCCAGAGATGGCATATTACTATTGGCACCAACGGGTAAAGCCCGCGTGAGACTTTCTCGTGCGACTGGTCTTGAAGGGATGACAATTGCTCAATTTCTCAATTGGCTCGGGCGGTATGATGGTGAACGACAAAGACCTTTATTGGTTGGGAAGGAGAAATACAGGAAGGAAAAGACAGTTGTCATCGATGAGTGTTCCATGCTCACAATGGATAATCTGGCGGCTGTATTTGAGGCACTAGATCTTGGGCATGTGTTGAGAATTATCTTGGTTGGTGACCCTAATCAATTGCCTCCAATCGGTGCGGGAAGGCCTTTTGCAGATCTTATCGGTTACTTAGAGAATGCTGCTGATTCATCCAATGAATTAGAAAAACACGTGGCGGGATGTTTGGCAAAGCTAACTGTTGAACTTCGAACAGCTGCTGGTGCAAGATCTGATAGTCTGCGGCTAGCATCGTGGTTTACCCGGGAACCTCAACCAGTGGATGCTGATCGAGTGGTTAGTGATCTTGAATTAGGTACCGAGTTTAATGACCTTGAGATCTGCTTTTGGAAAGATCTGGAACAGCTTCGTAGAGAGCTACTGACTAAGCTCGTTATTCATCTGGGTATGGAGTCTTGGGATGACATTGATGGTTTTAATCAAGCTCTGGGATTTAATGAGAAAGGGTGGATCCCCTTTGAAGCACCTGATGGGGTAGAAAATTTTCAACTTCTTTCACCTGTTCGAATGCATCCTCATGGGGTATACGCGTTGAATAGGTGGTTTCAACAGACATATCGAAAATCTGAACTGGAGTCAGGAAGACAATCCTGGGGGGTTACCCTTGGTGAAGAGGAAATCACAACAAAGGATAAAGTAATTCAGATTATCAATGAAAAGAAGCAAGGATATGATAATAGTTCTAGCTCGAAGACAGAAATTTACCTGGCCAATGGAGAAATAGGAACAGTAGCTAATAAAAAGGGGAAATGGCTCAATGTCTGTTTCGCTAGTAGACCTAATATCACAGTGGGATACCATTCTGGAAGCTTTAAATCCAGTCGTACTCCTCTGGAGCTTGCTTATGCCCTGACTATTCATAAAGCGCAAGGATCTGAGTTTGAGAAAGTCTTCGTTATTCTTCCAAGAAACAGTTGGCTTCTATCTCGTGAGTTGATCTATACCGCATTAACCAGATCTCGTGAGCATCTAGTCTTGTTCTTGGAAGGCACCGATGCAAGCTTTCTGTATGAGTATTCAAGAGCTGAGAAATCTGGCATAGCGAGAAGAAATTCGAATCTATTTACAGGAGTCGTGCGCGAGATATCCGGTGCAGTTCCGTTCAGTGAGCATCTTATTCATAAGACACTTCAGGGCGAAATGGTAAGGAGTAAATCAGAATTGGTCATAGCAAACATGCTATATGAGATGGGTATTGATTATCAATATGAACGACCATTTCAAGGTTCTAATGACCATCGGACTCTAAGGCCTGACTTTTCATTCATTGACCCAGCGGGCGACCTTGTCCTTTGGGAGCATCTTGGCATGTTATCACGCCCTGATTATCGAGATGGATGGAATTGGAAGAAGAACTGGTACGCAGAAAATGGATTTGAGATTGGGGATAATTTATTCACAACAGAAGATGATCCACAAGGAGGACTGGACGCAACTGAGATAAAGAAAGTTGCTGATACAATTCAACGCATACTCTAGCCCATGTCTGAAATTGTGCACTATTTTTCTTTAATCGCTGTCCTTGCTACTGCAAAGCCTTACACAACGCGATCGCAAGTGTCGCCATTAGACAAGTCGATTATCTCAGGTCTGTTAGGGGACGTCTTTAGGCTATGTGAAGATATCGCAGTATTATCAATTGATTAGGGATAATCGGCGAATAAGGATTGAAATGGATTAGGCCCACGCAATATTGAAGAACGGGGTGAGTATGGATTGGGATTTTGTCCTTGCTAATAATGCAAAGACAACTTGGGACATTTTTGATGATTGGGAGCCTTCTGTTAATCCTCCTGATTGGTCTGTCGTGGATGCCTTTCAAGCGCCTTACGAGGCTGTTATTACTACTCATCTCGATACGTATAATGCTCTATTGGATAGGTGGGACGATTGCCTCAATGTTTATGGCGGTGATCCAACACATCGCAATTGGGATACCTTTCGGCCTTTGCGGTTAAGCCGGGAAGAAGATTGGTCTGATTGGCTTGCTCATCTCATTTTCACTTCAACAACAGGCTGCTTCTCAAAATGCCTCTTTGACGGAGACGAAATTGGACATTCAAATTTCGCAAAACCTAAAGAAGTAAAGCGCGAGGTTGCATCTCAAGGTTATCGTGCGGATCTGATTGTTAAATGGGCAGACGATCATTATTCCTGTTTAGAGGTGAAGATCGGA
>Ga0272443_10006565_pt1 | contig 11457 bp, 8 predicted proteins | sample SSMAcet12_FD_193581 | JGI IMG/M metagenome (GOLD analysis project Ga0272443, IMG submission 193581) | Marine sediment archaeal communities from Little Sippewissett salt marsh, Falmouth, MA, United States - SSM-Acet-12 | ecosystem: Environmental > Aquatic > Marine > Wetlands > Sediment ... | reverse complement strand
CCTGCACGATCAGCCTGACAAGGTTCTGGACTTCATCAATACCCATCTTTGCAAGGTGAACAAAGAGAGTTTCGTGACGGCCCTTTACGCGGTCTATGACGGCAACCGCCGAAGTTTGCAGATCTCCAGAGCCGGCCATCCGCTGCCGATTCTTTTTAAGCCTTCGGAGAAAAATGCACGCGAAGTTTTCTGCAAGGGGGTCTTCATGATGGGGGTTGAGCCCTACAACCACGTGCCTGTGACTGAAATCAGACTAGATGCCGGAGACCGTCTGCTGCTCTACACGGACGGCGTGTCCGAGCGGTTTAATCCGCATGGGCGGCTCTACGGTGAGGAAAGGCTCCTACGGCAGGTCGAACGGTCTAACGGGCTGGACGACCCGGAACGTTTATTGAAAGGCATCGTTCAGGATCTCGAGGATTTCGCCGATGGGCGCCCTGCGGATGACGACCAGGCGCTGCTTCTTGTCACCTTCCGTTGAGAACCGAAGACTTTCCGGGCTTTCATCTGATCTTTCATAAATAAACGCTCTTGCGTTGGTCGACGATGCGCCGCCTCCTGGCGTAGGCGAGCGCTGCAAGACAGGCAACCAAGCCGCCGATGCCCAAAACACTGAAAGCCCAGCCCCAGTTATGGTAAACCCCGTTTTTCGCAACACCCGGGTTGGTCAGGTCCAGCACCGCCCCAAGCACCACCGGCGAAACGGCGCCGGCGCCGAATCCCAATAACGAACGCAGTCCGAAAGCGGCGCCCATATAGGATGTGTTCACCGTTTCGGTCAGCGTAGCAGATAAGATCGGCGAATCCCCCAGTCCGGAAAACGCGTAAACCACCCCCACCAGGATAACGCAGGAAATGGGCAGCCCGATGGTCCAGCCGAAGGAAAAGGAACATAAAGTGCTCACACCCGCCAAGCAAATCATCAGCGGGGCTCGCCCCAAGCGATCTGAAAGCCATCCCATGGTAAAGGATGCCGTCAGGCCCATCAGATGAAATCCGGCCGTAAGATACACGCCTCTTCCTACTGCATGCACGCCCTCATATCCGCCGATTGTCAGGGCGGCTGCCAGGAAGGCGGGCGTCCAAGCCCACATGCCTAAAATCTCCCAACTGTGTCCTATATACCCGCCGATCAACGTCATTACCGGCCGGTTGCGCAAAACTTCGCGGTTGAAACGTTGTCCCTTGGCACGCGAGGGTCTGTCTACGAAGGTCCGGCAGAGGGTAATCCACGCCAACATTGCCCCCACCGCCGGACCTGAGCAAGTCAGCCAGAAAGCCAATTTATAGCCGCCGGCCGGTATGGCGACACCGCTTAGGATCAGTGAGAGCGCATAGCCCAGCGAAGTGCTGGCGATAAAAAAACCCATGGCGCGGCCCCGTTTTTCAATTGGATAGCGACTGGCGAGAAGGATTAGACCGGTGGTATAGTTGCCGCCCATGGACAGGGCCGTGAACAGGTACAGCGCCAGTCCCGAAACATAGTCCCGGGCCCATCCGGCAAACAGGAGGGCACAAATCGCACACGCCGTCATCGAACCCAAATAGAGCTTTTTGGGGCACAGCCGATCGGCCAGGAACGAGAAAATAACCAGGGATAATGCGTAGCCGAGCTGAAACCCGCCGGCAATACTGCCGGCTGCGGCAGCCGACATTGCCCACTCCCGCTGCAGTATCGGCAGGCTCGCGGCATAAGTCATGAATACCAACCCATTGAAGGTCCTGGCCAGACAAATACCGCAAAGCCACCAGTCGAATTTAGTTTTAAGCTGCAACAGGCAATCCCCACATTTGATGTCAACCTAACCCGGACAAGCCGGTTGGAGCGAAGCGTCAATCCCGCTTTATCGGGGAATTGAAGATTGAAGATTGAATATTGAATATTTGTGGTATCTTATCTATTTTATCGGCCGTGCCGGGAATTGTCGCCAATCAAAGCAGATGCAGCCAAATTCCGGCAGTCCGCGCAGCGGTCTACAATCAGCTCAAATGCCGGCACGCCGGCTGCCATGGCGGCCGCGACCCGTTCACAAATTTGCTTGCCTATTTAGACCACCTTGCCCACCCAAGTCAACCGGTCCGGCGACGGGCCTGCGCGGCATTAGAGAACCGCCGGCGGATAAATTCCTGAAAATTCGTGTTGATTCGGGGCTTCTTGCCAAAAATCTTTTTCATAAATAAAGCAGCGCTGTTGGTGGTAACCAGCGTATCGCGCGCATTGCGCTGTTCTTGCGCGGCGTTGTCGCGCACATCTGCGCTGAATTGTTGCTGGAAGACGAATCTTTCTGTTGACAGACCATCTTAAAAGCTTCAATATGAAATTAATTAACTATTTATATTAAATAAAACCAATATATTAATGATTTTGATGCCCAAAACTCAGGTTGTTTCGACAAAAAAGAATTTTTAAGGGCATAAGCATGCGCAAGATGTTTTTCGCAACCCTGGGTACGGAAACCAATACGTTTTCTCCCATTCCCACCGGTTGGAACGCGTGGAAGAGTTTTCTCCTCGTACACCGCAACGAACCCATCCAGGCAGCCATGGATCCGGCCGCCTACTTCAGCCGGACAGCCGCAAAAAGGGGCTTGGAAATAACGCGCGGGGTGTTGGCATATGCCACGCCGTCCGGCCCGACCCCGCAACCGGTTTATGAATCCCTGCGGGAGGAATTGATATCGGATCTCAAGGCTGCAATGCCGGTGGACGCAGTCATGCTGCTATTGCACGGGGCCATGGTGGCAGGCAACTATGATGATTGCGAGGGAGATCTCCAGGGGCGCATTGCCAAGCGACATGACTCGGATTCCTTACAGGCGTGTCGATACCAACCGTTTCTGGCCTTTTGTTGAAAACCCGTTTGCCGAAAAAATCCAACCACGAATCAGAAAAGGAGATACCCGATGTCGCAATCAACAAGCAAGGCAAAACTCACAATCGTAATCATGACATTGATGTTGGCCTTTGGCCTGGGCTTTATGCCTGCTCACGCTGCAGCCAAAGACATCAAGGTGCTTCGAATCGGCATCGGCATCGATCCTGATACCATCAACCCCATTGAAATTACGACGGCCATTCCGGCCAACCTCACCGAATTGCTTTATGATACGCTTTTTAAGACCGATACCGAGGGAAAAGTTATTCCCAATATCGCTACGGAATGGTCGGTATCCGAGGACGGTAAGACGTGGACCATCAAGCTGCGTGAAGATGTTAAATTCATTGACGGCGCCCCATTCAACGCGCAGACGCTCCAAAGACAGTTTGAACTGATCAAGGACCCCAATGTGCGAATGCCGCTGCGGTTCCTGTGGTCCGGATTAAAAAGCCTCACGGTTGTGGATGACTACACGGTTCAATACGATTTGCACGCCCCCTTTGCGCCCTTTGCCGATTTATTTTCCGTGGCCGCCATACCGTCTCAAAAGGCGGTTACACCTTATGACGGCACCAGGTTGAATCAGCATCCGGTGGGTGCAGGCCCCTATAAACTGGCTGAATGGGTCAGGGGCGAGCGCCTTGTGCTGGTTCGCAATGACGGGTATTGGGGCAAACGACCGACGGTGGAGAAACTTGTTTTTCAAATTATTCCAGAAACCGCCACACGGGTGGCCATGCTGCGGGCCGGGCAACTGGATCTGGCCTATTCTCCGACACCTGCAGATGTACCCAGTTTGGAGGCCGATCCCGATATTACCGTTACCCGGCCGTTGAGCACGCGCATGATATTTATGGGAATGAATACCCAAAAGGGTCCCACCACGGAAAAATTCGTCCGCCAGGCGTTCAACTATGCGGTGGACAAAGAGGCGATTACAGACAAAATACTCTTTAAGGTTGCCAAGCCGCTTGACGGCCCCGTGCCGCCAAGTATTTTCGGATACACCCGCATGGAGATACAGTACGATTACAATCCGGAAAAGGCCAAGGCACTCCTGCAACAGGCCAATTTCTCCCAAGACACCGTCGTCAAGATGATCACCCCCAACGGGCGCTACACCTACGACAAGCAGGTGGCCGAAGCTATTCAGGCTTATCTGAAGGATATCGGGGTAAAAACAGAACTGCGCACCTATGATTGGCCCACGTACATGGGCATGACCGCCAAACCCTTGGATCAGTCTGAAGTTGAGCTGTATTTGACCGGATGGGGGTTTCCCTATTATGACGCCGATTGTTATCTGCTGATGTATTTCAGCTCATTCGTGCACCCGCCCAAAGGGCTGAATACGACCTTTTATCACAATCCGGAATACGATCAGGCGGTGGGTGCCGCCCGCCAGATCATGGACCCGGCAAAGCGTCTGGCCTTATACAAACAAGCCGGAACCATGCTTTGGAATGATGCGGCGGCCATCTGGCTGCATGTCGAACCCTTTGCCATTGCCCACAAGCGTATTTACCAGGGGCTGGATATCAGGCCCAACGAACGGATTTATCCGACGTACGCAAGCATGAAATAAAGGATGCTGGGCCAGAGAACCAGGCTTTGACTTCATCCCATAGGGGTGGTTTTGGCCGTCACAAAACCCATGGAATAATGGAATACTGGAAAAATGGATATTGGGAATCAAAAGCGAATGATGGACGGAACAGTGCGCCGAGGCGGACAGAATTTCGAATATCGGATTGCGCTAAAGACGTGATCTGCGGCTTGTATTGCAAAAATCCCCCCGGCCCCCTTTAGGAAAGGGGGAGTTGCAGATGGTTGTGCTCCGCTCAGTCTTTTTTATGAAAATTTATCCAGTTAAACATTTTGAGCTTTTGATTAATGAGACGATCTAAACGATCCTAACGATCTTAACGATTAAGACAGAATTCATTCCTTCGATATTCATTATTCGTTATTCGATATTCGCTTTATAAAGTTTCGTTTAGCAGTCAGACTGGCCGCTCGCGGCCGGCGGCTTCGTTTAGATACAAACTTACGCTGGGGGCCCGACAAAGGATGTTGCTGTACATCATCAGACGCTTGCTGTCGACTATTCCGGTTTTGTTTGGAATATCCCTGATGCTGTTTTTCCTGTTGCGTTCCTTGCCTGGAGATCCGGCCCAGGTGATCGCCGGGGAGTTGGCCACCCAGGAAGAAGTTGAGTTGATCCGGCAGCAGCTGGGCCTGGATGAACCGGTGTATGTGCAATACGCCAGGTTTTTATCCCGCCTTGGGCGCTTCGACTTTGGCAAATCCACCCGCACGCAATATCCGGTGACCCAAGAAATTGCACCCCGCCTGCTCAATACCGTCATTCTGGCGCTGGCCGCCACCTTACTGGCCTGTCTGTTCGGCATCCCCGCCGGGATCATTGCCGCCGTCAAACCTTACAGCACCTTGGATGTGGTCGTCACCGCCCTGGCGCTTTTCGGCATGTCCATGCCGGCCTTTTGGCTGGGGCTGATGCTGATCATCGTCCTCTCGGTCAAGCTGAAATTGCTCCCGGTGGGCGGCAGCGGCGGGTTTATGTATTTAATTCTGCCGGCCGTCACCCTGGCGGCCGCTTTGATTGCCGCGGTTGCCCGCAATACCCGCTCGGCAATGATGGAAGTTTTGGCCCAGGACTATATCACGACCGCACGGTCAAAAGGCGTGCCGGAAAAGCTGGTCATCATCCGGCACGGGCTTAAAAATGCGTTTATTCCCGTTATCACTGTTATCGGACTTCAATTCGGGACCATGCTGGGGGGCACCGTCCTGACGGAGACGGTTTTTGCCTGGCCGGGGCTCGGCCGTCTTTTAATCAGCTCCATCCTGGCGCGCGATTACCCCGTGATTCAGGGGGCTATTCTGATTTTTGCACTCCTGTTTGTTCTGACCAATCTTCTTGTGGATCTGACATACGCCTATTTCGACCCCAAGGTACGCTATGATTAATCACCGGAATCAGAGTGTTTTGATCAGGAAAGATGAAAATCAGGATTTCAGCCACTGGAGAACCGGCTGGTCCAAATTTTTGCGCAACAAGGCCGCCTGTTTCGGCGGCTTTCTGATTCTCATTTTCGTGATATCATCCGCACTGGCGCCTGTGTTTTATGCAAATGATCCCAATGCTCAGGACATTCGGCATGCGCTGGAGCCGCCCTCGCTCAAGCAGCCTTTGGGTACGGATGAACTAGGGCGCAGTATTTTAGCGCGCATCGTATTCGGCGGGCGCATATCCCTGGCCATCTCTTTTAGTTCGGTTGCCTTGGCACTTTTGATCGGTGTTCCCTTTGGACTGGTTTCCGGATATTTCGGGGGCAAGATCGATTTCATCATTCAAAGAATTACGGATGTGATGCTTTCGTTTCCGCCTTTTCTGCTGGCCCTGGCCCTGGTATCGGTGCTGGGCGTCGGGCTCAAAAACACGATTATTTCAGTCGGCGTTGCGGGCCTTCCGCATATTATCCGCATTACCAGGGGATGCGTATTGTCGATCCGCGAACAGGTCTATGTGACGGCAGCCAGGTCGGTAGGGACCCCGGACCCAATTATTCTGTTTCGCCACATTCTGCCCAACGTCATGGTGCCCATTATCGTGAATGCCACCCTCTTTTTCGGCATGGCCATTATCTTTGCCGCCGGGCTGGGATTTTTAGGCGTCGGTGTCCAGCCGCCGGCCCCGGAATGGGGCACCATGCTGGGTTCCGGCCGCAGCCTGATCTTTGCTGCCCCGCACGTGGCCACCTTTCCCGGTATTGCCATTTTCCTGGTGGTGCTGGGATTCAATTTGCTGGGGGACGGCTTGCGGGACGCCCTGGATCCGAGGCTGGGTTATGAATAGCGAACCGCTGCTCGCCATACAGGATTTAAAGGTCCGGTTTAAGTCGTTCGAAGGGGTGGTGACGGCCGTAGACGGCGTGAACCTTCAACTGGCGGCCGGAGAAGCCGTCGGCCTGGTGGGCGAGAGCGGTTGCGGCAAAAGTGTGACGGCGCTGTCAATCCTGCGCCTGCTTCCCAGAAGATCTGCCCGGATCGAGGGCTGCATCCATTTTTCAGGGATGAATATGCTGGCGGCCGACGATGCGGCGCTGATCAAAGTAAGGGGCAATTCCATTTCCATGATTTTTCAAGAGCCCATGACGTCCCTGAACCCGGTAATAACCATCGGCGACCAAATCGCCGAAGTGTTCGTGCTGCACCGGAATCTCTCCTGGAGCCAAGGCCGCCAAAAGGCGGTGGAGATGCTCGAGCGAGTGCAGATACCGTCCCCGAAGGCCAGGTCAAGGAGCTATCCCCACAGCCTGAGCGGCGGCATGCGCCAGCGGGCCATGATTGCCATGGCGCTGGCCTGTCAGCCCAAGCTGCTTATCGCCGATGAGCCCACAACGGCCCTGGATGTCACCATTCAGGCCCAAATCATGGATCTGATGCTGCGCCTGAAGGAGAAACTGAATACGGCCATCCTGTTGATTACCCATGACCTGGGTCTGATCGCGGAGATGGTCGGCCGCGTTATTGTGATGTATGCCGGTCAAATTGTGGAGGAGGCCCCGGTGGCGGCGCTTTTTAAGGAACCGCTGCACCCGTATACCCGGGGGTTGATGGGGTCTGTGCCGAAACTGGGCCAGAAATTCAAAGGGGGTCCCCGACAGCTGGATGAAATCAGGGGCACTGTCCCGAGCCTGCAAAACCTGCCTTCAGGATGCCGTTTTAATCCGCGCTGTCCGCTGGCTATGGCAAAATGCCATGAGCAGGCCCCGGATATGGTGTGCCTGGGTACCCAAAGGCGGGTCCGCTGCTGGTTGGCGGGAGGCGCGAACTAGGCCATGGATCTGCTTGAAACAAACAATCTGCACATGCATTTCCCCATCAAGAAAGGGTTGTTGTCCAAAACCAGGAGTTTTGTAAAAGCCGTGGACGGGGTGAGCTTCACCCTGAAAACAGGAGAAACCTTGGGCCTGGTGGGTGAAAGCGGCTGCGGCAAAACAACCGTGGCCCACAGTCTGCTGCGCCTGATCGAGCCGACCGGCGGCAGCGTCAATTTCGAGGGGGCTGATATTCTGCAACTGCCTAAAAAAGAGCTTCGGCAGATCCGGGCCCACATCCAGGTCATATTCCAGGACCCCTACGCCTCGCTCAACCCGCGGCTGTCGGTCGGGCAAATCATTGCCGAACCGTTGAAAAACTATGCCAATCAGAATAAAGCAAAGCTGAAAGAACGGGTCGCCTATTTAATGGACAAGGTCGGACTCATACCGGAACAGTCCAACCGCTACCCGCACCAGTTCAGCGGCGGGCAGCGGCAGCGCATCGGCATTGCCCGCGCGCTGGCGCTGCATCCGAAGATTATCGTCTGTGACGAGCCGGTATCGGCGCTGGATGTATCGATTCAGGCCCAGGTCATCAATCTTTTAATGGCGCTGCAGAAAGAGCTCGGGCTGGCTTATATCTTCATCGCGCATGATCTGAGCGTTGTCGAACACATCAGTGATCGGGTGGCGGTCATGTACCTGGGTAAGATCGTGGAACTGGCCACCGACTATGACATTTATCACAATCCCCGGCATCCTTATACCCAAGCCCTGCTCTCCGCCGTTCCGGTTGCCGATCCCGAGGCTCGTAAAAAAAGAATTTTGCTGAAGGGGGACGTGCCCAGTCCGCTCGATCCACCTTCCGGGTGCGCCTTCCACACGCGCTGCCCCAAAAGGGAAAATGTCTGCACGCAGCAACAGCCCGTGTTCGCGGAGTTGGGGGATGGACACTGGGCAGCCTGCCATTTCTTAGAATAACCACAACCGAAAGAGGCTGCACATGGACTATTCAGAAGCATTTGCCAGGGTTGAACAGGAAGAAGCCTACATCGTCGATGTATTGAAAAGGATCATTGCCGTCGATACCACGGTGCCGCCGGGCGAGAATTATGCCAAACTGATCGACGTTGTCGAGCCTGAATTTAAAAAATTCAACTTTAAAACGCAGCGGGTGCTGGTGCCCCCGGAAAAAGTGGCCCGGATTCCTTTTAAACTCTCCGGCGAACGGTGCAATCTCGTGGCCAGTTTAGCAAACGGGAAGCCCACGGCTTCCGCCTATGCGCATATGGACGTGGTACCCATCGATGAACCGTGGACCGTCGACCCCTTTGCCGGTATTGTCAAGGACGGCAAGCTCTACGGCCGGGGCACGGTGGATATGAAGGGCTCCATTGCCTGTTATCTCGGTGCGGTCAAGGTGCTCCACGACATGGGGCTCGAACCCCATTATGCACTGGATTGCCTGCTTTGCACCGATGAGGAAATCGGTGTTTATCCCGGTTCACGGTATCTGGCGGAAGAGGGCTATTTTTCCAACCACCTGGTGTGGTTGGAGCTGGGCGCCGTCGACCCGGTCGTGGTGGTCGGTGCCGCAGGCGCTTTGGATGCAAAAGTGACGGGGTACGGGAAAAGCTGTCACTCGGGTATGAATTATCTGGGAATCAACGCCATTGAAGAGATGGTTCCCATTTTACAGGAACTCCTGATTTTAAAACAGGATGTTCAAAAACGGCTGTCGCGCATCCCGGCCTTCCCGGCACCGGGTTATCCCTATGAGCAGATGACGCCGATGTTCAGCATCACGGTAGTGCAGGGCGGAACGAAAGACAACATCGTACCCGGCACGTGCCGGCTGACCGTCAACCGCCGCTATCATGTGGATGAACGCTACGCGGATATCGTTGCCGAAATCCAGGCAGCCGTGGCGCGGGGCCGGCAGAAATCAAAGCTGATCGATGTAAAAATCGATTTCAACGGCAGCTATGCGCCGGTGGAGATCGATCCGCAATCCCCGGCCGCGCAGAAGATGCGGGCCGCGGCCACAGCCGTCAAGGGGTATACGGATTTTCTATACGGCGGCATCAGCGGTTCGACGGACCTGGCCATGGTGGTGGATGCCTTGAAGCCGGAAAAGCTCGATGTTGCATGTTGCGGCCTTGTGCGGGCCGAAGATATCCGGGCCCACGCAGCAGATGAGTTTGTTTATGTAGAGGACCTTATCAGCATGACCAAGCAGCTGGTTCACTACTTCGCCTTCTGATTGCTGCCGGCTGCCGGGTCGCAATTTTTTTTATGTTGAATTTGGTGCGGCGTTTTTCTATAACGCAGAAAAACGATGATGCTTTCAATATGCCCGCAGGTTGCAACAGCGGGGGCAGGATCTTGAGGGGCGCCGCAGCCGTGCAATCCATGCTTCGCAGATGCGTTGTCCGGTGATTTGAATATGGATTACAGATGATGACCCCTAAAGCTTTGTCTTCGGCGGGCAATGGTGCCTGAACAAACGCCTGCAGGTCACGGCCGAGGGCGGCGTGGGCGGTCGCGGGCAGGTGATGACCGGGATTGCTTACCGGTTTTAAAACGGAAAACAAGAGAAAATTTTAAAATGGAAAATACGCGAAAAGAGCGGATAAAACAGTTGACGCTGGACCTGGTTCGGATTCAAAGCGATACCGGCACCCGCCAGGAATTGGATGTTGAAAATTTCCTGCATGCCCGGCTGGGTGAACTCACCTATTTTAAAAACCATCCTGATCGTTGCGGTCTGTATACGCTGGCACAGGACCCCCTGAAGCGCTGCGCGGTTTGGGCGCTGGTAAAAGGGCAGGGCGATCAGACCGTCATTTTGATGCACCATCACGATGTGGTGGATGCCTTTGACTACGGCAGCCTGCAGAAGTGGGCCTATGATCCCCCGCGGCTGCAAAAGCTGCTGCAGGAAATGGCGCTGTCCCCCGAGGCACGTCAGGATCTTGCAAGCGGACGGTGGCTCTTCGGCCGGGGTACGGGCGATATGAAAGGCGGGGCAGCCATTCAGCTCGTTCTGCTGGAAGAGTACGCCGCCCGCCCGGATTTTAAGGGCAACATTTTGCTGCTGTCGGTGCCCGATGAAGAATCGTTATCGGCCGGAATGCGCGGCAGCCTGCGGCTGCTGACCGATCTTAAAACCCGCTTCAAGCTGGATTACAGAATCCTGATCAATTCCGAACCCCATGCCAGGGAGCAGGGGATATGCGGCACCTTGCATGTCGGTTCGGCCGGCAAGCTGCTGCCGGTGGTCTATGTCCGGGGCAAGAAAACCCACATCGGTCAAATCTACCAGGGCTTCAACCCGGTTCTGCTTTTAGCGGAAATCGTTCTGCAAACCGAGCTGAACACGGACTATACCGACCAGGTGCAGGGGGAACTTTCTCCGCCGCCGTCCTGGAGTTACCTGCGGGACCGCAAGGAAGTCTACGACGCCTCCATCCCGCCGTCGGCCGGCGGGTATTTAAGCCTGATCCATTTGAAAAGAACGCCCGCCAAGCTGATCCAACAGCTAAAAACATCCTGCGAAACGGCCTTTCAGCGCGTCATCGAAAGAATCCGGCAAAGCCATGCCGCCTACAGCCATAAAAAAAATGAGCCGGCGCCTGCGCCGGACTGGGCATTGAACGTCAAGACCTTTGCCGAATTGTATCAGCAGGCCCTGAATGACGCGGGCTGCAGTTTTCAGGAGTCCTACGACGC
>Ga0272443_10006563_pt1 | contig 11457 bp, 8 predicted proteins | sample SSMAcet12_FD_193581 | JGI IMG/M metagenome (GOLD analysis project Ga0272443, IMG submission 193581) | Marine sediment archaeal communities from Little Sippewissett salt marsh, Falmouth, MA, United States - SSM-Acet-12 | ecosystem: Environmental > Aquatic > Marine > Wetlands > Sediment ... | reverse complement strand
AACGAAATTAGCTAAAATAAATTATATACAAATTGTAAACATGCTGATCTAATTAATATCCAGAATGATAATTTTTAGGATAGTGTTATATTCCTATTTTCAATATTTAGAAATGGTGTACAAGTACATCTTGTTCACCAAAAGGTAGGAGATGAGACTAAGATGAAATCGGCGGTCAGCACATATATGACAAAAGGCTACCTTTCAGTTTCTCCCTCAGACACACTTGATACCGTAGCGAAACGAATGGTGGAAACCGGGCATGAATATGCCATCGTAATGGAAGCAGGTAAACTGTGTGGAATGGTTTCTGCAGAATCTATAATCCATGAGGTTCTTACAAATGTTGTTGACAAAATATTCATGGACGATATTCCAACCGAGTTTAGAGGAATGTTTCTCTCAGAACTCATGAACAATCCAAAGACCATAAACTTCATGGAATCATGTGGCTTTGATGGAAACAACCTAGCAATAAGCATAGGTGAATCTAACACCGTTGAAGAAGCAATACAATTACTTGCACGAAACTCACTAGAACAAGTTCTAGTGCTCAACAATGATGGTAATATAGCTGGAATTCTTAGAAATAGTGATCTGCTGAGGGCGATTACGGAGTTATCCTAACTCCCAACCTTTTTTATTAGATATGAAAACAAATAATCGATCTATCCCATTTTTACTAATTATCCTAAACACAAATCACCCTTTTGATGAACCTGTGTAAAAACAATACATACACAAGGTTATCACGAATTGAGTAACATCAATTCTTGTGTAAACCTATGATGGCTACTCGACGGGGACTTGGAAGCAGACTATATCGACTGCTACTGTTGAGTGGAGAGGAAGACGAGTATATAGAGCATAAAATGCAGGGTATGTCCTATAAAGAATGGAAAACCTACAATAAAAACAGGATAACCAAGATCCCCGTAAAGCCAAACCTACAAAAAATCGAAATCCAACCCATCAAAAAACAACCAATCCCAGCAGTATAAACCCATATTCAACTAAAACACACCAAAACAGCCTAAGAAAATTTTTTTCCCAAAGTACCCACCAGTAGACACCAAAAGAAAGGATGGTGGGCCGGGCAGGGATTGAACCTGCGACCCTCGCCACGTCAAGGCGATGTCATACCACTAGACCACCGGCCCATCCAGTGTTCAATAAGGGAGAGGGAAGAAGGTTTAAAGTTTATCGGTCAACAAACTTGACTAAACCCATCTTCTCCATAAACCCAAAGTACTCAACCATATAAGCAAGATTCGTAGAACCCGACTCCAGCTCCACAAGCCTACTAATCTCACCAATACTACGAGAACCATCAGCCCAATACAACGCCAAAGTCATAGGACCCCCATAACTAACACCATGCTTCTTATTCAAAGCACGAACAGCATCCCGATCCTCCCTACTAAGCTTATACAACCAAGGCCTACTAGCCACAGGACCACGATAAAGCTTCTCAGGAACCCTATCAGCACCCTCAGGCTCTTCCATCTCTTCAGGCTCATAATCAGGCAACTCCGTGATACCCTGTTTCTCGGCCAAAGCCTCCAACATCTTAACAGCATGATCATACTCCTCATCTGCATAGGTCATTAACTCGCTGATGAAAGGACCAATAACATCATCACTGTTTGGCGCAATTCGTTTAATGCTCCTCATAGCCTCAGCGGCTACCTCAACATCATATTCCAGTTTATCCCGAAGCCAATCCCTATGTTTATCCACCTCATACGGATCCATCTCTGGAGTCGCACACTTATCGAGAGTCTCCTGAACCAGCTTGATGATACCCTGCTTCTCCCTACTAATCACCTGACTAGCTATCCAAGGAGCCTCCAAGTCACCAGCATTCGCCAAGAAGTAAACATAAGTAGCTGCAATAGTCGCCACCTTCGCCAAACTATCTGGACTCACCTTATCAATGGTATCTGCACTAGTGTGATAGAACTTATCAGGCCACTGAATCATCATGGGACAACCAATACCAACAGTCGGATCACTGTAGATGTAGTGATCACTACCAGAGCTAAACTCCTCCACAGCATGTCTGAAGGATGCTGTTCTCGGTTCAGAGCCAAAAGCAGCGATCTCCTTCTGAGCTTCCTCAAATATAGCCTCCATTACAGCGTTCACATAGCTAGGAAGACTATCCGGCGTCTTATGTACCGTCAAAACGCTACCAGTCTGATCCTGATCTTCACCAACCATATCCAGATTCAACGCAGCCACCATCTGGGGAATATCCTCCTCACGTTCAACAAGATAACTATAAGTTCCACTCATCTCAGGGACAAGAGTAAACCTAATAGTCCTCTTTGGTTTAGCAAGCGAACCTTCTTTGATGAGTTTGTTAAGCGCCCTAGCAGCCTCCATTACTGCCCCTGAGCCGCTTGCGTTATCATTAGCACTGGGCTGTGGATGACAAATATGCCCAATGAGAACAACCTCTTCATCGGTCTCACCGGGAATCGTAGCCACCGCATTATCCAGATACCCATCATAAAGCTTAGCATCTATCATGCCCTTGACCTTTACCGTCTTTCCTTCACCAAGCAGCTTACGAAGCTCCCTACCGGTCCTAGGCGTCAAGACCCATCCATAACCAAGCTGTTCACCGGGGTTCCACCAAAAACTAGTATACTTGAGAGCGTCATCAAGCTCACCCTCCAAAAGATTCGGCGGACGAACAAACATACCATCAAAGATTAAACCAAGTGCACCACGCTCAACTACAGCTAACTCGTGAACCCTATGAACATCACCATTCATGAGAACAAGTTTACCCTTTACATCTATGCCCTCATAGTCCTCTGGTTCCTCACCCTTATTCTCCGGGGCTACAACCTCGGCTTCTATTACTTCGTCTGTTGAGATGCTTCTCTGAATAACATGTATCTTCTCCTCACCGAAACGAGCAATGTATTTCTCCTCTGGCTCCACCAGTTTAAGCCATGCATCCTTACAGCTCCACTCTTTAAACCGTAGACTTGTCCAGTCATAATCCTCGCCATTCGCAGGATAACTATGCAGTTTTGCATCTATTCCATATTTCTTGAACTCTTGAATAGCATAATTGCATGCGTCACGGATACCGGGACTTGCTTGAATCCTGTGGTGTTTCGCTATTTCCGCGACATGCCCTAATGCTATTGGACCGGAGACCTCTTTCTCCAGTTTCTTGTATGCCTCTTTGAACATGGGTTGATAATCCCTTGACGAGAATTTATCGTTTTCATTCAGCGTAACCGTGATAAAATCGTGTAGATGATCAATAACTAACGTGATCAGCGTTGCCAAAGATACATTATCATCCCTGTCCACGTGCCCTCGGTGAATACAACTACAAAGCTGATATCATCATACTCCACGAGGGACTCAAGAAATACAATGTTATACATGATTCTATCTTAAAACATGAAAGAGAACATGCGCGTATATTCAGAGAAAACCGTGGGTTTTTGAAGAGGCTTATTTTAAACGTTAAATTGGATTACAAGACACGGATATCTGGTGCTACAAAAGTACCATTGGAGTTGCTCTATGAACTTACTCCGTCAACATTCAAGGATAATCTGTATCAAACCCTGTATATTCTCGCGTATATACCAATACTGTTGATCGAGGGAATTTATTTTACTGTTAAAGGACTATTCCACAAGAAATGGATGCAAGAGATTTTTACATCTCTAGATTGTAGCTAACAAGTTTGCTACCGAGTAAGGCTTTTATGCTATTAACGGGGTTTACTTGAAGTGCCTGCCGCCGTAGCTCAGCCTGGGAGAGCGCCCGGCTGAAGACCGGGGTGCCGAGTGTTCAAATCACTCCGGCGGCACCAATTATTCTACCATGATTGTACTTTTGGCATAAGAATAGTAATACATGTTATACATCCGTTTCTGTTAATACGTCTTCTCCGATATTTTGAACATCAAGTAACACAGGTTCGACATGATACAAGACCAGTTACAGACCAGCGAAAGCCATGAAACAGAGACAAAGCTAGATCTAACTGTAGAAGAATCATTTTTCATTGAGTTAATGGAGAAACTGGAGCCAAGTGTTATCAATATCAAGTACATGAAAAACGAGGTACAACTCGTCAAAATAGAACAATTCCTTAATTATTACAGCGAAAAAGAGATAATTCAACTACTAGAAAGTCTTGTAACAAAAGGCAGAATCAAGAAAAACGATAAAGGCGTAGTTTTACTATGCCCAAAATGCGGTGGACACGCAATTATGACGCTATTATTGTGCCCCCGATGTGGCTCAGTAAAGATAGGTAAAAGAGTTGATCTATATCACGCTGAATGTGAATATTGGGGTCAAAAAGAAGAATTCGTTGAAGGCTTGTTACTAAGATGCCCACGATGTAATGAATTACTTGATGAAGACGCTCCAGAAGGCACACCTGGGTTTTACAGCGTTAGCGACACTAACTTTGAGTGTCAGGACTGTGGCACATCTGTTTCAAAAAATAATCTAAAAATGGTCTGCCTTAAATGTAATACAAAATTCAGTTCCTCTCAGACCCATTATTTAAACTCAGTTTCATACGCACTTGTTCCAGAAGACCAAATAACTTTACCTAAGCCAAAGAAAAGTAAACCAAGGTCAACTCCAATTGAAAAACCAGTAATGGTCAAACCTGAGAAATCTAGAAAAGAGCCTGAGCCAAAAAAAGAACATGAACCAGTTTCATTCACAGAAAAGACAGAGCCTGAAATCATAACCGACCAAGATCAAACGCCACTTACCAAAGAAACAGAGCCAGAAATCATAGCCGAACAAAAGCAAGAGCAGAATGATCCAAAGGTTGAGCCCAAACCCGAGCCAAAGATAGAGAAAAAACAAAAAAAGAAACACAAACCAAAGAAAAAGAAACAAGAAAACGAGATATTACAGAAATCTATCAGCCGAGTCTCTAAACTTCTAAAACCCAAGAAGAAACGAAAAAAGAAATCAAAAACCAAACAGACGAAGAAAAAAACATCTGAAGAACCAAACCAAGATATCCAAGAAAAAACCAATAAAACCCTAGAAAAAACTCTTGAAATTCAGAACCCAGATGAAAATAATGAAATGGATAACTCAGAAAAACCAGTAGAAGAACTAGAACAAAATCAAGTTAAGATTGAGGCATCAAGAATAGAAGATTCAAATTTATACAATCGGAATAATGATGATAATATAAACGATGAATCCAATGCTAAATCTGAACTCAACAAAATATCTGAATCCTTACAGAAATCAGATCAAATTAATGAAAAGGTGGAAGACCCTGATAATTCGGAAATAGAAGTTCCATTCGAACCTGTTAAGGAAAAAAATAAAAACGTGTTGATGGTCGAGGACAATATAACTGTTTCCGAGTTCATTATTGAATCTCTTGAATCACTGAAATTACCAATTACTTTGCATCATTTAGATAATGGCAGTTCATTATTGAAAGAATTGAGACACAATTATGATGCAATCATTTTGGATCTAGATCTGCAAAATATTGATTACAGTTTTATCTTCTCTGAGATGCAGAAATGGAAAGTTCAGACCCCAATAATATTATTATCTGATATAAACCAAAACTTACCTAAATATAGTTTAAACATAGTCTCCACAATAAAAAAGAAGCAAAGATCCATACGGAAGATCGGAAAATTATTAGATCTATGATATAGAACAAGATTCCACAACACCTAGTAAATATGAATCTATGTCGGTTCCATGAATTGGATAGACGCATTGTTGTATAGTATTTTGTATATGTATGCTGGTTTAGGCGCTGGATTGTTTCTTAGAAAATTGACAAGAAATGTTAGGTTCTAGAATGGTAGTGTTATGTTAAGAGAACCTATGACAATGAATATCTGCGAAAGTATCACATAGAGATAGGTAAAACTTCTTACTTTCTGGACTCGTTCGCGTTCAAATTGGTTATAGATTGGTATAACAGACTTTAACAAGAAAAGGCTACTTCCCACCACCAGTATAGGCAGAACTGTATTAAACCCGAGTCTCGAATATGTTAGAGTAGTGACTACCATCATTATCAGAATTGCTAGTCCAAGAAACTCTATTCTACGCTTCCAAGAAAGAGACCGTGCTAATGAATTTACATCAAACATACTATCCTCTTTCTCATCTAAACTATCACTAAGCGCAGGTAATCCTAAAAAACTGAATACTCCCATCATAATTCCTGCAAATATTCCTGGTAAACTAAATGATCCCTTTATTGCGTAAACTCCTACAAGGGCTAAAATTGGCCAAGCTGAGGAAGTTATTAACTCTTTTAGTAGGAATATCTTCTTAAACCTGATTTTGGGCCACGAATACGCCATAAAAAGAACATAATAGGTTAAACTGAAAATGAATGTCTTCTGATTTATTAGGAGACTTATAATTAAACCTATGACTCCTGTTACAGCAATAAATCTGTAAGCAAAACTTTCACTTACCTCGCCTGAAGCTAATGGTCTACTCTGTTTATCAGGATTAAATCGATCCATCTCAGCGTCACATAGATCATTATAGATATAGGCGGAAGCTGTTAAAAACAAGGTTGATCCTATCGCCATAAATGTTGGAGTTAAGGGTGGCACACCTCTTCCTACTACTAAACAAGCTATTAGTGTACACCAAGACCAAATAAATAATGCTTCAGGTCTTGACTTTACTAATGTTAACGTATTTTTTACTATTGACGTTTTCACACACCATCATAGAGTTCTACTCTATACTATGGCTCTATGTTTCAAATATATATAAATTATCTATAAAATTGCCGTTATTATCGTTTAAGAACTTAATCTATTGATTGAGTTCTAGTCTAGAATTATTTATATTATGTAGATGTGTGGTTATCTCGTTTCTATAATCCATTGGTATTATTATTGTATATGTGGTTCCTTTACCTAATTCGGAATTTACAAGTATCGATCCATTTTGGTCTTCTATAGCTTTTTGGCTTTTTTCTAAAGAATATAGAATGTTATTTTTTTCATATTTGCCTTCATTTAACAGATATTTGGTTTCATTTTCTGATAATCCCTTACTTGAGTCTCTGATTTCAATGACAAGTCTATCGCTTTCGGTTGAACATAGTAAATCAATTTTACCTCCTTTTGGCATACTAGCTAGAGAATTTGCTATCAAGTCTTGTATGGCTAATTTTACTTTATTTGAATCAAGATAGAATGTATTCTCACCCTCTATCTGTATATTAATTGTGTATTCAGGGGGGATGTCTATCTCATTAACAGTATCGTTCAAGAGACTTTGTATTTCGCAATATTGGTTTTTTATTGATTCGGAGTTTTCAAATAGATCTTTTAATTGTATATTGGCTGAATCCACTGTTACTTCCATTATATCAAGTAACTCTCTGATTTTTGATGGATCTTCTCTTAACGAGAGTATGCTGTTTTTTATTGTGAAAAGGGATTCTTGTAGTCTGACGCCTTTTATTGAGTTCATATGATTTGACCATAAAAGGCGCTCTTCTTGGGTTTCCGTTTCTCTTTTTTCAATAGCTATAGCCTTTAGTTCTTCACTATGTTCACTTAATTCTTTTTCAACCCATTTTCTTTCTGTGATATCTCTAACTATCGCTAAAAGTTCTTTTTTACCTTCTCTGTCTATAAATCCAAGATGAGCTTCACCCCATCCTTGAACACCGTTTTTATACTGGAACACAAACTCAACTGGAGGTAGCTTTTTCCCTCTTATAATCTGAGCAAATACCTTTAGGTTGTTTTTTAAATCTATGTTCCGTAACGTACCCATTTGATAGAATTTTTTACCTAATATTTCCTTTTCTTTGTACCCGGTTATTTTAAGGAAGGCGGGATTAACCGATGTTACCTCCCCTTTCATTGAGACTGTTACAATTCCATCTGGCGCGAGTTCAATTATGTTCTTGAATCGTTCCTCGCTCTGCATTTTTTCGTTTTCAAGTCGTAAGCGTTCTGTAATATCTCTTGTTAGTACAAGAAATGCTTGCTTTCCATTATATCTGATTATGCTTGTTAGTGTTTCGACCTCAGTGGTGTCTCCATTGATTTTTTTTACTTTGTATTTTAAGAATGGTGGGGTAATCTTTCCTGATGCTATTTCACTCATTCTTTTCTTAGCGGTTTCAAGGCTGTCTTGATGAACATAATCTAATGCACATGTATCAATTATATCCTCGATTTTTTTTGCCCCAAATACATCAGCCTGAATCTTGTTAGCATAAACTATTTTGTTATCAGAAACAATACAAAGACCATCTCGAATCCCTTCAACTACCCTTTGATAGAGATTTTCTGTTCTTTTCTTTTCAACAACGTTCAAAATTCGTTTTGCAAGTACTTGGTAATGGCTTGGGTCCATTTCTTTTCTGAGGTAATCGTCTATGCCTACTGTAAAGGCTGCTTCCGCAACTTCTTCGCTTCCTTGTCCCGTGTATAGTATAATAGGTATACTATGTTTTTCACGGATTTTTCGGGCTAACTCTATGCCATTCATTAACGGCATCTGAAAATCTGTAACTACGCAATCATAATTTTTTATTTCAAGCTCTATCATTACTTCTTCTGGTGTACTTACGCAGTTAATTTCAAGAAATGGTTGAGCTTGATTGAGAAAGAATTTAATGAATTCAAACTGATTGGGGTCATCATCGACATGAAGTACTCTAATTACCTCTATGTTACCGCTGATGGCCCGTGGTAGCAAATTTACTCGGTTTCTGGTATTTCAGATATTATAAAGGAATTAAGGACTTGTGTTATAGTTTATCGGTATATAATATAGGGCTAGTTCCCCGTTGTGTTCAGGAACTCACTGATATCTATAATAAGTCCGTTCTCGTCACGTGTATAGACCATTGGTAGTTTTCCATCCCACTGAACCAACCATAGATAATCAATATATTCCTCTGTCATCTGGGATGTGATTATCTCAATACTTTGAGCCGTTGCGTTTGCATCAATGATTTGTGCTAAAGCGTCTCCCTCAGCTCGACGAATTGTCGCGTTTTTTGCTGCCTCTGCTTGAATAATCTGTTGCTGTGCTTCGTATCTAATCTTTTCAAGCTCATTTTTTGAGACCAGTGCTTGTTGTTCTGCAGTAACTTTTGCATCGATGGCTGCCGAGAAGCTTGGACTAAACTGGAAATCGGTCAAGCTTACTGATACTACTTGTATATTAAATATTGATAATCGTTCAGCTAAAATCTCATCAAAGGTTTGTTTTACCTCAGCTCGTTTAGTGACTAGTTCTTCTGCTCTGAAGATCGCAGTAGTGGCTTTAAGGCTCTCTTCAATGTTTGGCTTGATGACTCTATTCGCGTAGTCTTGCCGAAGATCCTTATAGATCTCGTTTACAGCCAAAGGATCAAGCCTATAGTTTACTGCTACTGTTGTGGATACTTCTTGAAGGTCTTTGGTCGCGGTGGCTTCTGTTGATTCCGCTTTCTGTATCTGTACGTTCATCAGTTCAACGCTTTGTGTGAAGGGTACTTTGAAGTTCAGTCCTTCTTGGAGTATTGTATCCTCTACTTTACCCCATGTTAGGAGTACACCTTTGTATCCTGATGGTACTCTTATTGTTGCCGTGGTTACTAGTGTTATTCCCGCAATGGCGATAATCAATAAGACAATCAATGTGCCTGTCAGTTTTTTCACGTTGTCCGGCACTTCCGGTCTATCAAATCTTCTTCCACCGAAGTCGAAATCACTCATATCTTTTCAGAATTACAGAAAGGATGCGGGTTCTTAAACCCAACGGGTAAAGCCTAGAGTTCAGATGATACTGTTTGAAGAACAACTTCTAAAGCTTTTATGATGAGACTTAGCGCCATAGATGGTCTTGTTTGTCCTATGACTTGTTCTGGTAAGCTGGGTACATGAACGAATCCCGCTGAGATGTCAAGCTCTTTTTCAGCTCTATAGTGCATGAGTTCGTAGAATATGTGGTTACATCCGAAGGTACCCGCTGTATTACTTATGACGGAAGGTATCTTAGCTTCTATCAACTCATCCAGTAGCTTGCGTAATGGTAGGGTTGAGAAGTAGGCTACTGGGCCATCAGGTGCTATCGTTTTGTCAACTGGCTGTGTTCCACAATTATAGGGGATTCTCGCGTCTGCGATGTTGATGGCTACTCTTTCTAGTCTTATGTCTCCTGAGCCTGATTGTCCAGTGCATACTATTGCTGAAGGGTTGGTTTCTTCTATGGCTTTAATGAGACTAGGCTTGATCTCATCATATCTAAGAGGTATCTCAACGACTTTGACTATGCATTCATTGAATTTTTTCCCGTTATGCGGCTTACAGGCTTCTATACTTGGGTTTATATTGCTGCCTCCAAAGGGCTCGAATCCTGTGAGTAGAATGGTTTTCATGGCTTATTGTGGTGGTTTGATGGAAAAAGCCTTTCCAATGATAGATAATCATTGTATTCATGAGCGTTTCATACAAACAATGGGGAACAATAAATGATGAGCCCATTTATCTATACTCTTTGAGCGACGAGATAGTTGTTAAGATATGTAATTATGGTGGAACCATTGTTAGTATTCAGGCTCCAGATCGTGCTGGTAAGTTGGATGATGTGGTTCTCGGGTTTGATAGTCTGGAGGGTTATCTAAGTTCTGGGTTTTATCATGGGGCTACTATTGGATGCTACGCGAACCGGATAGGTGGGGGTGTTTTTTCTATTGATGGGGTTGAATACGATCTTCCCTTGAATGATGGTTTGAATCATCTTCATGGTGGATTCAACGGCTTTGATAAACGTGTATGGAGTGCAGAGACAATAGATGATGCATCTCTACGACTGAGTCTGGTGAGCCCTGATGGCGAGGAAGGGTACCTAGGGGTGCTTGATGTCTCAGTTGTCTTTACTGTCCTTGGTGATAGGCTTGAGGTGGATTATTTTGCAGTATCCGATAGGCCAACTGTGGTGAATTTGACGAATCATGCTTACTTCAATCTTGGGTGTTCGAATACTATTCTGGGTCATGATTTATGGATTGACTCTGATTATTATACGCCTGTCAATAATGGTCTGATCCCTAACGGTGTGCTTGAACCAGTGGATGACTCTCCTTTTGATTTCAGGGAACAAACAAGAATCGGATCAAGGATCTACGCTGATCATCCTCAACTTGTTCTTGGTAATGGGTATGATCATAACTTTGTACTTAATCAAGTGGGCAATCCCCAGATAGCGGTAACAGATCCTGCCTCGGGAAGGGTACTTGAGGTATCTACTACTATGCCCGGTGTCCAGTTTTACACAGGTAATTTCCTTGATGGAAAGGAGAAAGGACGCAATGGGGTTATTGGTTTTAGGTCTGGTCTTTGCTTGGAGACCCAGTTTTATCCAGATTCTCCGAATAAACCAGAGTTTCCCTCAACTATTCTTCGTCCGGGAGAAAGGTATATCGAGAAAACC
>Ga0272443_10006560_pt1 | contig 11460 bp, 10 predicted proteins | sample SSMAcet12_FD_193581 | JGI IMG/M metagenome (GOLD analysis project Ga0272443, IMG submission 193581) | Marine sediment archaeal communities from Little Sippewissett salt marsh, Falmouth, MA, United States - SSM-Acet-12 | ecosystem: Environmental > Aquatic > Marine > Wetlands > Sediment ... | reverse complement strand
CTCGCTCCGGAAATGCCTCCGCGATATTCTCCAGGCTTGTGCTCTCGAATATATATCGCTGATTCTGCTGTAAAATTATTCTTGAAATCTGTTTTTTCCGGTCAAGATAGACACGTTCGAAAACATCCTGCTCACCCATAAAATCTATTCTAAAAACATATTCCTCATTATTATTTTCAGCTTCAGCCTCTATAGATGATATATAAATTGGAATTATATCTCCCTCGGAATCAATGACGTCAATTACGATTTCTTTAATATCATCCTGCAGCATCCGGCTCAAAATTGGTTCGATGAAAATTTCAGGTATCATTGTGGGGCCGAATTTGTATCTTTCTTCTCCTGCTTCCAGGTTAGAGTACTTTACAACCGTTATAATTCCATCTTCATCTAAAACGGTTTTAGTGTACGCTTTCTCGGTTGTCCCGAGTATTTGAGATTGCCAGGCAAACTCTTCGATATTATTTTCCCCTCGATAAAAAGCCCCTTTTTCCCGATTATTCAACCCTGTTAAATAAAAGTGGCTGGCCGCCTGAATATTAAAATCGTCACCGGAATCAGAATCTATCAGAACTTCCAGGGCAAATCCTATATTTTGCTTCCTTGAATTCATTATCATAAAATTATTTTTTTTATCCCTGTTAACCAAAAAACCATCGAGTCCATCGTTTTTAATTTTTGCTATGATATCTCTGCCGGTATCGAGTTTTGGGTTATCACGGACAATAAGACTTTCTATGACCTGCTCAAAAACCTTTTGGGCTAAACCCATTTCTAAAGTCATCTGATTTACTTCAATATTGAAACGACGATTATGCGGCAATTCTACAGTACCCAGAAATATGCTTAGCAGCGTATCAGGGCACTCTATTCGAGCCCAGTCAATATTTAGATTTTCTTTCTGAATCCGGCTAATTTCCTCAACTGCACCTTGAACTCCCGCTGCTTTTCGCGCGAACCAAATTTCAGGTGAAATCATTTCAGGAGCTAAGAGGTATCGGCAGAAAACATACGCAGACGGTTCCGTTGCTCCGATAAATAAATAGCTGCCCAACGAAAATGTGTTTTCGTCGTAGTGCCATTTTTCATCACTTTCCCAGCCGTTTCCTAATGGTATCGATAATGACAAACCAGTATTAGATAATTCTATCGGCTCTGACAGCTCCAGCTTAGACCTTGTTTTGATGATGATTTGGGCTATAAGCAATGCCAGAACGAAAAGCACCAAAAGGGCTATTTTATCGGCCCCAAATTTTCTTAATCTGTAATTTTCATTCATAATCTCGACAATATTAATAGGTCCGAATGCTTTTTGCAAGTTTGCCTTGGTTTGGTATTAACTTTTTCAGCTCTTTGTAAACAAATTTTATTTTTAAACCTGTTTTGCTAACTGCCAAACAATTCATATATTATTTATAGTTCCTGATAAGAAAATGGGGGCTGAAATAATACCGGTTGAATTACATGTGAAATTCATCGGTATACAAAATCCCCATTTTACTTTGATTTTATAAACAGGAGAGGTAGAAATGAATGAAATGGTGACGTTAAGAGAAGATCAGGCAGAAAAAATCCTGCAAACAGTAATAGCTGAACAAATACCTGCTATCATGTCGTACTCCTCCAAGGGCAAATGGCATGTCGCAAAGGTTTTGCTTACCAATATAGACGGTGAGCAACTCGATATCCAAAGCACTCATTCAGCCAAAAAACAACATCCGATTAACATACAGATTGACCAGCCAGTCGGTATATCTTTTAAACATGAATACGGTAAATTCGTTTTCGACACAACCGTAATGGGTCTCGAACAAAGCCCATCGGCCGCTCCGAATTCAAGCGGCGGCGGAACAATAGTCCTGAAAACTCCCGAGAAAATCGAAGTCATTCAAAGAAGAAGTTATTTTCGTGTCGAGGTGCCGGAATCATTAAAGGTTAAAATACTGCTCTGGCATCGCAGTGCAAAACGCGAGTCCAAAGGTCAGTCTTATACCAGGGGGGAACAGATAAATAATTGTTTCCAGGGCAGGCTTATAGATATTTCAGCAGGAGGCGCACAGATTGAAGTTTCTTATCAGAACGATTCTACTGCATCCGGAGATGAAAATCAGGAAAATGAACAATCAGGAAATTCGAATGATAATAAAATAAACTTCAAAAAAGGACAGTTTATTGGATTGCGTTTTACACCACTGCCTTACGAAACTCCATTAACATTAAGTGCCCAGATTAGAAATGTGCTGCCTACAGCCGATGGTCAGGGTGTCTCTATCGGATTACAGATTGTCGGACTGGAGGCAAGCCCGGAAGGGCATAAGGTTCTAACCAGGTTGATATATGTCGTAGGACGGTATTATCAAATGAACCAATCCGGCGCCAAACAGCTTGACAAACAGCCGGTTTCAAGTTCGGTGTAATTCAGATTGAGATTCTAAACTCTCATCATGTGTTACATTTTTTAGTTCTGTATGAGAATGTAAAATTCCGGATTTGCGATACAACCATTTCACAAAGCTACCTGCTGCAAAACCACAGAAAAGCACAACCATAGCTTCCTGAATATAAAACGCAATAAATACAAGTAGTAACAGTGCCTTAATAAGTTGGGTAAATGTCTTTTTCCCTCTCAGGTATTGATTCAGGACATGAGGATATCGCATTCTGCTGACCATTAAAATCGCCACACCCAGCGCTATGAACGGCAGGGCGAAAATAATTCCTTTCAGCATTGAAAATGTTTCCCTGTATTCCTGGTAGAACAATATCAGGCTAACAATTACCCCGGCAGCGGCTGGCGTCGGCAAACCGATAAAACTCATGTGTGCGGATTCATCCTCCTGATTTTCCACGTTGAATCTTGCCAACCGAACAATTGCACAGCTCAAATAAGCAGCCGCAGCTAACCATATAAAACGCTGAAAAAAAGTATCCTCCATGAAAACCAGCGATTCGAATTCAAGCTCCGATTCCAAAACTCTCAGCATTAAAAACGCCGGAGCCGCACCAAAACTGACAACATCACACAAGCTGTCAAGCTGTCCCCCAAAACTGGATGTAGTTTTACTCATTCGCGCCAACCTGCCATCAAGCATATCCGCAATCATCCCCAGCAAAATAACATAGCAGGCTATGTTAAATTCATTTCTACTGGCAAAGACAATAGCTGCGAAACCACATATACCATTCAGGATAGTCACTAATGACGGCAGAATCGTAATATTTTTCAACCTTTGTCTTCGTACCCGTCGTAGAAGACCTTTTTTTTCCTTTTTCACTCTTGGCATTTTTCATACCTCACAAGTGGTGTTAATCCAGCCTTAACAGTATCGCCTATCTTTACAAGGCACTTGACCTGGTATTGTGAATTATTGACAGGCACATATAATTCCGTCCGAGACCCGAATTTTATCATGCCGAATTTTTCGCCCGCAGTCAATTCTTGTCCCTGGCTTGCCCTGCATACTATCCGCCGTGCTATCGCGCCGCTAATTTGTCTGACGAGTAATTTATCTTCGGGGTTATCGGTCCTTGTTAGTTCAAGCTCATTAGCCTCATTAACTCTGCCCGATTCAGGATCCATAGCGTTTTTATATTTTCCTTTTTTATATGTGATTTTTTCAACTCTGACATTACAGGGAGAACGATTTATATGTGTATTAAAAATACTCAGGAAAATTCCTATACGAATTGCGTCGCCGCCGACAAAATCAACATTACCGATATTTTCAATCTCGGTTATCCGTCCATCAGCGGGAGCTAATAAAAGATTCGTTTCCGAGGGGCAATTTCGTTTGGGATCGCGAAAGAAGGCCAGTGAAAATATTAATAAACCGGCAAGCATAATTTCTATTAAAATAAATAACCAAGTTGGTAAGAAATTTATTGCGCCAAGCGCAATAAAAACCATCGCTGCGAACATAGCCAGGGGGACAAGAACCACTTGCGGCCAACCATATTTAGTTAACGGGATTTTCATAGATGAACATGATAATCTTTAATCCGTATACAATCAATAGAAATAGAAAAAGGCCGACCCTGTGGCATCGGCCTTTTGAAGGAGGGTGATGACCTATGATTCTTTTGAAAAATCTGCTTTCTCAATGAAAGGCTTACTTTTCTCCAATAGCTGTTTCACTAACAACTAAATTTTTCTCTTCACACTAATATAGACGTCGAACAAACCGAAAAGTTGCAACTTTTTCTGAAAAATTTACAAAAATCTGTAAAAAGTGCGATTCCTGAACAAAAAGGGGACATTTTTTTATCTGATGAGAATTTCTGCGTTTTTTTTAATTAGCCGATGATTCCCGGATTTGTTGCGCTAAGCGCAATACTTTTTCATAAGTGACACCCTCCGGAGCCTTGCCATCATCGCTAAGTTCTGCCATCGCACCAAGAACCCATTTATTAAATTCCTCTTTCGTATCAATATACATACCATAGTCTACTGTAAGCCCCATTGTGCCTTCAGGCTTATTTTCAATATTATATTTATATAGTACATCATAGCCCAATATTTGACTGCTGTTTGGTGCTGGATTATCGGGAACATAAAGACTCCACTCAATAAATTTTTCATCTCTCTTTGTATATACCAAATGTCTTCCGAGGTAAGTAACCTCACCTGTCCATATCCATCCAGCAGGTCTTAAACCATAAATCTCGATTGGTAATTTCGGCAAAGCACAACCAAATTCCAAATTTTCAAACAATTCATTCTGAGATGCTGTAGATTCGCTGTCCTCACTGTGCCAAGCAAGAATCACACTGCCATCGCTTAGTGTAAAGCTTACGCGAGGAGTAAGTCTGAGATTCGTCAAATAAGGCCTATCCTGTACACCAAGTTCCTGAATAACCGCGTTTTCTTTTGTGTTCCTGGCTGTGTATCCTTCCGGAACCTTTAACATAAATACATCTTCAGGTATTTCAATTCCACATTCAATCCGATCAAAATCGCATCCCAATCTCCAGGGTGATTGACTATCATCATCAAACGATATTATGTGCTGTTCATCATTATCGTCTACAAACTTCAATGGTTGTCCAATATTTTTGTACCAAGATTGAAATCGTCCTGAATTACCTGTTCTTGACAACCAATATTTGTAACGATTTATACGTAATGGAGATTCCCGTACCTCACACTCCCAAGTATCGTACATAATTCCATCAATTTCTTCTTTACCGGTTCTGCTAAATTCATTGAGAATATCTGCATTAGGAAAAAGATGACCAAAGTATAGGTGATTCAAACTGGCATTTGTTTCGAGCCTTTTCTGTAAATCGCTCATCTTATAGAAAATAGCGGTTTTATCTGCATGATTTAGTATCATCTTATATTGACCATCCGAAATTGTTTCTCTTATAATAAAGTTAACTTCTTCCGGACCGGCGTTAACAGTTATGTTTGAAAAACGAAATCGTTCATTCTCTAAATCAATCCATCTTTCAGAAGGTTGTGGTGGAACTTTTTGTCCCTTATCTGTAAGATTGAAATGACGCTGTCCCTTGATATGAATAACTTTTGCTTGACCGAACAATTCAGGTAAATCTGTCATTGCATAAACCGGGCTACTGAACTGAAAATTATTTAAGCCGATAATAAAGGTAATAACTATCACCGCCGCTGCGGCTAATTTACTGATTGGACTTTTCATTATATTGCTCCAGATATTTTGGGGGTTAGTTTTTGATAAGTTTGAGGTCGATTTTGCTTCGATGCGGCTCATTACATTCTCGACAAATTTGTCATCGGAGCCGATTGCATGCGAAAGATTCTCTAATTTTTCATCAATATTATTTTTAGCAGTCATTTTTCCGACCTTTCCAATATTTTTCGCAGCCTGATACGTGCTCTTGAAAGCTGCTTCGTTACCGTACCGACACTTCTGCCGACTATCTTCGCGACATCTCTAACACCATTCTGGTCAAAATAATGAAGCATTACGACCTGTTTTTCAGCCTTTGGCAATTTCATAACTGCTGCCAATAACCATTGATTTTCTTCATCTAATCGGCCGTTAGGATTTTCTGCGATCGCTGCATTATTTGTTGCCAAATTCGCTGCTCTTGAATTTTTTCTGACCGATTCAATAGAGCATCTGCGGGCTATTTTCATAAGCCATGGGCCGAATGCCTGCGGTTTTCGTAAAGATACCAGCTTCTCATAAGCTTTTACGAAAGCTTCCTGGGAAATATCGTTTGCAAGATGATAATCGCCCAGAATATCCAGTGCGACTGCACGAACCGGCCGCTCGTAACGTCTGACAAGCTCGGCAAACATTTGTTTTTCACCATCAAGGACAGCTTTTACCAATTCAGCGTCGGTTTTAACCATATTTCCTTTCCATACTGAAGCGCTTCTGTATTAATAAGAGCGGATTTATCGAAAAAATGCGACAAAATTTTTAATAAGAAGCAATATCGAACTAATCTTTTGCAATAAGCTTCTCCGATTCTTAATATATGAGCAAAAAGTCTCCAATAATCCGGACTATATTACACAGGATGTCTTATGTTGCATTAATCCTGAAAAATACGTTTTATTGCAAATCATCCTTTGGAGAGCTATGTTAAAATCAGACATCATACGAGCGTTCTTTTTTATGGTGTTTTTCGGCATTGGCGCCGCCGCTATGGGCATTACTATCCTCTCCGAAGACCTGGTCGAATATTACGGCAACCGCCATTTGGCTAACTCCGCGAAAGAATCTCTGGAAAAGGCAGAAGCTATTAACAGGGATTATGATGATGTTCTCAAAGAACTGGAACAGGATCCCAATCATATCAAGCGTATTGCTCCGGCTGTTATTGGTGCTCAATATCAGGATGCAAACGCTGTTTACCCCCAGGCAACAGCTAAGCAGTTGGCCGCTGCCCGTAAAGCATTAGAGGATCCGAACGAACAGGCAAGCGAACCGACAATACCGATGTGGCTGAGCCGGTGTAGCGAACCTCGAAAACGGACTGCACTTTTCTTTTCCAGCGTCGCATTGATACTTATTTCATTCATATGTTTCAAGCCGGTCAAATAAAGCAAAAAATAATTTCAACCTTCCCTATTGTAGTAGTTTTATAGATATGTTATTTTTAACACCTTACCGAAAGAATTGTTTTATTTTCACTGGTGGTAAAATATGGAAAACAAAGAAGAAAATATAAAACTTGATTTTATCAGGACTATTGTAGCTGATGACCTTGAAACCAATAAGTGGGGCGGCAGGGTGGTTACGCGATTCCCGCCGGAGCCTAATGGGTATCTCCACATCGGCCACGCCAAGAGTATATGCCTGAATTTCGGTATAGCCGCACAGTTCAATGGACGATGCCACCTGCGATTCGACGATACCAACCCTGAAAAGGAAGAACAGGAATATGTAAACTCCATAATCGAAGATGTTCGCTGGCTCGGCTGGGACTGGGGTGAGCATCTGTATTACGGCTCCGATTATTTCGACCAGATGTATGAATACGCCGTGCAGCTTGTCAAAAAAGGGAAAGCCTACGTTTGTGACCTGAATGCGGAAGAGACCAGAGATTATCGCGGCACACTTACACAGCCCGGCAAGGACAGCCCATATAGAAACCGTTCCATCGAAGAAAATCTTGACCTTCTCGAACGAATGAAAGCCGGAGAATTTCCGGACGGCTCGCGAACACTGCGTGCTAAAATCGATATGGCGCATGCCAACCTGAATATGCGCGATCCTGTTATGTATCGCATTCTGCATTCGTCTCATCATCGAACACATGACAAATGGTGCATCTATCCTATGTACGACTGGGCGCATGGTCTGGAGGATTCCGTTGAGCAAATTACACATTCTATCTGTACACTGGAATTCGAAAATCATCGGCCCTTATACGATTGGTTTCTCGATGAGCTTGAAATTTATCACCCGCAGCAGATTGAATTTGCCCGGCTGAACCTGACATACACCGTTATGAGCAAACGGAAACTTCTCAAGCTGGTGCAGGATAAACTCGTTGCCGGATGGGACGACCCGCGAATGCCGACCATCAGCGGAATGCGAAGACGCGGCTATTCCCCGGAAGCTATCAGGGAATTTTGCAAACGCATCGGCGTCAACAAATTCAACAGCACTGTAGATATGGCTTTGCTGGAACATTGCCTCAGGGAAGATTTGAACAGGACATCAGCGAGAGTCATGGCGGTTCTTCGGCCGCTCAAGGTGATTATTGACAACTATCCCGAAGACCAAACCGAAGAGCTCGATGCTATCAATAATCCGGAAAATCCTGACGCCGGTACGAGAAAAGTTCCTTTTTCGAAAGAGCTTTATATTGAGCAGGAAGATTTCATGGAGGAGCCTCCGAAAAAATTCTTCCGTTTGGCTCCCGGTCGGGAAGTTCGCCTGCGCTATGCGTACTTTATTACCTGTAATGAAGTTGTCAAGGACAAGGAAGGCAATGTTATCGAACTGCATTGTACCTATGACCCTGCGACACGAGGTGGTGACGCTCCGGACGGCCGCAAAGTAAAATCAACGCTGCACTGGGTCAGTGCGCAGCACGCCCTTGATGCAGAAGTCAGGCTTTATGACAATCTTTTCACGAAGGAAAATCCGGATGACGTCGAAGAAGGTCAGGATTTCACTTCCAATCTGAATCCGAATTCTCTCGAGGTATTATCATCATGTAAACTCGAGCCTTCTTTATCCGAAGCTCAGCCGCTGGCTCGTTACCAGTTCGAGAGACTTGGATATTTTTGCGTTGACCCTGATAGCAACGCCGAAAAACTGATTTTCAATCGCACCGTCGGTCTGCGTGACACATGGGCGAAAATTCAGAAAAAACAAATAAAAAATAAGTCGTAAGTTTTTTAATTAATTAGCCGGAATAATAATATGAAAACTGAATGTTCCGCAAGAGTCGGAGCAATCAGAACATAAATAATCCATACACAAAAACAACTTCCTGCAATAAGCGACCGAATCGAAAACATCCTCCTGCTGTAATCCAAAAATAGCAAAAACTATCAAGCGGCATCAGGGAACATACTGTATAATCCTGATGTTTTGTTATTAGACAGAAGGTTAAAAATGAAAGAATCGACTGAAAAACTATATATAAAGCGAATCATGAATGTGCTGGTGTATATTCAGAAAAATCTCGACAATGAAATGTCGCTGGAAGAGTTGGCTAAAAAAGCTCATTTTTCCCAGTATCATTTTCATCGGATTTTTAGCGGCCTTGTCGGAGAATCACTTCAAGAGCATATTCGCAGGCTCAGGCTCGAACGTGCGGCTTCATCTCTTAAGTACACAGAAAAACCTGTCACTGATATCGCTTTCGATGCAGGCTATCAGACGCATGAAGCTTTCTCGCGTGCATTCAGGCAGGCTTTCGATTCCTCGCCTTCGGAATTCAGGTCGAACAATACTTTAGTAACACAAATAGGCAAAACAAGCATTCATTACAAAGACAATGTACAGGAAAATGATATTACTATTTTGATTGGAGATGAAAAAATGGATGTTGAAATTAAAACAATTGATCCAATGCGCGTTGCTTTTGTGCATCATGTCGGGCCTTATGACCAGGTTGGTATCGCATGGGAAAAACTTTGCATGCATCTCGGTAAGGAAGGCTTGCTCGGCGGGCCATGTCAGTTTATTGGTATTTGTTACGATGACCCGGAAGTCACCGCTCCTGAAAAAATCCGCTACGACGCCTGTGTTACAGTTGACGATAATTTTGCTGGCACAGATGAGATTGCCGTTCAGACAATCGGCGGCGGTGAATATGCCGTAACTACACATATCGGGCCGTATGAAAAACTCGGTGAGACATATTCAAAACTATACGGCCAATGGTTAGTGCAAAGCGATAGAGAATATCGTTCCGAGCCGGGTATGGAATTTTATCTCAATTCTCCGGACGGGACTGAACCGGAAGATTTGGTTACCGATATTTGTTTGCCGCTTAAACCTGTAAAATAAAGGAGAGATTCGATTATGTCACAAACTGAAAAAATGGATTTATTTAAATTACACAAGGACGAATACACAAGCCCGAAGAAGCCTAAGTTTGTCGATACCAAACCTGCGAAATATTTAGCTATATCCGGCAGAGGCGCTTTTGACGGAAAGGAATTCGAAACTAAAATCGGCGCGCTCTACGGCACAGCTTTTACAATAAAAATGACTCGAAAGTTCGAGGGTAAAGGTGACTATGTCGTGTGCAAACTGGAAAACCAGCTATGGCTCGATGATGACAAAGCAGACGATTCAGATATCGATCCGGAGCAATGGAACTGGAAAATGTTTATAAGGACTCCTGATTTTGTCACGGAGGAAGATTTGGAAAAGGCACAAAAAGCACTTCTTGAAAAAGGCAAGGCACCCGAAGCAAACCAAGTGAAGTTCGATACTATTGACGAAGGCTTGTGTGTTCAAATGCTGCACGTGGGACCTTATAACAAAGAGCCCGAAACTGTAGAAGTAATGAAAGCTTTTGCTAATGAACAGGGGATGGAGCTATACGGCAGGCATCACGAAATATATATTTCCGATCCCCGCAGAGTTCCACCAGAGCGTTTGAAAACTATTCTGCGTATGCCTGTAAGAAAGAAAAATGATAACTGATAAGCCTTCAACTGGATATGATTTAAAAAGTAAAACTGTTTTGAATGATGATAGAGGAGTAATTTCATGAAGAAAAAAATATTTAAAATTGCAGGCATTGTCATTATTGTTGCAGTTCTTGCCGGATTAATTGCTAAATACATATATGACCAGAAATATCTTCATCAATTTGATCATCTAATAGAACCAAAGATAAGTACAAAACCTCAGCAAAATATGCTTGTAGCTTATATGAAAGGGGATCCAAGTAAAGATTCTGGTCAGGCTATTGGTAATTTGTATAAATCTGTTTATAAATATAAAGATCCGAAACAACCGCCGGTACTTAGAGGAAGGTGGCAGTTTGATACTAATGATAATATTGCGATGGGCACCTATGGAATACCAATTAAATCAGAAATAAAAGTTGATGAGGATGGTGTCAGGTCTGAAATTTGGGAATATGGTCTTGTAGCCGAGATACTTCATATCGGTTCTTATGACAGTGAGGAACCGACGGTTGACAGGTTGACAAAATTCATTGAAGATAATGGCTATCGTATAATTGGTGATCATGAAGAAGAATACGTTAAAGGCCCGGGGATGTTCTTTAAAGGAAATCCAGATAAATACAGGACAATTATACGCTTTAGAATAGAAAATGACCCGAAGTTGGATTGAAAAAGCGAAGTATTTCTATGCTTTAATGGAATCATTGAAGTAATATTAAATTCCCCGAGCTAATCGTTGAAATAATTCTGAATCTATTCATGTCACTTCGTAAAAATCATTTTTAAAGAGGCAAGCAGCAGAAGAAATCCAAATGCTTTACGCAGAGTGCTTTCCGAAATATGAGCTGCGAATCTGGCGCCTA
>Ga0272443_10006559_pt1 | contig 11462 bp, 10 predicted proteins | sample SSMAcet12_FD_193581 | JGI IMG/M metagenome (GOLD analysis project Ga0272443, IMG submission 193581) | Marine sediment archaeal communities from Little Sippewissett salt marsh, Falmouth, MA, United States - SSM-Acet-12 | ecosystem: Environmental > Aquatic > Marine > Wetlands > Sediment ... | reverse complement strand
CGGTCAGTTTATGGGTCTGGCAGGGGGTCAATTTGGTGGGCTTGGTAGGTTATTTATGGTTTTTCGCCAGGAAGGTCTCCGGGAAAATGCCTTCTCGCCAGGTGGTTTTGCTTTTCCTGGCCACTCTTCCCGTATTGCTCAATTTCCATTATGGTCAGGTGAATGTCTGGTTGTTGATCTGTGTTGGCGAATTCCTCCGGGCAGCCCAGGACAAGAAGCCTTATGCGGCCGGGTTGTGGCTGGGTGGGCTGCTGATCAAGCCGCATTTACTGATCCTGCTGCTGCCATTTTTATTGATTCAGAAAAGATATAAGGAGATCCTCGGTTTTAGCCTTTCAGCATTGATCGTATTGGGCTTATCCTTTATTTTGGTTGGGGTTGAGGGTTTCGTCGCTCTTAAAGATGTCATGTTCGAGGCGGCTCAGGGGGGTGTATCCAGTGGATACCAGTATATGATGAACTGGCGTATGGTTTCCCATTATGTTGAGCTGTTTTCAGCACCTTTGGTTGGGAAGGTTGTGCTGTTTGCATTGATGGCCATTACCGCCGGGCTGCCTCTGGTCATTTTTCGAAAGAAAATTGCCGCGGATTCCCCTCACTTTGCCATTGCTGTACTGGGTGTGCTCGCTGCTACAACAGCGGTTACTTTTCATATCCACGTTCACACCGCGATGATATTGATTCCGATTCTGCTCTATTTACTCGAACAAGGACAGATCAACCCAAAGTGGGTCAGGGGGTGGTCCATAGGGCCAATCCTGTTTTATTTCTTTCAATACATTCTGGCTGTGTTGTTATTGCAGGGAATTTTACCAAAAGCCCTTGCCGTTTTAGGGCAAATCTCGTACGGCTTGGGGATGTTGGTAGTGAATATGGCTCTGCTGGGTTGGGCACTTCGCCAGCGTGAGCGCATTGATCTGGAACCTGCTTCTGAGCAGGACGGCCGGCAGTCAGCAGCTTAATTCGATGTTGACGGATTCGATTGAATCCCCGAGGCGATCTGTCGTTACAGGTAGAAAATAACGATGATGCCCAGGATCAAGAAAGGCGCAAAGGGCAGGGCGTTTGAGAAGGCGCTGTATTTCTTTGTCAGGATGAGCACGATCAGGGTGATCACGGAAAAGAGGGCAAAGGACACAATTGCGATGATGATCACGCCCACGATGGCCGGCCAGCCGACCAGCAGGCCGAAGATTGTCGTGGCCATCACATCGCCAAAACCGAAGGCGACTTCCGACACTTTCTTCTTTCGAATGGCCCCCACGAGCTTTGAGACCGCGATGCCGAGGAAATAGAATAGTAATGTTATGCCCAACCCACCCAGCGCGCCAAATAGAATGCTTTTCCAGCCAAAAAAGATCAGGCCGTAGACCAGGAAGAGGACAAATCCGGCCGCTGATGTTTTCAAAAGAACGGCATGGTGTTCAACGTCAATCACGAAGATGATGCCTAGCAGAGCAACGACAGGCAGGGCAGCCCAGTAACCCAGCAGAGCGGGCGGGAAGAACTTGATGAGGAAGCTGATTGCAACAGAGAGGAGTATCACCAGCAAGGATCGCAAAGGAAGCCGGGTGCCGCATTCGGAACACTGAAAATCATAAAGGTATTCTTTTATTGAATAAGGATGTTGGCAGGTGGGGCAGGTGGGTAGTGTCAACCCAGGAGAATTTGGAAGGATATCGGCAAAATAATTAATGATGATTCCCAATAGGATTCCCATGACGGCTACAAGTAAGTATTCCATCTTCTCTCCAAGGTTTAATGATTAATACAATTGTTACGATATTGTAGTTGATTCTTTGAGGTAAGTTAATGTAAAATTAATTTACTTTCTGGGATAGAGTATACAACAGACAAGTATACATTCAGGATGAAAACCAGAAAGGAAGGCTTAAACCATCCTGATGCGTGGAAGAGGACATATCTTAGTCGTATCGCAGTTTCATAGAAGGTCTTTCTTCGGTTGAAATTCTATTAATTTTCTTGTATCATTCAAGGTAATCTGTTCAAAATAATAAAATGGGGTAGTAACAATGATGGAACAATTGATGTTGCAGTTAAGGTGTGCTTTACTATCGACAAAACACCCGGACGATGAAGGGCAGGGATTGGTTGAATATGCTTTGATCGTGATTCTGGTCTCGATTGTGGTGGTCCTTGTCCTGGGAATTGTTGGCGGTGAGATTAATAGTATGTTTGAGTCCATAGTAGAGGGTTTTGGTAATTAGGATGATGGAGAGTCTCCCCTGTGACCTCGCTGCATGAGAACGAGGCTCAATTATGAAGTTTTCAGTACCTAATATTAACCAATTCAGTTAATAATGCCGATATTAAACTGGATTTAAACTGAAATCACTTATTATGCGAAAGGTAATTGACAACTAGGAATTACTGTTTATAATAATTTTACACTCTTTCTAGAAAGGGAGATGAATAATGTTTTTGCAGATGTTGATGACTCAACTAAAACAGCATGAAGAAGGACAGGGGTTGATCGAATACGCTTTGATCGTACTCCTCATCGCTATCGTCGTAATCGTTGTCCTGACCGCAGTCGGTGGTGAGATCAATGGTGTGTTTAACAACATTTCCAACACGCTGTCGAATGCTGGTGGTGGCTCATAAGCACTGACGCTTTTCAATTCAATATGAATAACATACAAAGTCTCTGAAAAGAGACTTTGTATGTTTAATCCCTTTGTGTGATTACCTTTAAACAGTAAAGAATACACAGTAGATTAAACATTAAAATAAAATTAATTCTAAATATTAGAGTTTAAGTTAGGTTTTCATTTTCCCCGGAGGTTATGCTATAATACTTGTTGTCTATTCCGCTCAGTTTTGAGAGATAACTGTATATGCGGACATTTAACCGTGAGCATTCTCGTTTCATCATTCTTTTCATATTAGCGCTGGTCCTCCTTTTTTCATTTGGCGGGGTGGTGTTTCTGTCCGCGCAACCCACTGTGGTTGAAGCGCAGACGATATCCACCTGTCTGAATCGGGTTAATATCCCGATATCAGATTTACATTGGGCCTATGTGCCTGAAACCCCCGACCAGCTCTATACCGAAGAAAGATACTATTTCCTGGCAGGGCAGCTCATTGCCAATGGCGTTGTTGACGCCAGCACCTGTCCTTCCAACGGTTTAATGTCCACCGGTTATGCCAATGCCTGCGGCATGTCTGTTGCCGAGCCAACAGTGATCATTGTGCAGAACCTAATTAATGAACCCATCCTGCAAGCCTATGATGATGTGGGCGTTCCTCCTGTTATTCTCAAACTTCTGATTGGTACGGAGAGCCAGTTCTGGCCATCGCAGATCAATTCGGTCCATTACGGCTATGGGCACCTGACCAATATGGGAATCAGAAACGCGATGCAATGGAACCCGGATCTGTACAACCTGCTTTGTCCATCTGGTGTGGATTGCGTAACTAGTTACAGCGTTGCTGATAAGATTCTGGTTTCGTTGGTGGATATTTGTCCAAGCTGTGAATATGGCATTGACACCAGCAAAGCCGACCGGAGCGTGAATATTTTGGCCGAATCTCTATTGGGCTACTGTTATCAGACTGAACAGTTAGTCTATAACGCAACAGGTTGGTATTCTGGCTATGCAGTGGATTACGCAACAATCTGGAAACTGACGTTAATGGATTACAATGCGGGCTCACAGTGCGTCTATAACGCTCTTGAATCGACTTTCGCCTACACACAAGGCCCAATGAGATGGTCTGATATCTCAGCACATGTTTCGGGAGATCTCTGTACTCGTGGTTGGAATTATGCCAATACCATCACGACAAAATATTTTGACTTCCCGCCAACTGAGGATTAAAATCATTACCCGGGTTTTGAAAGAGTTTTGCAGGAAAATCGAGAAGTACAATAGCCGGGCTTTCAATTTTGGGTACCCGAAGGTTAAACTGCTGAAGAGTATAATTTTTATCACCAAGGAAAAGCTTTTTGTGATGAAGGAAAAGAATTTCCCCAATTGAAATATTTGCACTCATATGTCCAGGGGGATCAATGCCAGTGTTAATGGAGTTTCTTTGAGACGGACGATTTGTTTGCGGATAGATGAAATTGGGGGTGAACATATAAGGCAAGTATGATTAGCGAGTTGAAGGTAAAAACCAAAAACAGGCGTTTAAAAAGCCAGTCAACAATTGAGAGGGCACGGCTTTTGTCGTCTTTGTTGGTCCTGGTTTTTGGTGCTGTGGAATTTGGGCGAATGTTATTTGCGCATATTGTGATCACCAATGCCGTCAGGAGAAATATCTATTATTCTGCAACCCATTCGGATGATCATGATTCTGGCACGGGAAATGCACCTAAGATGGTGTTGGCAGCCGAAGCAGAAGCAGAAAATTTCGGGATTGCGGATTTACTTTGTCCATTACCCAATAGAACTGCTGTGCTTTATCATTAGGTAACCAGAGATCATTCTTCTAAGTTCAATGGAGGTTTCCGTTGTCAAACAAAGCTAAGGTATTCATGATAGTTGTTGCGGGGTTGATCCTCGCTGCTGTGGGCGTATTTGCCAGTATTTTATTGGTTCAGCGTTACCAGGCAGCCCAGGCTCCGGTTAATGTGGAGGATGAAACGGTCAAGACCACCGTTGTCGTATTGACGCGTGATCTGTCGCTTGGTGACCGAATCGAGGCTGGTGATGTCGAGCTGGCGAGTGTTCCAGTGGAAATCGCGCCCCGGGATGCGATCGCCACTCTTGACGCCGCTGTTGGCAAGCTAATCAAAACGGATCTTATTCAGGGAGAAATGGTTCTTCTGCATAATCTGGCCGACCCCACCAATAATATTGGCGATCTGAGCTTTATTCTGAGCGATGATCATATTCTGATGGCCTTTCCTGCTGAGGATCTGATGAGCCGTAACCGAATGGTGCAGCGGGGAGATATTGTCGACATTTTTGCCACATTTGAAGAAGAAGTGCAGACGCTTGGGGATACGTCCGCGGCGACTGCCGAGGAAGAAATTCTGCCTCAGACAAGATCTTTTACGGTTGATGCAATGCAGAATATTGGTGTGACTGCTTTGGTCCTTGATGTCATTGATTCGGGATCAAATACGAATACAGAGGTCAATTTATTGGAAGGTTCTAATCAAAAAGCTACAGCGGTTAATGCTGATATCAAGACCTATCTTCTTGCCTTAACGCCGCAGGACGCATTGATCTTGAAGCATTTGAAAGATACAGGCGCTGTTTTTGATATTGTTTTACGTGCGCCAACTTCAACGGCGCGATTTGAATTAACCCCGGTCACGGATGAATATATCATTGAATTTTATGGTCTTGAGATTTTACCCTGAGGGTAAGAGGAATCGTAAATGATGGCAAAAAAGAGCGAGTCCGCAACAATACTCCTGGTTTCAAAGAATCCATCAGTTATTGAGGCAACCAGAACAACTCTGGCGGAAGAAAAAGAGTTGAAGCTGATTGAAAAAGAGGTCACACTTGAAAATCTGATTAATGTGATCTCTCAATTGAAGCCAGACGTGATTCTTCTGGATTTTGGTTTTCAACACCATCCATTTTATCTGGTAGATAAACTTGCCGCTGATTTTCCCAAGAGCGCGATTGTTGCGTTGCTTTCAGAATCGGAAATGGCTAATTTGGATCGAGTTGTCTTATCAGGCGCCAGAGCATTTTTACAATATCCGTTTCAATCGGAGAAATTGGTGATCATCATCAAACGCGTATTGGAACTATTGGAACGAAATCAAACCACACCGATTGAAGGTATCTCTATGGAAGAAAATACTATTGATGCTAAGAACACTTATACAGTATTCAGTCCAAAGGGGGGCGCAGGAACAACAACAGTTGCCATTAACCTGGCGATCACACTCCAGCAGGCGATTAAGGAAGATGTCCTTTTAATTGATGGTAAACACCTCTTTGGACATGTTGCCTTGTATCTTAACTTGTTTACGGGTAATTCGATCACGGACCTGATTGCTCATGCGGGCAAGTTGGATCAACAGCTCATCAAGCAGGTTGTCGAGCAGCACGCTTCCGGTGTATATGTTTTGCCAAGCCCGAACTCAATTTCCCAGGCCCAGGGAATCAAGCCCGAGAACCTGTTTACTGTTGTGCAGAGCCTGCAGGAAGTGTTCCCGAACATCATTATTGATGGTGGTAATTATCTGGATGAGAATACAGTTACCTACATGGATTCGTCCGATAAGATTTTACTCGTTCTGAATCCTGATCTTGCTTCCATACGCGATGCAAGACAATTCCTTGAGATTGCTTCCGTACTCTCCTATCCGAAGGAGAAAATGCTGTTTCTCCTCAACCTGGTTGGCCGGAAAGCCCAGGTGAAGAGTGATGAGATTGAGAGCATTTTGAAGACGAAGGTTTTTGGAAAGATTCCCGTTGATGAGAGTCTGGCACTCAGTTGCCTAAACGAAGGTGTTCCGATTGTCATGAAGAAAGCACGCTCTCCCATCAGTCGGGCTTATTCAGATATTACGAAAGATTTATTGAAGATCATCCAGGTTTCTGAAGAATAGAGATTGATGGCCTAAAGTTCTTTGTCAACACTGGAATATGAGCTAAGTGAGGATTTGTTGAGTCAAACATTAATCACCGGCATCATTATTGCTGTCCTTGGGGTAAGTGTGCTTGGACTTCTACTGATCGGTTTGTGGCTGCGTCGCAACAGGTTATCAGCAAAGAAGCAAGGCAGGATCTCACGGTTTATAACTCAGGAAGAAGAAGGCAGTGAGCAACGTAAACCCGCCAGAAGCGTTCCTCTGCCTTCGGTCGAGGATATCAGCAATTTCCGGGCGTGGATTAACTCGTCTCTCGCCCATTTATCTTCCGAAAAACTTCAAATTAAGATCTCTAGTGCCTATTGGTTAATTACGGACATTGAATATATCCTGATACGCGCTGCATTCGTTGTCGTCACTTTTATGCTTTCATGGATCATTTTTGGCTCAGTTCTGGCAGGGCTGTTCATTGGCGTTGTTGCTGTCATACTGCCGCCAATCATGCTGGATAGGGCGATTGCCCGCAGGCAGAATAAATTTCAGGATCAGTTATTGGATGTGCTGGTCCTTGTGAAGGGTGCTGTTCAATCCGGTTACAGTCTGATGCAGGCGTTGGACCTGGCAGTCAATGAAGTGCCGGCACCATCCTCAGAAGAATTCGGGCGGGTGCTGCATGAGGTTCGGCTGGGCATCTCAATGGAAGACGCCCTGTTAAACCTTTCAGAACGTATGGAAAATGATGACCTGCAAATCGTGATCACAGCGATCATTATTAACTCCCAGGTCGGCGGTAATCTTTCCACAGTGCTCGAATCCACGATTGACACCATCCGTGGTCGCCTGCAATTATTTGCAGAAATTCGCTCCTTAACCTCTTATTCCAGATATGTCGGGAACTTTTTGTCATTATTGCCATTTATTACCGGGTTGGTTATTTTTGCTATGTCGCCAAGTTATTTCGAGACGGTTAAAACGTCCATTATTACACAAGTGATCTTTTTGGTTGCGCTTCTTGGCGTTATCATCGGGAACGATTGGATCCGAAAAATCATTCAGATCAAGGTTTAAGGCGGAATTTCTATGCCAAATTTTATAGATAACGATTTGCTTCTGGTAGGTTTGGGGGGTGGGGCTGCTCTTCTGGGTTTGGGGGTGATCATATTTGGGATTGTATCCGGGTTGAGATCGGGTAAAAAGATTTCAAGTCGGATAGAGCAATTCGTGGTTGCAGAACCTGATGCTTCGGAAGAAGCGCAGAAAAGGCCGATGATTGTGCAGCGCGATATCAGCGGTTCTCTTTTCCAACGGACGATTGTCAATTGGTTTAAAAGGTTTCTGCAATTCCTTGGCCGGTTTACGCCCGAGAAGATTGTTATTGACCTGGAACATAAGTTGGCCATTGCCGGGAACCCGCGAAATATGCATGCCGGTGAATTTTATGCCATTCGTTTCCTGGCTTTCATTGCCGGGATCGTGGCCGCGTTCTTATTAAACAGAGACCTGAAGAACATTAATTTGAGGATGTTGGGGGTAGGGGCATTGATCATTCTGTTATGCTATGTTTACCCATCAATTTGGCTGAATGGGAGAGTTAAAGCCAGGCAGGATGAAATTCAACGCGGTTTACCGGATGCATTGGATATGCTCTCGGTTTGTGCGAGTGCCGGTCTGGCGTTTGATCAATCCCTGCTGAAGATCAGTGGATATTGGGACACTGAACTGGGACATGAAATCAAACGGGTTACAAAAGAAATGGAAATGGGTATCTCTCGGGCGACAGCTTTGAGAAATATGAGTAATCGACTGGACGTGGATGATCTTTCCCGTTTCGTTGCCATTATCATTCAGGCCGAAAAAGTTGGTATGAGCTATGCGGATGTCTTACATAGTCAGGCTATGCAGATGCGTATTCAAAGGCAATTCAGAGCAAAGGAGATTGCGAACAAGCTGCCTGGGAAGATGTTACTCCCAATCGTATTTTTCATATTCCCGGCCATGCTGGCAGTTATTCTGGGTCCATCAATTCCGTCGATTTTAGATTTGTTTGACGCTTTATAAATTGATTTAATAGGTAGAAACGAATGAAAATGGGATCATTACGACCTGAATTTAGAAAACAGAAGGATAAGGATTCTAAGGTCAAAAAGAAGAACGAAAAACTCGTTGTTCCGATTGATCTGTCGAATGATCCTGAATATATCAATTTAATCAGCCTGTATCAAAATGGGGATTTCCCCGAGTGTTTAAAGATTTTGGATATACTTGAGGAGCGTTATCTTGACCATCCTGCACTCCAAAAATTTGAAGACGATCTTCAATTTAAGATGATGGTCCGCTCAATGGGGGACAGGAATAATAAATCTGAAAAGAAAGAGAAAGTCAAATCGTCATTCAGCCTGATTTTCTTTGTGATTATTGTTATTGCAATCCTCGTTACCGTTTTCCTGTTCTCGTTTAGACATTTTAATAATCAGATTGTGGAGCGGCAACAATTACAGGAAGCTGCTCAATTGGAGGCGTTGACCACCCAGGCTGAGCAGTTACTGTTGGTTGGAAAACCACAGCCGGCCTTGGAGATTGTGGAGAGCATCCGGGAAATTGACCCGAATTATGAAAAGCTTTCCTCCTTGGCTTCCGAGGTGGATTTGCTCCTGAGGATGGAAGCTAAATATCAGGAGGCCATAGGTTTGATTGATGCGGGCAGTTCCGCTGATGCCCTGGTTTTGTTTTATGAGATTCAAGAGGAAAACCCGGGCCTTTGGGATGTCTCTCAGCAGATCGCAGCCATTGAGACTGAAAACCAACTCACTATCCTATTGGAGAATGGCAATGCGGCCTATCAGAATGAAGACTGGGATACCGTGATCAGTTCGTATGAGGGTGCGCTCATTATAAACCCTCAACTGGACGATCCCCTGATTACCGAGCAGCTTCTCCAGGGCTACCTGAAGAAGATCATCAGTATGCTCCAGACGGATAATGCCGCCATAGAGGACATTGAGGAAGCGGAGCAATATTACCGGAAGGCTGTGGCCCTTATCCCGCAGAGCAAGGAATATGCTAGTGAACGCGAGAACCTGCAGGAAGCCAGCGGTAATTTGCTCCAGTTGAAATTTGTCCAGACGGCCAAGGATATGCTCGCCGATAGCGAGCAGACGATCACTTCGGTCAAGAAGGCGGTCACGTATTTCTCAAAAGCGGCCAACATTGATCCAACGAACTCCGCCTTGCAGCGCGACAAGAACAACGCAGAATATTACCAGGTGGCTTTCCAGGATTTTCTGGGCATGGATTGGGCAGCGGCAATTACTAACCTGAGCAAAATTGTGGAAACTGATTCCAATTTTGCGGATGGTTATACGTTAATTCTCCTTTATGAGGCTTATTCAGCATTGGGAGGGCAATATTATTCGGCCGGATTCTATTCAGATGCCTTAAATAATTATGAACAGGCGGAGTTGATTGCCTGGGATAATACGGCGAATACAATCAAGCTGTTTCAGGTGCAGGTTAATATTGGTGATACTTATGGCAAGCTCGGGGATTATGAAAATGCTGTATCTTATTACCTTTATGCTTTGAATTCGATAAATGTTCCTACCCGTACTGATTTGAGTACAATCAGCAGCCTGATGGCTCAGGCAAGCTATTGGAATTCTGTTGGCGATTTTGATTCAGCTTATACAGCACTTCAGGAAGCGTTACCAGGGATTGATAGTGTGTATACTAATAGCGAAATTGAGATCGGTGATGGAGACTGTCTGGCCTTTTTCGCCGACAACAACCAATCCACTATTGATGCTATTCTGGAGGCAAATAACTTACCTCAGAATATGGTCATTAACTATGGGCGACAATTGATTGTCCCCAGTATCCAAGAATAGTCAGGTATTATTTGTAGTACCTTGGAGGAGGGATCATGTTTGCTAATCGTCCTGCATTGAATAAGGAAATTTCAACTCCAGTTCAAAATAACCCTGCCATTGCATCTGAACATCAACGAGATTTTTTCACCATCCGGGATGCTGTTCAGAAGGACCTGCTTGAAAACAGTAAAACTGATTCATCGATTGATCCTGAAAAATTAAAAGGATTGATTGAGGAAGTCTTTAATAAGGTTCTGGAGGAAGAGCATTTCCTCTATAACCACGATACCCGGAACCAGCTATTGGAATGGGTGATCGCTGATATTGTGGGCTATGGCCCCATTGAACCTTTGTTGAAAGATTCGGATATCACGGAAATCATGGTCAATGGCTATGACAGAGTCTATGTTGAAAAGTTTGGTTTGATCAAACCGACCAACGTGAAATTCGAGAGCGAAGCGCATCTGATGCGGGTGATTGACCGGATTGTGTCCCCGATTGGAAGGCGTGTGGATGAATCATCGCCTATGGTGGATGCCCGTCTGCCCAACGGTTTCCGTGTGAATGCAACCATTCCCCCGCTCTCGCTGGATGGCGCCGCACTGACTATCCGTAAATTTGCCACCCGTCCATTCCAGGTTCAGGACCTGATATCGAACGACACGTTGAACATCGCTTTGGCGAATTTCCTCAAAGCCTGTGTTGAGGCAAGGGTCAATATGGTGGTTTCCGGTGGTACCGGTACCGGTAAAACGACCTTCCTGAACGTTTTGTCCTCCTTCATCCCGGAAGGGGAGCGGGTGATTACCATTGAAGATACGGCCGAACTGCAATTGCACCAGCCCCATATCGTCCGGCTTGAGAAACGCCCCCCGAATATTGAGGGCAAGGGCGAGATCACCATTCGGCAGTTGGTGATTAACGCCTTGCGTATGCGCCCTGACCGAATTGTCGTTGGTGAGTGTCGTGGGGGTGAGGCTGTCGATATGCTCCAGGCCATGAACACTGGTCACGATGGATCTATGACGACAATCCACTCCAATGGCCCACGGGACGCTCTACGGAGAATCGAG
>Ga0272443_10006558_pt1 | contig 11463 bp, 11 predicted proteins | sample SSMAcet12_FD_193581 | JGI IMG/M metagenome (GOLD analysis project Ga0272443, IMG submission 193581) | Marine sediment archaeal communities from Little Sippewissett salt marsh, Falmouth, MA, United States - SSM-Acet-12 | ecosystem: Environmental > Aquatic > Marine > Wetlands > Sediment ... | reverse complement strand
GGGAGTGATTTCTTTTACACATGAATCGTGAATTTCTGCCGATCCTAATCACAGCGGAACATCGCCTGTTTATACTTGTTTTTTAGAGGCGTTGGAGTATTATTCTATAGGTACTTCGATGCACAAATCTAATTGAGGATATACATATGATACGCAGAACAACGCTTGCCGTCGTGGTTGCTCTTATCTGCGCCTGTATAATGTTGACCGGTGCGGTCAATGCACAGGGCGACCCGTCATTCAACTATAAATCCGGCCGCAACAATTCACCGCAAGAGGCGAAATTAGTTCGACTGGCAGATTTACCGCTTGAGATAGATGCGCAGACACCCAAACCGATACGCAGGATAAAACATCATCCCCGCCCGTTTGTCGTAAGCGAGGAGCTTCTCGAATCTATCAAGGCGGCTTCGCATTACGAGGGTCAGGCCATCGCTCATCCCGATCCGGGTTCTGCGGAAAATGATGCCAAACCTATGGCTCCCGGATTTCCATGCAAGTCATTCGTAGGTATTACATCCACAGGATGGAACCCGCCCGATCCGCATGTCGCCGTCGGCCTGGATCACGTCGTAGCAGTTGTAAACAGTTCGATTGCCGTTTTCAGCAAAGAGTCCGGCGAGTTGCTGTATCAGGTTACCGCAGAGAGTTTCTTCGCTCCGGTAAGCCCGCCGAGCACTTTCATATTCGATCCCAAGGTTGTTTATGATCCATTCGCCGACAGATTCGTAGTCCTGTTCTTGTGTACCGATGATGTGTCGCAGTCCTCGTATCTTGTCGCAGCTTCCAAAACTTCGGATGCTATGGGTGACTGGTGGCTGTATGATCTTGACGCTTCGATGGTCGGTACAACCGTCGAGGATAATTGGCCTGATTATCCGGGACTTGGATTCGATTATTCAGATGCGGTTTATGTGACTTCGAATGACTGGGGTTTCACTTCGGGATTTAAGTACTCCAAAATCAGGATTCTCAAGAAGGAGGAACTATACTCCGGCACCCTGTCCGGCTGGCATGATTTCTGGGATATGCGCTATCACGATAACAGCGTCGTGTTCACGATCAAGCCCGCAGTGACTCTGAGTGACGCCGGAGGGGAATATCTCCTGAGTAACATCTGGTATGGTGCGAATTACACGACTTATTTCAAGATTGAAGGAGCTGGCACTCCATCGCCCACCATTACCAGAATGCCGCGAGTTACTCTTTCCGCGTCTTATTCGATTCCTCCGAATCCGTCACAGGCCAACTCATCGGCGACCCTTCAGCCAGTGGGCCCGATGACGCAGGATGTGTTCTATCGCAATGACAAGCTTTACACTTCATTCGCGCAGAGTTACAACTGGGGAAGTGGCGAGGTCGCGGCCGCAAGGCTGGTTGGCATTGATGTCAACACGAGTGACGCTTTCCTCGATGATATTTACGGTTCGGCCAATTTGCATTACTTCTTCCCCACAATCGCCACCGACTACAGGGATCGCATATACATCCTGTTCAGCCGATCCGGTGCCATCGAGTATCCGAGTGTGTACTTCGTCGCGGACTACGAAACGAATGACACATCGTACCCTCTCAGGATAGGTCGAGGTTACTTCGGATCAAGCGGCAGTGTACGATGGGGAGATTACGGCGGCATTTCCGTCGATCCGTCAGATCGTTCGGTCTGGCTGTTCCACGAATGGGCAACGACAAACCATGATTGGTCCACGTGGATAGGCAACGTTCCGGGTTCTCCCGACAAACCGAGCCTTCTACTTCCTGCCGACGGATCATCCGGACTTGACCCGACCCTGACACTTGACTGGACAGACCAGCTTTACGCCGACAGCTTCTATCTTGAAGTTGCCACTGACCCATTGTTCCAGTCGCCGATTATCAGCAAGGCCGTAGGCGAAAGCGAATCCGAGGAATCGGTTTTCGTGCCCGGTGACAGTTACTTCTGGAGAGTCAGGTCGATGAATCACTGCGGCGAATCCGATGTCAGCCCCATCTGGACATTCGAAGTGTGCGGTACACTCCACGGTGATGCTGACAAGAGTTCGAACATCGATATAGATGATGCGGTCTACCTCATCGTGTTCATATTCTCGGGCGGTCCCGCGCCTGATCCCTACTGGACGGGTGACGCAAACTGCACGGACATCGTCGATATTGATGACGCAGTGTATCTGATTTCATATATCTTCAGCGGTGGGCCTCCACCCTGTGGCGGCTGCTGATTGGAGTCTCCCCCTGTTTGGGGGAACTCTTAGTTCAAATTAATTGTTGACTTCTATGGACCATTTTGGTTTATTGTAAGTGAAGCCCAAACTGTTTTGCGATAAACAGCCCACTTAAGACTCACCAGCCCAAAGCCCGTTAAACATATCTTGCCCTGCCGCGTCCTAATATCTGGAAGGCGGGTGATAGCCATGTCGAGCGAGCTTCAAGTCGCCATCGGTCGCTGCAAAGAAGGCGACCAGAACGCTTTCAAGGTGATTATTAAAGCCTTTGAGCGTCGAATTCTTGCAATTGCGTACTCCATTCTTGGCAATTCCGATGAAGCTTTGGAGGTGATGCAAGAGACATTTTTCAGGGTCTACAAGAGTATTGGGCGAATCAAGAACGAGGCCGGATTCTCCCGGTTCATTCTAAAAGTCGCCACGAATTATGCAATCGACGTCAAACGGCGTCGACACGGGCGGCAGGTCTCGCTCGACGATGAAGCGGTACTTCCGGCCTCAGTTCAGATTCGGCTCTCGGATGATCGGACCAAGCCAGACACGATTCTGGAGAGAAACGAACTGTGGAACGCCCTGAAAGCAGCAGTAGCAAGTCTGCCGGACAAACAGAGAACAACACTCGTCCTGCATGACATCGACGGGCTTTCTAAGGCGGAGGTCGGGAAGATAATGGACTGCCCACAGGGTACCGTGAGATCCAACTTGCACATCGCCAGGAAAAAAGTGAAAGCCAAACTGGAGGAATTCATCTAAACAAACCAGAGAGAGTATATGCCAGTACAATGCCCAACCCCGGAAGAGATGATCCATCAGTTTATTGATGGAGAGCTGTCGAAGACCTGCCGGAAGGTGTTCGCTACAATGCTTAAGGATGATCCGGAAATCAAGGAGGAACTGGCCGCCTATACGCGGCTGGTGGCCGCTCTAAAGGCTTTTCGCAGGGTCAAGTATCCTCCTGACAAGTTAAGGCAGGCCCGAACCGCTATAATGGAACGGATCTCTACCGCAGCTTGACAAATTCCGCCGCGTCAAACTGGGAGGCGTGAGGCCCAACGCTCCTTCTGCGCCTCCCTTAGTCGCGGATCTCTCGAATCTCCCCGTTAAAGGTCTAATGCAATTATTGCGATAATAAGTGTATGAGCTTTAGAATCGTCACCGCAATAATACTGACAGCAATCCTGCTCGCACCATCGGTGGGGATGTCCAAACTGATGGATCTCAAGCGATCCTCGTCGAAAGTACAGACTGAATCGGAAAGAGTTGTCCAGCCCCTCTATCCGATGGAGGCGGGTGAAGCTGATTTCGCGCCGACGTTCCTTCCGGAAGTGCAGTGCACTCTGCGGATGGTCGGCGACTCATACTGGGCTGTCGAGTCATGGCTGGTTGGTGACGAAATCTACAAAGTCTATCAGGATGTAAGTCTCCTGAATAACGAGTGCTCCTACCCGCTGTACGTGACTCACGTTGCATTCGAAATACAGTGCACGTATGCGGGCACGCTGTGGGTTCAGGCTGATATCGAAGAACTCGATTCACTGTCGACAGAGAATTGCCCTTATCCCGGGTATGTTCTCGGAATCACCGAAGATCTCCCGTTCGACATCCCGGGATCGGGATCATATCTGATAATAATGCCCTTTGATGAGCCCGTTATGGTCGATGGGCCGTTCTTCGCGGGCTGCTACTTCGCCGCCGAGACGTATAACCTGAATCCGTCACTGATCACTGACGACGATCCGTATCTTTGCGTCTCGTGGAATGATTGGGGCGAAGGCTACGTGGACCTGATATCGAATCCGTATTTCAACTTTCCGGGTAATCTCGTGATGTACAGCCTCGGCTACTCGGAGCAGGGCGAGTTCGTTATTCCCAAAATGAGCATCTACGCGCCGCTCGACAGTTCCACGCAGGCGGGTCAGTTCGACATTCGTGTCGCTGATCTCGAAGACACGGTGTCATTTTTCAAATGCAGATTCGAGTATTACTCACTCCTTGGCTGGAATCTGATCGGCGAGGATGTTACACGAGACATCACATTCAGGAATGGAGTAGTTGCAGCATCCTCGTATCCGGGATATTCCGTGACGTGGGATGTCTCTACCCTGCCGGAAGGCTGGTACGATATACGCGCCATGCTCTATACTGACTCTGAGGCATACGTTGCCGACACGATTGAGATATATCTGGATAACACCCCGTTGTTCCCGACGGTACAATGGCCGCGAGACGGTCAGTCGGTCTGTGACACGGTCACGATAAGTGTCGATGTTCCCGACGAGGACGTATCATTCGTGCAATTCGAACTGAGGACCTCCGAGGAGACAATCAGTACGCCGCTCCCGCTTCTCAACCAGTACTCCTACGGCGACGTCGATGGCGATACACTCGATATGAATCCGTACACTCAGGGAGAATTCGGCTCGTTCTATAACGGCCCGACCATATGCGCTTCTGTTCTCGAGTACTTCTCTGATCTTGGCTACGGAAACCTGATGAATGTCGGCATAGCTCCGGTGTCTGTCAGGCAGGCAGTCGAGCTGATCGCGGATTCGGCGAGGGTGAGGCTGCGATACGGCTCTGAGGATGACAATCTTATCGCATCGCTGGCGGATCATATAGCTGCACAGGGAGCTGAGTTCCACGTGAGTTCATTCGAAGACCTCACATTGAACTCCCTGCTGTACTACACGGCATACAGGCGCGGAGTGATTCTACTCGGTATAGGCGAACCTTTCGGCCATTGGCTCGGAATGCTCGAATACTCGCCACCGGCCGATGACTCCCAGCTGTTACCATGCACTATCTATGACACGAGAGGCGGTCAGTCGGTACAATCGACGCTCCAGTTCAGCCCGACGCTGAGCATCGACTACCAGGGGCTTTTCAGGAATGTCGACAAGGTTATAGCGGTGTACCCGAGAGCCGATACGACCTCGCGTCAGGTCATAGGCGGAGACTTCAATTCCTCGGATGGCTGGAGCTATCTGTGGAACTCTACTGGCTTTGAAGACGGTTACTATCTGCTCGCAGCCATTGGTATTGATATTACTGGACACGTCGGAGAAGGAACCAGCAGGATATTCCGTTCATGCTCGCCCTCGTATATTCAGGGCGACGCTAATTTCTCCGGCAATGTCGACATCGACGATGTAGTCTACCTGATCGGTTACATATTCTCGAGCGGCCCCGAACCGCAGCCCGTGCTCGACGCGGGAGACTGCAATTGCAGCGAATTCGTGGATATCGACGACGTTGTGTACCTAGTGGGCTACATATTTACAGGCGGCCCGCCACCGTGTGAATGACCAGCCGCTTAAGACCCCTTCATATCAACTGAACTTCCCACACGTAACGATGATTGTGAGTTATTTGAATTGACTCGTACGAGCCTCTGCTGTAACTTCTCGGCATGCTGATTCGTGCCAAAGACATCCTGCTGATTCCCAACCTGCTATCGGTCGCCAGAATTGCACTGATCTTCCTTCCGGCTTATCTGATTGCGGAGCAGAATCCCGGAAACAGACCCTACATACTTCTCCTGATCGCAATAGGGATCGTGAGTGATATCCTCGACGGCGTTCTTGCGCGACGCCTGAACCAGATTTCAGACCTCGGCAAAATACTCGATCCGGTCGCAGACAAGGTTTGCACCGGAGTGCTTGTTATCGCGCTCTACCTGTACTCGGATTTCCCGCTCTGGGCAGTTCTTGTCATTCTCGTAAGGGACTTCTCACTGCTGATCGGCGCCCTGTTCCTTGTCAGGAAACGCAGCGAGATTACGACATCGAACATGGTCGGCAAACTTGCCGCGCTATCATGGGGCATAGTGATTCTGGTGTTCGTCCTCGATTGGGATATCCTCAAGACCCCGATGCTTGTCATCGCGGCCGCGATGGTAGCTGTCTCCGCAACGAGCTATACGAAGAGATACCTCCGGAAACTCCGAGAGAGCCAGAATACGCCTAAGCCCTGATCCCGCGTGTTTCGCAACGTTGACATACGGCCAGTGCGCGTTTTCTGCCAACTGAAGCTTTGACCGCCCGTTCTGCCTTCTCCTTCGGTATACTGCATATTTCCATGACTCGATCTACCGCCTTGTCGAAGAACCTGGCCCACTCCTCCCGAGGATACTTTTCCATGAGTTCGTCGGTGAGCTCATCCGCAATACGTGCTATCCATTCTGCATACCGCCGGTTTCGCTCGACGGTCAGGTACGGCACGAGGTATTTCTTCGCAAGATAAACCGCGGCAAGTCCGAGCAATCCCCATACACCACCGATAGCGGCAAGCATCGGTTTGCTGATGAAATCCAGAATACTGCTCAACATATTCGTCTTTCTCCTTTACCATTGTAATTCCCAGTTTGGATCAGATGGAACCCTGATTTTCTTGATACCGATAACGCCGGACTCGCTGTGAATCGAGAATGTGTAATCTGTCGACTCCGGATCGAGATCCCCGGATGGTATCAAATCGAGAAACCAGTACCCGGATGAATCCGTCTCGACGGACCTGTAATGAGGGGCAATCAGAACCGTCCCTGATCGCAATGGGTCCTGCTTCACTTCCGCGGTAATTGTCACATCACGGATAGCTTCACCGGCAAGGTTGCGAACCCAGCCATAGACCCTGCAAAGAGACGGCGATGATGGTTCACCGGGGTCGAAGAGACTGCCCCACACTGTGTCCGTTGTTGACGGTGCATTGATCACCAGAGTTGATGGTAATTCCTGAAACACAACCCCTGTCTTTGACGACCAAATGCAGTAATCCTCGCTGTCGAGAGACATCACAACCAAGCCATCAGCATTGGTCATACCGATTGCGCATGTCGCGGTCTGTGAGCCATTCATTACTCGGCAGAACACTCCTCCGATGGCTGCTGTGTCCGAATCATTGCAGTAGTACAGGCTGCAAGCGTAGGCTCCCGTGCCGAATGATGGAATGTTGACAACAGAACCTGTGGAGTCAGCATACCTGATTCGCCTGTTCGATGGGTCGATGACATTGTCATTCCACACCGACCTCGATATTGACGCTGTGTCGACGCTCTGGACACCTGAGAGCACGGTATTGGAAAGGTATGTGACCGCCGAGGAATTCTCGATATCCGCCCAGTTCAACCCTATGTTGTCAGATGTCGTCAGTGTGGAGGCGTCGCTGCTAATCGTGTCACCGATTCTGCTCCGCGATCCAAAACCGGACTGGATCGTATCGAGGATAGCATACAATGAATCTCTCAGCGAGTCGATCTCCGAGATTGTCGGTGGGATGCCTTTGTGAGAGACCTCATAGTTCTCCGCGAGCACGCCCCTCTCTTTGCCGGCCAGCCATCCGCGCACGACGATAGAGTAAATGCCTGTTGCAGCAGATCCGTCCGACGCCCTGAAACAAGCACGATAGAATCCTTTGGTCGGATGTGTCACACCTGTCCCGTCTTCTGAGGTTGAGTCGAGCAGGCTGCCGTCGGGACGGAACCTCAGGATATCGAAGCTGTCAAGATCCGTGACCTCTGGGTAGTAAGTCGTGTCAATCGAAGTAAACGTCAGGCAGACAGAATCGCCGGCACCGTTGCCGGTGAAGGTCGGGGCTATACCTGCGGTGGCCGCTGCGTTAAGAACAAGCGCAGACACAATCAGGAACGCTACCGCCTTGAATCGAGCTAAGCACTGAATCGGTTTCTTCATCTGAGTATTCCTCCCGAGAAGGTTTCGCTTCTCCGCCGTCCATCCGTCCTGTAGTAGATTTCCAGTCTTGGCCTGTGAGTTGAATCACTTGCTTCCGAGGACCAGAAATGTTTCATCGCGAAAGCCCGGCCACCTGCTGTAGTCATGGTATCTGACAGCACACACCAGCGTTCCGTCGCCGAACTGTCTAACCAGTGATCTACCAGCCCGGATAAGTCAATCCTGTATGATCCGGCGCCTGAAAAATCCCCGGAAACCGAGTAGACAGAGTCTTCTCTGTCCTCGTTCCCTTTTGCCCCCGAAACCTGCCATGCGATCGTGTCCGAGTTGTTCTTGAATATCCTTGCAGCCCAGGTAAAAGATGAATCCCGGGCCTTGGCGAATGATGCATTCGCCCCCTCGATGACATCATACAACAGCGACTGGAAACCTGCATTCAGAACCGAGTCTCCTTCAGCTACGTAGAACGCAGTCAACACAAGGATTGCCGAATCAAGCTGCACACAAGAGTGATCCGGGAGATCCGACAGATCGAAACCCATCAGCGCGCGATACGCTGTTGATACATGCGCGGCTGTCTTACCTACCCTGAAGGTCGCCATCCCGCCCATGTTGAAATACTTGCAGTCCGATTGGGGGATTTCGCTGTCACACCCCGATGCTCCATACATCTCACCGTCAAACACCGTCAACGTGTCATCCAGTATCAGCACTTCCGCATTAACGGAGCCATGCGCAAAGACGCATGATATTGCCAGACACGCCGCAAATACGATTGACATCATCATTCTATTCATCGTCACCCTCCGCTTTTCCGAGTTCGTCCTTCCTGGCTCCGTCGATGACATCCAACAGTTTCTGGAGGCTTCCTTCTGTCAGCTTGAGTTTGTACTTCATCTCGAGAACCTTAAGGAAATCCGCCACTTTGGGCTGGAAATCCTCGGCAGATTTGAGATGCTCGTGCATTCTCTCGAGGATTTCTTCGAGCATCTCTGCATCAGTGGGCCGCCTCCTTTTGATCTTGCGTCTTGTCTTGCGAGTATCATCAGCCATACCTTAATCGATCAACTCGATCCTCATATCATCCGATGTTCCCGATTGTGCCTGACAGACCGGGCAGATGCAGATTCCCTGACCCGGGCGGCACAGGTTGATTTGCCCGCAAATCGGGCAGATAGTAATCGTTATCGTTGTCATTCAACCCCTCCTGTTTCGAATATCAGCAGGTCGACAAGCCCGCTGGCCGAGGTCTTCGAGGTCTTGGCAATCTCGAATGAAGAGCTTGTTTCTCGGCATGCAATCACGACATTGACATCTGTCTTTGGAAGCACGATCACTTTCGGCCGGGATATGTGTTTCGGAAGACTACTGCCTCTCACGTCAACAAGGTCCTCGAACCTGACGGTTTGCACACTTCCGCCCATTCCTACTTTCCAGAAAAGCAATCTCTTCCCGACACCGGAGTTCTCCGTGACGAGAAACTTCGACTCGAATGATGCCAGGCTTCCCCAGACAACCAGATTTTCTACGGCCCAGAGTCTCCTGCCTCTCAGCAGGGCAAGTGTTGAATTCATGTTTCGCTCCTTGACTTATGACCTGATGGGGCTTTTCAGTCGAGAGGCCTTCTTCAGGTATGGAAGAATCAGCGAATCATACCGCTGGCGATACTCGGTTGACATCGAGAGGAGTTGTGACGCAATTCCGCTCCGTGAAGTAGAGTTGTGCAGTGGTGACTGGAGGACCTCCAACGCCCGGATTTCCACCAGTATCGCGATGGCGAGATATGTCTCGGCGACTGCGAGGACAGAGACCGAGTTCCCGATGAGCGATTGGTCAATCGCTGTCATCATCTGTGCGTCCGCCTCTGAAATCGCAGCAAGAATCACATCATCGGTGAATACTCCTGCTTCAATATCGTAATCCACGAGGACCTGTTGACCAGAGGCTATCGACCCCGAATCAATCCTGGATATCTTCCCATCGGTGTACGATATGGTGTAGTCCGATTCCTTCTTGAACACCTTGTAGCAATAGCACCACGCATTCACCGACTGTCCGACCTCCAATTTGCTGCCATCAATCCTGACGAGGTCTCCCTTTTCGAAGTTCGCAAGGAAGTCTTCGTTTTCGGTGTAGACTTCTTTCAGCGAACTGTCGCTTGCCAGCACCAGACTACCCGGCACGATGTCGGCATTGGCCAGATTACAGACTTCGTCCGCGATAACCACAGTCTCAACGATCGGGTACAGTTGCTGAATCGCCTTCACCTTCTCGGAGCTCTCTATCAATCCACTGTGCTGCAATCCCGATGCTGCAGTACCGTTGAGGATTACTGCTTCGCCGCGTATACATGTACTGGAAGCAAAGGCGCCCGGAGTCTGGATATGTTTCCTGACCATATCCACGCTTGCGTACGACATACTCCCTCCTACCCTGCGATTATGTACGAGACGTTCTGGACGCCCGTCAATTGGGACCCCACCGGCTCAACCGCGAAGTCCGATGATGCTACGGCCTTTATCCAATACAGAGATTCACCATCGACGACGCATGTCTGCCAGTCCGATGGAATGCCGGTGTTATCGGCAAAGAGTCGAATTGTGGCCGGTGTGTTATCGAATGAGTATGAACCCGAATCAGGAGTGAAGGCTTTCCAGTCCGATCCGTCCCAGTAATACCACGAGACATCCCCGCCTGCGCCCGTGGCAGACAGCGATACCGAAAGAGTCGTGAATCGAGCACCCTGCCCGAAGAATATCGCATCGCCGGCGTCTTTCAGAAGGGCATTCGAATCGCTGTGATATACATCCCCCTGAGTTTCGCTGGCCGCCTCTGTCGTCTTGTCGCAGAACATCGACGCTGCCGATGGACGAAAACAGAGCACTCGCCCGAACAGGCTCATCTCGGCCGAGGCACGTTGCGGAGTCAGAAATGATGCCCCCTCACGATAAGTGAAGTATGGCTCATGTTGATCTGGTCCCGCCTGCTTGCCGAAAATGACATACGGCACATTATTCCTGAAGTAGAGGTTCGGGTGGACGGACAGCGAGGACGAAATCGTCTCCATGCCGCTCCACTGGGATCCGTCAAACTCCCTGTAGTAGAGGTTTGCGGAGGTGCAGAATGCTATTCCCAGTCGCAAATCCTCGGAACTGGCACTACTGAAACCACCGGTCAACCCGCTGCCATTGAAAATCGACACTTCATCTTCGAATATGGCGCCGGAGATGTTCATGCGTCTGTAAGCGAGTTTCGTACCTCCTTCGGTGTAGAAACAGTAGACGTGATTAGGGCGATAGCAGAGCTGGCTGTAGCATGAATCTGAACCGGAAGTTAGGGATGTACCCGGGTCCGACGGACCGGTTCCCCAGACTGCTCCGTCGTCGGTCGATCTCTTCACGTTTATGTAATATGATCCCCCGTTCTCACGGGTGAAACTGACCCATAACCTTCCCCAGATATCCTTGAAAGCCGAAGGGAAGTAGTTGGCGTCGCCATTATAGACGGTGTTGACAGATCCGACGCTCCAGGCACCGTCCGAAAGTGACAGTTTC
>Ga0272443_10006556_pt1 | contig 11468 bp, 9 predicted proteins | sample SSMAcet12_FD_193581 | JGI IMG/M metagenome (GOLD analysis project Ga0272443, IMG submission 193581) | Marine sediment archaeal communities from Little Sippewissett salt marsh, Falmouth, MA, United States - SSM-Acet-12 | ecosystem: Environmental > Aquatic > Marine > Wetlands > Sediment ... | reverse complement strand
TCTCCAATTCCGACCATCGACTATCGGCCCACCAATAGGTGCGCTTTCGTTGCGGATCGAAGAAATCGGGAGCCGCGATAAGCCGCAGGCAGACAACCGCTTTGGTTTCCTGCAAATCGAGCTTGCCGAAGTTATCCACCATCATACTGAGGTACACGCAGCCGGTGTCCGGTTTGAAGCGCGCCGTGAGGCACAGCTGATCTTCGACCAATAAACGGCTCTCCAAATGCTCTGCCCGCCAACTCCAGTCCAAAGACTTCTGTTCACGAATTGGCATTGTCAAAATGCCGGAGTTGTTACTCAGCAGAGTCTCCGGCATGCGGAGGTCGAACAGGTTTCTCCTGTGGGCCAACCAGTCAAAGTGAGCCGAGGTGCTCGGTCTGACCGGCAGGTCTTCTGGGAATCCCCGCCTAAATGGGTCCTTCATTGCCTCTGCTCCTTCCCCCATTGCTACATTTCCAGAACCTGCCTCCAGTATCCGGGATCGACCTCGATCCCCCGCTCCAGACTCTCTTGCCGAATTGCCAGGGTTCCGGCCCCGGGATATCGCACACTACCCCGGGGGGAGGACGGGGCTGCGCTCTGGAAATCAGTTATGATCTGTTCGACAATGTGGTTGGCCGTCGCTGCAACCGGAGTTGAGGACACATTAAAAGCCAGAAAGACCTGGGATACAGCGTACTCTTCCTTCTCGCTTCCGATTTCAGCTGTACAGCGTCCGCCGGAGAGCAAAGTGGCGGTAAGATCGAGGAGCAGGGCCAATCCCGAACCCTTCCAATATCCGATTGGCAGAGCTCTTTTGGATTCGATGATCTCCGCAGGGTCCCGGGTCAGCTGCCCCCGGCTATCAAATCCGCCGGGGAAGGGCAGTTGTTCTCCTTTTCGCTGATAGGTGTCCAATTTTCCATAGGAATACACGCTCTGGGCGAAATCCACGACCACGTGTCCCGTTTGGCGCGGCACAGCCAGCACGAGCGGGTTGTTGCCCAGACGGCGCTCCGCAGCTCCCCAAGGAGGCATGCTGGGATAAGCGTTGGTCCAGCAGATTCCGATGCACCCTGCCTCAGCAGCCTGCCAGCCGTATGTACCGCCGCGCATCCAGTGATTGGTGTTTCGAAGCGCTACACAGCCCAGACCAGCCTGTTTGGCCATCCGGATAGCCCGGCCCATGCAATCGAAGGCATTCAGGTTGCCTGCTCCCCGCTGTCCGTCCCAAGCTTCGTAGGATGCGTGAGATTGGATCATTATCGGTTCGGCCCCAGGATCGATCAGTCCTTTTTTCACAGCCTCGATGAAGGCGGGGAAGCGGTTCAGGCCGTGGGAGGCGACGCCGTCACGACTGTTCTCAGCCAACAATCGGGCACAGATCTCGGCTCTACCTGGAGCAAAGCCCACGGCGGACAGTACCCGCAGGAACTCAGCGTACATGGTTTCAAAGGGCACTCGTGTGTTCATCTAGTAATGCATCCCCCTGGGGTTGAAGTAGTTCCGTGCCCGGTAACTCCTAATATCTATGTCGGGGTATGGAAGACTGACCAGCTTCCCGTTCTGTACATCCGCGCTGTGCTCCTGCTCCAACACCGACACCAGGAGTGCTCTCCACCGCCGGACAAGATCACGGTGTTGCTCTTTCCCCGCCAGATTGATCTGTTCCAGAGGATCCGCTTCCAGATCGAACAGATGCTCGATGTCTCCTTCGTTGTACCAGATGTATTTGAATCTGCCGTCGCTAAGCATGTGGGAGGAGTCGGGAGTGTCCGGATCTTTTGTGTAATCGCCGTGAATGAGCTTTCTGGACATCGTGGGGTCTTCCAAACCCTTCAGCGCGCTGATCCCGGAAATGTCTTTCGGGATCTCCAGCCCCGCGGCATCCAGGAGGGTCGGCAGCAGATCCTGAAGACCCACGGGGTGTCGGCATATCTCACCGCAGCGGTACCGGGGGTGATCCTGCGGCAGCACCAGGATAAAGGGGACATTGGCCGCTCCCTCGTAGAACACCCTTTTGGCGAACAATCCGAAATCCCCCATCATATCACCGTGATCGGAGATGTAGAGGATGATGGTGTTGTCCAAAAGTCCCTGCTCCCTGAGTGTTCCCAGCACCAGGCTGATCTGCAGATCGATCTGGGTGATCAGGGCGTAGTAGGCCCGGGCAGTTTGAGCGTAGCGTTGCCCCGTGTAGGTTTCATGATTGCCCGGTATCGATATCCGCCGGATTTCGGCGGGCATCTTTTCGGGGCCGTTCCAGTCTCCCTCTCTAGGATCGGGAATTTGAACATCCCGGTACAGCTGCCAGTAGCCTTCGGGAGGAGTGAACGGCGGGTGGGGTGCGGAGAAGGACATCCAGAGGAAGAAGGGATTTCCGGGATCCCGCCGCAACAGCCAGCGGCAGGTTTCCCTGGCTGTCCAGTTGGTTGGATGCGCAGCTTCCGGCAGATGCCAGGGCCGGGCGGTCAGTTCGTTGTTGGTCACGCCGTGGCTGTGGTACTGCCCGGCCAAACCCCGGTCCTGCAGCCACTGCTCGTAGTCGTCCCGGTAGAGTCCCGGCAGCAGGCGACCCTCCTCCTCGATGATCGTACCGTCGAATCCGTAGCGGCAACGCTGGGGAAAGAAGTGCATCTTCCCTATGCCCTGAGTCTGATAGCCGGCCCGGGTGAACAATCGCGGCAGGGTCTGCTCGTGCCGGATCGGAGAGCATTCCTTGTAGTAGTTGTAGCCGCTCGATGCATCATCGCTCCCCGGCCGGCGTCCGGTCATAATGGTAATCCGTGCGGGGATACAGACCGGGCACTCTGAATAGACCCGCCGGAACAGGATCCCCTGTTGGGCGAGCTTATCAAGATGCGGAGTAAAAGCTACCGGATGTCCGAGAATACCCAATGCGTCCCCGCGGTGATGATCCGAACTGATCAGCAGGACGTTATAAACTCCGTCAGCCATACTCGCCTCCTGGAGAAAAGCGGTTATCCATGTGTATACTATCCTGCGGAGGTGAAGGAAATGCAAGTTGATCGGATCGTTTTTGCGGACCGAGACACGGTACGGATCGAGACGGTTACAGTCGATGTACGGCTGCAGCCGCGGGAAGTCCTGATCGAGACAACCTGTTCCCTAATTTCCGCCGGTACGGAGTTGGCCGCCCTGTCGGGAACCCATTCCAAGTCGAAATCGAAAGAAGCTCCTTCCTGGCTGAGATTCCCGAGCGTACCGGGCTACCTGGTATGCGGTCGCGTCGCAGATACGGGAACGGATGTCACCGAGGTTCAAATCGGTCAGCGGGTAGTGGGAGAAGGACCGGGGGTCTGGAACTCGCACTGCAGCCAACTGGTAATGGAAGCGGCGGATCACAAATTGGTTCCCATTTCAGAGGGTGTGAGCGATGAGCAGGCGGTTACTACAAAGCTGGGATCGATCGCAATGACCGCACCCCGGGTCCTGCACCCGCAGTTCGGTGATACCATAGTGGTCTTTGGATTGGGATTGGTAGGGCAGATGGCCAGCCGTTTGGCGGTGCTGGCCGGGGCAGGACAGGTCATCGCCGTAGATCCTCTTCCCGAGCGCCGAAAGATCGTTTGCTCCGGCCCGGGTGTTGTAGCGGTGGCCCCGGATGATCCGGCCATCGGTACTGTGGTTCGACCCGGGGATCGGCTGGCCGGTTTCGATCATGTCATCGAGGCCAGCGGGCATCCCGACGCCTTCCTTCGAGCCTGCGAGATTGTCCGAGTTCGGGGCAAGATCGCTGTACTCAGCAGTCCCCACAGAACGTTTTCGCTGCGTCTGTACGACCATATCCACAGTAAGGGCCTGCAGATTCTCGGAGCCCACGGATCGGTGTTGCCGACTGAAGCGCGAGTCGCAGATCGATGGACCGACGGAGAGCAACGCCGTTTCTTCATGCAGCTTCTGGCCCAAAAGCGTATTGATGTGAGACCGTTGATCAGCCACCGAGTCCCCTTCACCCAGGCGGCGCAGATGTACCGGGGCTTGAAGGAAGATCCCGGGCACTACCTGGGTGTCCTGTTTCACTGGAACGGATTCACCGGATAGGGTGTGAACCGTCAGTGCAGAGCAGTCGGATACTGTGTTTTCCCGCCCGTTTTATATTTGACTTCCGAGCAGGTCGGACGTAGAATGGATATATATCCCAAACGAAGGAGGATGTACTATGAAGAGAGTTAAGATTCTTCTCCTAACCCTGTGTTTGTTCTTCCTCGCAACTGTGATGCTTTCCGCCGGAGGCGGCCAGGAGATGGAGACGGTGACCATACGTTGGATGTGGCTGCCAGAAGCAATGGGAGATTTCGAAAACGGGCCGTTCGTAGCAGCCCTGCAGGAGAAATTCCCGGAAGTCGACTTCCAATGGGAACCGATTCTCTATTCAGCTTACAAGGAAAAGTTTCCCGTGCTCATGGCCTCCGGAGATCTGCCGGACATCTATCGCACAAACTCCCAGAGTTATCTACCCCAGCTGGTGGATGGCAATCTGGCCGCTGCGCTTGACGATGTGTTGGCTAAAGTGGGTAAGGATATTGTCGGTAACGCCCGGGATGGACATCTGGCCTTCGGTCAGTATGGCGGCAAGCAGTATGCCATTCCCGGCAGCTACAGCCTGAAATACTTTGCCCAGAACATCCGCATGGACTGGCTGGACAATCTGGGGATGCCCGTACCGGTGACATTGGATGAGTTCCGTGATACGGCCCGGGCCTTCACCTTCAATGACCCCGACAACAACGGGAAGGACGATACCTACGGAACCGCTTTCCGACAGAATATCAACTTCATCGACAGCTGGTTTCACGCCTTCGGCGTGGCTCCGAATCATCATCAGATCGGCATCTGGCGGGTGCGCAACGGCAAGCAAACCAACGACTGGGTGCAGCCGCAGATGAAGGAAGCCCTGATGTACCTGGCGGATATGTACGAGGAGGGTGTGATACATCCTGAGTCTCTGACCTTTGACTGGAACCAGTGGTGGGGCGCCTATCTGCAGAACAAGATTGGCATGTGGTATCACCAACCGCGGCGGCTGTCTGAGATGAACAGCGCCCTGAAAAAAGCCGGAGTAGCCGAAGCCAAAATGTGGCCCATCGCCCCGCCCAAGGGACCGTACGGACAGGGCACCTCCGACGAAGGTCAGCCTTGGAGTGTGTTTTTCTCCGGCAACAACCTGGAGAAATCAGTCGAGGTGTACAACTACACCTACACTCAGGAGTTCTTCCTCAAGGCCAAGGGCCAGATAGACTACGCCTTTGCACCGAAAGAGCTCAACGAAAAGGGCTGGCCTGTGTACTACACCTATGATGAGGCTCTTTCCGATCCCAACTACGAGGAACGAAGAAAAGAGGTGCTTTACTCCAGCATCGGTACCGGTTGGACTATTGAGAATCCCAACATGACCAACACCTGGCCGGACCGCGACCTGGCCAAGCATGTCTACCAGCAGTTCCTCAACACTCTGGGAGGAGCCCAGATCGAAGGCAACGAGCTGGCCGACAAATGGGCCGTGACCTCATCCAAAACGGTGCCGGTGCCCGCGGACGCCAAGTACTTCGTCAATCTGCAGAGCATGTTCCGGGAGATTGCCACCAAGATCGTTTCGGGCAAGGATGCCGATCAGGTCTGGAACGAGTGGCTGACCTTCTACAAGGCCAACGGCGGGCCGGAGATCGAAAAAGAGGTCAATGAGCTGATCCCGGTCAAGTAGCACACTTCAGTCTTGAAGTTCAATCCGATGGGGTTTAAAGTCTCTTTTCTTTGAACCCCATCTTTTTCAGGAACAGGTGATGAGTGTCGCAAGCCGTTGGGAATCCTTCCGCAAACAGTTCATCAAGAACAAATTTCTGTTCTTCATGGCCCTGGCCATCATGGCCTGGTACGTAATCTTCCGCTACATCCCCTACTATTGGAACCTGATCGCTTTCAAGGACTACTCCTACGCCAAGGGATTCTGGGGCAGCCCCTGGATCGGATTCGGGAACTTCAAAGCATTGTTCCAGGATCCTCTGTTTCTGCGGGTGTTGCGCAACACATTGGTGATCAGCGCTCTAAAGATCGGTATCGGTTTCCCCTTTCCGATTGTGCTGGCTCTGTTCTTGAACGAGGTGTTCAGCAGGGCCTACCGGAAAACGATCCAGACCATCACCTTCATCCCTTTCTTTATCTCCTGGGTGATCTACGCCAGTATTATGTATGCCATCCTCTCCCCGTCGATCGGCATGCTAAACGTACTCATCGAGAAACTCGGGGGCGAGGGAATCTACTTCCTGGCAAGTGAAGCCTGGTTCCGTCCCATCCTGGTGGCTTCGGAGATCACCAAGAATAGCGGCTACTTCACAGTTATCTATATGGCCGCCCTGGCCGGAGTGGACCAGGAATCCTACGAGGCAGCCATCTGCGACGGGGCCAACCTCTTCCAGAGGATTTGGCACATTACCCTGCCGGGGATCGCCTCGGTGATCACCATCCTCTTCATCCTGCGGCTGGGACAGCTGCTAACCGTGGGCTTCGAACAGGTCTATATCCTCTACAGCCCCATGGTCTACGACGTTGGGGATGTGATCGAGACCTTCAACTACCGTCAGGGTATTCTGGGGGGGCGTTTCGCCTACACCACGGCCATCGGCCTGTTCAAGTCGGCCATTGGTTTTGTGCTGGTGCTCGGCTCCAACGCGGTGCTCAAGCGGCTGACCGAGCACGGGCTCTGGTAAGGAGGCCTGCGATGCCGATGCTGAGTTTCAATAACTACAGACTCTCCGAGAAGATCTTCGTGGTCTTTGTCTACGTTTTTCTGTTTATATTCGCCGCCATCTGCGTTTTTCCCTTTCTGAACGTTTTTGCCCGTTCCTTCAGCCCGGAGTTCTACATCCAGCAAGGCCAGGTCTGGCTGTGGCCGGTAAAGTTTACTCTCAACACCTACGTCAAGATCTTCCAGGCAAGGGGCATCGTTTCGGGCTTCAAGAACAGCTTCTTCGTAGCGGTTGTCGGGACCACTATCAACCTGTTTATGAGCTTCATGATCGCCTATCCACTGTCCCGCAAGCGCCTGCCTCTCCGTACGGTTTTTACCCTAATCGCTGTGTTCACAATGCTCTTCCCGGTGGGGATCATCCCCCTGTACCTGCTGGTCAAGAAGCTGGGCTTGATTAACTCGCTCTGGGCCCTTATCTGGCCCTACGCCATCACCACATTCAACATGATCATCATCAAGAACTACTTCCAGACCATACCGGACAGCCTGGAGGAATCGGCCTTCATCGACGGGGCGGGGGAGTTGACCATCCTCTTCCGCATCTTTGTTCCCCTATCCAAACCGGTGATTGCCGCCATCGGTCTGTTCTACCTGATCTTCAATTGGAATATCTTCATGCCGGCGGTGTTTTTTCTGACCCACCCCTCGAAGTATACGATCCAGGTTGTGCTGCGGGATATCCTGACCCAGCACATGCTGGAGGATCAGTTACCCTTCGAGCAGTCGGCCATGATGACCCAGGCCGGACCCCAGGGTATCCAGGCGGCCATTACCATCGTGGCCATGATCCCCATTTTGGCTATCTACCCGTTTATCCAGAAATACTTCACCAGCGGCATCATGATCGGCTCGATAAAGGGCTGAGCAGGAGGAAAACATGAAGCCCATGACATTTGCAGAACTGAAGAATTTCTACATCGATCATCTGTTCAACACCCTGATCTCATTCTGGATGCGATTCGGTATCGATCACGAGAATGGCGGGTTCTTTACCTGCTTCAACAACACCGGAGATGTCCTGAAATCGAAACACAAGTATATCTGGTCTCAAGGGCGCTTCCTGTGGATGCTCTCCCGTCTGGTATACGCCTTCCAAGGATATACGAGCGACAAAAATCTGGAGGAGATTCGAGAAGCGGCGGAACGGGGCGCTCGTTTCCTCAAGGAGTATGCCCTGCTGCCCAACGGCAACTGCGCCTGGGTGTTGGACGAAGCGGGCAAACCGATTCTTACCAACCGGGACGGTTCGATCAAGGAACCGACTCAAGGGGATACGTACGACCTGGGAATTTCGGCTGATGAGTTCCTGATCTACGGGATGGGAGAGTACTCCAGGGCTGCTGGCAGCCGGGAGTATTTCGATTTTACCCTTCGCCTCTTTGATTCGGTCTGGGAGAGGTTGTCCAGTGGTGAGTTCAAGTCTTTTCCGCACAACAAACCGGTGGGATTCAAATCCCACGGCAAATCGATGATCATGCTGGAAACCGCTCAGGAGCTGGCGGACATAGCCCGTTTCTTCGACGATCCGGCGGCAGAACGCCTGGAGAAGATTGCTCGGGATTCGCTCCGGGAAACGCTGTCCGTGTTTGTGAAGGCGGATCGGGAAGTGCTTTTGGAGGCGGTCAAAGAGGACAATTCCACCGCCTACGATGAGATGCTGGGCGGATACTTCAATCCGGGACACTCCCTGGAGGATGCCTGGTTCATCATGCACTTTGCCCACAGGATTAAAGACCGAGAGGCTCTACGGGCCGGGGCGGATATCGTACGCTGGATGACTTCCAAGGGTTGGGACGAGGAGTTCGGCGGTTTGCCCCAATTCCTGCATGTGGACGGCGGAAAGCCCAGAGGTATCGTTGCCGAACAGAACAGGGACGATCACATGATCGTCGAGCTCACCGAGAACTGGAGCAATAAACTCTGGTGGGTTCACTCTGAGGCATTGTACGCTTTGATATTGGCCTACGAGCACACTCGGGATTCATGGTTCATGGATACCTACTGGAAGTATCACGAATACGTGTTCGATACCTTTCCCAATCCGGACAAGGATATCCGAGAGTGGGTCCAGATCTGCGACCGTCAGGGCAGACCGGAGGACAAGGTGGTGGCCCTTCCGGTGAAAGATCCCTACCATATCACCCGGGCGTTTATGCACCTGATAAAATCTCTAGAACGAATCGAAGCAGCGAGATAAACTTTAACGGTCTTACTCGAAAACAACCCTCCCCTGAACCATGGTCAGAGCGATATCTATATTCTTATCAAACAGGAGGATGTCCGCGTCTTTGCCAACGGACAGACTGCCCTTGTGCCTGTCGATACCCAGGATCTTGGCGGGGGTGTAACTGGCCATCTCTACGGCTTGCTGCAGCGAAACGGCGGCCATTTGAACCATGTTGCGTACCAATCTGTTGGTTGTAGCCACGCTGCCGGCGAAGCAGCTGCGGTCTTTGAGTTTTATAACCTCATCTTCGTAGATGATCTCCATGCCGTCCCGGGTCCTGATATCCTTCAGTTCCTCCTCCGGTACTCCGGCGAACTTGGTGCTGTCCGTTACCAGAGCTGTAGAAGCGGCACCCTTGATCTTGTAGATCAGCTTCAGCAAGCTGGCGGGAAGATGGCGGCCGTCGGCGATAATTTCCACGCTGAGTTCATCCAACAGATAGCCGCTCTCCACCACCCCGGCGATTCGGTAGGCGTTCTCTCTGTGAGTCATTGAGCAGCCCGAGTAGAAGTGGGTGATATGAGTGTATCCGTTTTCCAAAGCCTGTACCACCTGCTGATAGTTGGCGTTGGAGTGAGCAATGGAGGCCACAATACCTCTGTTTCTAAGTTCCCGGCCCAGCTCCATACCTCCATCCAATTCCGGGGCTACCGACATGATCCTAATGCCATCCCAGTAGTCGAGGATTTTAAGATACTCCTCTGGATCAGGATTCTTTATAAAGCTCGGATTCTGTGCTCCCTTCTCGGCTGAGGAGCAGTATGGTCCTTCCAGATGTACCCCTAAAATCTGTGCTCCCCCACTGTCCGGTTGGGCTTCCCGGATTGCATCCACAGCTCGATAGATATCCTCCCAACTTGCCGCAGGGGTTGTGGGTACGATCGAAGTCGTACCATATCTTGCATGAGTGCCACACATGGTCCGGATCGCTTTTGCCGTACCGTCCATGACTTCTGCGTTTCCGGCCCCATGGGTGTGCATGTCGATAAATCCGGGAGCTACATATCTGTGGCCGGCATCGATTACCCTGTCTGTGTCATTGCATCGGGGTAATTCCCCCTCGACGATATCGATGATTGTTCGGTCTTCCACCACCACAGATCCCGTTTCGATCACCCGAAACGGTGTGATCACTTTTCCGTTGCTGATTACCGTCTTCATGATACTCTTCCTTCTATAGTCTTTCGTGAGAGTTCTCTATTATACTCAAATATCGAAACGGATAGCTATCGACCGTGTGAGGAAGGCGAGAATTCTTGGAGAGTTGCGTATGCTTGAACAGATCGAGATAGATGGTCGGGGATTTCAACCCTTAAAAGACTACGAAAGCTGGCGCATAGCCCAATTGAGCTACGACCCTTCCGTGAATGATCTTGATTCTCTCTGTTCCCTGGGATGTCACTATGAGACCGAAGAGGCCTTTGTCCTGCTCCAGGGAGAGGCGGTGATGGTAACCGCGGGCACGGGGAAGAAACTGCGGAGTTTCGAAGCAGTCAAGCTTGTTCCCGGAAGGATTTACGTGGTGCCGCAGGGGCAGTGGCACGCTGCCGTGTTGAAACCGGGTACTCGTCTGCTAATTGTCGAGAACAGAGATACCGGTTTGGAGAACTCCGAAAACCGCGCTCTGTCCAACGGGGAAAAACTCGAAATGAGAAGGTCCATAGCTAATGCCGGGAGCCCATATGGAAGAGAGCACTGACATGACGGAACAGAGATTGAGAATCCTGGTCGTCGGTGCTCATCCCGACGACGCCGATGTCCGCTGCGGCGGCCTGGCCCTGAAATACATAGCTCAAGGGCACGAGGTGAAGTTCCTGAGCACAACTAACGGTGACACGGGACATCACCAAATCGGAGGTGTCGAACTGGCCCGCCGGCGCTACGCAGAAGCCCAGGCGGCTGCCCGAGCAGCCGGTTTGGCGGAGTATGAAGTCCTGGATCTGCACACCGGTGAACTGGAACCCTCGGTGGCGAATCGCAAGCTGATCATCAGGATTATTCGGGAGTACAATCCGGATCTGATCATCACTCATCGGCCGAATGATTACCATCCGGATCACCGCTACACCTCTCAACTCGTTCAGGATGCCTCCTACATCGTAACCGTCCCCAACATGGTGGCTCTGACCGATTTCCTACCCAGAACCCCCACGATCTGCTATATGCACGACCGATTCCGCAAACCTCTTCCATTTCAACCCGACGTCGTGGTGGGAATTGATGAGGTGATCGCAAAAAAGGTGGAGATGATGCATTGCCACGAATCGCAGTTCTACGAATGGCTTCCGTTTAACCGGGGAATTTCCGATCAAGTGCCTGTCGATCCGGAGCAACGAAAACAGTGGTTGGCTTCCTGGCGTCTGCCTTATTTCGAAAACATCGCTGACGAATATCGTCAGATGCTGATCGAGTTATACGGTGAGGCCAAGGGGCGGGAGGTGCGCTACGCCGAAGCCTTTGAGGGATGCGAGTACGGCGCCGGTTTTACCA